>Ga0209573_1000526_pt1 | contig 79363 bp, 56 predicted proteins | sample TNRBio252014_DNA_FD_185870 | JGI IMG/M metagenome (GOLD analysis project Ga0209573, IMG submission 185870) | Wastewater treatment Type I Accumulibacter community from EBPR Bioreactor in Madison, WI, USA - TNR Reactor_6/25/2014_ DNA (SPAdes)... | ecosystem: Engineered > Bioreactor > EBPR >... | reverse complement strand
TTCGCGGGAGGCGTTTTTCCGGTGGTCTGTTGGTATTCACAACGCCGTTAATGAGAGACTTGGCAAGGGTTGCGTTACCCTTTGACAGCTTTTCGGGGCGCTGTTTCCAGCATTTCCGCGCGTACCGCAGCCACCGAATCCAGGCATTCTCCCCTTGGCAGGGGTCGATTGGCAGGCGTATATGGCGGACCGTATTCGCCACCGTTATGCGTCCTCTCTTCTTCGTCGCAGTGTTTGCCTCGATCGCCACGGCCCAGCAGGGGCCGCGGCCCAAGGCGGGTCTGAGTCTCCACACCACGGAGGATTATCTGGCGCTGCATTTAACGGGGACGACCCCGATGGGGGCTTCTGCGCTGGAGTATCGTCTGGCGGAGTCTGGCACTGCGGAGGGGCTGCCGTGGCTGCCGATGAGGGTGGATCTGACGCGCGGCGGGGCTTTTCAATGGGACCTGCCTTTGCCTGCGGTCGGCTGGACGGAACTGCAAGTGCGGGCGCTGAACCAGGGGGGAGAGCTGGGTAAAAAAACGGCCCGCCCAGAGTTGCGTGAGCTGGAGTTGCTGACGCTGCCGCGCATCGCGGCACTGCCGCCGGGCGAGCGTGAGGGGTGGACGGCCTACCTGGAAACCTCCGCACAACGGCGGGCGCAGGAGCTCCGGGTGATCGCGGCGGAGTGTCGGGAGCTGGGGCTGCCCATGGCCAAGGCGGCCCCTGGGAACTCCAAGGAATTTGAGATCGATAGCGATACGCCGGCGGCTTGGTTTGGCGGGGAGGAAGCAGGGCGATGGGCGGATGCGATCCTGAGCTTTCAGACGCCGACGGGCGGCTGGTCCAAGGCGGTCGATTACCAGAGGGGGCCACGGCAACCGGGAATGCACTGGACGCCCAATCCGGACAATCCCTGGCATTACTGCGGCACGATCGATAATCGAACTACGACGGAGCAGGTCCGATTTTTGGCCTGGGTCCATGCGGCGACAGGACGCGAGGATGTGAAGGCCGCCTCGCTGAGGGGCCTGGCCTACCTGCTGGAGGCACAGTATCCCAATGGGGGCTGGCCGCAGAATTATCCGGTAGAGCCCGGCTACCATGAGGCGATCACGCTGAACGACAATGCCCTGACCCATGTGCTGGAGATCCTCCTGCAAGTGCAGCAGACGGGCCCTGCCTTTGCCTTTGTGGATGAGACCCTGCGCCGTCGCGCCCAAGCGGCCTATGAGAGGGGGATCAAGTGCCTGCTGAAGGCGCACGTGAAGGTGGATGGTCGGCCGACGGTCTGGGGGGCGCAGCATGATCCGCTGACGCTGGCACCGGTGGGGGCTCGCAAAAAGGAGCCGCCCTCCCTGAGTGGGGCGGAAAGCACGGAGTTGCTGAAGTTCCTGATGCGTAAAGCCCCGATCTCCGAAGAGATCACGGCAGCCATCGGGCCTGCGATCGCTTGGCTGGATGGGCATCGCGTCACGGGGTTGCGCAAGACCAAGAACCCACAGGGCAAGACGGACTACGTGAGCGATCCTGGCTCTGAGGAGGTGTATTGGGCGCGGTTCTACGATGTGCAGACCGGCAAACCCATGTTTGCGGGGTCCGAAGACGGGATCCTGTATGCGACCTTCAGCGAGATGGCGGCGAAAAATCGCGTGGCCTACGATTACTTCACCACAAAGCCAGGGGACCTGATCAAGAAGGAGGTCCCACGCTGGAAGAAACGGCTGGAGAAGGGGGAGTGAGGAGTGGGGGCGGCAGACCCCTCACCACCCTGCCTACCCCAGCAGTTTGGGCTGCGGTCGGCAGCTACACGTTTGTGGGAACCTCGTAGCCGGAGCGGTAGTCCCGACGCAGGAGGGCTAGGGCCTCAGGGGTCGCGCTTTCGCCGATGAAGGTCTCTTTCTCTGCGTCGATCTCCAGCATGGCACCGAACTTGATGTCCAGCTTGGCGGCATCCAGTTCGTTGTTTGTCAGGTGCTGGTGGAAATCGCCGATCACGTCGTTCCACGGCTGGAAGCCCTTCACGGCGGCCTCCGCCTGCTCTCGATTGTAGGCCTGACCGAGACGCCAGGAGATGTTGCCCAGGTGGCACCATGAGCTGGAGTAGTGGATCTCTTCGATCTCGCCATTCAGGGAGGCCGCCTTCCGGTTGCGCAGACCTTCGATGAAGTTTTCTGCGTGGGACTTGCCCCCATCGCCACTGAAGGACTGGAGCTTCTTGCCCGCACTATCAAAGGCCGTGCCACCACCACGACCACCCGTGTAGTAACCGCCTTCACACTCGATGATGAGGAAGGAATTGCTCCGACGGCGCATATAGACATCGTCGGCCTTCATGCCTGCTTTGCGCGGCAGATTGTGCACGTCCATGATCACGGGCACCTCGCCTGTATCGATGTAAATGAAGTGGGTATTGGGCGTTTCACCCGCGTCATCCCAGCCAAAGCGCCCGCCACCAGCAATCACCCGCTTCGGCAGTTTCACTTTATCACGGAAGACCACATTGCGCAGATCATCAAGGATGTGCGGCCCCCAGTTGCCCAGCTCTCCATTGCCAGTGTTCCAGTTCCAATGCCAATCATAGTGGAATTTGTCGCGGAAGATCGGTTCATCCTTGGCAGGTCCGAGCCACAGATCGTAGTTCACACTTGGCGGCGGAGTCAGCGGCTTGTCCTGCTTTCCGATGGAGGCACGCTGGCCATAGCGATTGCAGCGGACGTAGTTGATCTTACCCAGCGCGCCACTGTCCAGGAATGCCTTCACCTCGGTCTGGAGAGGATCACTGCGCTGCTGAGTGCCACCTTGGACGATACGGCCGTATTTGCGAGCTGCCTCGACGAGCTTGCGCCCCTCCCAGATGTTATGGGAGATCGGCTTTTCAACATACACATCTTTACCCGCCTGGCAGGCCCAAACAGCCGCCAGCACGTGCCAATGATTGCAGGTGGAGATGACCACTGCATCGATCTCTGGGTCTTCAATAACTTTGCGCAAGTCCGTCGTGGCCTTGGCCGTCGGATAGACTTTCTGGGCACGCTCAATGACCTTACTATCCACATCGCAGACGTAGGCGATCTCGACACCGGGGATTTTAGCAAACCAAGCCGCCGAACCCATGCCACGCCCGCCGAGCCCGATCGAACCAATGCGAATCTTGTCATTCGCCCCCAGCACACGGGAGGCAGAGAGGGCGGTGAATCCAAGGGCGGAACGCTTGATGAAGGAACGGCGTGAGGTCATGTGGGTCAGGGGTGAAGTTGGAAACGACTATTTCACGATGATCCACGCTCCTTGGCCAGCAAAAAAGCCTGTAGAAAGCACGATTTTACCTCATCACCCGGCATTCAACCGCCAAAGAGTGAAGTTCAGGAAGGTCGCAAACGAGACCCAGGCCAGATAGGGCACCAGCAGGCCTCCCGCCCCCTTGCTGACGCGGAAAAAGCTCATCATGGTGGAAAGGATCGCCACCCACAGCACCACGATTTCCACCAGCGCCCAGCCCATGGCATGAGCGCCAAAGAAGATGGGAGACCAAGCCGCATTCAGTGCCAATTGGATGAAGTACAAAGTCAGTGGCCCCTTTTGCGCGGCGAAACCACCCCGCTTCCAGACCATCCACGCCGCTACAGCCATCAAGGTGTAGAGCAGGGTCCAGGCGGGGCCAAAGATCCACGCGGGCGGATTCCAGGAGGGCTTCTGAATGGAAGCATACCATGCCCCAGGCATCGCAAAGGCACCCACGCCAGCGGCACAAAAGGTGATCGCAATTAAAACCACCAGCATCATGGCAGCACGCGGAGGAGATGATTTGGCAGGCATAAGAGGTACTCGGACGGTTACGAGCCAAGGTCCAGAACTGATATCGCGATCTCCGCAAAATCCTCCATTGCCGCCTATTTCACATGCCCTGGCGGAGGATGCCGCCCCAAACGGGCTTCGAAGGATCGAATGACAAGGTGATTGAGAGGACAGCCTTCCCCACTCCGTTTCCTTTGCATCATGAAAAACACCCTCACTTCCTCCCTTCTAGCGGGCGCGGTCCTGCTGACCGCCGCCACTCTGAACGCGGCAGACACGCCTACAAACCTCTTGGCCATCCCAGGGAAGATCCTTTACCAAAACGAACTCGCGAGCGATGTCGCTGCGCCGATGAAGGTATCCAAAGGCAAATGGGAGGCTGTCGAAGGTGTGTTGCGCGGCTCCGAAGTGACTGCGGATGACCATGCCGCCGTGCTGCGTCTGGCGGCCCCGTTCAAGGACGCTGTCTTTGAATACGAGGTCCGCTTTATGGGCGAGGGGAAGGCCACTTCGCTCTCGATCAACGACTCCCAAGATCACGTCTGCCGCGTTTCCCTGAGTCCCACCAGCGTCACCGTCCAAAAGGACGATCACGATCATGAAGGCCCAGACGTGGCAGTGGTGTTTCATCGACTGAAGGCAGATCTAAAACCGGGCGATTGGCACAAGGTCCGCCTCGAAATGGTCGGCAATGAAATGGTGGGCCGCTGTGATGATATCGTGGGCTTTGGGTCGCACGAATTGATCGGCACGACCAAGGCTAGCTTTAGCTTCACGGTCACGGGCGAGTCGGTCGAATTCCGCAACCTCCGCGTCTATGAGGCCAAGCCCAATCCTGAGTGGGAGTCCCTGAAGAAAAAGCTGGTCCGTAAGATGGAGCGTGATTCCTGAGCTTTTCTGGTATCTTTCCCCGATTGCCCGGGCTAGAGGAATGCCCTCTTACCTGAAATGGCTGATGTATTGATTCCCGATTGGGGCACCTGGGACCCCGGCACCCGCGCGACCTTGATGTTCGTGGTAGATGAACCACGTGGTCAGGTGCTCCTGATTCGCAAAAAACGCGGACTCGGCGCGGGCAAGATCAACGGCCCTGGCGGAAAAATCGACCCCGGTGAAACCGCCCTGGAGTGCGCCGTGCGCGAGACCCAGGAGGAACTGGGCGTCACTGCACTGAACCCCGTCAAACACGGGGAACTCTGGTTCCAATTTGTGGATGGAATGCGGATGCACGTCGCCGTGTTTGTCGCGAGGGCTTACGAAGGCGAGGCTTATGAGACACCGGAGGCGATCCCCCTTTGGACCCCACTGGATGCCCTGCCTTTTGAAGAAATGTGGGCCGACGACCGGGAATGGCTGGCCCAGATGTTGTCTGAAGGCGGGCTTTTTTGTGGAAAATTCGTCTTCGAAGACGATTCCATGCACCATTGTGACATGGTTTGGGACGCTTCCGGGTGGATGGACGGACTTTCTGGTTGACGATTGCCCGCGACCTCCTACTTTAGCCGCCCGTTTTCCAATCCATTTAAACCGAAGAACCCTCCTGTATGACCCACATTCAAGTTAGAAAAGGCGAACCTGTTGACCGCGCCCTGAAACGTCTCAAGACGAAGCTTGAGTCCGAAGGCATCATGGAGGAAGTCCGCCGTCTGCGCTCCCACGAAACTCCGGTTGAGCGCCTCCGCCGCAAGGCCCGTGCCGCTGCAAAGCGTGGCAAGATCCGCTTCCGTTTCACCATGCCAAAGCCAAACGAAAAGGCTGAAGGCGCTGCTGAATAAGCCTCCGCCCACTTTTTCCGTATCGCTGGGGCACGCGCTCTCGCTTTACAGACACCCAACCGCTGACCGGGATCCCCTGGCAGCGGTTGTTGTTTTTTGGATCAAGAAGGCACCTCAACGGGCCTTCCGGCAGACGTCGCAGATCTCATCACCGTCATCCGTGACCCGGAATTCGAGCTTTGGGTCATCGCTCTCCGTTTTGCCGCAGACGTTGCACTTGTGGAAGTAAGGGAGCTCTGGGGCCATGGCCGCATTGAAGCGCTGGCGACGCTCCAGCGCCACTGCACGGGTTTTCGTCTGCTTGAGCAGCCCTGGACCAAAGGCGATGAGGAAATTGAGGTGCCCTAAAAGGACCGGCCAAAATTGGCGGCTGTCCCGCATGATTGCAAAGATCGCCGCAGCCACACCCAGCCATGCCAACCACCGGACCTTCACCGGGATGAAAAAGTACAGCCTCAACTCGAGATCAGGAAAGTACATCGCGAAGGCCAAAAAGAAGCTCGCCGATAGCCAGACGACCGTGGCTGGCACATGAAAGAGCATCGATCCCGCTACGACAATTAGCCATCCTCCCAAGACATAGAGATTCACTCGGAAAGGCCACATCGCCTCCTCTAACCCCCGCCCAATCCACATCAAAATCAGGCAGCTAAAAAGGCCGAAGATGGGCGTCAGACTCCCCGGAATAAACATAAAAGTCACCAAGCGCCAGACCTCGCCTGACCAAACACTGGGGGGATGCAGAACCAACAGATCCAGGAACCTCATGCCGCCCCCACGCGCATCTGCAACCATGAAACAAACCAGCGTGACGAGCTGTAAGGCCGCAAGGAGAACGAGGAGGTGAGGGATGGCAAATCGGGCGAACCGAGATTCAAGGCTGGTGAGTAGTGACATGGGCAAGAGGCCTTCACCGTGGCGGACTTCCGGCCAGACCGCAAGCACGCAGGCGATTTTGGGGAAATCTGCCGCACTGGAAATACCGATGAAACTGTCGGCTCCCCGGCGTTTGAACATTGCGCTGCGGAGTAGCGTCACATCTGCTTCCCCTTCTCCCGATCATGAATCTGCATCAGTTCTGCCGAATTCTTTTTGTCGTCATCGGCACCCTCCAGCTCTCAATCCCACAGGTCCGCGCCCAGATCGTCATTTCGGGCAATGGAACCTACAGCCAGAATTTTGACAGTCTCGGGACGACCGCAGGGGCAGCCTTTCCCGAAGGCTGGACGGGATTTAAGGTCGGTGGCACCAACGCAGATCCCGTCGGCACCATTTTGACCATTGCCACAGGGACAGGAAGTTCTGCGACGGCGGCCATCTACAATTATGGGATGACGAACAATCCAGATCGCGCTCTGGGCTCCCTGGCCAGCGGGACCTTGTGGGCGGCGTTTGGTGCCAGTTTCACCAACACCACGGGCGAACCCATTGCGCCGGAAAACATCCAACTGGCCTTTCGCAGCGAGCTCTGGCGGGCAGGGCCAAACGCAGCCATTTCGGAGACGCTGGCGTTTGAGTGGAAGGTAGGCGGGAACATCACGGACACGACCGGCTGGAATACTGTGGAGGCCTTTGCCGTGGTGGAACCCGCTGGCGATGGTGAGAGTGGGCAAAAGGACGGGAATTTGCCAGGGAACTTCGTGACGCTGCCACCGACCACTTTTGCGGAGATCACCGGCTGGGATGATGGACAGACCCTTCACATCCGCTGGAAGGACAAAGATGACCCGCAGAACGACGCCGGCATTGCTCTGGATGACTTTCAAATGATCCTCACCGGACTGCCGCCCTCCCTGCCCCCACTTCACTGGGACGCCAACGGCACCGTTGCAGGGGCTGGGGGGATCGCGCCCGTTGGGACCTGGGGGAGCAATGATTATTGGTCCTCAGCGGTGGATGGCACCGGTGCTGCGGGACCGTGGGTCGATGGGTCGGATGCCCTGTTTGCAGCGGGAACAGACGCGGATGGGACGTATTCGATCCAGGTGGTGGGGAGTCCCGCCGTGGACAGCCTCGTCTTCGAAGAAGGCACGGTGACCCTCACGGGCGGGTCCATTGTGTTCAACGACAAAACCCCATTGATCCAAGTCGATTCGGCGGCGGCCCACATCGCATCCACCCTTGCAGGCACCAACGGGCTTTTGAAGAAGGGCCCAGGAATGCTCAGCCTCTCAGGCACGAACCTTTTTACTGGCACCATCCAGGTGGTGGAAGGCAGCCTGCGACTGGATGCGGACGAAAACCTCGGCGATCAAGAAAACGACGTCGTCATCAACGGTCGGTTGGAATCAACAGGCTCCATCCTTTTTGCTGGGGCCAGGAAGTTCTCCGGCGCAGCGGTCATCGCGCCACCGCCTGGGACACAAACCACGTTTCAGGGGACGCTGGACTTTTCCAGTCTCGCGATCACGGACAGCGGCACGGTGCGGTTTGTCTCGTCCACGAATTCCGTCGGAGCCTTGGAGCTGAATGCACCGACTTCCCTTTCCGGCAGTTCCTTGGTTTTGACCGGGCTGACGGTGGGCCACGTCGGCGGAACCTGCATCATCAACAACGGCCTCAGCATGGGGGCAGCGGTGCGGACGCTGACCGTCGCAGATCCTACGGCTACGCTTGATGTCAGATCCACCATCAGCATACCGGGCCCAGGCTCCAATCGACTCATCAAAGCCGGACCAGGAACGCTAAAGCTGACGGGTGCCAATTTCGGACTCAATAAAGTCGCACTCGGCAACTACGCTGCAGGCACCGGGGCAGTGATCGACGGCGGGCGGATCATCATCACCAACGCAAACTCCCTGGGTGCCACCCAGATGTTCTTTAACGTTGGCACGCTCGAAGCAACCACAAACCTGACTGCTGGCCAGGCAATCCCGATCGGCATCTCCTTTGGCGGACGCGTGGGATCACCCGCAGTCTTTACGGGAGGTAACATGGACTTCAATGGAGACTGCACGCTGTTTGGTGCCACTGGCACATCGGGGGAAATCGTCGCCCGCATCGAAAATCACCTCACACTCAACGGCAGGGTCTCTGGAACGACCAACACTCAGGTCACAGGATTCACGATTGCTGGCACCGGACGTCTGACGCTGAATGGAACCATGACGGGGTTCTTCACCTCTCTAAGGCTCACCGATACGGCCACCGTTGATCTCGTCGCACCCGTCGTCGGCACCCCGACTCCCGCCGCATCTGTGGTTGTCGCGCCGCTGATCGACCTCGCCGCGAACACGCGGTTAAACATCGGACGGGTGGGCACCACTACCCAAGTCACCGCCTACACCGGACTGACTGGAGCCGAGGACTCACGGATTCATTTTGATATCGGTGGCGTAAACCGAGGGTCAGACATTGATGGCTATGATGCCTTGGTGTTGGACAAAATGAACAATGGCACGGACGACATCGCGGGTGCGATCCAGTTCCATGGCAAGATCCAGGTCGATCTCATCAACGGCTACGTGCCAGAGCTAGGTGCCGTCTTTGATCTGCTCGATTGGGACCCAATCGCGGGCGCACCTGACCTCAGTGGTGTGGATTTTAGCCTGCTCCCCAACCTCACGCCGGAGGGCCTCGCCTGGGACACGAACTATTTCGGTATTGATGGGACGCTGCGCATCGTGAGCATCAATCTCCAGATCGCCGTCACCCATCCGCTCACCCAGGTGGTGGATCTCGGCAGCAGCGTCACCTTCCACGTGAATGCCACTGGTGGCGGCCCCATCACCTACCAATGGCGCAAAGGGGAAGTCGCGATCCCTGGAGCAGACGGTGCCTCGTTTACCCTACCTGCCGTGGCCGAGGCAGACGAGGGCAGCTACGATGTGGTCGTGTCTCGTCCAGGCGAAGAGCAGACCAGCGCCGCAGCCACCCTTCAGGTCAATGATCCCGTCTCAAACGTCGTCATCAGCCGCACTCCCACCGGGGACGTTTACATCGGGGACACCGTCACCTTCAGCGTGACCGCAGATGGCACTCCCCCCTTTAGCTATCAGTGGAGGAAAAATGGCGTTCCCATTCTGGGACAGATCGGCCCATCACTCGTCTTCACCAGCGCCGTCCTATCCAACGCGGGAGACTACGACGTGCTCGTCACCGGGGCGGGAGCCCCCGTCGGTAGTTCTGTCCTGGCGCTAGCGCTTCTCGATCCAGCCCCCATCGTCAGCATGGATTCACTGCCACAGACTCATCAAGTGGGGGCAGCAGTGACTCTGAGCGTCAGTTCCGCCGGACGGCCTCCATTCAAATATCAATGGCGGCGCAATGGTGCGAACATCGCCGGGGCGACGACCTCCACCTTATCCATCCCCGCCATCGCAACGACCAACGCCGGGGACTACACCTGCCTCGTCTCCAACGCGGCAGCCAACGTCCTGAGCCCGCCTGTGGAAGTCGCCGTCGTTGATAATCGCCCCCAGCGGCTCGTCATTGTCGAAGGCGGCACCGCCACGATCAAGGTCATCGCCGGTGTTAAGAACCTCACATTCGCTTGGCAAAAGGACGGTGCCCCACTCCCCACCGATCCGCGTTATACCCTCTCCGCTGACAAAAAGACCCTGGTGATCCGGCCGCTGAATACTGGAGACACCGCCACCTATTCCTGCGAAGTCACCGGGCCGGGATCCACCGTCACTGGCGGCACCACTGTGCTACGCGTCTTCAACACCAAACCCATCCTCACACGCCCCGTCGCCTTCCCGACCGCAGCAATTGGTGCCAGTTTCATCCACCAGATTTCTGTCGATCCGGCCGCAGAATCCACGCCGACCTCGTATGCCGCCACCGGATTGCCCCCTGGTCTGCGCATCGATATCAGGACGGGACTCATCACCGGAAAACCCACCACCACCAAAGTCGGCGGATACACCGTCAAGTTGAGCGCGATCAACAGCAAAGGACGTGACGATGAGACCGTCAATCTGCCCGTCGCAAGTCTGCCGCCCAACACCGCAGGCAGTTACTCGGGACCGATCCCCCGCCATCCAAGCCTCAGTAGCAACCTCGGCGGACGCATCGACCTCAAAGTCGCCACCACGGGTGCCTACTCCGGGAAGCTCACACTCGGCGTGACGGGTTATTCTTTCAAAGGCACCCTGGACATCGATGTCACTGGAGCCCTGCTCCCGACAGGCATCGTCACGATCAAGCGCGCCGGACGCCCAGCGCCGGTGCCGCTTGAGCTGACCTTCACCATCGATTTCAGTGCCGATCGGCTAAACACATCCACCCTCGGTGACGGAACCAGCACTCTTTACTTCAGCGGTTGGCGCAATGTGTGGTCCCGGACCGCCCTGGCCAAGCGCTTTGTGGGCTATCACACCTTCGGCATCGGATTGCCAGATCTCAGCCTATTGATTGCGGATCCCGCCATTCCCCAGGGCCTCGGGTATGGATCGTTCACCGTCAGCACCCTTGGCACCCTAGCCATTTCTGGGCGGACAGCGGATGGCGAGGCACTGACCTGTAGCACCTTCGTGGGGCCCGATGGAGAAATCCTCGTCTTCAGGACCTTGTACGCCAGCACCGCCCGAGGCTCGATCATCGGTGCGCTAAATCTTCATGACCAGAGCAATGAAGACCCGACCGACAATACATTGGATGGCTCTCTAGACTGGATGCGCCCATCCAACACCGCCAGGACGGCCCGGACTTACACCGCCGGCTTTGTACCGCTGGAAACCAGGGTGAAGGGTGGCATTTTCAGCGCGCCCATCGCCCCATCGCTGGTTCTGGGGCTCAGCGCCGGAAGCGACAATGCCGCTCTCGTTTTCACTGAAGGCGGTATTGGCGACTCCTCATTCGATCCGAATATCGTCCTCGGCGTCGGGGACCGACACAAAATCACCCTCCCAACCGATAACCCCAGCAGGACCACCTTGGCGATCAGTTCCAGCAGGGGCACCTTTGGTGGCACCTTCACCCTCGTGGATGCGAACCCCCGCACCCTCCCGCCAGTCACCCCGCTCAGCATCAGACGTGCGGTCCGCTATCAGGGCATCGTCTTCCGCAACGGTGTCAATTGGGAGGCCGCAGGCTATTTCATGTTGCCTCAACTTCCCTCGGATTCCCCCCTCACGACCCCGTTGACCTCGCCAATTCGCTCAGGACTAGCCAAACTAATCTTGGTCAATTGACTAAAATACCCCTCCCAGATTTGGACCCGTCTCTGCGTAAATCGTTGATTCTCAACGATTTAGATCGGGCCGAAGGCAAACGACTGAATCCGCGCAAAAAATAGGGCAGAAATTTTCTAACGTTTTGTGAGATAGTGCTGTCTATCTTCTGTCTCCATTACCGGACGCTTACGCGCAAGAAGTCGGGATGCGAGACCAACCAAGAATCACTCACTGATTGACCCACAAAAACACGTAAATGCTCACTATTCCCTCCATCATCGCTCACCGTGGTTCCTCCTGGGACGCACCCGAAAACACTCTAGCTGCGTTCCTCCTCGCATGGATGGAGGGAGCCGACGGGATCGAAGCGGACTTTCAAATGACCAAGGACGGTGAAATCGTCTGCGTGCACGACGAGTCCCTCGAACGCACCACGGGCAAGTCGAAGCAAGTCTCCAACTGCACGCTGGAAGAGGTCCGCGCCCTCGACGCCGGCAAGTGGAAGCGCCCACTCTATCGTGGCCAGCGGATCCCGACCCTTCCTGACGTCCTTTCCACCGTCCCCGTCCATGGTCAGATCTTCATTGAACTCAAAGGCGGACCCGAAATGATCCCCGTCGTCAAAAAGCATCTCAAAGCTGCTAAGATCGATCCTGCCAACGTCCGCATTGCTAGCTTCAATGTGGAAACCCTCCTCGCCGCGTCAGAATCCATGCCGGAGTATCAGCGGCTCCTGCTCTGCAAGCGCAGCACCTCGGACGGCCTTTGGGAGCCGCCTGTGCACATCCTTGAAGCCACGATGCGCATGGTGAAGGCCTGCGGCATCTACCTCGACAATATTTCCCTCGCTGGGGAACCAGAGATCGCCAAGAAGTTCCGGGCCGACGGCAAAGAGTTGCACGTCTGGACAGTCAATCGCGCACCCGCAGCCCGCATTGCCAGCGCGGTGGGGATCACCTCCCTGACCACAGATCGCCCAGGTTGGCTGCGCCGCAGACTGCTGGCCACGCCAACCACCTCCGATACGCAAAAGGTCAAAGCCAAGCCCGGCCGCAAGCCACGCCTCTCAAAGGCGTAGCCTGACTTTCCAAGGCGTGCCGGTTCATCACCGTCACGCCTTGGGCGGGGGGGCACTCGTTGCGGCATCGACTAGGCAGGAATGAGTCGGCGGGCTTCTTCGAGGGCTGCGCTGACCTTGCTTACGTCCTTGCCGCCGCCACGGGCAAAGTCGGGCTTACCGCCGCCTTTACCGCCCACGATGGGGGCGATGGTTTGGATGATCTTACCTGCTTGGACCTTGGATTGATGCTCTTTGGCAACGGTGGCGATGATAGCCACGCTGCCGCCCGCTGTTCCGGCGAGGACGACAATGCCGTTGAAGTTGCCCTTCAAAGCATCGCTGACAGCCATCACATAGTCTCCGTCCACATCCCCCAAGTTGGCGACGATGGCGTTGTTTTCAGCGGTGGTGATGAGATCTTTGGCACGACCAGATGCCTCGCGCTGCTGCGCTGCTTTGAGCGCCTTCTCCAGCGATTTCTGCTGGTCAAGGAGACTGTCGATCTTCTTCTCAAGATCCGATGTTCCTTGGGCGCTGACCTTGGCTGCCAGTGCCTTTAAGAGATCGGCCTCGGCACGAGCCACATTGTAGGCTTCGAGGCCAGCGATGGCTTCGACACGACGGACGCCTGCGGCGACTGCGCCTTCCGCAACGACTCGGAAGAGCCCGATCTCGCCCGTGTAGCGGGTGTGAGTGCCGCCGCAGAGTTCCATGCTCCAACCATCCAGTGCGTTCGCCTTGCCGCCGATTTGGACGACGCGGACGTTCTCTGGGTACTTTTCGCCAAAGAGTTGCATGATGCCGCTGTTGGCCTTGGCCTCCGTGTAGGGCACTTCGGTCCAGGAAACGATGTCGTTAGCAATGATGCGCTCGTTCACGAGTCGCTCAATGTCTGCCAGTTGGGCAGGCGTCAAAGCAGCGCTATTGAAGTCAAAGGTAAGTTTGTCTGGCGTGACGTTGGAGCCCTTCTGCGTCGCGTCTTGGCTCACGACCTCATGCAGCGCCCAATGCAGGATGTGAGTGACAGTGTGGTGGCGCTCAATGGCGTGACGGCGAGTGGCATCGACGGCCACACGGACCTGCGAACCCACAGCGGGCGCGTCTTCGCCTTCGATGAAGTGCAGCCAGGTGTTGCCAACTTTTGTCGTGCTGGAAATCGGGAAAGCGTCCGCTCCAACGATGATCTGGCCGCTATCGCCAATCTGGCCACCCATCTCCGCGTAACAGACGCTGGAGTCGAGCACCACCGCCGTCTTGTCCTTCATGGACACGACCTCGAGCACCTTCGCATCGGTTTCGAGCGTGTCATAACCGATGAACTTGGTGGCGTCCTTGGTTTCGATCTCGCTGACGGAGACGACCTGCTTGTTCTTCTGACCGGCTTCGCGAGCACGCTTCTTCTGCTCCTCCATGAGCCTTTCGAAACCTTCGACATCGACAACTAATCCAAACTCACGGGCGAGTAGTTCCGTCAGGTCGAGAGGAAACCCATAAGTGTCGTAGAGTTGGAATGCCTGGAATCCACTAACCACTGGTGGTGCTTTGGCACGTTTAGCTAAAGTGGGGAGATAATCACGAGGATGAGTTAGCGGAAGATCTTCGTCTGTTCCGTCTTTCATGACCAAAATTGGGACGTTTGTGAAACCAATTTCTGGCACGTTGGGATAGCGAACAACCCAGTCTTCTACCGAGGTGCCTTCAGCTCCAATCGCTTCAAAAATTACGTCACGAGCACAATTCTCAAAAACACTAATCCCACGATCCAGCGTGCGATTAAACGCTTCCTCTTCCAGTTTCAGCACGGCTTTGACCTGCTCTTTCTTCACGCGCAGCTCGGGGAACACATCGGCCATCTGCGCGGCGAGGACATCGACGAGCTTATAAAAGAACGGCTCTTTGAACTCAAGCGTACGGCCATACTTCACGGCGCGGCGGAGGATGCGGCGGAGGGTGTAATTGCGATCGCTGTTGCCGGGTTGGATGCCGTCGGCGATCGAAAAGCTGAGCGTGCGGAGGTGGTCGGCGATGACGCGGAAGGCGACGTCGATCTTTTCCTGCTCGGTGACGGGGATGACGTGGCCCTGCTCGTTGGCTTTGGGCAGCGTGCTTTGGTAAGTCATCGGCTTGCCGTTGACCGTAGTCAGCCTCTGAAGCTCGTCGAAGATGGGTTTGAAGACATCCGTGTCGTAGTTGCTGATCTTCGCGTTCTCGAAGTCGGTGAAGTTTTTCGTGCCCTGGATGATGCTGGTGAGGCGCTCGAAGCCCATGCCAGTGTCCACATGCTGCGCGGGCAGCGGCTCGAAAGCGTACTCAACTGGGACTTGGTAGAACCCACCGCCATCTGGCAGCTCTCTTTCTTCATATTTAGTCACCACCGCGTTGTATTGGATGAAGACGTTGTTCCAGATCTCGATGCAGCTCGCGTCGCTGCCATTGACGAGCAAAGCCCCAGCGCGCTGGCGTTCTTCATCCAGTTCGACCGCACCGGGAGTGAGATCAATGTGGATCTCCGTGCAGGGACCGCAGGGACCAGTATCGGCCATCATCCAGAAGTTGTCCTTCTTGTTGCCGTTGACGATGTGGATCTCAGGATCGAGGCCGACGGCGCGGAATTTCTCCGCCCAGAGGTCCCAGCTTTCTTGGTCGCGGTCGGCGGGATCTCCCTTCGACTTGTCGGGTTGATAAATGGTGGCGAAGACGCGGCTCGGTGGGAATTTGAAACGCTCGACGATGAGCTCCCAGCTCCAGGAAATCGCTTCCTTTTTAAAGTAGTCACCAAAGGACCAGTTCCCCAGCATCTCGAAAAAAGTGTGGTGATAAGTGTCCAGTCCCACATCCTCAAGGTCGTTGTGCTTACCACCGGCGCGGATGCACTTCTGCGTATCAGCGGCGCGGGTAGGCAGGCCTTTGCTCAGCACGCCGGGCCAGGTATCCACATCTGCGCCTCGCTCGCCGAGGAAGATCGGCACGAACTGGTTCATGCCCGCATTGGTGAAGATGCGGGCACCGTCGCGGCTGGTGTAGCCCACATTATCGCTGGGGACGATGGTGTGGTCCTTGGACTTGAAGAAGTCGAGGAAGGTTTGGCGGATCTGGGCGGCGGTAGGTGCGGCGGCTGGCATGGCTAGAAAATTGAGGCCGGAACGGTAGGCGGGCTTCCTCAAAGGTAAAGCGCTCAAAAAGGTGAATCCAGCCACCCCTGGGCACCGCAGGAATAGACGTGAATGCTGTTGCTAGCCCCTTTTTTACGCCCGACGTCATCCGGTGGGCGTATCCTGCCCCAAATGAGGCTAAGCCGTTCTCCCGGAGCTCCATGTCAACGCGCACCCCAACACTCAAAGATGCAACGGACGAGGAACTCCTCGTGCGCGCTTCTGGTGGCGATCAATCGGCCTTCAGCGCACTCTACGACCGGTTTTCACCCCCTTTGTTTGCCTTGATGCGCCAGATGCTGGGAGATGACGCCGAGGCTGAGGACGTGCTCCAGGAGGGCTTTGTGTATGTTTGGACCCATGCCGCCCAATTCGATGCCTCCCGCGCGAAACCCTTCACCTGGGCTGTCATGATTTTTCGCCACAAAGCAATCGACCGCATCCGTGCACGCGGCAGACGCGCCCGGATGGAGGAGGCAGCAGCGGTCGAAATGCCAGAGCACCTAGCCGCCGCCCCGATGAGCGCCGACGAAGCCGCAGATGCCGTAGATCGTGTGGCCCTCGTGCGCGAGGCCGTGAAAGGCCTACCGGGAGAACAACGCCGCATGATCGAGCTCTCATTCCTGAGGGGACTGACGCACCACGACATCGCATCCACCCTCGCCGTCCCACTCGGAACGGTAAAAACGAATATTCGTCGAGGACTTTTGAAATTGCGTGACCTAGTGAAAGGAGGCACTCAATGAACGATAGCCTACAAGACAAAGCAGCACTTTACGCGCTCGGCCTCCTGGAGGGCGAAGAAAGCCGTGCCTTTGAACTAGCAATGGCCAAAGATCCCGATTTGCAGGCATTCGTGGCAGAGTTGTCGGACACAACGGCGGAACTGGCGCTCACCCTAGAGCCAGTCGCGCCGCCCGCCCACCTGAAGGCAAAGATCATGGAAGCCATCGTCCGCAGCGATTCCCACTCGGGCAGCAATGCACGCATGGCACCCGCACGCCGCAGTTGGGCAATGGCGGGATGGGGCATCGCTGCGGCGGTCACCGTCAGCAGCGTCTGGCTGTTCCAAGAGCGGCAACGCCTGACGCGGGAAATCGCCATCGTCACGAATGGCGAGGCCGAAGCCCGCGCCGAACTTTTAGACACTGCGGCCAAGCTGGCCTCCATCCAGCAGAGCGAGGCCACCCTCAAGCAACAGATCGCCGCCGCCACTCAACGCGATGAGAAACTCAATCGCGAACTTGCCGACGCCAAGGCCAAGGCCACCCAACTGGCAGGCGAAATCGCTGGTCTCCTGAAGCGCAACTACCTCGCAGAGATGCAGATCTCCACCCTCCAGAGTACGGTCGATGAATACAAACAAGGTGTCGCCGTGGTCGTCTGGGATAGCGAAAAGCACGAGGGCATCTTAAAGTTGGAAAAGATGCCGCCGATCGATCCGCAGAAGGATTACCAGCTCTGGGTCGTCGATCCAAAGAATCCAGCGCCTGTCAGTGCGGGAGTTGTCAGTGTGGATGCACAGGGCTTTGCAAAGGTGGACTTCAAGCCGGTCGATATCGTCAGCGAAGCAGCGAAGTTTGCCCTCAGTGTTGAGCAAAAAGGCGGCGTCGATAAGGTGGCTGGCCCCATTGTGCTGATCAGCCCATGATCACGTCTCTCAGGCTAGCACTCGCCGCGCTCATCTTTCTCTGCACTTTGCCGGGCCTCTTCAATATGGAACGGCTCTGGTGGTGGAAGGCCACACTGGCTGTGAGCGAATATGGACATCGTCTGGCATTGCTGCCGCTCCTCTTGCTCCTGATGTTTCGTGGGAATCCCGGCATGAAACGGCAGATTGCAGATCTGCTCTGCATAGTATCGCTGACCGTGCTCCTGCTGCCCCTCAGCAGCGCCATTCTCAAGGCCCGCTCGTTACCCGCAGAGCTCACGGCAAAGTATGGCCCCACTGACGCGGACATACCGCCACCGTTATCGTTCGCAGATCTGTTTCTTGGCCAATCACCCAGCGGGCACGCCGGACAATGGTTGACGATTCCCCGCGATGAATCGCCGCTGCGACTGATCTTTTACCGAGCCAACAGCGCCACCCCAGCACCCTGCGTCGTCGCCTTACACTCCGGCGGTTGGGAAGGCGGCGATCCCGACGAATTCCCCGAATGGAGCCACCACTGGGCGGGCCAGGGCTACGCCACCGCCTCCATCGATTACAGGATCGCGCCGCAATGGCAGTGGCCTGCGCCGCGCGATGATGTAAAGGCCACGCTGGCCTATCTCAAAACACACGCCACGGAACTGGGCATCAAAGCCGATTGCTTCATACTCCTCGGACGCTCCGCAGGCGCGCAGATCGCGAGCGCTTGCGCCTACGGACTTCAAGACCCAGCGGTCCGTGGCTGCGTCTCGCTCTACGGCCCGGCGGATATGGATTTCGCCTGGAAGTATGCACGCCGCGATGACATCCTCGATTCACCGCGACTGATGCGCAATTACCTCGGCGGAGCCCCTGATGAGGCACCCCAAAACTACCGCAGCGCCTCTGCCACGCTTTTTGCAGACGCGGGCCCACCCGCGTTGATCATCCACGGGCAGCGCGATACCCTCGTCTGGCATCTCCAGAGCAGTCGGCTCGCTGCCCGGTTGAAGGAAAAGGACATTCCCCATCATCTCATCGAATTCCCCTGGGCAACCCACGCGCTCGACTATCCTTTCCACGGACCCAGCGCCCAACTCTCGCGCTACGCGCTGCATCGATTCCTGCGAAAGGTGACGCAGTAAGGTACCTTTCCCTTGAGGCTAGCTGGTCAATTGAGTTCAGCGAGCGTTGCCCGCCCGCGGCGTTTTGTCTCAGGATCGTCTTTTTCGAGGCTGGGCATTGCCAACCCCTTCTCCAAATACTTCCGGGCCTCTGCTTCGTTGCCCATCGCGGCGTAAGTTCGTCCGAGCTCCACCGTGTGGATGAGGCGACCTGGATTCAGCGCGATGGCCTTTTGAAAACAACGGATCGCTTCTTCAAACGAGGCATCCGGCAGGGCACCATAAATCAGCTTTGCCAGCGTCCGGGTCATTCCGCCAATGCCTGCCAGCTCTTGATGCCAGCGGCCCAGCATGTGCCAGGCGTAGTCATTCTGGGAGTTCAGTTTCACCGCCTTTTCTGCGGATTCCTGGATCTTGCGGGATGCGGCGATGCCCTCCTTATTGCTCAAGAAGGGCGTGATTTTGCCCCAACAAATCGCGTTAGACAGATAGGAGTCGCACTCATTCGGAGCCAGCCTGATTGCACGCTCAGAATACTCCAGCGCCGTTCGTCCGGAGGCCAGTTTGTCTGCATCGCTGGACAGCCCATCCATCCGATACACATACTGCCGGGCGATCTTGACCATCAGCGAAGCATTGTCTGGTGCCAGTTTTTCCGCTGGAAGATAGTACTCCAGCGCTTTGTCAGACTCATGCTTAGCGTCATAGGCATCCCCCTGCCGGATCAAATCCTCCACGTTGGCACGAGAGACAGCAGAGGACAGAACGACAAAGAGGATGGCGGCAAGGATCTTCATAAAGGTTTGGTAAAGCGATAATGTGAGACGATCCATTCTTCGCCACTGCGGTAGGACCAGAGCTCGGCGCAGGCGAGGAAAAACAGCCGCCACCAGACCCACCATTTCGTCACCTGATCCTTGCCATACGTCTCTGCGAAGAGCGGGAGAATCTCTTGCTTGTGTCGATCCATATTGGCCAGCCAAGCCTCGCTCGTCTTCCCGTAGTGACTGCCACTCACACACCAGTGGTCCTCGATGCGCAGATCATCCTGGAAGTAGAGCAATAGATCATCGCTGGGCATCTGCCCCCCGGTGAAAAAGTACTTGGCCATCCAGTCATCATCACTGCGAACCTCAAAGTGATAGGCCAGCTCACGATGGGTGAAGATATGGACAAACAACTTGCCGCCCGGCTTCAACCAACTGGAAACGCGGCGCAGAAGTTCCTGGTAGTTCTTCATGTGCTCAAACATCTCCACACTGACTACACGATCAAAGACCTGCGTCCCCTCCCCTTCGTAGTGGATCATATTGGCGGTGCGGACCGTCAGATTCGTCAGCCCACGCTTAGCCGCCTCGCCATCGATGAAAGCCTTTTGAGTGCGCGAGTTTGAAACGCTGGTGATTTGCGCCTTGGGGAAATGCTCCGCCATCCACAATGACAGCGACCCCCAACCGCAACCCAGTTCAAGGATCCGCTGACCATCCTCGATCTGCGCGCGCACACAGGTCAGTTTCAACATCGCTGCCTCCGACTGGTCCAGGGTCATCCCCGGCTCAGGCCAATAGCCGCTGCTGTACTTCAGATGTTTCCCCAGCACGAGTTGGTAAAACTTCGTCGGGACCTCGTAGTGCTGCGCATTGGCTTCATCCGTCGCAATCGCGATTGGCATCTGCTTCAGGCCCTCGACATGCTCCAGCAGAGCAGCGCGCTGCCCATCGATGTCTGGACGGGTATTTTCGCGAATGGTTTCCGCAAGGCGATGGCGAATCCCCATTCGAATCAGGGTATCGGGGAGGATATTGCGGGCCAGCAAGGAGTTTACGGTGCTCATGGACGGAGGGGAAAGCGAATTTGTCCCATTAATGCGTCCGCGTCCGCCACTTGGATTCAAATTCTTCAATAAAATTGAAATCCGCCTAGGTCCAAAACAAGGTACCCAGCCCAGGATGCCCGCGCGTATAGAGGAGCGCAATGTCACGTGGACAGTTCGGCAATCGGCGATAGCGAACCTTTTCTGAATCCACCCCGCAGACTTCAGCGCATCATTTTTTGTGAAACAAATTCCCCCACCCAAAACGCCCAAACGCGGAAGCCTCATGCGATCCATTGGCCTCATGCTCTGCCAGTGGGCCGATTCTGACTATCACGTTGAAGGTGCCGATGTCGTCCGAGCTAAGGCCGACCGCGTCGATTGGAAACGCTGCATCCCATTCATCATCCTCCACATCGGCTGCCTAGCCGTGTTCTGGGTCGGATTTAGCTGGACAGCCCTCGTCGCCGCTGTCCTCCTTTATGCCGTGCGAATGTTTGCCGTAACTGCATTCTACCACCGCTATCTCTCCCATCGCAGCTACCGCACCTCCCGCCCGATGCAGTTCCTCTTCGCCGTCTTGGGCAATAGTTCCTGCCAACGTGGTCCGATCTGGTGGGCATCCGTCCATCGCCATCATCACAAGCATTCGGATGAAGCCGTGGACCCCCATTCCCCGAGGATGCACGGATTCCTCTGGTCACACATCGGGTGGCTGACCAGCGAAAAGAACTTCCCCACCGATTACAGCCGCGTGCCGGATCTGGCAAAGTTCCCCGAATTGGTCTTTCTCAATCGCTTCGATCAAATCGTACCGCTGGCCTATGGCGCACTGATCTGGCTGGCTGGTTGGTTAATGGAACAGTACGCGCCAGGGCTAGGAACCAATGGACCGCAGCTGTTTGTGTGGGGATTTTTCATCAGCACCGTCGTCCTACTGCACGCGACATTTTTCATCAATTCGCTGGCCCACGTTCTGGGCAGTCAGCGCTTTGAAACGGGGGATGACAGCCGCAACAATTTTGCCCTGGCCTTGTTAACGCTCGGCGAAGGGTGGCACAACAATCACCACCGCTTTGCCCACGCAGCGCGCCAAGGCTTTTATTGGTGGGAGGTGGATATCTCTTACTACCTGCTCAAGCTCATGTCCTGGTTCGGTCTCGTCTGGGATCTGCGGGCCGTGCCCGAGAGTGTGTACGCAGAAGCACGCACGCAACGCCAACCTGCCACCCGCTCATGAACCGCCCAAGACTCGCCATCATCGGAACCGGCGTGGCCGGCCTGGGCTGTGCCCATTTTCTGCACCACCACTTTGACCTCACCGTCTTTGAACAAAACGAATACGCAGGTGGCCACACCAACACCATTACCGTCGATGAAGACGGACGCCGTGTGCCTATCGATACTGGCTTCATGGTCTTCAACCACGTCACCTACCCACTGCTGACGCGGCTCTTTCGCGAACTGGAGGTCGAGACAAAGCCCACGGATATGTCCTTCAGTGTGTCCCACCTGAAGAGTGGCATCGAATACAACGGCACCTCCCTCAACCACCTCTTTGGTCAGCGCAAGAACCTCCTCAGCCCGCGTTTCTGGCGCTTCCTGCTGAAGATCAATCGCTTCAATGCGGAAGCAGTCGCCGCCATGGACGATCCGAAATACGCGCGCATGACCTTGCGGGAATACATCGCCACCCGCAGTTATGGGCAGGACTTTCAAGATCTCTACATCATCCCCATGGGATCCGCCGTTTGGTCCACGCCACCGGATCTGATGCTGCAATTCCCAGCCGTCACACTCATCCGATTTTGGCACAATCACGGCTTCCTCGGCCTGCATACCCAACACCCGTGGTGGACCGTGACGAACGGTGCCCGGTCCTACGTCAAAAAGCTCACTGCCCCGTTCCAGCAACGGATCAGATTGGGAACTCCGGTGGAACGAGTGGAGCGCAACTCCACTGGTGTCACCGTCACCGCCCGAAACACGGCCCCGGAGATTTTCGATAAAGTCATCTTTGCCAGTCACGCAGATCAAACCCTGCGCATGATCGCGGACCCGACGGATCTTGAGCAAGAGCTCCTCAGCCCCTTTCACTACCAGCCCAACATCGCCACCCTCCACACGGATGATCGCTTCATGCCGCGAACGAAAAAATGCTGGGGAGCCTGGAACTACCGCATCAAGACAGGTGCCGATGGCAGCATCCAGCCCAGCACCCACTATTGGATGAACCGGCTGCAAGGCGTGTCAGATAAGGTGAACTACTTCGTCGCCGTGAACGCCGCAGACGAAATCGATCCCGCCAAGGTGATCAAGCGCATCAACTACGAGCACCCACTTTTTGACATGGCTGCCATCAATGCTCAAAAACGCCTGCCCGATCTCAACCGACTCAGCCCAGACCAGTCCACCTATTTCTGCGGCAGTTACTTCCGGTATGGCTTTCACGAAGACGCCTTTGGTTCCGCTGTAAGCCTCTGTAAAGATCTACTCGGGAAGGAGCCCTGGTAATGCCTGCGACCAACGCCATCTACGAATGCAAGGTCATGCATCAGCGCTTGGAACCGCAGCGCCATGGCTTCAGCTATCGCGTGTTCTATCTCTGGTTAGATCTTGACCAGATTGACGCAGCAGATGGCGACTGCGCCCTTTTTAGCCGCAACCGCTTTAACCTCTTTTCGTTTTTTGACAAAGACCACGCCGGAGGCGAAGCCGCGAATGTCAAAGAAGGCGTTTTCATGCATCTCAAAAAAGCCGGGATCGACACCAGCCAGATCGACCGCATCCAGATGTTGGCCTTCCCCAGAGTCCTCGGCTACGTGTTCAATCCCGTCACCTTCTTCTTTTGCTTCGATCCGACCGGCCAACCCCTCTGTGCAGCCGCCCAGGTCACCAACACCTTTTTGGAGCAGAAGTTCTTTGTCATGCCGCAGGCGGATGCTCAGGGGAAGTTTCACCTCGTCGCGCCCAAGCACTTCTACGTCTCTCCCTTTTCTGAATTGGATCTCTGCTTTGACTTCAAACTGCGCCTTCCAGAGACACACCTCAACATCACCATCAATGATCAAAAGGAAGGCCGTGTCGTCCTCCTGACATCCCTAACGGGTACGCGTCGCCCACTGACGAATGGTGGCCTGGTCGCATGCGCCTTGAAGTACCCACTGCTGACTCTGCGCGTCATCTTCCTCATCCACTGGCATGCCCTGCGTCTCTGGATGAAGCGCGTGCCGTGGTTCCGCAAAGCGGCAAATCCCGAACTCCAGCAGCAGGTCCTACGCCCACATCAATCCATCGCCCCCGTGAAACCATGAACGATACCGTCGCCCTCCCAGACCCTGCCACCACGGTGGCGGCCACCCCATCGGCAGCCAGTACTGGCTTTTACGAGAAGCTAGTCATGCTGAGCCTGAAGCCCTTTGTCCACGGCGGATTGCGCATGATTTACCCCGATGGAAGCGTCCGTCTCCTCGGCCAAACAGGCGCGCCGATCAGAGCAGAAATGCGCATTCGCAGCGCTGAGTTTTTCAAACGCTGCGCGCTCTTTGGCAACGTGGGTTTCGGCGAATCCTATGTGGACGGCGACTGGGATACCGACGATATCGCCGCCGTGATTTCCTGGTTCATCCTGAATCTCGCCAAGACCCAAGGTGGCAAGTCCTCATCTGGCAAACTGGCGTTTGTGAACCTGCTGCGTGGCGTCAACCGCGTCCATCACTTGCTGCGCCCGAACAGCGTCACCATCAGCCGCCGCAACATCGCAGAGCACTACGATCTGGGGAACGAGTTCTACAAACTCTGGTTGGATGAAACCATGACGTACTCCTCCGCCAGGTTCGAGCATGAAGGTCAATCGCTCGCGGGTGCTCAACGATCCAAGTATGAAGCCCTCTGTCAAAAGCTCCAACTTAAGCCCAGCGATCACGTTCTGGAGATTGGTTGCGGCTGGGGCGGCTTTTGCTGCCACGCAGCCAAAAACTACGGCTGCCGCGTGACCGCCGTCACCATCTCCGAAGAGCAACGCAAATACGCTACCGACCGCGTCGCCCGCGAAGGCTTGTCCGACCGGGTGGAAATCCGTCTCCAAGATTACCGGCACATTGAAGGAAAGTTCGATAAAATCGCCTCCATCGAAATGCTGGAAGCTGTCGGGAACAAATACTTGGAGACCTACTTTGCCAAGTGTGCGGAGGTGCTGAAGCCGGACGGACTGCTTGCCTTCCAAATGATCACCGTCGCAGATTCCCAACACAAAGACCTGCGCAAGGGAGTCGATTGGATCCAAAAACACATCTTCCCAGGCTCATTGCTCCTCAGCGTCGGTCGCGTAAATGAGGCCATCAACCGCACCGGAGATCTCTTCATGCACGGACTGGAAGATCTCGGCGCGTCTTATGCCAAAACGCTGCATCTTTGGTATGACAGCTTCAACGCAAAGCTAGACGAAGTCCGCGCCCAAGGATTTGACGAACGCTTCATCCGGAAGTGGAACTTTTACCTGAAATACTGCGAGGCAGCCTTTGCCATGCGTAACATCAGTGTGGTGCAGGCAGTCTATACCCATCCCAATAACCAGTCCCTGCACCAGAACTTCTAATTTTCCCTCATGATCCCCACGCTTCGCATCTTCTTTTGCATGGTTCTGGTCTCGATGCTGGCCGTCACAGGCTGGGCCAGCTCGCAGGTGGCGTTGTGGGAGATCCCCGGCTCCGTTGGCGGGCACCCTTGGTTCATCGCCACCCTGTTTGACACGTATTGGGCCTTCCTCACTTTCTACTGCTGGGTCGTTTACAAGGAACGCGGCTGGGCTGCCCGCATTCTGTGGCTGATCGCCATCCTTCTCTTGGGGAACATTGCCATGGCAGTCTATATGCTGATCCAACTCTACCGCGTCCCGGCCACTGCGCGCATTGAGGACGTCTTGCTCCGCCGCCCATGACAGAAGCCGTCCAGCGGGTGCCACTGTGGCGAAGATGGGTGGTGAATCCCATCGTCAACCAATTGACACAAGGGGCCGATCCAAGCCGCCTTGCCATGGCCGTGGCCTATGGCGTCGTCCTTGGGATCTTCCCACTCCTCGGCACACCCACGCTCCTCTCTCTAGCCGTCGGCATCCCTCTCAAACTCAACCAACCGGTGTTACAAATTTTCAAAGAGTTGGCCTACCCACTGCATCTGGCATCAATACTGGTCTTCATCCATGCTGGTGAGGTGCTTTATCAGGCAGAGCACCTTCCCCTTTCCTTGTCCGTGCTCACCGAAAAATTCTTCGCCAGTCCCGCCGAATTCATGAAGCAATTCGGGATGTTGGGGGTCTATGCGGTCAGCGCCTGGGCATTGGTGGCACCGATCCTGTGGACTGCCATTTTTTTCATCGCTCGTCCTCTCATCAGCCACTTATCCCAGCGCAAAAGCGCCATCGCCCCATGACCTCTGATCTATTGTTCTTATTGGCAACTGGTGCCGGCGTCACCTTCGCACTCTTCAGTTTCACCTGGGTGCTGAGCATGCGCTTGAACAACTTCAGCTTTGTCGATGTGACTTGGTCCTACGGCTTGGCTTTCTTGGCACCGATGTACTTCGCGCTCTCCAGCGGCAACAGCAGCAGGAAACTCATCGCCCTGACGATGGCGATGGTGTGGAGCCTGCGACTCGGCACCTACCTTTTCTTCCGCGTCAAACGGCATCATCCGCATGAAGACGTGCGTTACCAGGTGTTACGCAAAGACTGGTCCGCCAACCTGGGCAGAAACTTTTTTTGGTTCTTCCAAGCCCAGGCCTTGCTCATTCTTCTTCTCTCCGTGCCCGTGCTACTGGCCTTTATCAATCCAGCACCGCAGGTCTCTCTCATCGAGTGGATTGGTGCCGGTGTCTGGATCATTGGCCTTTTGGGCGAATCACTCAGTGACGCGCAAATGCAGAGGTTTAAGGCCGATCCGACGAGCAAGGGCAAAGTCTGCCAGATTGGACTCTGGCGCTATTCCAGGCACCCAAACTACTTCTTTGAATCCGTCATCTGGTGGGGCTTCTGGATCTTTGCCTGCGGCTCCCCCTGGGGCTGGCTCACGATTTACGCCCCCGCGATGATCCTCTACTTTCTCCTCCGGGTCACCGGCATCCCCCTGACCGAAAAGTGCGCCATCGAAAGCAAAGGCGAGGCCTACCTGGAGTATCAACGCACAACCAGCGCTTTCGTGCCTTGGTTCAGGAAGTAGGCACCGCCCGACGAAGCCCAAAAATCTCCACATCCACCTTTGCTGCGGCCAGCACGGAAGCAGGCTCGGCCCTGGCATCGAAGCCTGCCTGCACCAGCGGCACTGTTGATACCGCATGCAGTTGCACCTCCCTCATTTGGTAAGGCGCATGATGGACTTGGCCCGTGAAGAGCGCTCCACTGGCGTTGGTGGTGAAGAGCAAATAGCGCTCCAACAAGAAGAACTCCAGCGAGCCCGGAGTCGCAGGGCCAAGCGTTCGCCCAGCCGTCCACCGATAGCAGGCACGGCGTTCATCTCCTTTGCGTTGGCAATCGTATTTGATGCCATCTCCCGCCTGACGTGCCGTCATATCCGAGTTCCGATACGGCAGATGAAAGAAACGCTGCGCGATTGCCACGGCCAGGGCCTGATTGCAATCCAGCGAATAGAACCAAACGCCAGGACGCCCAAAATCATCGAAGACATAGGTCCGCACATTCAGCTCAAGAAACCAAGAAATGCCGGGCACCGCAGGCAAAAATCGAGGCCGAATGCGCTCCATAAAGAACGGCACCACACCGACATAGGCACGGCCATCGAACGTATCCACATGCAGGCCTGGAGGCAATGAAGCCTGCACCAAGTCCGGCGGAAAATCCCAGTGCAAAAAGAGCAGTTCATTCCATCGTTGATAACCCACCACCGGCCGCAGGGGTCGCTGCCGCAGGGCGAGTCGTTCCGTCAATGAGGGGAGTGCCATGTTCATTTTCCTCCAAACCAGACACTCATAGATTGACCCGCATACCCTGTCATCTCAAGATAGCCAAGGCCCGTCACTGGCGCCTTACCGACTGTGCCCGTGTAATCGACCGCGCCCTCCCAATACTGAAGCCCCGGCGTTGCGGCAGCACGGAATTCTTGATCAGGCATGATAGCACGACTTTGAAGAACGATCCCCTGAGAGGGCACCTGGATCTGCCATTGCTGTGGGTAAAGCGCACCGCTGGCTGCCTTCCACGGCTCCCCTGGCTTCAGCGTAAATTCATCCGCAGTGAGCGGCACTGTGCTGCCATCTTTGCGAATGAGAGTCCCAGCGCTTTGCGGCACGTTTTTGCCAGGTTCAGTGCTGCGCAACTGAAAGAGCATCAGTTCACTACCATCATTCAATTGCGCGCTGAACCAATCCCAACCAGCAGTCCCCACTTCAAGGAAGCTACTGCCAAATTCATGATCCATCCAACTGCTACCAGTCACCTCAAAGGTCTCATTGCCCATCATGATCGCTCCACGGGTCGGCATCCGAGTCATGGAGTAGTAGTGGCTTGCATTCCCGGCAGCATCCCCTTTTTGACTGATGCCATCACGACCATGGACGACGACAGGTTTGCCAAAGCCCAGGCTTAACTCCAGCCCAAAGTCACCATCTGACCCACTCAGCTTCATCGCATCAGCACCGACCGTCATAGACCAATCTTCGTTCCAGATCCGAGCCTCCGTCGCCCCCGCGATCCCTGGGCCGGATCGGTTCAGTCGATCTGCATGACGATAGACGCCATTCTGCACATCGCTTACGGCCAAGTGCGCCATCCACACATCGCGCAATGCCCACTTGGATTCGGATGCAGGCACCGTCACCACGCCAATACGGAAAAATGTGAGCTGATAGCCAAAGCGGCGATGGTCCACGGTCTCCACATTTCCCGTCACATACCACCACTCAATCTTCTGATCTGGATGCTGACCATGATCTCGCGGAAATTGATACTGGTAGCCAGGGAGCGCAGGTTTCCAACCCTGTGCAATGCCAGACAATGGCAGTAGCAAAAGGCAGAGAAAGAGAAACGTGCGATGGTTCATCGAAGGGAGGATTGAAGAGGATCACGAGTGGCCCGCCAAGCAGGATAGAGCCCCGCCAGCATCGTCGCCAAGACCGTCAGCACAGTAGCCGCAGCGAGAAAGCTCCAAGGGGTGTGCAGGCGGATGCTCCAGCCGAAGCTCTGCGGATTGATGACATGAATCAGCACCAACGATAGCAATAGCCCCACACAAAGTCCCAGGCCTTGGCTTACCGCCCCGATCAGGCCCGACTCGATCAGCAACATACGCCGCACCTGACTGGCATCGGCACCCGCAATCCGCAGCAGGAGGATCTCCTCACGACGCTCCAGCACCAACGTCAACATCGTCGCAGCCACCCCAGCCATCGCTACCAGCACGGAGATGATTTCCAGCGCCCAAGTAATCGCAAAGGTGCTATCAAAAATCCGCAACACCTCCCCCCGCAATCCCACGTTCGTGAAGATTGCAATAAAGGCCGCCGGATCGAGCGAGCGCAGCATCTCCTCCCGCACCGCATCGGCATTGCTGCCAGACTTCAAATAGATGGCCACATGCGTTGGTGCCCCCAGGCCAAAACAGCGCTCAAAGACAGGGCGATCCATCAGGATGCTGCCGCTGTCGTTTGAGTAATCGTAGAATTGCGCGGCGATGCGGAAGGTCTCCAACCCCTGTTGAGTGCGCAATTCAAAGGTGCTCCCTTCGCTCAGCCCAAATCGCAGAGTGAAGCTCTCCGATACCAAAATCTGCCCCTCCGCGCGCGCCTGACGGATGATAGAAGCGGAATCACCACTGGTCTTGAGCGCCAGACGTGGATGGGCCAGCAGCACCTCAAAATCGCTCGTTCCCAGTTTAACGATGCGATCCCGGAAAGGAAGATCCATCGCACGATAGCCCTCAAATGTTTCCACAGCAGGATGTGACTTCAGCGCGTTCAAGGTAGCCTGTGAAAAGGCCGGGGGATTCGCACTGCGCGGCGGAGTCCCAGGTCGCACGTAGAGATCCGCACCCATTGATTGATTGACCCAATACAGCACAGTGGTGCGGAAGCTGCCGACCATCACAGCAATCGCCACCGTTAAGGCAAGGCTCACCGCCAAGGCCGCCACGGAGATGGACAACCGTTGCGTGGAAGCCTGGATCTGGCCACAGGCGAGTTTTCCCTCAATGCCAAAGAGGCGGCCAAACAACCGACGCGATCCTTTGGCCACAATGGCAAGGATCATCGGCACCAGCAGGGCCATCGCAATGATCGCGGCCCCGCAGGCAAAGTATCCCCACAACGGCAGACCACCCACCGCTGGCTGCTGCGCCGCCACGAAGCCCGCAATGCTGAACCCGACGGCCCCAGTCCACGACCTCCAGGCACCCCTCCGCACTCTCGCATCGGCCATCTGTCCCCGGATTGCAGCAACGGGCGGCACGCCAGCTGCCTCCAGCGCTGGAATCAGGGCCGCCAAGATCGCCAGCGGTAGCGCCACACCGAGCGCCATCGCCCAATGCGTCCAGTCGAGGCCGGGCACCTTTGCTGCCGTGGAAACATAGAGTGTATCCACCGTCGTCGCCGTCAGCCGGATTGCCCCTTCCGCCAGCAACTTCGCCAGCGGCACACCCAGCAGAGCCCCTGCAAATCCTAGCAGCGCCGCCTCCCCCGCAAAGCATCCCAACACCTGCAACCGCGTCACGCCCAAAGTCCGCAGCATCCCGATCTCTTGCCGACGCGTCATCACTGCGACCGCCACGGTATTGTAAATCAAGAACAGTCCGACAACGAGCGCGATGCCAGAGAGCATCGTGAGATTGAAGTGAAACGCTGCCAACATCTTCTCCACCGCAGCCCCACGCCGCTGCGGACGCTGGACAGAGAGAGAGTCTGCCAATTTCTCCCGCAAGACACGTTCTACGCCATCCACATTCTGGCCATCGTTCAGCCGCAACTCCAGCCGATCAATCCGCCCCGGCCTGCCGAGCAACTCTTGTGCGTTGCCGATGTCCATGATGGCGATGGATTGGGCAGCCAACCCGCTCCCACCAGCGGTTCCGACGACTGACGCAATGGTGCACATGGCGAACTGATCCCCTGCGATGATCTTGATTTCATCACCCGCCCCAAGCCCATAGCGAGCGGCAAATGCGCCCGCCAAAACGAGTGATCGGGGTTTCTCCAAAAAGGTCATCAACTGCATGCCCGAAGCAGTCGCGGCAGCATCTGCCAGCGCATAGTCGCGCAGCGCAGGATCGCGCAAGGCATCCACACCAATCACGCGCAGCATGACTTTTTGCCCAGCGATCTCCGCCGTCACATCGGCCTCAATCACTGGCGCGGCCACACCGTATTGGCGCAGCCAACTCAAACTTGGCAGGATAGACTCATCAATGCCGAGCGGTGGTGCTGAGATCTCCAGTGCGGCCTTGCCAGACACGGCATCGATCGCTGCGCTAAAGCCGCGCAGGGCACCCTGGTTCGCCATTTGGATCGCCAGCATCACCGCCACGCCCAAAGCCACGCCAGTGATCGCCAGCACGGATCGCAAACGCTCTTTGAGAAGAGGGCGGAGGATGAAGCGTGAGAAAAGCATCAAGCGACAGGAAGGTAGATCAGACGATTCGACCGTCCTTCATCTGGATATGGGTTCCTGCTGCCGCCGCCACTTGAGGATCGTGAGTGGCCATCAAGATTGCGATTTTCAGGTCATGGTTCAGCTCCTTCAATAGGGCCAAAATGCCCTGCCCATTGCTACTATCCAAACTGCCCGTCGGCTCGTCTGCGATCAGTAGCGCAGGCTCATGCACCACCGCGCGGGCTACCGCTGCACGTTGGGCTTCGCCCCCAGAGATCTGCCCTGGGAAATGGGCGAGCCGATGGGAGATGCCAACCCGCTCAGCCAAGGCCCGAGCTTTTGCGATCGACTCCGCCTCCGGCCTGCGCGCCAGAAGCAAGGGCATAGCGATGTTTTCCAATACCGTCAGCGTGGGCAGCAGGTTGAAGAACTGGAAGACAAAGCCCACCCGCTCTCGACGCAGGCGAGTCAGTTCCCTGTCGGACATCTTTGCCGCGTCCGCACCTTCGACTGTCAGCACGCCCGAGTCTGGACGATCCATGGCACCACAGAGCTGAAGCAGAGTCGATTTCCCGCACCCTGAAGGCCCCATTACCGCCACAAAATCACCGCGTTGGAGCGTGAGCGAAACCCCGCGCAAGGCACACACAGGTTCGTCCGCCGCCGCGTAAGTTCGGCAGAGATTGGTCGCTTCAAGAATCGGGGCGTTCATCACCGGGACAGATACGACCAGCGACGGGGATCGAGTGCAACGAACTTCTCACTTCCGATAGTGAAGGTCGATCCCATTAAGCTTCAGTGATTCGATCTGGAAGTCGAACCAAGTCGCACGCCGCCCATCGATCATCTTCTTCTGATTGTGATCCAGTCCCTCGACCTCAAAGTAGCTGTGTGGCATCCCTGCTGCGGTCAGTGCGGCGTGGTATTCGCGGACCGTCTTGAGATGGCCATCATCCGCCGTGCCGCAGGCCACCTGGATGCGCATATTGGCTTTGAGGTAATCGATGTTTTTTGTCAGATTCAAAATGGCGTCATTGTCTTTTAGCCGCTGTGGATCAGCGCCGAGGTAAGCGTTTGGCAAATTAGCCACGTCGGAGACATGATAGACATTCCCGCTCTGATTGAAGAGGGAGCAAAACATCTCTGGATACTTCATGGCCAAATTCGTGGAGCCACGCCCGCCCATACTAAATCCCTCAATGCAACGCGCCTTTCGATCCGCGACGGTGCGGTACGTCGAATCAATCATCGGGATCAATTCTTTGATCATCATCGTCTCCGACATAAAGCGCCCATCCCCACTGTCCTGATACATCGTTGACCGCCCGCCATTCGGGAAGACCATGATGATCTCTGGGAGCCTGCCCGCCAGAATGCCCTCGTGCAAAACACTGGCAGAATACACGCTGCGGGTCTCGTTTCCGCCTGCCCCATGCAGGTGGTAAATGACCGGATAGCGCCGCGCCGTATCCTCGGCATACCCTGGCGGCAGGTAGATGCAGTAGCCGACATCCCTCTGCATTGAAGCACTGTGGAAAGTGTGATGCGTCACGCCAGCGGGAAGCTCCGGCACCGGCGATGTCACCCACATGTCATCCGTGTTCGTCTGATTTGACTTGGCCTTGCCGGCCCCTTTTTGGGCTGAGACGGGCAGACAGTTGGCGAAAAGCAGGAGGGCAACAAAAAGGCAACGCATAGTCGGATCTTAACGCTCCAAACACGCGGCTCTCTCAATCGTCCTGTTCGTTGACGCCGTCGCGCTCTGCGAGTCGATGGTTCGCATGGAGAACGGGCGACTCAGGGCCAGGAGACCAGCACCCTGCCATCGGCAGTCTTCAAGGCCAGTCCTTCCATCACCACATCACCTTCTCCGCCACAGGGATCGAGGCGGAAAGCGTGAAGGACTCCGGTGTCATCAATTTTCAGGGTGTGCTCATGCCACTCCCCATCATGGGCAACCTGAAACTCCAGGCGCTTGCCCTTGGGCAGGATCGTTTCAGCATCGGTGGTCCAAAAGATCTCGCCATCACCCGAAGCGTGGCTTTGCAGGCGGAACTGAAGAACATAAGGCCCCGGGGCTTCGATCTTTGTCAGTCGATCAAAGGCGAGTCCGGGATCGCTGCCTGTGCAATGGAGCTGAAGTTGGGTGCCCGCAACCTTCAGCGTTGTGCCTTTCCGCGCACGCGGCAGTGCCGAGGACTCCGTGGCTTTTGCCTTGCCTTTGCGTTTCATTTTCTGCGCTTCGCCACCCGCCAGCGGGCGGTCATAGTTGGTCCACTCACGATTCACCTGAGGCGTTGCTTCTATATCGACCGGCACGAGTTCTTTGCCATTCGTCATCAGCACCTTCTCGCTCATCTCATGCCACATTTTAACCATGCGTTCCACGATCTCAGGGTGCTCTGCGGCCAGGTTGTGCATCTCGGTACGATCTGTCCTGATGTCGTAGAGCTCCCAGGGATGACTGTGAAAACTGACAATCTTCCATGGCCCATCGCGCAGTCCCCGGTCGCTTGAAAAAAGCAAATGAATCGGCGGACGCGCTGGCATGTCCTGACCCGCAATGATCGGAGCCAGCGAAACACCCGCTAAGGGAGTGAGTTCGCGCCCTGGATAGCTCTCTTGAATCTTGGCACCGGCCAACTCCGCAAAGGTTGGCAGCACATCGACGAGATGCGCAGGACTTTCGATGACACTACCCGGCTTCTGCTTCATACCCGCAGGCCAGTGTAGGATCGCAGGGGAACTGATGCCGCCTTCGAATTGGTTCTGCTTGTAGTAGCGAAAGGGCGAATTCCGCGCCCAGGCCCAGCCAGTGCTATCGCTCCATCGAGTCTGGGGATTGAAAGGCTCTGCATCCGGGTTGGGGGCACCCCGGTCGTAGGGGCAGGCTCCGTTATCAGAGACGAAAAGGATGACGGTGTTAGCCAATTCATCTGCCTTTTCTAGATTGGCCAGGAGACGTCCCAGTTCTTGGTCAACACGATCAATCATCCCCGCATAAGCCGCCATGCGTTTGGCCTCCCATGCGCGATGGTCGCCGTCGAGAGCGTCCCAGGCACGAACATGGTCTGGACGGGGAGACTCCCGCAAACCCTTCGGCAGCAGGCCGATTTCCTTCTGCTTAGCGACACGTGCTGTGCGGACTTTATCCCAGCCCACGTCATAACGTCCGAGATACTTTTTGTAATCTGCCTCCAAAGGTTGCAGCGGAGAGTGTGGCGCATTGAAAGCCACGTAAAGGAACCACGGCTTCTTCTCTGCCCGCGCCTTCCCGAGGAAGTCGATGGCATGATCGACATTAGCAACGGTGGTGTAAAACCCCTTCTCAGGAACCGTGAAGGGTTGCCCGTTCAGGCGGAAGGTCTTGTCACCCAAATAGTAATTCGTCGCACCAGAGAGGTGGCCAAAGTAGCGTTGAAAGCCAAAGTCGGTCGGCTCCTTTTGCAAATGCCACTTGCCCGTCATCGCCGTAAAATAGCCAGCCGGGGCCAGCACCTCCGGGATGGTCATCGCACGCTTCAAACTCTCGTCCCCCGCCTGTCGGCACCAGCGACCACTCAGCAAACTGACGCGACTGGAGTGGCACTTTGCGGTGTTGTAAAACTGCGTGAAGCGCACCCCGCCCGCCGCGAGCCGATCCAAGTTCGGCGTATCAATCTCACTGCCATAACAACCGAGATCAGAGAACCCTAAATCATCCGCCATGACCAGCAGGATATTCGGACGATCCGCCGCTGCCACAGCAGCACAAAAGAAGGTATAGAACAAAAGAATAAGACGCGGCATAGGACACTGGAAACGACCGCAGAGTCAGGCTCTGTCAACGAATGCAGGGCGCACCCACCTCAGGCACCGCTACGAAAGAAGTGAGTCAATGCCTCCATCATCCCTTCGCTAGCAGGACGACTGGCAATGAAACCACCGCGTTCCCGCACGATCGCCTTCACCGGCTCCAGTGCATTACTCGGGCAGGCAATCTGCCTTGCAAATCGTGGGGTCAACATGCTCAAGTCGTTGAAGTTATCCCCGCCGGCAAAGCAACGACTCGCATCCAATCCCAGCAATCTCGAGAGCTCCCCCAGCGCAGTGCCTTTGCTGTAGCCCGAGTGTGAAAAGCGCAGGTAGATGCCATTGCGATGATAGCCCAGATCTGGCGATTGCTGGGCCAGCGCATCGATAAACACACAGAGCGCATCCAGTTCTTCATTCGAAGTGGCAACGATGCCAAGTTCCCCGAAATCGCCCTCCAAAAATTCAGCACGCGATTCGCTCTCCACCTTCTGGCGGATCAGGTCAAGGACCTTGCGGTGGTTCCGCATGAAGTTCTTGTGATCCTTGCGCGCAGTCCGATTCCAGGGGCCGAAGTCCTTCCATTTGCTGAAAAAACCTGGCTGATAAATATCGCACTCCTGCGCGATGATGTAGTCGGGTTCCATGAACAGTCCATGCTGCCCGATCCCCTGAAGCGTCTGGTCCAAACTACGCCCTGTATTGATGACCCACGCCGCGCCCTGTGCCCGCAGTTGCTGAATCATCTGCCCCAGCCCTGGATGAAAAACAGGCTGGCCCTCTGGGTTCACCAGAGTGCCATCAAAGTCAAAACACAGAATGAATGCAGGCTTACGCGCGGCCATGAGCCCGCCCCTTTAGCCCCAAACCTAGGCCAGCGCAACCCCGCCCCTCACCGCAGCTCAAACACCGCTGAGGCGAGCCGTTGGCCATTGACTTGGAGTTCCACCTTGTGGTGTCCGGCGTAATGCTTGCGCGTGGTGAAGTCGCGGATTACCTGGGTTTTTGTCAACGTCACCGTTGCCCCCGGTTGCAATTCGAGCTCCGTCCACTTGAAGACCTTTTCTGCGCTGCTTCCGTTCGCCTTCACGTAATGAATCACGTAATCGACCACCAGACGCTGCGACTTCTTTGAAGTCGAAGTGATCACGGCGGAAGTTGCCAATCGATCCCCGAGCGACAGAAGGGTGGGAGCAAGAGTCAATGCAGCAGTGACGTCCGCTTTTTTGCCGAAACCAAAAAGCTGCAATGCGCGCGGGTGACCGCGCTTGATCAAGGTGCGACACGCATGCTTAGCGATCCAGGCCAGCTTCGGATTTTCCAGATCCCAGCTCTCGAGCCGACCCAGAACGAGCTCAGGATGATCCTTTGTGATGTCGTTCAGGTGGTTCGCCACAGAGCGCCGCACAAAGAGGGACTCGTCCGACTTGAGCGCCTCTAAAATCGCGACGGTGGGAGCCGGGTCACGCACCAGGGCTGTCAACTGCATACCCCAAGGCAACCTCGGGCGCGAGCCTTCGCTGGCGAGACGGCGCACCTTTTCATCGGGGTCTCGCGTCCACTCCAGCATCGTCGCTAGGGTGCTGTGTGGATCATCGACAATGAAGGGTCGCACAGCAAACTCTGCCGACCCAAAGACTGTGAACGCGCGCAGGGATTCCAAGGCAAAAGCGGGATCATTGCGGCCAAAGGTGGCCACAAAATCGGACATAAAAATGGCCACAAACTCATGATCAAGTTTCGGGGCGAGCTTGCGCAACACTGCTACCTTATCACGAAAGCCCCCCGGCATTGCGGCGTCAACGCCGACCGCGCACTGGTGCACCCGCTGTAGGAGTGAGCGCCCCGCCAAGCCTTCCAGTACACAGTTCAGGAACACCTCAGGCTTAAACTGCTTTGTGATGGCAGCCAGTTGGCCCGCGAGACTCCGATAGCGAGTTTCATCAAACCATTCTTTCAGTTGGGTCGGGGTGGGATCGTCAGGCATGGGTGTTCGGGCCAGAGTCATCCTGCATTTTCATGCACAAGCAACCACTGCTTCCGCTCCAATCCCCCCGCATATCCCGTCAGACTGCCACATCCACCGACCACCCGGTGGCAAGGCACGATCAATGAAATCGGATTACGCCCCACCGCTGCACCGACTGCCCTGGATGCCTTTGGCCGACCCAGCTGTGCCGCGATCTGCCCGTAAGTCTGTGTTCGTCCCACAGGGATCTGTTGGAGCATTGCCCACACCGCCCGCTGAAATTCCGTGCCGCCCAACCAATCAATACCTGGGGCAGGCAATGGGTGTTTTGAAGTTTGGAAATAGCCCTGCAACCACAGGATGGCGGACTTCAACGCCGTCGCATCCTCAATCCAGGCATCACTCCCCACCGGGAAGTGCTTTTGCCCGATGAACCAGCAGCCGCATAGACCCCGCTCCGTCGCAGCAAGCAAGATGGGGCCGAGAGGTGATTGCCAAGTCGTCTTGTAGATCGTTTTCATTCCATGGATAAACTGAACCAAAGGGCTACCGCCGCGTAAGCCCGCCACGGATGCCACGCCTCCGAACGGGCCTCAGCCTGCGCGGTGGTGACCATCTCACCGCGCCCGATGGCCTTGCGCAGACCGAGATCTGCGGCAGGAAAGGCATCTGGAAATCGCAGCGCCCGCATCGCGATGTAGTGAGCTGTCCACGGACCGATGCCGGGGAGTTGGGTCAATCTCGCCACCACCTCCTCAGGCGTAATACCGGGCGCGAATTCAAGACCTCCTGCCAAAGCAAATCCCGCCAACGTCCGCAGCGTTTCCGCCCGTTTGCTGACGAGCCCGAGGCGACAGAGATCATCCACGGAAAGTTCCGCTATCGCCGCAGGCGTTACTGCCAGACGATTCAGTTCCGCAAAGGGAGTGGCTACATCCGCGCCGACCTTCGCGACCAACCGTCCAGATAGGGTTGTTGCCGCAGCGACGGTAATTTGTTGGCCTAGCACCGCACGGACCGCTAGCTCAAAAGGCTCCCAGGCACCACCGACCCGCAGGCCCGCGTGCTTCTTCCACACTGGCGCGAGGAGTGGATCACCCTCCATCATCTCTGACATCACGTCCGGCCGGGCATCGAGATCAAACATCCTCCGCACTCGACTCTGCACCGCTCCCAGAACGGGAAAAAGCGATTGCGACACCGTCACTCGCATCTCTGCACGATCCGTGCATGGGCACACGCTCAGCCACCCGCGAAGCCCGCCGATCTCCACCGTGCGTCGGTATTCAGCCCCCAAGATCGATTCGACCCCTGGGACCAGTCTGCTCTTAAAGTACACCATCAGCGCAGTCCACGGCAGCGGTGCACGATAGGCCAACCGCAATTGCACCGTGCCCTGATCTGCGCCCTCCTTCTTCTTCCCGCCCCGACAGTCTCCCGGCGCGCAACCATAGCGTTCGGCAAAGAGGGCATTGAAGGTCCGCAGGCTCCGAAATCCCGCCGCCAAAGCGATCTCTCCCACAGGTTGGGCGGTCTCCCGGAGGAGTTGCCGGGCCAAAAGTAGGCGCTGAGTTTGCACCACTTGCACCGGTGTCACGCCAAACCGATCCAACAAAATCCGCCTCACTTGGCGGGCGCTGTAGCCGAGATCGGCCTCCAGATCGCCCAAACGGACGCCTTCCACCGCGCGCTCTTGGAGCCGACGCAGCAGAGCCTCTGGCAATGAATCCCCAGCGACGGCCGGTGCGAGTTCTGGCCGACAGCGCAGGCAGGGGCGAAAGCCAGCCGCCTCTGCCTCCCCTACGGTGCGATAGAACGAACAGGATCGCCGCAAAGGCTTCCGCGCCGTGCAGACGGGGCGGCAATAGATGCCCGTGCTTTTCACGCCCGTGAAAAACAAGCCATCAAACCGCGCCTCCCCCGCCGCAAAGGCCGCGTAGCAACTCTCGTCATCCAACATCATGCATCATTCATGGCATAGAGCTGCGACTTGTGCTCGCCATTTTCGGACGTGGATATGGGGCTGGATCACCAGAGCAATTTGCCACCATCCAGGACCAGGACGCTCCCCGTCATGTAACTGCTGGCATCACTGGCGAGGTAGAGCGCCAGCGGGCCGATCTCCGCAGGGCTACCCCAGCGGCCCATCGGGATGCTGGTGGCGACTTCGTCTTCAAACTCTGGGCGCTCGCCGATCCAGCGCTTGTTGGCATCCGTCAGAAACGGCCCCGGTGCGATGGCGTTGACGGTGATGCCATGCACGGCCCAGTCCGCCGCGACAGCCTTGGTCAACATGGTCAGCGCCCCTTTCGCAGTCTCGTAGCTGCGGCCGCGCATGGCTTTCCCGGGCCAGAGGGCGTTGATGGAGGCAATGTTGATGATGCGCCCCCAACCACGCGGGATCATGGCACCACCGATGCGTTTGGTCAGGATGAATGCCTGGGTGAGGTTGAGGTCGATGATGCGCTGCCAGTCTTCGAGCGGCAGCTCCTCTGTGGGCGTATTGATGCGCCGACCGCCGACGTTGTTGATCAGGATATCGATGGGGCCGTGTTGATCCAAAACAAGGTCACAGAATCGCTCTACCTCGTTGGGCTGGCCAAGATCTACCTGCATCGTGCTGGCATGAATGCCGCCCGCGCCTAGCTCGTCACCAGCCGCTTTGAGCCGCTCTAAATCCGACCCGGCGATGATGACCTCTGCCCCGGCCTCGCCGAGCGCCCGCGCCATTTCGAGCCCGAGGCCCCGTGATCCGCCGGTGATCAGGGCGCGACGGCCAGCGAGGTTGAAACGATCGAGAACAGACATGAGTCATTTTGTTCCTGATGTGTCCCCACCACAACGGAAAGGTGCGGGACGTGCGGAGGGAGTTATGTATAATGCGCCCATGAATATCCCCCTGTGCCGCCGCCTCCTCACCGCAGGAATTGCCTGTGCCCTGGGCAGTGCCATGGCGGAGGATCGACCACCAATCACCAACATCCCCAGTATCCGCAGTCTGTCGGGGGAGGAAGGTGCCTCTTTTCTCCCGGTGAAATTGGATGCGACGGTGACCTTTTATCACCCCGACTGGGGCGTGCTGTTTGTGCACGATGGGCAGTCCGGGATTTGCGTCGGCCTGTCGGTTGAGCATCGACCCGCCCGGCCCTTCCAGCCTGGAATCCGACTGCATATTGAGGGAGTCGCTGGGCCGGGGGAATTTCTCCCGGTGGTGCTGCCAGATCGTCTTGAGGAGAATGACACTAGTAGCGCAATCCCGACTTACCAGCCGGTGACGGCGGAGCAGTTCCTGGAGCCAGGGCTGGACGGGCTGCCCGTGGAGGTTCAGGCGACGGTAAAGGGCACCTGGTTTGGCGATCAGAGTCTGGTGGTGGAGTTGGAGATCAATGGCATGGACATCAAAGCCGTCCTCCCCCAGCAGCAGGCGCAGCAACAACTGCCATGGCAACTCGTCGAACGCCGAGTCCGTGTACGCGGCATCGCTGGCACGCACTTCAATGATCAGCGCCAGATGTCTGGGCGACTGCTCTTTGTCCAGGACCTCGCGTCGTTTATCCCTGATGAGGAGGCGCAGTCCGTGGCAGAGGTCCCGCTGCTGCCTGTCACTGGCTTGCTGCGCGTGCACTCGCCACTTCGACAAAGGGTGAGGGTTCAAGGAGTCGTCACACACATCGTGACTGGACGCGGCCTTTATCTTCGCGGGGAGGACGGCAGCATGTTTGTGCAGACCGCCCAGCCCATTGCCGTCGCAATCGGGGATCGGGTGGAGGCAGATGGCTATCCCGCCGTCACCGCCTTCCGCCCCAGTCTCAGCGCGATCAACGTCGCCGTTGTCGGCAAGACGGAGCCGCCCCTCCCTTATCCGTTCATCGCAGCCCAGACCCGCCATAGTCGGGAGCAGTGCGAGCTGGTCCGCCTCGACGCTAACCTGCTAGAGATGACGCGCCATCGCGATGGCACTAGCCTTCTCTGTGCCGTGGATGGCGAAACCTTTGAGGCCCTCCTCGCCGAGCCCACCCAGTTGCCACCGCTAGAGCCCGGCATGAAGCTGGGTCTGACCGGCATCTGCGAGTTCGCCTCAACACGCCCCCTCGTCATCCCTCGTAATGCGACCGGTTTCTCCATTCAATTGCGAGACTCCACCGATGTCCAGGTGCTCGCCAGCCCGCCCTGGTGGAATTCGCGGAGGGTCCTTTGGGTGCTGGGGATCGTGGGTGCGGCCGCAGCATTGATCGGCAGTTGGGCAGTGGTTCTCCAGATCATGGTGCAGCGCCAGTCCTCCGTCATCCGCCTACAGACTCAGCATCAGGCTGCCATGGAGGAGCGGCAGCGCATCGCCCGGGATCTGCACGACACGCTGGAACAAGAACTGGTGGGCGTGACGATGTTGCTCGATACGACGGCCAAAAAGATGCATGGCGGCCAGCCACAGGCGGGGGAGACCCTGAATCTAGCCCGTCGGCTCCTGCGCCGCGTGCGGCAGGACTCACGCAGCACCATCCGGGAACTGCGCAGCGTGACGCTGGAAAAGCGTGGCCTTGCTTCCGCCATGGAGGAGTTGTTGCGCCCGCTCGCCACCGTCAGTGGCGCGACCTTTTCCGTCCAAGTTCAGGGAACCCCCATCCGCCTTACTGGCATGGTGGAGACGCATCTCCTCCGCCTCGCACAAGAAGCAGTCGCCAATGCCGCGCAACACGCCGGCGGCACCTCGATTCAAATCCGCCTCTGCTTTGAGCCCAGCCAAGTCACCCTGGAGGTTGCGGATGATGGTCGGGGTTTTGACAAGCAAACCGCTGGCGCTCCCGAAGGCCATTTTGGATTGAGCGGAATGAAGGAACGCACCGACAAGATGAACGGTAGCCTCCGTATTCTCAGTGAACCTGGGCGTGGCACCACCATCCATGTGACCGTGCCCCTTTCCACTTCTTCACCCACCAACCCCTTGGAAGCATGACAGCGCCTACCCCCATCCGCCTCCTCATCGTGGACGATCATTTTGCGACCCGATTGGGACTGACACTGCCGATCAATAGCGAACCCGATATGGAGGTCATCGCCGAGGCCAGCACTGGCAGCAAGGCGGTGGAGCAATTCCGCAAGACTCGCCCGGACGTGGTCTTGCTGGACTATCGACTGCCAGACCAGACCGGCGTCGAGGTGCTGGAGACCATCCGCAGCGAGTTCCCAGACGCCCGCATCATCATCCTGACCATGTTTGATGGGGAAGAAGATGTGTACCGTGCCGTGCAGGCGGGAGCGATGGGTTACGTGACCAAATCTGCGGAGTGCGAAGAAGTGCTGGGCGCGATCCGCAGCGTCGCCGCCGGGGAGAGTTTCTTTTCCGCCGAGGTGGCGGAAAAACTGAAGGCTCGTGAAAAAAGGAAGCCCCTGACTCCCCGCGAAATCGAAATCCTGCGACTGCTGGTGAAGGGCCTATCGACCAAGGACATCGTCAATGAAATGAGCATGAGCATGGGCACCATCCGACTGCACATCAGCATGATCCTGGAGAAACTGGAGGCCTTTGATCGCACCCGCGCCGTCGCGATCGCCATCGAACGCGGCATCGTGCACGTGGGCGAATAGGGCCACCGCAGAACTTTTCTGCAAACTCGGGGGTGCATTTTCGCTCGGGCCGTTCTATCTGTTCCCCTTCCCCACTACGCTGCCATGACTCCTTTAGACCACTCGCGCCACATTCTTGATTCGATGCTCGGTTACCTCGGTTTCACGGTTCAAATTGAGGAAGAAGACAGCCCAGAAGGCCCCACCCTCCAGATATTGACCGAGGATACCGAGCCCCTCATCGGCCGTCGCGGGGAGATCTTGGATGACATGCAATATCTGGTGAACCGCATCCTGCGCCGCCACATTCCCGATTCCCCACGCATCCGGGTGGATGTGGAGTACTACCGCTCCATGCGCGAAGACAAACTGGTGCACCGCGTCAAAGAGCTGGCCAATCGTGTCCGTGCGACCGGGACTCCCGCCGTGCTTTACCCCATGAACAGCTACTACCGCCGCATCGTCCACAACGTGCTGGTCAACGATCCCGAAATCGCCAGCATCAGCGAAGAAGGCAGCGGACGCTTCAAAAGGATCACACTCAAGCGGAAGTAAGAGTCCACCAGCTGCAGTGTCGATATCCCGGCGGCCAAGGTCGCCGCAGAACATCCTGCGGTAAGCGCTGGGGTGATGGCACGCGACGCCAGCAGAGCTGGCTTTCCCAAAGCGGCAGCAGGGCTTCCACAGTCCAAAAGCATTTTGGTACCGCAGGGCTTCTAGGGTGCGAGAGCTTGCTCTCGCCTTGCGGCGGAGGGAAGCTTGCTTCCTGGGGTGGGTGCTCGGCGTGGATCGCGGGAATGGGGAGCTTTTCGTGGTTGGGCTTGAGCGCTGGGGTGGTGGTGCGCGACGCCAGCAGGCCTGGCTTTCCCAAAGCGGCAGCAGGGCTTCCGCAGTCCAAAAGCGTTTTGGTACCGCAGGGCTTCTTGAGTGCGAGAGCTTGCTCTCGCTTTGTGGCGGAGGGAAGCTTGCTTCCTGGGGTGGGGCGCTCGGCGTGGATTGCGGTGGAGGGAGCTTCCCGTGGTTGGGCTCCAGCGCTGGGGTGATGGCGCGCGGCGCCAGCAGGGCTGGCTTTCCCAAAGCGGCAGCAGGGCTTCCGCACTCGAGAAGCGTTTCGGAGCTTCTCAAGCGTGCACCCACTGGGCGCTGCGTATTTCACCCTCTATCGAGTCACTGCCGAGAGCGGGATGCCGCCAGTGCGGCACACAGGGGCGGCGTGGGGAGCTCCATAGGATGCGGTGGCGCAACCGTTGACGGGCACACCGCCAAAGGCGCTGCCCATTTGACGCCCACCGTAGGCGATTGGCAAAAAGCCGCCGAAGTTGATGAAGGTGCCAGCCTGATAGGTCCCCAAAGTCGGGCTGTAACGTACGGTGCCGGAATATCCTGATGGATGGCGGCTGTTGCCATAGGAGAGGATCCCGCCAGAACCGCAGCCCACGGTGGCATACGTGCTGTAGCGGGGCTCACGGCCTCGCCATTGATTTCCGCCATACGCCGGGCCGGTAATCTGATTCAATGGGCCATAATAGATCCCAGGAAATCCAACGGCAGGCAGCAGTTGCCCCTGACCTTGAGCCGCTGCGGCCTCACGACGTGCACTGGCTTCAATGTATTGCCGCTCAAGAACCTGCAGACGCTTGAGCTGCGCCTCCTGTGCGAGGACGCGCGCACGGGCCAAGTCTTGCTGCACCTGGGCACGACGCTCACCCTCGATGCGACGGCGTTGCGCGAGGTCCTTTTGATATTCTGCTGCTTTCTTCGAGTCATAGCCCAGCTCTTCCCGCCACTCCGGCTCAAGGTCCGTGAACTGGATTTTTGCTGCCCCCTTTGAGTGGGTGAAGGAGACACCGTCCGGGTAGATTCGCACGATGGTACACTGACGGAAGGTAGCCCCACGGAGCGTAGTGATGGTCGCGACATGATCTCCCTGGCCAGCAGCAACCCCGAAGGTGGCAGTGACGCCGAGAGCAAATAGTGAGAGGAGCAAGGCTTTCATATTCTGACGATGGCGTTAGATTCGCCATATCATCTAGAATCGCACCGCCATTGGTCCAGAACCTTAATTCTAGCTACTCTAGTGAATTGGGATTTCCAATTTTTGTGGAGTGCCTAGAAAGATAGTTTGTCCAGGTCCCTGACAATATTTTGCGCTCAAAACCGAAACCGTCGTCACGAGCCGTGCAGATCCCGGAATACTCGGTGCCTTCTCCCTATCGATCCTTTGCAATCCAGCGCAAGGGGGTGATGATAGCGGACGTTTTCTTGCACCTCTATGAGATCCTTTCGCTTCCCACTCTTTGCCTCACTGACTTTTGGATTGTGTGCCTTGCTGGCCATCGCAGCCGACCCCGCCCCGGTGACCCCTCCGCTCAAGGTCCTGATGGTGTGCGGCGGGTGCTGCCACGATTATGAGCAGCAAAAGGTCATCCTTTCCGCTGGGATCTCAGAGCGCATCAACGCGGAATTTACCATCGTGCATGAAGGTGGCGACAGCCGCGAGCACAAGGTCAGCATCTACTCCAACCCAGATTGGGCCAAAGGCTACGATTGTGTGTTGCACAACGAGTGCTTTGGCGCGGTCGCAGATGCCGCTTTTGTGGAGGGCATTGCCCGCCCACATTTTGAAGGCGTGCCTGCTGTCATGTTGCACTGCTCTACCCACAGCTACCGCACCGCCCCAACCGATGAATGGCGCAAGGCCGTTGGCCAGACTTCCATGAGCCACGAAAAAAATCGCGATCTCCACGTGAAGAACATCGCCCCGCAGCACCCGATCATGATCGGCTTCCCCGAAGAGTGGCTGGATGCCAAGGATGAGCTCTACAAAAACGAAAAGCTCTGGGAAAACTTTGTGCCTCTAGCCAAGGCGTATGGCGAGGACACCAAGAAGGACCACAACGTCATCTGGGTGAACACCTATGGCAAAGGCAAGGTCTTCGGCACCACGCTGGGCCACGGCAACGCCACGATGGCAGACCCAGTGTATCTGGATCTCGTCGCCCGCGGTCTTCTTTGGGCCTGCGGGAAGCTTAGCGAAGACGGGAAGCCACTGCCCGGCTACGGCCCAGTGACCGGGAAGTAAGCCGTCCCAACCCGGGCTCGACCGACAAAAGCCCGGCCGATGTTCACCGGCTGGATTCGACCAGGGACTCCGACGATTTGGGGTTGGGTCGTGTTGCGCATGTCCCACTCCGAACGCGGATGCGTCATCAACGCCGCAAAACTCCGCACCACCCACCGCCTCCGCCCGCCCCAGAAGTTTGGGCCGCGCACAGCGCAGCCCTACCGATTCCCACTGGTCACACGCGTTTTGGACGTGCCTCTGGTAGGGACATGTTGTGCATGTCCCAAACTAACGCGGGTGCGTCATCCACGCCGCTCAAGCTTCAACCACCCATCGAATCGATCACCTCACCGTCGCAACTGCCTGGTCTTGGTGGGCAATGGGCAAACGCTGGAACAGCCTTGGCCAAACACGAACGCCGTCCAGAAACAGAAAACCCCAGCGACAAGTCACCGGGGCCTTCAAAAGACTAAAATCAAATTTCCCCGCCGACTACCGACGCCGACGCAGGCCAACCAAGCCGATGCCGAAGAGTGCGAGCATCATGCGGGAGGGTTCAGGGGCAAGGGCTCCACCAAAGGTGTTGCTTGCTGCACGAACCGGGTCAGCACCTGCAAAGGCTGCCGCGTAATTTTGGGGGCTACCGTCTACTGCTGGGGTAACAAAGGTGGGGTCAGAAAAGAATCCATATGCACTTCCATCTCCAGAATTGACTGGCATCCAGAGTATCGCGAAATTCTTTCCAGAATAAAATGGCACGTTGTCAATGGTTGTAATCGCCCCACTACCGCCGTCGGTTCCGCCGATAGCCTGAGTGAGGGAAACATTGTCATCGCGAAAGAAAAAGTCGTCAGTCAGTCCGCCTCCCGCTGACAGAAAAGTTCCTGCCCCAGCAGTTGGCATTGCAAAACCGTCATACGATCCTGGCCCAACAGAATCAAATCCATCGCCTGTGGTATCGACGACGACCCCCCAAATCATACCATCCGTCACCGTGCCAGCAGCATTCGCAAGGTTAGTAAGTTTTGCGGAGCCTGAAGCAAACTGGAGCGTCACGGCAGCAAAGCCCGAAACCGAGGTAAACAGCGCGACAAGGGTGGCGACCAATAAAGTGATTCGTGTTCTATGCTTCATTATCGAGGATACGGGTGCGAATTAAGGTGCGAGATAGCTTTGAAGGTCTGACCAAACGACCATCTGGGGTGTCGGGGTGGATTTTCTGCGGAAAACGTAGCCCTGCCCAGGCTGGAGCGCAAAGGAGTTAGTGACATCACTAAAATCATCAGTGTCTATCCAAGCACTCCCGTCAAAGAGCAAAATCTTTGCTGGCGCTTTGTTGAAGCCCGTTGCTGCGTTATTATAAACGAAAAGCTGATCGTCGTTTGAGAACCCGAATGCAAGGGATCCAATCACCTCAGGAACTGGGGATGTGTACCCAATTCGAATGTCTTGATCCTGATTGTTCGCAAGCGTCCGAATCAGAAACCTATGTTTGCTCATCGGGACCGAACCAACGAAACTTGCCACAACAGGACTTGCAGCGTGATTCCGGAAAATGAACGCTACACCAAATGGCAAAGCAGCCGAATCTGCAGCCTCAAATGTGTCCTGGTCAAGCCATGCTCCTCCGTCCATGAGATACAGCTTAGCTGGAGCCAAATTTACGCCGGGGATCGTCGAACTATAAAGAAATATTTCACTGTCGTTGGGGACGGCTGCAGTGAAAAGTGATGACGGCGTCCAATAAGGCATCACATCAATCTCATCTGCATTCAAAACCCCATCGACATCCACGGACTTAACGCCTGTGAGATCATCGCCAGCATCGAATTGGACGGTCAGGGTGTTGGTGCCGTTGGCGGTAACTTTGGCGATGAGGCCTTCTTTGGTGCCTGTGGCGATCTGGATGGCGAAGGTGTCGTTTTGAGTCGGAATGGCTTGGACGAACTGGTTAGCGGTCCACGCTGGGGTTCCTGCGACGGTGATGACGTTGCTAGAGATGGTCTGAATCTTTCCCTTGAAGGCCGCACTGCGATTGAGCGGTACTGCGAGCACCGCATCCGACTGGGCGGGGACCGTAACGCTCACAAAACCCACCGGATCGGTGGTAGCAGTCTGGGCGGACGCGACGCTTGCGAAAGCGAAGAGAACAGCGGTGGTGGCAAAGATTCGTTTCATAACAATAAGGGGTCTCAGGGAAATTAACCCCGAAACCGAGCAAGTGTTACCCAATTTCTGCAATATTGTCGAGATTAAAAATGTCAAGGCCGGGTCCAATTTGTTGGGGAATTGTAAAGACGCGGGGGTGCTTAGTCAGCCAAAGCTTGAAAAAACCTAGTTTTGACCGCAACTTTGTGGCCGGTGGTCGGTTCCACCCGTTGCTATGAAACCCCAAGACCCCTTACCCCCCGAAGACGCCCTCTGGAAACTGCTCGGGCAGTCCAAGCCGGTGGATGTGCGTCCGAACTTCGTCGCAAATGTGGTCCGTGCGGCGCGGCAGACCCCCCAAGACCGTGGCCTCTGGGCTCGGGCGCGGGGCTGGTTGGCCGATGTTTTTGAGGCACCAGGAGCGGTCGTCCGTGTCGCCGGTCTGGCAGCGGTCCTGACGGTCGCTGGCGTGGTCACGGCGGTGATGCTTCGCGATTCCGGGTCTGGGACCGCCGCTGGTGTCGGCATGATCGCTGCAAATCCGACTGCCCCCGAGGCCCAGGCACCCAAAATCGCGGTCGATCCGCTGGAACACCTGCTAGGGACGACGGATTGGACGCTGCTGACGGAGGAACCGGTGGTCTCCGCCCCGGTGGTCACTGCGACCACAGTCGCTGCGACGGCAACGAAAGCAGACAAACTGGATGCTCGATGGAGCGCTTTGCTTGCGATCGAAAATACCTCGACACTCTCCGACGGGGAACTGGCGTTGCTGGTGGCTTATTGAGTTGGGGCGGTGAGGTGAGGCAAGGCGTGGATCGCGGTTAGCGGGAGCTTTTCGTGGTTGGGCTTGAGCGCTGGGGTAGTGGTTCGCGACGCCAGCAGGGCTGGCTTTGCCAAAGCGGAAGCAGAGCTTCCGCACTCGAGAAGCGTGATGGTACCGCAGCGCTTCTTGAGTGCGAGAGCTTGCTCTCGCTTTGCGGTGGAGGGAAGCTTGCTTCCCGGGGTGGGGCGCTCAGCGTGGATCGCGGTAGAGAGGGCTTCCCGTGGTTGGGCTCCAGCGCTGGGGTGATGGCGCGCGACGCCAGCAGGGCTGGCTTTGCCAAAGCGGAAGCTGAGCTTCCGCACTCGAGAAGCGTGATGGTACCGCAGGGCTTCTTGAGTGCGAGAGCTTGCTCTCGCTTTGTGGCGGAGGGAAGCTTGCTTCCCGGGGGGGGGAGTTCGGCGTGGATTGCGGTGGAGGGAGCTTCCCGTGGTTGGGCTTGAGCGCTGGGGTGATGGTGCGCGACGCCAGCAAGGCTGGCTTTCCCAAAGCGGCAGCAGGGCTTCCGCACTCGAGAAGCGTCATGGTACCGCAGGGCTTCTCGAGTGCGAGAGCTTGCTCTCGCTTTGCGGTGGAGGGAAGCTTGCTTCCCAGGGTGGGGCGCTCGGCGTGGATCGCGGTGGAGGGAGCTTCTTGTGGTTGGGCTCCAGCGCTGGGTTGGTGGTTCGCGACGCCAGCAGAACTGGCTTCCCCAAAGCGGAAGCTGAGCTTCCGCACTCGAGAAGCGTGCCTGTACTGTAGCGGTTTTTGAGCGTGGCAACTTGCTCTCGCCTTAACGCAGAGGTTTGGGACCCATCTGATGACGTGGAGGAAAAACCTCCCAGAAAAAGCAAGATTCGCGCAAGGTGATGGGGGAATTTTCCCAATTGTTCACGGGTGCCTTTTTGCGTGTTTTTTCTCGGAAAATGGGTGCCTCTCGGCTTGACCGTTTGCCGGGCGCGGCTATCGGGTGGGGCTCATGTTCTCCATACCCCGATCCAGTGGCATCCTGCTACACCCAACTTCATTGCCGGGGAGGTTTGGACTGGGCGAGATCGGACCGGAGGCGATCCGTTGGCTCGAGACGCTGCGAGCGACAGGCCAGCAGCTCTGGCAGATCTTGCCTCTCGGGCCCACCGGGTACGGGAACTCCCCCTACCAATCGCTATCGAGTTTCGCGGGAAATCCCCTGCTCATCAGCTTTGACTCGCTGCGCAACGACGGCGCGCTAGTGCCACAAGATCTGGCGATGCTGCCGGCTTTTTCTCCCCACAAGGTGGAATTCGGTTCGGTGATCGAGGTGAGAAAGGCCTTTCTGACATTGGCGGCGCGGCGTTTCTTGACCCAGTGCGAGCACAGCCCGCTGCTGAAGCGTGCCTTCGACGTTTTCTGCGAACGCGAGGCCGACTGGCTGGAGGATTTTGCTCTGTTTGCGGCCTTGAAAGATGAGCACCAGCAAAAGTCCTGGACGGATTGGCCTGCGGAGCTGGCGCTGCGTCAGCCTGAGGCAATTGCCGAGGCGATGGTGCGCTTGGGGGCGGAGGTGGAGGAGGCCAAAGCTCAGCAGTTCTTCTTCCAGCGCCAGTGGCAGCGCTTGCACTCGCGAGCCAAGGACCTGGGGATCTCCATCGTGGGAGACATCCCCATCTTCGCCGCGCATGATAGCGCGGATGTCTGGGCAAATCGCCATCTCTTTGAGCTGGACGCGCACGGCCAACCCACGGTGGTGGCCGGTGTGCCGCCTGATTATTTTAGCGAGACCGGCCAACGCTGGGGAAACCCACTCTACAAATGGGACGCGCATCGTGCGGATGGCTTTAAGTGGTGGCGGGCACGATTGAAAAAGACCCTGGACTGGGTGGACGTGGTGCGCATTGATCACTTCCGCGGATTTGAGTCCTACTGGGAGATCCCCGGCCAGGAACCAACGGCGGTGAACGGCCGCTGGGTGCCCGCCCCTGGAGATGAACTTTTTGCGGCGTTGAAGTCTGACTACGACAGCGATGTGCCCATCATCGCAGAGGATCTAGGCATCATCACGGACGAGGTCACGGCGCTGCGGCTGCGTCACGGCTTCCCAGGGATGAAGGTGATGCAGTTCGCCTTTGGCGCAGACTCGCTGGCAGAAGAATACATCCCAGAAAACTATCCAGAGGATTGCGTGGGGTACACTGGCACCCATGACAATGACACGGTGATGGGCCTCTTTCACAGCGGCCCAGGGGGCGATTCGACCCGCACCCAGGAGCAAGTCGATGCAGAGCGTCGAACGATCCTGAACTACACCAAGACGGATGGCAGCGAACTGAACTGGGATTACATCACGGCGGTGGAGAAATCTCGGGCGCAACTGGCCGTCGCACCGCTGCAAGATGTGCTAGGCCTCGGGTCGGAATCCCGGATGAACGTACCCGGCAAAACGGGTGAATACTGGACTTGGCGTTTTAGCTGGGAGCAATTCACACCTGCGCTGCAGGAGCGGCTGAAGAACGTGACGCAGGATTCAGGTCGCTGGCCAGCAGCCCTTTAGGCGGCAGTGCGGACTCGGATACGTGGATTTGAGGGCAACGGCGAGGTGGGGTGAGGGATGCTTGCTTCCTGGGGTGGGGCGCTCGGCGTGGATTGGGGTTATCGGAGGCTTTTCGTGGTTGGGCTTGAGCGCTGGGGTGGTGGTGCGCGACGCCAGCAGAGCTGGCTTCCCCAAAGCGGCAGCAGGGCTTCCGCAGTCCAAAAGCGTCTTGGTACCGCAGTGCTTCTTGAGTGCGAGAGCTTGCTCTCGCTTTGCGGCGGAGGGAAGCTTGCTTCCCGGGGGGGGCGCTCGGCGTGGATTGCGGGAGCCGGAGGTTCGCGTGGTTGGGCTCACACGCTGGGGTGGTGGTGCGCGACGCCAGCAGGGCTGGCTTTCCCAAAGCGGCAGCAGGGCTTCCGCAGTCCAAAAGCGTCTTGGTACCGCAGTGCTTCTTGAGTGCGAGCGCTTGCTCTCGCTTTGTGGCGGAGGGAAGCTTGCTTCCTGGGGTGGGGCGCTCGGCGTGGATTGCGGTTATCGGGGGCTTTTTGTGGTTGGGCTTGAGCGCTGGGTTGGTGGTGAGCGACGCCAGCAGGGCTGGCTTTCCCAAAGCGGCAGCAGGGCTTCCGCAGTCCAAAAGCGTCTTGGTGCCGCAGGGCTTCTTGAGTGCGAATTTGTCCTGGCCTGCGAGCATGACTCGGAGGTCGTGAATTCCTGCGCTGGGCACTCCCAGTCAGGGACTTTGGCGAGACTCTTTGGTTGGGGAGACCAGGGCTAGGCCTTGCGTTTCTTTGCTGCTTTCTTGGGAGCGGCCTTCTTTACGGCGGCTTTCTTCACCGCAGGTTTCTTCGCTGGCAACTTCTTGGCAGGGGCCTTTTTCGCTGCGGCGGTTTTCTTTGTGGGGGCCGTCTTAGCTGCGGGGGCTTTTTTGGCTGCAGGTGCCGGCTTGGCGGCGACCGGAGGGGCAGCTTTCCAGCCTTTGGGCTGTGGGATGCCTTTGCTGCTCCAGATCATGCCTTCGGCGACCCAATGCTGACGCCATTCGTCATAAGAGACGCCGTCGTCATCATCGCTGACTCCGAACTGAAAGCCGCACGAGGGACAGATCTCGTAGGAGGCACCGCCGGACTTGCTGCGGGGTGCCTCGCGGAGCTTAGGATAGGAGCAAACGGGGCAGGTATGGGCTGGGGACTTCATGAGGTGGGCGTAAGAATGGAGGTTCGAGGACGAGGTTACTTAAAGGGCAGCTCCGCAGGCTTGATCTTGCGACCCGGCTGGACGGTCCAGTAGAGCGGATTGTTGGGACGAAAGTAGGTCTTGGTGGTGCCATTGCGATTGTAGGCAGCAAACGAGCGGGTAGCGCCGTCCCAAACACGCACGGTGCCGTCGTCATCCAATTTCATGGAGAGCCCCTCGGCCTTGGCCCGCTGGAGAAATAGCCAAGCCTTCGCAGCGTAGTCGTCGGGGCTGGTGCACTTGAAATCGCGGCCATGGCGGTCGTAGTGGTCCTGAAGACTGGGCATATAGCCCCACGTCACACGCGTCGGCGGTGCCGTCGTTGGCAGCGGTGCGGGCTTGGGCTTTTCGGGGGCTGCGACTTTAGGTTTGGCGGTGGGTTTTGCCCCCGCTGGGGCGTCTCCAGTGGTGGTGAAGGAACCCGTGGCCAGCTTGGTGCGGGCGCTCCCGACGGCGTAGTAATAGGTCGTGCCTGGCTGGAGGTCGGTGAGGGTGACGGTATGCGTAGCGCTGACCTCCCCATCGGCACGCTGATCCAGCATGTCTTCGCGAGTACTGAAATTGACGCGCGATCCACTGGCGACATCGGTCTTCCACTCAATGGTAGCTGCCTTTTCTGCGACCTCGACTTTCGGTGGGGCAGTCAATTCGACGGCATCCAAGTTTCCGCTGATAAGGGCGGCAGCAGTTAGGGCGAGACGGAAGAAGGCGGTGCGTAATGGATCGATCATGGTACGAGAGAGCTGGAATGGACAGAGCGGCGGCGGAGAACGTTCAGCTACGGATTCGCAATCTTGTAAAGATGCGTCTTGGTCCGCAGGAAAAGCGCGCCATCCGCGACTGCGGGCGAGGCGGTCATGGGATCGGGGAGCTGGTTCTTGCCGAGGAGTTCAAACTTGTCCCCAGCCCGAATGATATGGGTCGCACCGCGGTCGTTGCTAAAGTACAACCGACCCGCAGCCGCGATGGGCGATGGCAAGTGCTGACCCTCTAGCCGATCCTCCCAGAGGTCCTCGCCCGTGGCTGCGCGCAGGCAGGTGACGATGCCGCCACGAGTGGTCTGGAAAAGCAAGCCATCGACCAACACAGGGAAGGCCTCGCTGGCGTTGCGTTTGTCACGATCCCAAAGGACGTGACTCTCCGTGATGTCGCCCTTCATCTTGTCATCGACGCGCACCCCAAGAGTGTGTGAGCGCTCAGAACCCGTATTGATGAGCAGCACCTCACCTGACATGATCGGGCGGATGGCGGCATTAAACCCACCGTGACGAATGGTCCAGATCTCCTCACCCGTGAGGGCATCATAACCAAAAGCAGCGCGAGATCCGACCGAGACCAGCACCTGCCGACCCGCGATGTCAAAGACGCGTGGCGTGTGGTAGGCCTTGCGCATATCGCCCCCGCGCGTGGGCTGTCCATTGGCATCAAGATCACCGTAATCCGTACTGCGCGCCGTCTTCCACACGTTTGCGCCAGTCTTTTTGTTCAAGGCCACGACGAACTGAGCATCGATCCCGTCGAAGGTCAGGTAGAGCAGCTCCCCGTGGGCGACCGGCGATGAACCTGGGCCGCGGTAGTGGTTTACATTGATATCGCGACGCTGCCAGACGATCTCGCCCGTCGCAGGATCGATGCGCGCAGTGCCATAAGTGCCAAAGTGGACATAGAGAGCATCTGCCTCCAGGAAAGGAGAGGGCGCGGCGTAGTTATTGAGCGGGTTGCCCAGTTCCTCAGGCGTGGGGTTTTCGAACACCAACTTGTGGTGGATGACCTTACCCGTGTGGCGATCTATGCCATACACGTACTGCTTCTTGCCATCATCGGTCGCCGCAGTGAACCAAATCATGTCCCCGCCGATCACGGGTGTGCAATGCCCCTGCCCTTCCAGCGGCACGCTCCAGGCGATGTTCTTGCCAGATTCTCCATCCCACTCCATCGGCAGGCGCGCGGCCTCCGCTGCTGGCACGACCCCGTCCAGGGTGGGCCCAGCCTTGTCTGGCCAAAACAGGGGTGTGGTGGCTGGCTGCGCCGTGGCGAGCGAACCGCCAAAGGCGAAAGCGAGGAAGGTGAATCGATTCATGGACAGGCGCGTTTTCATCATCATGTTACAAGATCTAAACTGAATGGATGGGCTATTCCATTCGTATCTGTAACAGAAAACGCCAATTCATCATGAAAACGATCCTCCTGCTGCTCACGATGCTCTCGCTAGTGCCCGCCAGCCTCCACGCTGAAGAATCCCTGGCGGAAAAGCTCCGCCGCGCCGCTGAAAAAGCCGCTGAAAAGGCCGGCGTCGCTCTCGACAAGGTCGAAACCAAAGGCCGCCAATGGTGGAACGACGCCAAGGAGAGCCTGAAAATGAAGCGTCCCGACTACGAAAAGAAGGCCAATGAGGCGCTAACGACCTACGCGGCCGAGATCAAAGTGCTGAAGGAGAGCACCTCTGGCGTGGCGGGTCGTGATTACTTCAAGACGCGCCTCGTGGCCCTGGACCAACATTTGGCCTTTGCGCAGAATGAATTTCAGACCCTCAAGGAAACTCCCTCCGAAGCCGAGTTCCGCGCCCGCCAACGGAAGTTTGACCGCACCATGTGGTCGCTCGATGGCGCAGTCGGGCAAGCTCTCGAAGAAGCCGGGGAGTGAGGGACTGAGCAGGCCCTTGAGGTTCGGATCTCACGCCGCTGGGGCGGTGGGGGGCAGTAAAGGCGGGCTTTTCGTGGTTGGGCTCCAGCGCTGGGGTGGTGGTGCGCGACGCCAGCAGGCTGGCTTTGCCAAAGCGGAAGCACGGCTTCCGCAGTCCAAAAGCGTCTTGGTGCCGTAGGGCTTCTTGAGAGCGAGCGCTTGCTATCACTTTGAGGCGAAGGGAAGTTGCTTCTTGGGATGGGGCGCTGCGCGTGGACGGTGGAACCGCTTGGCACTTGCCAGCATCCGTATTTTGGAGTTGCGTCGCGGCTTGTCATGTCCGACCTGCCCCCCCTTCTTTCCCGCCCCCTGAGCGATCTGCCGGGACTGACGCCGCATGCGGTGAAGCAACTGGCCAAGGAGTCCCTGGAAACGGTCGGCGATCTGCTGTGGCAGATGCCCTTCCGCCACGAGGACCGTCGGCAGATGCAGGGTAGCGTTTTTCAGCCGAGCGAGACACCCGCCTGCCACTTCGTGACCGTGGGCAAGACGCGCTCCAAGTTCTTCGGTGCGCGAGGATCCGGCGTCTTTGAGGCGCAGGTGGAGCCGCGCGGCGGTGCCGCCATGGGCCAAGGGCTGACCTTGCGCTGGTGGAACATGCCCTTCATGAAGCGCACCATCGCCGAGGGGTTGGAACTGGTCATCTATGGGAAAATCAAAGAATGGCGCGGTCAGCTCTTCATGGATCATCCCGAGTATGAAATCCTTGAAGAAGAGGGCGAAACGAGCGCCAGCTCCTACACCGGGCGCATCACCCCCGTGTACCGGTTGCGCGGTGGGTTGACGATGAAAAATCTGCGCGCTGCGGTGTGGCAGTCGATCCTCCTCGCCGGCGAAGAGCCTTTTGCCACCGACCTCCTGCCACCACCCTCCCCCAACGGTGAATTCGCTGGTTGGAGCCGCAGCAAGGCGCTGCGTGCGGTGCATTTTCCAGACGATGATGACGAGTTACGCCAGGCGCGCCGCTACCTCGCGCTGGAGGAATTCTACACCTACCAACTGCGTGTCGTGAGGAGACGCCGCATGGCGGAGGCCGCCGGGGGGCGTCCCCATCAGGGCGATGGCACGCTGACCAACCAACTCGCCACCGCCCTGCCCTTCCAGCTCACCCCTGCGCAAGAGCGCTGCTTGGATGAGATCTGGAAAGACATGGCCACCCCGATGCCCATGAATCGTCTTTTGCATGGCGATGTCGGCAGCGGGAAAACCATCGTCGCCTTCATGGCCATGCTCCGTGCAGTAGAAAGCGGTGCCCAAGCCGCCCTCATGGCACCCACACAGATCCTGGCGGAACAGCACTACCAAAACGCCCAACGCTGGCTGGAGCCACTCGGCCTCCGCATCGCCCTGCGAACAGGCACGCGCAAGACCGATGGCGATGACTCACCGCTCTGGACAGGCAGCAGCGACGGTCGCCCACCAGAGATCCTCATCGGCACCCACGCCCTGCTTCACGACCGCAAGCTCCTAACGAACATGGGCATCGTCGTCATCGACGAGCAGCACAAATTTGGCGTCGCCCAGCGCGCCCGATTGATCCAGAAAGGCAACACACCTGATGTGTTGGTCATGACCGCCACGCCCATCCCGCGCACGCTGACGCTGACCCTTTACGGAGACCTCGATATCTCCACTATCGACGAGCGCCCCAAAGAACGCGGCCAGATCATTACCAAAGTCCGCAACATCGGAAAGCGCGATGAAGCAGTCGCCTTTCTCCGCGAACAACTCGAGGCAGACCGCCAGGCCTATCTCGTCTATCCGCTGATTGAGGACTCTGAAAAACTCGACGCAGCCGCTGCCACCAAAGGCTTCAAAGAATGGGCCAAGGCGCTGGAGCCATTTAGCGTCGGCCTGCTGCACGGCAAGATGCCGCCCGAGGAAAAAGACGCAGTGATGCGCGACTTCCGCAGCAACAAACATCAGGCCCTAGTCTCCACCACCGTCATCGAAGTCGGTGTCGATGTGCCGAATGCCACCGTGATGTACCTGCACAATGCGGAGCGCTTTGGCCTCGCGCAGTTGCATCAATTGCGCGGACGCATCGGACGCGGCACTCACACCTCCTACTGTGTCCTTTTCATCAAAGACGATGACGAAGAAGCACGCCAGCGATTCGCCATCATGGAGGAGACCCAGGACGGCTTTCGCATCGCCGAGGAAGACCTCCTGCGCCGTGGCCCCGGCGATGTCCTGGGCAAAGCCCAGAGCGGTGCCGCACCCCTGCGCTTCGCCGAACTCCTCGCCGACACGCGACTCGTGCGCATCGCACGAACCCTCGCCGAACGCACCCTGGACGAAGACCCCGACCTCCAAGCCCCAAGGTTTGAGAGCATCCGCAAAACCGTCACCGAAAACGAAGTCGAGCAAGCGACGCTGCAGTAGATATCGGGGTAAATCAGGCCGATGAATATCGTCTTTCCTTTGGCTAGCGAGGACACCTGTCCGCTGGCAGTCTTGACAAAGCTTCAGGGCGAAAGCATGGCCGATGGCTGCGCCAGGCGTTTTGGTAGTTATGCAAACACCCCACCATTCGGGCGACATTTATCGATATGACTAGATGACAAAAACGTCGAAAACCGTCATTCTCGGGGCCGCTCAATTTGGGCCGGACGGCTCGGCTGGTTGGTCAGGGGGCTGATTGAACTGGCCGGAGATGTTCGGTGTCTGAGTTGCGGCGATTTCCCGCCAACCTTTGCGTTTGATTGATCATGTTTTCCGCCAACCTCATCGCCGTCCTTCGCCGTCGTTTGCTGCCCGCAGTTGGGGCGGCGACTTTGGCGTTGCCCGCGTCCCTGTTGGCCCAAGGCTATGGCATCCCTTCCCGGCCTTCGTTCGCGGCTTTTCATGGTGGGGCTTTACCGCTGAATGCGCCGACCTTTTCCGGTTCGTGGTCGGCGGTGCCGGTGTTTCCCAATGTGACCTTCATCAATGCGCTGGGCATCTGCGAACTGCCGGGGCAGGCTGCCAATGATCGCCGTATGGTTGTCTGGGAACGTGAGGGCAGGGTGTATTCGGTGCCGAAGAATCCGGCGGCAGTGAATGCAGACAAACTGCTGATGCTGGACATCACCGCGCAGTGCCAAGGCTGGGATGACTCTGGTCTCTTGGCGCTGGCCTTCCACCCGAACTTCGGTAGTGGGCCGACGAATAATCGCCACGTCTTCATCTATTATACCTACGTGACACCAGGGACGGTGACGGGCAGTGCGACGGCGCGCCCCAGCACCTTTAAACCTTGCCGCGACCGGTTGGCGCGGTTCACGGTGAACTTGGATGGCACCATTGATGCCTCCAGCGAGACGATCTTTATCGACCAAGTCAGCGCCAGCATTTGGCACAATGGCGGCGGGATGTTTTTCCATCCCGACAATGGCTTCCTCTACCTGACCAATGGCGATGACGCGCAGTCCACCGTGAACACACAGCGCATTGATCGCGGCCTTTATTCCGGTGTGCTGCGCATCGATGTGGATCAGCGCGGTGGTGCGATTTCAAAACCCATCAGCCGCACGCCACTGCCCACAGGATCGGTCACACAAAACTACTACATCCCGCTGGATAACCCCTTCGTCGGGCAGCCGAATGCCTTGGAGGAGTTCTTCTGCATCGGCCTGCGCAGTCCGCATCGCATGACCATCGATCCCGCGACGAAGCGCATCTTCATCGGCGATGTCGGTCTGGCGTTGTGGGAGGAAGTCAGCGTGATCGAGCCCAATGAAAGCGCGCTGAACTTCCAGTGGGATCGCGTCGAAGGCAAGAATGGCGACCTCACCCTGCCATACATCGGCACCAACAAGAGCCCGATCATTCACTACTCGCACTCCGAGGGCAGCGCCGTCATCGGTGGATATGTGTATCGAGGCAGCGAGTTCGCCTCTGACTTGGGCGGCAAATACATCTTTGGAGACAATGGATCGGGCGTGGTCTGGTATCTCGATGAATCTGTGACACCACCCGTCAAGGTGCCGCTCTGCCAACTCCCGAATGGCGGTGGTCCTAGCTCTGGATCCAACTACATCGGGCTCTCCAGCTTTGGTGTGGATGAGGACAACGAATTGTATCTCTGCCAGATGTCCAGCCTCGGCGGCCGAATCTACAAGCTCCAGCGCAGTGGTTCGCCGCCAGTGGCCCTGCCGCCGACACTCTCTGCAACGGGTCTTTTCCAAGCCGGGACCTATGGCAATAACGGCCCGCTGCAGCCTGTGACCGGCCTGGTGGAGTTTAAGACGGTCAATCCACTGTGGAGCGACAACGCCTACAAGTATCGCTGGTTCGGCATTCCCGATGGCACGCAGATCGCTTTCTCGCCTGCTGGCGAGTGGGCCTTTCCTCAGGGCTCGGTGTTTTTGAAGCACTTTGATCTGCCCACCGATGACAACGATCCGGCCACCGCGCGTCGCCTGGAAACGCGGGTGCTGGTGCGGGATGATCAAGGCTTTGTCTATGGCATGACCTACAAGTGGCGGCCTGACAATAGCGATGCCGATCTCATCACTGCGGGCGTCACTGAGGACGTGCCGATCATTGGCAATGTGGATCTCGGCACGCTGACGAGCACCGACATCGGCGGTGCGGCGACCGGTGCCACGCTGCCCTTCAATGGCGGCTGGGAAGTCACTGGTGGTGGCGCAGACATCTTTGGCACCAGCGATCAGTTCCGCTTTGTGCACACGCAAAAGACGGGGGACTTTGACATCGCCACACGAATGGAATCGCTGGATCGCGCCGATCTTTATACCAAGGCGGGGCTGATGGTGCGCGAGTCTCTGGCTGCGAATGCACGCAACGTCATGGCGCTGGTATTCCCCAGCAATGAGGCGCGTAATAACAACAATGGCGGCTACGAGTTTCAGTATCGCAACAGCACCGCAGGCGGCTCCGCAGCCATCTATCCCGCCGCACCCCAACCGCAGGTGCGCTATCCGAATGCTTGGCTGCGGCTGAAGCGCGCGGGGGATGTCTTCACGGCGTATCACAGTCGCGATGGCAAAAACTGGACGGTGTATGCGACGCACACGCTGGCCCTGCCGAGCACGGTTTACTTTGGCATGGCAGTCACGGGACACAGTGGCGCGGCGCAGGCCTCTGCGCGTTTTCACTTCAACATCAATCGCACGCAGCCCTGGTATTATCCGGGTCGCCAGGACTGTCTGGCCTGCCACACCCAACCATCAGGCGGCGTGCTGGGCATCAATCCACCGCAGGCCAATAGCGACTATCACTACCTCGCGAGTGGCATCACCGACAACCAACTCCGTGCGCTCAATCACGCCGGATACTTCAACCCTGCTTTGAATGAGGCAGACATTCCCACGTATGAAAAGCTCGCCGCACTTTCGGACAGCAGCGCCAGCATTGAGCATCGCGTGCGGTCCTACATCGATTCAAACTGCGCCCACTGTCACCGCCCCGGTGGTGTGCATGCCTTTTGGGATGGCCGGATCGAGACACCACTCGCCCAGGCAGGGATCGTGAACGGCATCGTCCAAGACGCACTCGGCATCGGCGGTGCGCGGGCGATTGTGCCGCAAAGCGTCGATCAATCCATCATCTACAAGCGCCTAGCTACCGCCACAGAGCACTACAAAATGCCACCGCTCGCCAAGGCCTTGGTCGATCAGGATGCCATCGCCGCCATGGAGGAGTGGATCGGCCAGGTCGCCCAACCTCCAGCGGAACCTCTGCCATCGCCATGGCTGCATACGGACATCGGCAATATCTCGCTGCCAGGGGATGCGACGTATGCGACAGCGGCGGATACCTTCATCATGTCCGGTTCTGGCGATGACATTTGGAATGGGGCGGATGCCTTCCACTTTGCCTATCAGACCCTCCATGGCGATGGCGAACTCATCGCCCGCGTGCAGTCCCTGACGCCGACCGATCCTTATACCAAGGCAGGCGTGATGATCCGGGAAAGCCTCGATCCTGGTGCTAAGAATGCAATGACCACACTGATGTCCTCCCAGGGAACGCAACTCCAGTATCGGGACACCACCTCAGGTGCCAGCGTCTTCATTGATGGACCCAACTTCGCCGCGCCTTACTACATCCGCATCCGTCGGCAGGGCGATGTGATCACCAGCTTCGTCGCGGCCAATAGTGGCGCTTGGGTGCAGATCGGCACCGTCACGCTGCCGATGGCCAGCACCGCCTACGTCGGTCTCGCACTTACCGCCCACAACAATGCCCAGACGGCGACGGCGCTCTTTGACCATGTTCAGGTGCTATCCAGCGGTCTGCCGCTGGAGCTGCATGTGAACTTCCAGCGGGCCAGCGATCCCGTGCCAGAAGGATACGTCGCGGATAGCGGTGCCGCCTTTGGAGCGCGCGGCAGTGGCTTTAGCTACGGCTGGGATGTCGATAACAGTGCTTATGCGCGGGATCGCAATGCCGCTAACGCGCCCGATCAGCGCTACGATACCCTGAACCACATGAAGCACACCGATGCCCCAGCGCCGCGCTCCTGGGAGGTGGAACTGCCCAATGGCATCTACAGCGTCCACGTCGTCTCGGGCGATGCGACGGCTATCGATAGTCATCACGTCATCACGGCAGAAGGCAGCATTTTGCTCGATGGCACACCTGACAACACAGATCGCTTCATTGAGGCCACAGGCATCGTCACGGTCGCAGACGGTCGCCTAACACTTGCACAGGGCGTCGGCGGAACGAATACCAAGCTCTGCTACATCGACGTACAGGCCGTCACTGGCGCGGTCGAAGTGGCCCTGACCGCCCCAGCGCATCAAAGCACCCACTACGGTCCTGCGGCTGCGGCGGTGACGCTCAGTGCAGATGCCACCACGACCAGCAGCGGTGCCAGCATCGATAAGGTGGAGTTTTATCAGGGCTTCACCAAGCTGGGCGAAGATACCACCGCGCCGTATGAATACGTCTGGACCACGCCGCCCGCAGGCGTGCATCGCATCATGGCGCGCGGCATCGATAGCACAGGAGCCAGCGGCTTCTCATCGTTCGTGGATATCAGCGTCAGCGCGGACGGTGCCTTTGGCCTGGAGGCAGAGTATTGGCCGAACTTGACCATGACAGGCGCGCCACTGACACGCAACGATGCCAATATCCAGTTCGACTGGAATACCGGTGTGCCGATGAATGGCATCCCGAATGACAACTTCAGCGCGCGCTGGCGTGGCCGGATCAAGGCGCAATACAGCGAGACCTACACCTTCACGACGGAGAGTGATGACGGCGTGCGACTTTGGGTGGATGGGCAATTGCTCATCGACAAATGGCAGAACCAAGGCCTCATCCAGCACAGCGGAACCATCGCGCTGGTGGCCGGGCAGACCTATGAGTTTGAGATGCACTACTTTGACAACTTCGGCGCAGCGGTGGCAAAGCTCCTGTGGTCCAGCACCAGTCAAACCCAGCAGGCCGTGCCTGGGACGCAGTTCTTCAATACCACACCCGGCACCAATCACCGCACGCGCACTCCTGATATCGTGATCCCCGGTGTCGATGGCGAACTGACTGATCCGATCAGCATCGTGATGCAATCCAGTGCCTTTGAAGATGTGGACGCCACCGATGTTCACGCCGGGACTCAGTGGGAGATCTGGTCCACGGACGCGGTGCCAGTGAAGGTGTGGTCCGCCACCGTGACGACCGGTCCAGCGCTGACGTATGCGGGCCTGGCCGATGGTGCCTTTGAAGTCGGATTCACCGCCTTGGCCAATGACACGAGTTATCGCCTGCGCGTCCGCCATCAGGACGACAGCGCGGATGCCAACAGTGAGTGGAGCCCCTGGGCAGCGCGACTTTTCACCACCACGCCACCGGATGATCCACGCGGTGTCTATGCCGAATACTACGCAGGCACCACCAGACTCTCCGTCACGCCTGCCGTCAGTCGCACGGAAAACAACATCAATTACGATTATGGCAATGGCGCACCGCCCAGCACCACCACGGTGGGCGCGGACAATTTCAGCGTGCGCTGGCGTGCCCGTGTGAAGCCGCAGTTCAGCGAGACCTACACCTTCACCACCGAGACCGATGACGGTGCGCGCCTCTGGGTGAACGGTCAGTTGCTGGTCGATAAATGGGTCGGACAAGGGGCCACGCCTTGGAGCGGCCAGATCACCCTCGTGGCCGGTCAGTATTATGATCTGGAGATGCAGTATTTTGACGGAGCCTTTGGTGCCTCCGCGAAGCTCCACTGGTCCAGCGCCAGCCAGCCGCAGCAGATCATCCCCGCCCTGCGTCTGTATGCCATCAGCCTCACGGCGAATCACCGACCACTCGCCCCGCTGATCGCGACCCCGGTCGCCGAGGGATCGGTTCAAGATGCCGCGACAATGGCGATGCAGAGCGGTGCCTTTGAAGATCAAGACGTAGCAGATACCCATGCCGCAACGGATTGGGAAATCTGGACGGATGAACTCACGCCAACGCGCATCTGGTCCGCGCTGAATCAAACGGCCACCGAGCGGCTGAACATCACCTTGGGAGATGGCACCTTTGAGGGCAGTCACTCCGGGCGCACCAGTTTAATCGGGGATGGGAATTACAAGCTCCGCCTGCGTCACCAAGACAGCAGCGCCGATGCGAACAGCGAGTGGGGCGCCTGGTCAGAGTGGCGCACCTTCACCGCTGCTTCGGCAGAAAATCCACATGGTCTGGCGGGCGAATATTACAACAACACCCAGACCTTCCAAGGAACGCCACAAGAGCGGATCGACGCCAATGTGGACTTCACCACCTGGGGCATGGGCAGTCCGATGCTCGGGATTGGCACGGACAATTTCACCGTGCGTTGGAGGGGCCGGATCAAGTCGGAATTCAGCGAGACTTACACCTTTAAGACCCGCAGCGACGACGGCGCTCGCCTCTGGGTGAATGGTCAGCTCATCATCGATCAATTCGTCTATCAGGGCACCATCGAACACACGGGCACCATCACGCTGGTCGCAGGTCAATACTACGACATTGAGCTGCATTACCTGGAGGGCGGCTTCGATGCGAACGTGCAGCTACTCTGGTCCAGCGCCAGCAGGCCAGAGCAAGTCGTGCCAGCGGGTCGGCTCTACTTGCCCTTGCCCGGCACCAATCGGCGCCCACGCGCCCCAGACATTGCCGCGCCCATCGGCACCGTCAGCGCCTCGGTGATCGCGATGCAGAGCGGTGCCTTTGTAGATCTGGATGCTGGTCAATCGCACGCAGCTACCGATTGGGAAATTTGGACCACGACCGGAGCACCGGAACGTGTCTGGACCGCCTCTGACCGCACCGGGGCTCAGTTGTTAGCGATCCATCTCTCCCAGGGCATCTTTGAAAACAGTCTCCTGGGCCAGAGCCGACTGGACTGGAGCACCAACTATCAAATTCGCGTGCGACATAAGGACAACAGCGGCAGCGCCAATGACGAATGGAGCGCGTGGACGGTGAAGGCCTTTGCCACCAGTGCGCCACCCTGGGAGACCTGGCGAACTAACGAGTTCACGGCGGGCGAACTCACCGATCCAGCGCTCAGCGGCGAGACCGCTGACTTTGATCATGATGGCTTGTCCAACCTCCTCGAATACGCGACGCGCACCTCGCCGAAAACGCCGGGTGTCTCGCCACTCACACTCAGCAATGTGGCCGCAGGACAGATGCAGGTGACCTTCCCCGTCAATACTTCCGCAGGTGATGTCATGCTGCATGTGGAGACCAGCACGCAACTGCTGGGTGGCACTTGGGATTCCAATGGCATCACTTACGAGACCGTCGGCGCGCCCGCTGGCGGCGTGCAGATGTATCGCGCCACCGTGCCCCTAACCCCCGGCGAGCCCCGTCGTTTTGTGCGTCTGGTCGTGACCAAGGAGTAAACCCCATGACTTCCAATCGCTCCTCTCACTCCACAGCGCTTCGGGCGCTCCTCATGGTCCTTTTGCTGCCGTCACTCTCCCGTGCGGAGACGATGCTGCAATACTTCAACACCAGTTGGGCGGAGATCACGGCCAAGATGCCGGAGCTTGCCGAGGCAGGCTACACCAGCCTTTGGCTCCCACCGCCGACCAAGGGCAGCGGCGGTCTATCGGTCGGCTACGACATGTGGGATCCGTTTGATTTGGGATCCAAATCCCAGCGCAATACGGTGCGCACACGCTACGGCACTGAGGCGGATTTGCTGCGTCTGGTGGAGACGGCGCATCGCTTCGGCATCCGCATCTACTTTGACAACATCATGAACCATCGGTCCTTTGATGTGCCGGGTTACAATGAGAACACGCCTGTCGATCTCTATCCCGGCCTTGTCCCAGAGGACTTCCATCTGCGCGTCACGCAGGAGGGCTTTTATCGGAAGTGGGATAACACGCGCAATTGGAACGATGCCTGGCAAGTGCAGAATCTGGGTCTCGCCGACCTCATCGATATCGCGCAGGAACCCGGCACGACGAACCAAAACTTTGGCAGCAGCGAAGGTAGCACCTGGCCCAAGATCAAGTTCGTGCGCGACTTTGATCGACCCGAGAACTACTACTTTGACAAAGACGGGGCCTACATCGGCTTTGGTGGACTGATCGCCCTGGCGCGCCAACCCGGCAACGCGGGACCCACAGCCACCGAGGCGGAAGCGAAGGCTTGGGCGCAGGCCTATATCAACGCCAACAAATCTGCGTATGAGGAATACGTCGATCAATACCTGAACCGCGCCGCGCGTTGGCTCATGGATCGCACCAAGGCGGATGGCCTCCGCCTCGATGCCGTGAAACACGCCCGTCCCGATTTCTTCGGCGCGACCTACGGAGTGGACAAAGATAGCAGCGACTACGGCTACACCGGGCAGGTGCAGCGGCAGTTCAATCTGACGCGCGGTTTCTCAGATCCGAACCATCGTGACTCGCTCTTCAACACTGAAGCGCCACGCGACGATGCCATGCTCTTTGGCGAACATTTGGGCGAGCCCCCCAGCTACGGCCCCTACATCGACTCCGGCATGAGGCTGGTGGACAATCCTCTGCGCAACGAATTCAATAACCGTCTCGGCAGCCCCTGGAATGGGCTCAATGGCTTTGATCAGCCGGGTTCCGGTGGTTTCTCCCCCGATACGGGCGTGATGCACGCGCAGAGCCATGACAACGACTACGCCGCGCGCCGCGAACTCCAGCACGCCTTCTACTTCTTGCGCGCCGGGCTCGGTCTCCTTTACACCGACGGTAATTATCAGGCCGAGACGCTGGGCGAAAGTGGCGGTGCTTTCCCACGCCATGCCAATACCGCCTTCCTTGGGCAAAGTGGCGATGGTCGTGTGCCGAACCTTCTGAACATCCACGATCAATTTGCCCGGGGCTATCAGGTCGGGCGTTGGTCGGATGGAGACTTCGTCGCCTGGGAACGCATCGATAAGCGCGAGAACGGCAGCATGTCCGATGCCGACGGGGTGACCATGCTGGTGATGCTGAACGATGATTACTCCAATGGTCAGGCACGCAGTTTCACCACCGCCTTTCCCGCCGGGGCCTATCTCTACAACTACTCGTGGTATGGCGGCGGCTTTTACAAATACGCCAACGAGCTGAATGCCACCGTGGTGCCTGCGGGAGGTTACTTCGTTTTTGGCTACAAGAATCCCGATCCGTCAGAGCTATGGAAAAACACTGGCGGCAGGCCGATCACGATTTTGCAAAACGGGGTCGAGACCGGCATGGTGCCAGTCACTCGCAAGGATGGCCCCAACGGCGACAAAGCCTTCAGCGGCTCCCCCCTTCCTGAAAGCACCCGCCCCGTGTTGGTCACCGATACCAACCTGACCGACTACCAATACACCGCGCTGGTGCCACGCGTCACCAATGGCGCAGCCGTGCGCTTCGTCGCCCGCGCGGATGGCTCCGCAGAGAATGTGCTGATGAAGTTGGATGCGGGAATGGACCTCAATGGCATTAACCACGCTGGCGGTGATCCACGCGATAACCCACCTGCCCTAACCACCGATGTCTTCCAAGGCTACGAGCAACCCACCTTTGTCAGCCGCATCCACCCAGAACTCTTCGCCGCCCAAGACACCGCGCGCAATACCACCGGGTCCGCCGGGGCAGAGACCTTCACCAGCACGACAGTGGCCAATGGCACGGCGGCAAAGTTCGTCGATGGCGATACCGCTGCCTTTTTGTATCACGATCCCCTGGCTCCGGTGGGCAACATCACCCCTGCACGCAATCAATACGACCCTACGCTCAACGAGATGTGGGCCAAGACCAATAGCGTCGGCGCAGGCTACAAGATGTTCCTCTACTACACCAACGACACCAGCAATCCCGAAGGCGCAGGTGGTCGCGGACGAGGAACAACGAAGGTCGCGGAGTTGCTCTTCCGCCACAATGACGACGGTGGCGCCAGCGATTGGTGGAGCGCCGTGCCACTGCCCGCAGACTTCAGTGCCACCTCCAAATACAAAATCGGCATTTACAAGGATGCGGCACCTTCCTGGTGGCCGGGCAACGCCGACGCGGTGACGCGGAAGCAAAAGATGATGACCACCTTCGAAACGCTGCCGCAGAACCTCACAAGCAAAGTCTTCCACCCGCACGCCGACTACGGCATGACGCAGACTGGCCTCAGCGAGGGCTACCACATCATCCGGGCACGCGCCTTTTTGAATCGCGGCGGCCAGGCCTCCATCTACAACACCTTTTCGCAAACGTTCTATTACGATGCGCTGGCACCGCTGGGAGAGATTCGCTATCCAGAGACCAATGGCGATACCGTCGGCGGCTCTCAATACGGGGCCGTCGTTCGCACGGACGCGAGCGTGACAGAGGTCTGGTATCACATTGATGACAGCGATGGCACCAACGATGATTCCGTGACGCGGTCGCTCACGGGGAACGGCACCGGCTTTGAGCCCTTCACCGATTCCAATCGCAACGGCACGCGCGATGGCTCTGAGAAATACGTGGACCTCAATGGCAATGGGATCTGGGACAGCAGTTTGGCTGTGTCCTGGATTCGCGCTTCCGAGGTGACGCCTTCCCTCGCCTTCCAACCTGGCAATGCGGCCTACACCAAAGAGTGGCGCTTCGATTACATGAACATCCCGCCCACTGGTGCCGCATCCATCTCGGTGCGTTTGCGCGAGGTCTCTTCCGCCGAATACAAGGACTTCAATCTCAGCGACAGTGCTGGCCACTACACCACGCTGACGCGCAACGTCCTGACCCAAGGTCCGAACGAACGACTCTTCGTCGCTTGGCCACCACAGGATGGCGATACCATCGACAGCGCCTATGCAGTGAAGGCCTACTTTTCCAAGTCGCTGGCCACCGGCCTCACAGAGGCGCAGTTGATCGATAAATTCCTCGTCCGCATCGGTTCCACAGAGGCGAACAGCAGCACCACTGCGCTCTCTCGCGCCGGATACACCATCGCTTACGATGAGACCGCTGACTACCACGCCCTGACTTTCACCACACCAAACCTGTGGAACGATCAGCCTGATTTCCTGCACAAGATCAGCGTCTCCTTTGACCGCACGGCACCCGCAGCGGACCTGCAGGCCGCGAGATTGGTCAAGGCGCAGCCCTCTACCGATCCACGCCTGTCCATCGTCACGCCTCCCGAACTCGATGCTGGCGGCAAGCCTTACGAGGTGGTGCTGCCAAAGAAGGCCTCGCCTGCCCCGGAAGAACGCGAATACTTGATCCGCATCTCCACCAGCCTCGAGGTCACCAGCGTAACCCTCACCGTCGGTGCCGGACCGATGACTCTCAGCGCGCCTACCGTCACGACGGAGGGCAACAACAAGCTCTGGGACTTTAAGTGGACGGAGATCCAGGAGGGTGACTTCCGCTTCACCGCCACCGCCTTTGCGCCTGCTGGTGAAAACCACGATACCCGACCTGTCCATGTCGTCTTCCGCGAGCACACCAGCGCCAGCGTCTCCGATCCTGACGATGATGACGATGGCTTGCTCGATGAAGATGAAGCGACCGCGACCCTTCTGCCAAACGCCTACCCGACCACCGATCCCAAATACAAGCCCAATCCCGAGCAATGGACCAATGGCGAGGTGCATGTGTATCACGCCTTTGGCAAGAGCCTGCCCCTCAGCCCCGACTCCGATGCCGATGGATTGCCAGACGCGCTGGAGGTCGGCTGGCGTGCCGCGACGATCATTGGCGAAGCCTTCAGCGATGTCGGCTACGGCTCGCCCGTGGTCGGCGCTGGCAATGGCGTCTTCGACTGGGATGATGCCAACCACAATGGCCTGCACGATGTCAGTGAAGCCAGCGAACCTTTCACCGGCGCCAACGCAAACAACGTCTTCGAGTTCGGCACCATCCTCAGCCGCGATACCGATGGCGACGGCCACCCTAATTTCATCGGCGATATCGATCCCCCGTTTTACAACACCACGGATAACATCGGCAAGGTGCCCGGCGTGAATACCCTGAGCGAAGGCGGTGACCGCGCCCGACAGGTGCAAGGCAGCGTCACCAACCCGAACAAGGCTGATACCGACAACGATGGACTCCTCGACGGCATCGAAGACGCCAATCACAACGGCTGGCTGGATGGCGATGGCGAGATCCTCCCCGCAAGCTTCATCCCCTGGCTAGCGCGGAACTGGCCAGATGGCATTCGCAATCCCGCAGAGATCTGGACGGAGACCAACCCGAACAACCCAGATACGGACAACGACGGCGCTACCGATGGTTTTGGTGAGGACAAAAATGGCGACGGCCAGATCGCTGGCGATATGAACCAGGATCGCGTCCACGACAGCGGCGAGTTGTGGACCGAAACCGACCCTCTCAACGCCGACACCGATGGCGATGGCCTGCCTGATGGATGGGAACTCAAATACGGCCTCGCCCCACTGGACAACGGAACGCTGAACTTCACCACCGGCCTCGCTGGCAATCCATTCTACGGAGCCAGCGGTGATCCAGATGGCGACCTGTTCACCAATCTGCAAGAACTGACCAACGGCACTGACCCAAATCAAGACGACACCGCACCGCCGCCTGCGCCGGGGTCCATCGTGATTGGCCCTCGGGCACCCATAACCTTTGGCGCTGTCACAAATGCAAGGGAGTTCACCGACTGGAACGCGGATGATGTCATCGCGCTGGACCAGTATGATGGCGATGGCTCGAACTATCAGGGCTACGATGTCTATCACGCAGGCGATGGCTTTGATTCATCGCGCGATATCGTCGCCTTCTACGCTCGCGATGGCGGCTCCGTCGCGTCTGGTGGCGATGGCCTTTTTTACTTCCGCATCGATCTGCATGATCTAAAGGCCTTTGCCGAGGAATCCCATCTCGATCTGTATGTCGCGTTGGATCTTGGCAACCCTGCCGTCGGCGAATACACGCTGCCGGACGACATCGACACGGGCACGGAGATGCGCTGGGAGGTGGTCGCAGCCTGCTACTCCACCAACAATGGCGCGGTGTATGTCGATGCGAATCAGGCCAGCAACTCCACCGCCATCAATCAAACGCTGACGGGCTTTGGCGTTGAACGCCGGGATCAGACGACGGCGAATGGTTTTGGCAAAGCCTACTTTGATTCCACCTTTGATGCGGTGGAGTTTTCCATCTCTCGTCAGGCGCTGCTGGATGCGGGTTGGAATGGCAACACGCAGACCATCAACTACCAAGTCTATACGACCAGAGATGGCACGCAGAATAGCCCGGTCGGCGCGGGTGATATCGGTGGTCGCTCGGACATCCGCGATTCCATCACCGATGACGGCATCGCCTCCGACTACTGGCGGGATCAGACGAATTTGGCTGGAGCCAAAAGCGTCCTGAAGTCGTGGGTCGGTCGTTCAGGAACCAACGATGGGTGGAAGCGCGCCAAGATCATCTCCCTGGTGCAGGAGGCTCGGCCCATCATCCCTGGGAATCAGGTGCAGGCGCTGATCAATACCGGCAGCGGTGCCGGGTTTTATCGTCCTTTGGACGTGCACGAGGCCTACGCGGTGCCGCTTTCTCTCAACATCCCCGCCGCCTTCGCCTCCGCGATTCAATGGGCCAAGGTTGATCCCGCTGCGGGCAAACCCTGGCGAGATGGCCCGGGCTTCAATGCGCGACTCGGCGGCATGAAGACAGCGGGGCTACTCGATCTGCTGGGCGCGACATTTTCCAATCACCCCCTGCCCTATGCCACAGCCAGCTACACGCAGGACAATATCGCTTTGGCCAATGAAGTCTTCACCTCCACATTCGGTGGTCCAGGTTCTTCATCCGTCCTTTATCCACCAGAGCGTGTCGTCGATGAGCGTGTCTTCAGCCTCGCACAGACCTTGGGCTTTGACTTCACCTTGGTGGATCAGATGCGCCATGTCTCCAAGTGGTTCGGCCGCAGCGCGACCCTGGGCGATGACGGCTATCGCATCAATCGCATCAACAGCGTCAAGAATTTTGTCATTAGCGATCAAGCAAGCGCCTTCCGCTTCCTCACTGCCGATGGCGGCCTGAACCTGCCGTTGCGCGAACTCCTGAGCCGAAAGGCGCGCAGCGCGGCGCAAGATCAAGTGGTGGTTTTGCACAGCGATTGGTCGGACTTCTTGATCGGCACTGATGCTGATGGTTACGATGCCAACATTCGCTGGATCGCCAGTCATCCTTGGATTCAAATCGTCACGCCAACACAGATCGCCGCAGGCGAGGTGGACATGGATCGTGATGGAGTGGGCGATGTGTGGACCAGCGTGGATCGCGGCACCGTGGCGGATTTGCCCATCGTCGCCAAGGACTGGGTCGATCACGCCACGCAGGAAAACTACGATCACTGGTATTTTGGCCAAGCAGACCGCGAGGAATCGCTGGCGGACAAGCACTTCGAAATTCGCACCGGTGTGCCGGTGCCAACTGCCTTTGGCCAGATCGGCAGCACGGGCGTGGCCGATACGGCGTGGTCAGACGTGATCAGCGTCAGTCCCGCCTTCAATGGTCTGCGCACTCTGGCGCGCGGATCAGTCCATGCATCAATGTATCTGACCGCCTTCCACGAACAGAACAATCACGACCTCTCGAAGTTCAGCACAGGAGACTATGTCTATCCCGACATCACCTTTCAAAACCTCGCTGGCTTTTCCAAGGCCGCCCAAAGCCAGATCCGCTGGGGCTCCGTCTATGCCCGCGTCGCAGCCTGGGCGCAGGCCGCCAATTCGGGTGCCTATGTCAATGCCGCGCAGACGGAGGCCACGGACATCGACCAGGATGGCGAGTCGGAATTCCTGCTCTACAACGACCGCATTTTTGCCGTCTGCGAAGCCATCGGCGGGCGCATGACGGCCGCCTGGGTGCGCGACCTTGCAACCGGCAACGTGCTGCAAGCCATCGGCAATCCGGTCAGTTACGCAGGCTTTGAGACGGAGGAGGAAGGTATCGCCAACGTCCTCGGCGGCGTGGTTGGATCGTATCGCACCAGCGCCTTCAAAGACTGGTTCGCCGCTGGACCTGATAGCATTCAATATGTGAACGATCTTTACACCGCGACGAGCGTCACTGGCGGATGGCGCTTCACCAGCGGCGATGGCAAGGTGCAAAAGACCCTCTCCCTGCCGAGCCACGCCAATGCCATCGCTGCCAGTTACACGCTCGATCCCGCCATCACCACCCTTTACGTGCGCCACGGCCTCTCACCCAACCTCTTGAACCTCATCAAAAAAGGCCAAACCACTCTCAGCGAGGTCGTCGTGGGAACGCAAGATCTGAGCCTGATTAACAGCGCCCCGAATGAGAGCGTGCGGGCTTATCTCAAACTCAGCGGCGGCGGATTCAGTGGTGCCACCTACAATGCTGCGGCGGTGGATGATGATGCGGGGCAGGCGGTAACTTTTGACACGCTGAACATGCGCAATCAGGCGCAGACGGTGCAAGTCGAACTCAACGGCGGCACCGGCATGACCTTCGCGCTCGGCCTCGAAACGGGACCCACGCTGGGCAACGATACAGACAATGACACCCTACCAGACTCCTGGGAAGCCCTGCACAATCTCAGCGGCAATGACCCCAGCGGCATCAACGGTGCTGCGGGCAATCCTGATTTTGACCGGTACACCAATCTTGAAGAATACATCCTGGGTCTCGATCCGCAGGCGCATGACGTTTACCTCCCTGGTGTGGCCAAGATAGCAGCAGGGTTCAAGGTGACCTTTGAGACCATCCCAGACCGGTTCTATAAGATCTACTATTCCAACGACCTCGCGACCTGGGACCCTGCCAGCACGGACCTCACTGGCACAGGCGAACCCGTCCAGTGGACAGACGACGGCAGCACCACCACGCCTTCGCCCGTCGGATTGGCAAAGAGATTCTACAAGATCGAAGTCCGCCTGATCAATCCATGAAGACGCGCCGCTATCTCCATGCTCTCACCACCGCGCTGCTGTCGTTTTCGACAACGACGCTGTTTGCAGCATCGCTGAAGGTCTCTGCCAACTCCAATGCCCGCATCGCCGCAGAGGTCGAGGGCAACTATTCGACCTCGCATCTCTACATCAATGAAGCGCAGGGGGATGCCATTCCCATGACCGTCTTCTTTGATCCCGAGATGCTGGGCGTCGAGACCGCAGAGGTATTCACCAATCTCAATCGGCGTGATCGTGCAGGCATCGATGCGAATGGCGATGGCATTCACGATGGCATCAAGCCAGTGCCTGGCAGCCTCATCACCGCAGGCAGCGATGCCCATTATTACAAGGCCTACACCATGTCAGGCGTCACTGGCGGCTACCAACTCACCCTGTCGGCCAACAAAACCGGCATGTATCGGCTGACCTGTCGTTGGCGGCTCACCACCGATCCGGCTGGCACCTACCGCTACTACACCGATCCCTTTGGCGATCTCTGCTTCCGCGCCCACGCTGTGGTCGTCTCTCCCAGTAAGGCGCGGGACATGCGGCTGTATGAACTCAATGCCCTGGCCATCGAGGCGGAAGGCACACTGGAGTCGCAGCGCAGCACCTTTGTCGATCTCTGGGATGGCCCTGGCTCTACCCGCACCCCGCGCTGGAGCCTCGATTACGCCCGCGGCCTCGGCGTGAACTGGCTGTGGTTCCAACCCGTGCATCCGTATGCCATTGATGGCCGCCAACTCAGCGCCGCCGATGTCAATGCACGCGATCCCAGCGCCGGTTTTACCACCCGCATCTGGAACGGTGGTGCGCCTTATGAAGACGTGAACTACCCGTATGCGCTCGGCAGCCCTTATGCGGCGAAGAACTTCTTCGAGATCGAACCCCGCATGTCCAAGGCCAATACCCGCGCTGCCGCCATGCAGGAATTCCAGGACTTCGTCAACGCCGCCGATGCGGCTGGCACAGATTCCGTCAACGTGATGATGGATACCGCCTTCAACCACACTGCCTGGGATGTGGAGCTAGGGGCGAAGGGCGTGGAACTCTTTTCACCAACATCGCAACCCACCGACGAGATCCGCAACAGCGAGGCACGCTTCTTTTCCCGCAGCGGCAACTACGGCATGAGGGCCTTCAGCGCGGGCAGCGCCGCCTTTGCCTCCGATCGCAATGATTTTGGCAAGTTCATCGACACCTTTGATATCTACTGGGGTCGCTACGCTGCCCTGGTGCTCACCAACACCGCTGGTGATAACGACAACACCTTCGACGAGAGCGACTGGTTTGACTACAGCATCGGCAGCGAAGGAGGCAGCGGCGATGGCAACGGTCACTTTGATTCCATCACGCAGAGCGTCTGGCGCTACTTCGCGGACTACTTGATCTACTGGCTCAATCAGACCGGCTGCACGGCCGGCACCTCTCTCGCTGATCAGTCCTGGAAAGGCGTCGATGGCCTGCGCGCCGACTTCGCCCAAGGCCTGCCGCCACCAGCCTGGGAATACATGGTCAATCGCGCACGGTCACAGAAGTGGTCGTTTATCTTCATGGCGGAAAGCCTGGATGGTGGCCCCGTCACCTATCGTTCATCGCGACACTTTGACGTGCTCAACGAAAACATCGTCTTCGCCGTCAATGGCACCAACGTCGGCTCTAACAGCATGACCAGCAATCTGCGCAGCATCTTCGAAAGCCGCCGCAACACCTATGGACAGAGCATGGTGCTGCTGAACACCGTCTCTCACGACGAACAAAACGGTGCCGATCCCTGGGAGGCACTGCTGCGCTTCGCCGTGTATTCCACGATCGATGGTTCGCCGATGATCTTCCAAGGTCAGGAGCAAGGCATCAGCACGACGTTCGGATTTGATGTGATGGAATACAACGCCAGCAAATACATCCCGCACTTCAAGACCTACAACTCGATGATGCCGCTCTGGCTCGATACCGATTACGGCAATGATCAGCTCTACCCCGTCTATTCCGCCATCACTCACGCACGCGCATCCAGCCCCGCGCTGCGCTCCTCCAATCGCTACTACTTGGACCAAGTCGTCGGCGCAGGCACCCACCAGCGCATCTTTTCCATCGCCAAGTTTGAGTCGCGCAATGCCTCCCCCGCGACCAGCGATGTCGTGCTCAGCTTTGTGAATCTGGATCGCCATGCACCGCACTCCGGCACCTTCAACGTCAGTCAAGACACCGATGGTGACACCATCAACGACTACGGCATCAAGCCCAGCCGCACCTACAACCTGCGCAATCTCTCCGCCAAGACACCGCTGCGGCAGCAGAATCTCCTGTGGGGCGCAGGCCGCACCGGCACCGACGTGCTGACCAACGGCGTCTATGTCGCCCTGGAAAAAGTCCCCACCACTGTCGGCGCGTGGGACACGAATCCCTATGAAGCGCAGTTCCTTCATTTGCTAGACACCACCGCCCCCACCCTGACACCCGCCCAACCTCAAGGCCCCGGCACCAATGTCTATGCCTACGCCATCGGCGATAGCGTGCAGTTCACTTGGCCCGCCGTCAGCGCGGATAGCGAAGGCGTCATCCCGGCCTATCGCGTCATCATCAGCATCAATGGTGGAGCCCCCACCAGCATCACGACCTCCAGCCCCTACCACACCGTCAACGCCACCGCAGGACAAACCGTCAGCCTCAGCGTCGCCGCCGTGAACCCCAGCGATCCCGCCCAGGTCGGCCCCACCAGCGCCGCCAGCACCACGATCACCCTCCTCGACCCCGATGAAGACCACGACCACGACGGCATGACCAACGCCGCCGAAGACATCGCGGGAACGAACCCCTTCGATCTCACCTCCAAATTTGCCATCACCCAAACCACCACCGCCAGCGGTCAAGTGACCCTGACCTTCCCGACCGTTCCAGGTCGTTACTACCACATCCAGTCCAGCACCGATCTGGACCAATGGGACCCCGAAGACGAACCTGAATCAAACAATCGCCTCGCCACCAGCACCACCCTCACCTTCACCGATCTGAATCCCGGACCCGACCGAAAGTTTTACCACGCCATCGTCACCAAGAGTGCCCTGCCATGACCCGTGGCAAATAGTTGCAGATCGGCGCATTCCGGTGCTGGGTGGGGAATGAATCGCTCGCTTTACCTTCGCCGCCTGTGGCTCGGTTCTCTCGTTTGCCTGGGGCCCCTCGTCACCTTGCCCGCAGCGGATGCCTCACGCCCCAACATCGTTTTCGTCCTGTCAGACGACCACAGCTACCCCTATCTCGGATGTTATGGCGAGCCTGAGATGAAGACGCCGAACCTGGATCGCTTTGCGGCTGAAGGATTCAAGGGCAGACGCATGTTCACCGCCGCACCACAATGCGTGCCCTCTCGGGCCAGCATCATGACAGGCCGCTCCGCAGTGGCCTGCCGCATCACGCGCTTCAGCTCGCCCCTCCCACGCGACGAGGTAACCTTTCCAGAGATCCTCAAGAAGGACGCAGGATACTTCGTTGGCGTGCTTGGCCGCAGCTATCATCTGGACGGCTCCGGACGCGGACCCGCCGTGAGTCAGCAGGTATTTGAAGAAGCCCACATGGTCACCTTCAAGGAGCGGTTCAACTTTGTTGATGCCAGTGGCCAAGAAACGGTGCCCGCAAAGATGAAGGAGTTCTTTGATCAGCGTCCGAAGAACCAACCTTACTTCCTCTGGGTCAATTTTAGCGATCCTCATCATCCTTGGGGCACCGGCAAGAACCCACCGGATCCGGCCAAAGTCCGCGTCCCAGGATTTCTGCCGGATCTACCCGGCGTTCGCCAAGATCTGTCTGCCTACATGGGCGAGGTAGAGCACGCAGACGCAGATTTTCAGACCGTCTTAGACATCATCAAGCAGCGCGCTGGTCTGGACAACACACTGATCTTATTCATGGGCGATAACGGCATGGCCTTCCCCAGCGGCAAAGGAAATCTGCACGACCCTGGCCTGAATGTGCCCTTGCTCGCCTGGTGGCCAGGCGTCATCCCCGCAGGGGCTGATTCCGACGTGCTCATGTCTGGCGAGGACATCGGCCCCACCTGTCTTCATGCCGCAGGGTTGCCAACGTCTGAGCGCATGAGCGGCGTCAGCTTTCTCCCCCTCCTTCGGGGAGAGCCCTTCAAAGGCCGCCAGTACATCTTCGCAGAACGCGGCCCCCACGGTGGGGCCACCTTTTCCGCAAACACCCTGGCCAGTTCCGTGGACTATAGCCGCACCGTTCGTTCAGACCGCTACAAACTCATTTACAATGTCACGCCAAACCTCGCCTACTCGCCAGTGGATAGCGCCGGGAATCCTGGCTGGCGCGAAATGGTGAAGGCGCATAGCGAACAGAGCCTCGCCTCTGAGTTTGAGGCACTCTACTTCACCAGCCCCCGCCCCGTTTACGAGATCTACGACCTGCAGAACGATCCATCAGAGCTGCACAACCTCGCCGGTCAACCTGAGGTGGCGGCAATAACGCAGACACTGAAGGAGGCCCTCCAGCGCAAAATGATCCTGGACTTCGACTACCTGCCGTTGCCCATCCCCAGCGACCCAAAGTCGAAGGGCCAGATAGCCAGCAAAGTCGATGCCAGCCGTCTGCCTCTGTTCCTGAAGAAGGATGAAGACAAAGATGGAAAGCTGACTTTTGCAGAGTTCAGCAAAGATCGTTCCTCCACCGATGCGGAAGCTTGGTTCAAGGCACGCGACCGAGATCAGGATGGTTTTGTCAGCAAAGAAGAATTTGTCGCGGCCAGCGTCCCAGACGCACCCAAGCGCAAATAAGATAGCTCACCGAATGGCGGCCGCGATCCACTCCCGCAATTGAGCGCGCAATGGGAGATCGCGCAGCACCCAGTCGTCTGTATGATTGCGGAAGGGCAGAGCGTGGAAGGACCAGTTCCCGACAACACCTGTGCTCTTCAAATAGCGCTCCGTCGCCTCAGTGCTGCCCTCGTGACTGATCCATTGCGGGCGATTCCCGAGTCGCTGCAAACGCTGCAAAGCCGAGGCACGATCCGCTCCCTGGTAGGGCCATTTTTCGATGACGCCATCGTAGTGACTGTGGCACACAAAGGCACGCCAGAGCTTCGCGATCTCATCATCGCCCAAACCGATGAAGTTGCAGCCAATGCTTCCGCGTGAAAAGCCGCACAAGACGACGCGCTCCGCATCACCGCCCCAGCGCTTGCAGACGTCGTTCACCGTCGCGATGCAATAGCGCTTCGTTTCCTCCACATTTCCCCACCATTTGATCGCGTTACGTTTGCCCATTTCATCCACCTCCACATACGGCAGGCAGACCCAAATGAAGTCACGGCCAGCGCTGATACCCCACCCAAGGTGGCTGCCCTCAACGGTCCCCTCCGATACATCCCCGAACGCATTTTTGTAGCCCCCGTTCCCCGCATACTCGACCAGCACCGGCAACTTTTGCCCAGACTTCCAATTGCTCGGAAGGCACAACAAATGATGCACCTCCGTGCCCTCCCAGCCAGCGGTAACTTGCGACACTCGCCGCCCCGCGCCGGGCTCTCCGCTCGACACCCTCGGCATCGCTGAGTCCAGCGGCACCGTGTGAATGTCCGGCAATTCGGCATGAAGCGCTGATCCGCAGACGAGAATAAAAAAGAGTAACCTTATCACCCCGTATTCAACGCGACCGAGACGAAAATCTATGCTTCGGACGAACCGAATTGCCTGCGCCCCCTCCCCAAAAATCGCCCCCGCAAAGCGAGAGCAAGCTCTCGCACTCGAGAAGCGCTCCGGCACCTTCACGCTTCTAGAGTGCGCGAAGCTCTGCTTCCGCTTTGGGAAAGCCAGCTCTGCTGGCGTCGCGTGCCACCACCCCAGCGCTCAAGCCCGACCACAAAAAGCCTCCTCACCGCAATCCACGCCCTGCGCCCCACCCCAGGGAAGCAAGCTTCCCTCCCCCGCAAAGCGAGAGCAAGCTCTCGCACTCAAAAAGCGCTGCTGCACCTTCACGCTTCTATAGGGGTAGGAACGGCGCATTGGTTTGCGCCGCCCCTCCCTCCGAACCGGACTGGCGGGTTTCCCGCATCCGGCTCTCCGATTGATGAGTGCTGACAGTGTTGGTTCACTTGTGTCAGGTTTCAGGCTGTCGGGTGCGTGACGTTTATCAAGGATGTCAGCCCCCTCTCAGCGAAGTAGTCGTTTGGATAGCGGTTATGATCTCTGCCTCGCCCCCTGCCGTGCCGCTTGGCGCGGACC
>Ga0209573_1000525_pt1 | contig 79586 bp, 74 predicted proteins | sample TNRBio252014_DNA_FD_185870 | JGI IMG/M metagenome (GOLD analysis project Ga0209573, IMG submission 185870) | Wastewater treatment Type I Accumulibacter community from EBPR Bioreactor in Madison, WI, USA - TNR Reactor_6/25/2014_ DNA (SPAdes)... | ecosystem: Engineered > Bioreactor > EBPR >... | reverse complement strand
TGACACCGTTAAGTTTGTTTCAAAAGAACCCTACCGCATAGTAGTAACAGGTAGAGTAAAACACTTTACATCGGCCTTTGGCGAACACGTAATAGCCGAAGAAGTAGAATATGCATTAAAAGAAGCCATAGAAAAACATGGCGGAGCAGTAACCGAATTCACCGTAGCGCCAAATGTAAACCCCGAGGGAGAGTTAAGCTATCACGAATGGTTTGTAGAATTTAAGCAAGCCCCGCAAAACCTTTCGGCATTTGCCGAAGAAGCCGATAAAGCAATGCAGCAAAAGAACGTTTACTACTATGATTTGCGCGCAGGCAATATGTTGCAGTGTTTAAAAATACGCGCACTCGAAACGGGTGCATTTAATAACTACATGAAAAGCAAAGGAAAATTTGGCGGCCAAAACAAAGTGCCGCGCCTGAGCAACGACCGAAGTATAGCCAACGAATTGAACCGAAATATTCAGCAATAGCGATTCGACAATTGTGCAAAAACTACATTAGCAGAAAGCACTATAATTGCGGCTTGTAAACTCAAAAACAAAATTCCAAAAGCAAAGCGATAGAAAAGTAGATGCTCTTTAACTCAATAGAATTCTTAATTTACTTTCCTGTTGTAATAGCCATCTATTTTATGTTGCCACAACGGAGGCGATGGCTGCACTTGCTATTAGCAAGCTGTTTATTCTACGCATCTTTTGTACCCATTTATCTGCTGATACTGATTTTTACAATCGTAATTGATTACATAGCAGGAATACTGATAGAAGAAGCAGAAGGAAAAAAACGAAAAACATATTTATTGCTAAGCATTATTGCCAACTGCGGAGTGCTTGCAATATTTAAGTACTACAACTTTCTTACCGAAAACGTAAATGCAGTATTGAATACGGTATTTGGCACTACCGATCAAATTCCATATTTGGATATTATACTTCCGATAGGCTTGTCGTTTCACACGTTTCAGGCAATGAGCTATACCATAGAAGTGTATAGAGGCAATCAAAAAGCCGAAAGGCATTTTGGAATTTACAGCCTTTATGTAATGTACTTTCCACAGCTTGTTGCCGGCCCTATAGAGCGCCCACAAAACCTTTTGTGGCAGTTTAAAAAGAAGTTCAATTTCGATTACATAAGAGTAAGAGATGGATTGTTTTTGATGCTGTGGGGCATGTTTCAAAAAGTAGTAATTGCTGATAGGCTTGCATTGTATGTAAATCCTGTTTTTGAAAACCCAAATGAATTTTATGGCGTTTCGGTTTGGATAGCAACATTGTTTTTTGCGTTTCAAATCTATTGCGACTTTGCGGGATATACAGATATTGCCCGAGGAGCATCGAGGGTAATGGGCATAGAGTTGATGGTAAATTTTAAACAACCCTATTTATCATCAACCGTAACCGAATTTTGGAGCCGCTGGCACATATCGCTTTCTACTTGGTTTAGAGATTACCTCTACATACCACTGGGAGGAAATAGGGCTAAAGAAAAATGGAAGGTTTATAGAAACTTAGCAATAGTGTTTACCGTTAGCGGTTTGTGGCATGGCGCAAACTGGACCTATATTGTGTGGGGAAGCCTTCATGCTGTTTATGTAGTAGTAGAAAGGTATTTAGGCGAAAGCTATAAAAAAGTAAATGTTTGGGTGCGTTATGTAATAACGTTTTTGCTGGTGCTTTTGGCTTGGATATTTTTTAGAGCCGAAACGGTGCAAGATGCATTTATGCTTATTGAAAATGCCACGGTTTTATCCAACGCAAAATCTTTCGATATTGGTTTTTTCAAAGAAGGCGTTTATGATATATCTAAGTTTTCAATTTTAATATCGTTTGTATGGATAGCGTTTTTGATGCTCGTAAACTACATTCAAAACCGTTATGAAAACGCAGCAGAAAAATTTTGGAATTCACCCGCAATGCTTCGCTGGAGCGTATATTATTTTTTGATAATCTCAATTCTTGAATTGGGCGTTTTTAGCGAAAACCAGTTTATTTATTTTCAGTTCTAATGGGCAGTCAAGTAGCAAAACTTTTTGGGAAGCTTATTTTAATATCAATACCCTTTATTGCTTATTACATAGGCTACAATAGCTATCTTTTTTATACGGGCAATTTTAAAAGCGATGCTTCCTTAATATTTGAATCGGTTAAAAAAAGCAAGCAAAAAAGCAAGCAGAAGAAAGTGGTTTTTGGCGATAGCGTTGGCGGGCAATTGTATCCATCGTCAAGCAATTTTGATAGTCTTGGGCTGCTTTCATTAACCACTTCCGACCCCTCATCTTTAGCCGGCATATACGTATTGCTCAAAAATGTAGTAAACGAAAACAAGCCCAAAGAAATGGTGTTTTATTATGTAGTTCACCCATCAAGCCTTTCAAATGAGTTGGATGGAAAATACACATACAATCATTTTTTAAAACCGTTTTATACCATAGAAAATTACAAACTCTTTACATCGCAAACACACCAAGCTGCAAAGAAGTTTCCTTATTGGTATGCATGCCAATTGCCGTTTATAAAAATATCGAACTGGCAACCCGATGTAAAAGAGAGCAAGCCCAAAAAGAAAGGCAGATACATTTCAAATATCTACTTAGAATATTTAAAACTGATAAAGGAAGACGCAAACAAGCGCGGATACAAATTCAAAGCAGTAGCGCCAATATTGAGAGAGTCGTTACAAGCAACCGATTACACGCTGCTTAAAAAGCAAATAGACGACAACCAATTGACGGAACTTTTTGAAGGCTATTTTGATAACATGAAATACTTGCCCAATGCGCAGTTTCACACCAATAGCAATCATTACTTAAAAGCTACTACAGCAAGCATTGGCGCAAACCCATTAAATTTTTAATTCACCCATTTCATCACTTTTCGCTCCTCGACATGTTCCGAAGGGCATGTCGAGGAGCGGTTTCGGAATTATAAATTCCGAACAGCAGTGGTTATATATATAGCACAATACCAGAGGTCTCCTTAACCGAGTTAAAGTTTCAGCTATTTCCCAATCCTGCAAAAAATACAATCAGCGTAAATACGGATATAGAGAAACACTTCCCTTTTGTTGCTGATATTTATGATGTTATGGGAAGATATGTTCATACTGTCGAAAATATAAGCAATAATAATTTCCTCTTAAATATCAATAACCTTAAACAGGGCTATTATTATTTAAAAGTTACAGACACTCATAATAACTCAGGAGTAAAAGGGTTTGTCATATCTGAATAAGTATATTCTTTTACTCCACCATCACCTTGCCCGTAAACTTTTTAAACCCGCTGCCTGAAAGCGTAACTGTATAAAGCCCTTTGAGTACTGTACCTAAATCAACGCTAATGGTTGATCCGCTGATGTCCACTGTTTCATCTTTGATTAGGCTGCCTGCTGTGCTGTATATCTGCAAGTGAGCAGTAGTATTGGTTACAATGCTTTTGGGTACATCAATGGTAAAGTTGCCGCGGTTAGGATTGGCGTATATCATCAGTTTATTATCTGCAAGAGGTGTTTTTATAGAACTGCTGCCTCCAGTGATGGCACTCAGTTTAGCTACAAAGTAATCTTCACCACCTCTGGAGGTGCGTTGTATTGTATCAAAGTAAGTAGTGCCCGTTTTAATGCTGCCTGTTACTATGGCATTGCCGTAAGTATCTGTTGTAATAGATTCAGGAGTGGCATTGTAAACCGTTTTTACGCCCAAATAATTACCATTAGCATCATAGCGGGTGATGAACATATTTCTGTTTATTGTTTTAAATGTATCAGTGCCCGCAGTGGCAGTTACTGTGTCATTGCCAAAGATAGCTGTACCGCTAAAAGTGCCTGTTAAGTAGGTATTACCCGAAATGTCAGTGTGCGATGAATTTACAAAAATTACACTATCACCATATATCTGGCGTTTCCACAAGATAGTTCCCGCAGGGTTATACTTCATCAGTAAGGCAACCCTGACACCTGACTGTTTATAGATTGTATCATTGCCTACCACTATAGTTCCGTCAAAACCGCCTGCTGTATAGCAATTACTACTTGCATCAGTTCCAATACTGCTAAATGATGCTCCTCCACTTAATCTGCTCAAATGTGATAGCCATTGAAGACTACCATTTGTATCTGTATTCATTAAAAAACCTGCATTAATACAATATGAATTATTGTCAAAAGAAGCGCAACTATCAACCATAAAACCCGAGGCATAGACATTATTACCAGAAACCTTTATATCTCTGAATCCTGTATGTGCACCAGTTCCATAACTTTGTTTCACCCACTGGCATTTACCAGTGCTGTCTAATTTTGCCAAATACATTTTGGGTTTTAATGTGCCACCGGGATTATGCAAGGCAAAAGTATCTATGTATCCAACGTTATCAATTACACTACCAACTGAGTAAATATTTTTTTGATTATCCCCCGATACAGCATAATTTATGTCCGCTAAAAATTTTACCCATTCAACTTTAACCTTGCTATTAAACTTTGCAACATACCCTCCCCCTCCTGTTACTTCCAAAGTATCAAAAGTGTAAGTATTACTGATATCTCCACTTACATATAGATTATGGTCTTTATCGGTGTTAAAATTAAATGCCGTAGCACCCCCTGGATTACTATTTGCTCTTTTGATAAGTGCTGACTTTACAGGCTGACCCGAAGGAGTATATTGTGCTATAAAATAGGAACTTTTGTTACCTACATTATAGTGTGAGTCCAACTGCAATTCAACATTAAAAATACCAAAAGCATAAATGGTATCATTACTGCCTGCAACAACCCCTAATCCCTGATCAGGAGGAACATTTATACTGCCTCCCCCACTATGTGCCCACTGCCAACTTTGAGCTTGTATAGCTGAGTTTGTAACAAGAAGTGTTACTGTCAGCGCTATTACATTCTGTATGGTTGTTTTCATATCTATATCAATTTTTGCTGATGAATAATTTAAAAGTTTCTGTTTGTGATTCTGTTATGGCTTTAACGAGATAATTTCCCGGGGCAAAAGCCGATACGTTTATTTCATACTTAGTTGGCAAGTTAAAGTTATCAGAAAAAACTTGTTTGCCGTTCATATCAGTAATTGTTAAGTAGCAATCTTCCTTCATTTCAGATTCTATAAACACCACATCCGTTGCAGGATTAGGCATCAGGCGCATGGATGATTGTAGAAGCGTATATCTAACCTCAATGGATTTTTCAGGCAGGGTTTGCTTCTCTATTGGGCTTACATCGGTAACATCCTTTTTGTATGCAGGGTCAGGAAAATCAACGCAGTTAAAATCAACAGGAGCGATGTATATATCCACATAGCTTCCTTCCAATGCTATAAAATAATCTTCCACCACAACTGCTTGTGAAGCATGAAAGTCGGCAATGCCGGTAGCCTCTATTAAGGTATTTTCCAATTTGAGCACATTTCTTGCAGCAGCTTCAAATGGCGAATTTCCTGAGTTAATAACCTCGTCAACCACAGTCTTATCAAAAACACCTTGCATGCGTTGAAGGCGGGTGTCATTGTCAGGGAAGTCATAAATATTACTACCCTGCCCATCAGGTAAATCAGGTAATTGCCAGGTTTGTAACTCGTTATTGTTTGCAGCAGGTGCTGTAAAATAGATGGCTTTAAATTTACTATAATCAATGCTTTTCATTGGATCTTCAGGGTCGATTACAATGATATGCCCTATAGGTGCAGTCAATCGAAAATTGCCATTTTCCCTCGAGAAAGTATAGATGCTAAATTTATATCTATCAGGTACTATTGGTTTATCCCATGCATCCCCCCAACTATTCACGGCAGTGATAACAGCATCCTTTATCGGCATATTATCCTGATCTATTATAGTTCCTGTGATGGTGTAATTAGTTATAGAATCAGCACCAAAGGGGTTGTAGTAATTGGCTGGCATGGCGCCTGTGCCGGGCTGCGGTTGGGTAATAGGGTTGGTGTTGAAGGCGGCAATCACGGGGCGGTCGAGCGAGTTATCGTACGCATAGCCGCTGCCCTGCGCGGCAGGGTCGCCTTTGTCTAACAGCCCTATGTATTGGTCAGAAAAAGCATTGGCATTATTAAAAGGTGGGCTTTTTTCATCCCACATAAACTCCCACCACCCGTAGCCTGAGCCTGAATGGTTCAATACCATCTGCTGCGTTTGCCTTGCAAAATCAATTTGGTCTTCGTAAGAGCCATACGAAAAGGGCGGCTGGCTGAAATTTCTGCCTACATAATCAAGCCTGGTGGTGTAAGCCGGTGCGCCCGGGTTGGTGTTTTGCCCGAAAACATCCTGCCCTTGCTCCGTCCACGCGCTGGCAGCGATTTCGTCAAGCATCCACGGCATTGGGTTGTTATTTTTAGCCCAATATAGTCTTGTATTAAACCTGCTCAACCATCGCTCACGGATTTGCCCGGGCGTAAAAAAATTGCCCCAACGCTCAAAGCCTTGCTGAAAATTATAAGGATACTCGTGATACTGGTGCAAGTCCACCTTCATAATGGCGGGGTCATAATCCTTCACAGCAAAAATATCTCCTGATGCTAAGGAAACAATGTGATTGGGGTCAACCGCTTTAATGGCATCGTACCACATAGCGGTGAAGTTACATATTTCTTCTTTCTTCTTGGTCGTCTGCGGTCCCCAACTACTGTTAGCCGGATCCCACCCTCTTGTGCCATACGTCATTTCATTAAACAAGTCGTAGGCTAATATTTCCGTGCGGTTTTTGAGACCATCTGTCAGCACTTCCAGGTAATCTCTGTAATCTTCCGCTTGCGCAAGATTTTCAACAGAGGCGTCCCTGTTATCGGAGGCATCCCCCGAGGCGGAAATATAGCTGCCGCCCGTTACAAGAATTACGTGCAATTCCGCTTCTGCCGCCACATCCAAAAAATCGTGAATGGCAGGCAGCAGAATATCGTGCAAATTATTATCAGTTGCATAAGGTGGCATAATCCTGAAAAAATCTCCCCACCAACCGGCACTTGCAGCGCTTCCATATCTAATACATATCACCCTGCCGCCCGGCTCGTCAGGCACAACACTTCCGCCAACCATTTTAAAATGCTTGTGTTCATGAAACTCAATCATAGTGCGTATGGTGTTAAAGCCCATTTGTTTTATTTTAATAAGGTCTGCTTTTATTTTTTCCAAACCTTTATTAAATGGCTCTTCAAACTCCATAGTAGAGCCATAATAATGATTAGGGTGCAAAGTGTAATCGGCAGGGTTGCAATTTATTCGACCTTCGCTAAAACCTGAAATCAGCGAGCCTGTATTGCAGTTCTGGCAAGACAACCTTACACCATAATTACATATAACCGGATAAAATGGTTCACCTGTTTGGTCATGAAACCGATTGCCATTAAGCGTTATATATTGCGCATCAGTGTGAGATACAGACAAGCAGGTAAATAGGAAAACTAATAACTTAAAACTCTTTTTCATAGCTCTTTTTTTAAGGTTTAGCTATTTGCAGCTATTAGATTTCAACAGCTCAATTTCCTTTTGATGCCTGATAAGATGAAGCGTTAATTCCTCCACTTTTTTAAGCAGCAGTGCATTCATTTCTCCTAAACTCACGCCACTCTCCAACACTTCTTTTTCGCTTGGTATTTCCGGCAAGTGTTTATTCTGTTTTATAAAAGATTCTACTTCATCAAGTGTTGATAAAGGATAATTTTCTTCAAATACATTATCCGCCCATTGGTTAATCTCCACAACACAGCGTTTGGCAACTAAAAGTCCGTCAACTCCAAGTTTATAATCGGTGAAGGAACCGTTGGGCTGCTCATTACCGATGAACATTTTACCCTGCACCTGCACAATTGCATTTGCCCCGCCTCCGCTTCCCGCTTTTATTATCAGGTTGTTCGTGGTGTGGTCGTCCGTTATCAAGTGCCTGATGGAATTATTGGTTGCTAAAAACCTTATTTGGTTTTGCCAGCCCGAATTGCCGGGAGCTACCATATCTAAGGTTGTGTGAACGCTTGCTCCCAATGCAGATTTAAGCGTGAGTATGCTTTGGCTGAAAGCAGGTGTTGAGCCGATACTCGCCCTGCCATCATCTGTTACTAAAAAACGAGTTGAGCCGGATGAATTTTGCCCGTGGTAAAGCCAGCCGTAAATTCCCGAAGCATTCTTCGCATCAACAATGGCGTTAGGGTTGTTGGTTCCTAAGCCCAACCCTCCGTTATCCTTCACGGTAAGGATATTTACGGAAGAGGCATTATGAATTTCGAGAGGATTTACAGCACCGCTTACATTTTTTACATACAGTTTTGCGTTTGGGGTGGATGTTCCGATACCAATTTCTCCCGTACTTTTTACAAACAAAAAAGAAGCATTGTCTGCATTATTCACAATGTTTAATGGATTAGTAGAACCCGTATTAGGTCGAACATATAATGATGCCGATGGCGTAAATGTTCCAATCCCCACATTGCCGGAATTTTTTACGATGAAATCATAAGAAGTTTGCGAAGTAAAAGGAAGAAAACTAACAAGAGATTCTGTTTTTACTATAAAGTTATCTCCGCGGGATTCGCCATTAAAACAGCCGCCCCAAAATCCACCATATTGAGTAACACTCAAAACGCTTCTATTATCCACTCCGCAAGTCCCATAAACATCCAAACTTGCTGAAGGCGTATTTGTATGTACACCGATGAAATTACCAGTTTGAAACACCGATGAATTATCAACTGTTGATGAGCCTGTAAACTTAGGTAAATAACCCGTTGATGTGGTTCCACCAACAGTAACATTTTGCGCATTGGTGTTTAGCATTGCTACGGATAAGAATACAAACACCCGGAATGATAATTGCCTGTAATTATTTTGCATAACATTAAATTTTTGTATGCTGTAAAAATCTGTGTGGTGTTTCAGGCGGCAAAATTTTTCCGGTTGCAAAACGCAACCTGTGCGGTTGTTTTTTGCAACCGGATTTTTTAGGTAATGTGGAAAAAATTATTTGGCGAATGGCGTGTAATTGTTTCTGTTAGCATCTGTTGGTGTACAGCCAGTACAAGAGTCAGTAAAAGTTCCATGTCAGAGATTTAAAAAAATCCTTGTAACATGGCTAAAAACATCAACAAAAACATCAGAGTTATCCGCCTGCTGCGTGAAATTACCGTAAAGCAGGCGGCTGCATTTCTTTCTGTTTCCGAGCAGGCTTACAGAAAGATTGAATCAGGGGAGACAAATGTATCTCCGGCTCACAAAGCTAATCTTGCTATTGGCTTTTGTGTACCCGAAGATTTTTTTGAAGCCTTTGATGCACGTGATATATTACCACCTTTGTGAACAGCAAGGCGGGCTGTTTTGACATATTCCGCACACCCGAAGAACGGACACTGCCGAATATCTCGTCCTTTATCAGTTCACCCATTTCATCACTTTGCTTCTTTGCTTATCGGCAACGCGCACTATGTAAATTCCTTTAGCAAAAGCAGAAGTTTCAATAGATAAATTTCCATCGTTCAATTGCGATGAATAAACTTGCTTGCCGTTCGCATCAAAAATTTCAATTGTTGTATTCCATTGCGTTTCACTTGATGTAATCAAAAGGCCATCGGCTTTTCTGATTAAATAAACAGGCAACAGCCTTTCACTTTCATCAATGCCAATAGAACAAAGAGTTTTACCCGCAGGCAGCAAACCTCTTTCGTATAATCGTTGCGCAATAGCGCAATAGTGAATGCCATTATAAAGTTGTTGGTCGGCTTGCAACAACAAATTTGCTGCGGCTAAAAAATCTATGTTTTGCGCATAGCCGTAATGTGTTTGAAAAATCAGTTTGTCCGTTACTTGTTTTCCAATGTCGCTCCACAATTGCATCAGCATACTGCTCCATATTTCGCCATTGCGATATTTGCTTGAACCCATATTTGCAGGATATATCTTTGCAGAATTTACAACTCTGCCAGTCCAGTATTCATTGTGTCCATCCCAGTTATAAACCCAACCCCAGTTAAAATCATTGATGGGGCGTGAATACGAGGCTGCATTGTAATCACAAAATGCTTCATCCAATGCTTCGCGATTAAAGCCAACATTGCTGTTAGGTGAAGCATTATAAGATAAAAAATGAGAATATTCATGCACACACACGTCCGCATCTTCTGCATCGTCCACACCGCCTGTGCCAAAGTACAAACGCATAGGATTGTAGTTGTAAGCAAAATAAGAATTGTCGGCACCGTTTGCAGCGTGTCCGTCTGCTTCAATTAAATTATTTGCACAATTAAAGCCCATTTGTTTTACATACTTACCCATCTCGGAAATGTGATATAGGATGCTTACATCTTCAAAACCGCTTTGGTTTCGTGTAAAATAAAATTCGGGAGCTGAGTTTGTAGTTGTGGCGGTGGTGGGCAAATCGTAGTCTTCGATACGCACAAAAGAATTGCGCAGGTAAAATGTACCGTTGTTATAATCAGCAGTAAAGCTTACTTGGCTTCTTTCGTTTTCAAGCCAAGGCAAATTAGCATCGCTGCTGTCCACATATATTCCACCGTAAGTTTTAGCGGCAGTAGTAAGCGGGTCGGGTAAAAACACATAACCTTTAACGGTGGTGTCGGGCGGGGCAAAATACATATTCATATCGCGCTCGTAAATAATGTTTTCATTATCGGCAATTACCTCGCGCCAGTTGCCGTGCGCACCTTCTATTTCTAAAACGTAGGAATTGCGCAAGGTGTTTTCTGCTGTCAAAACCCACTGCTCTTTTTGCGATGCAATTTTTCTTTCGCCCACAATGTTTTTTATGTGCAACAGCAACTCAAGTGGCTTTAGTTTTTCAAACTCAAAAATAGGCTCGCGAACACTGTTATCAAAAAATGAAAGCAGCGTCCCCTTACCATTGGTATTTACTTTTATCTGCGATTGATATACTTCCAATCCATTTACTTGCTGGTGAAAACTGTAATGCTTTCCACCGAGGCTTTCTTGTATATTTTCAAAAACTAAAGTTGAATTACTTTCTTTCAATGCAGGAATTACTTCTAATAATTTGCGTTGAATCAGCTCTACATTTTCTCCTCCCGCATAGACAGGCGCAAAACTTGAATTACATTTTCTGTTATTCAGTAAATGCGATGAAACAATTTGTTCCTCATTTTTTTGAGCAAAAAGAAAAACAGGCAGTAACAGTAAAATTATATGCTTCACCGAAGTAAGATGCGATTTTTATAGTAATGGTATGTTAAAGGAGGTTTTAAAAATTAAGTGTTTGTAAACTCTCCCTTTTTAAGCTCACTCCAAAAAGAAAAAATGGGAAGTTTTCAGAATTGGTTTTAAACGTTTTGCCAAAGTTCTACTTTATCGTGCAATAAAGAAAAAGAATCAAACAAAGTGCCCGAAAACACAGGCGAAGCCTTGCCACTACCCAAAAAAATTGGTGCAGTAATCACCCTTGCTTCGTCCCATAAATTTGCATCAATAAACTGCTGTATGGTAAAGGGGCCGCCTTCTACAATCAGCGATTGAATGTTTTTTTCACTCAGCAGTTTCAAAATCTGTTCAAGTAAATTTTTGTTGAAATCTGCTTTCGTCCAAAAAATATTTTCTCCTGTGTTTTCTTGGCTTTCATTCACCACAATTGTATTTGCATCAGCCGAAAAAATATTTTGCCCAAGCGGAATGCGATTGGTTTTATCAATCAAAATTCGCGTTGGATTTTTACCGTCCCACAATCGGGTTGTAAGCGAAGGGTTATCTATCAACGCAGTATTTGTACCCACTAAAATCGCTTGCTCCTCGGCTCGCCAGCGGTGCGATAAGCGTTTTGACAAATCATTCGTTAGCCAAACTTGCTTTGCCTCGTTTGCAGCCATAAAACCATCTGCCGACTGCGCAATTTTTAGAATAATGTAAGGACGTTTTTTTCGATGAAAAGTAAAGAAGCGCTTGTTCAGATCATCGCATTCTTTTTGCAGAATATTTTCAACTACATCAACCCCGGCTTCGCGCAATTTTTTTATTCCCTTGCCGGCAACTATCGGGTTTGGGTCGCCACTGCCAATTACTACTTTTTTTATGCCGTGCTGCAAAATCAAATCGCTGCACGGAGGCGTTTTACCAAAATGATTGCAAGGTTCGAGACTTACATATAAAATGCTTTCAGAGATAAAATTTTTGTCTGTTTCTTTTACCGATGCAATGCAATTTACCTCTGCATGTGCTTTGCCAAATTCCTGATGCCAACCCTCGCCAATTATTTTTTCGCCATGCGCCAACACCGCGCCCACCAATGGGTTTGGAGCAACAAAACCCAGTCCGTTTTGCGCAAGCTGTATGCAACGCTGCAAGAAATATTGGTGAGTAAACACGTGGTAAAGTTGTGTTAAGTATTTTAATGTTTGCGCAACTATTTTCTATTTTTGAAAAAACATGTTTTATGAAGACAATAACCGTGAGGCTTGCTAATGAAGAAGATGCCGAGTTGCTGAAAAGTATTTTGCAATCAACCCGTTTTCAGGATGTTGTTGAAACAATAGAAGAAGATGAAGACGCGCTTACACAAGAGGATTTATCGGTGTTGAAAGAAAGACTTGAAACTTATAGAAGCAACCCGACTACGGGTAAGAGTTTAGAAGAAGCGAATCAGATATTTAAGAAAAAGTATGGTATATAAGCTCACGCTGCTTGATGGTACGTTAGAGGATTTAGATATTGCTTATAATTGGTACCATCAAATTCATATTGAGTTGGCAAATGAGTTGGTATTTAGATTTAAGAATGCTTTATCGCAAATAGAATACAATCCTTTTTTGAGTCAAAATTTGTCAAGTGGTTTTCGTAAAGTTAATCTGTATCGTTTTCCTTACAAATTGATTTTTGAGATTAGGGAAACCGAAATAATTGTGGTTGCATTAGCGCATCACAAAAGAAAAGCAGGATATTGGAAAAACAGGTAAAATGACCATTGCTGATATTATTCAACGTTACAAATCTTCGCTCGTAAAAGTTTATGATTCGGCAGAAGCGCGCGCCATCATCACCATGATTTTTGAGAAGGAATTGCAGCAAAATGCACTGCGCTTAGAAATGAATAAATACCTCGTGCTTACCACACACCAGCAAGAGGTTTTAGAAAAGCATCTTGAACGGCTGCTGAATCACGAACCGGTGCAATACATTCTGGGCGAAGCCGATTTTATGGACATGAAACTGAAAGTAAATTCGCATGTTTTAATTCCCCGCCCCGAAACCGAAGATTTGGTGCGGTGGATAGTAGAATCAGTTGGAAACGATTTCAGTGGAACAATTTTAGATATTGGCACCGGCTCGGGCTGCATACCAATAGCATTGAAAAAGCTATTGCCTAACGCAGAAATTTCGGCTTGCGATATTTGTGCCGATGCGCTTTTTACAGCAACAGAAAATGCGGTAATCAATGAAACAGAAATCAATTTTTTTCGCTTAGATGTATTGCTCGAAAATCTTCCCCAGCAGTACGATGTTATCGTCAGCAATCCGCCATATATTCCATTGAGCGAGAAAGAAACCTTAGCAAAACACGTGGTTGATTTTGAGCCATCGCAAGCATTGTTTACACCAACATCGCGAGCACTAATTTTTTATGAAAGAATCGCGTTGTTAGCAACAACACATTTACGCAAAACGGGGCAGTTGTTTTTTGAAACACACACCGAAAAAACAGCCGATGTAGCAAAGCTTCTTGCTACAAAACAGTTTAGCAATGTAGAGGAGAGAAAAGATGTTTTTGGTAAAAACAGAATGGTAAAGGGTACTTGGTCTGACCTTGGTCAGACATTGTAAATATCCTATTCAATTGTTTTTGAATAAGCATACACAACCACACCATTTTTATCAATAAAATAAGTGCTCATTGTGTTTCCCGCAATTGCCACCAAAGCAAAACCCGAAATGCTTTTTGCAAACTTGGTATGCTCGTACGAAGCCGAGGGGCGAAGTTTTGAACCGGCTCCCGAAACAAAATAATCTACCTTGCTGCCTTGTGGTAGCTGATGTTGCAGGTCGTGGTCGTGGCCGCAGTAATAAGCCGGCACTTTATACTTTTCAAGCATAGGTTTTAGTCTTGCAATCAGCTCCTTCGAGTCGCCATGCGAAGGATTGGAAGAATAAACAGGATGATGCCCCACTACAAATTTCCATTTTGATGTAGAGGCATTCAACGAGCTGTCGAGCCAATGCCATTGTTTTTCGGCTTCTTTAGTGCGCAGGTTTACCAAAGGTTCGGTATTTATAAAATACATGCTCATGGAGTTCCCATTATCTACCTTTGTTTCGTAACCATGATAGTGTGCAGGCAATTTCCATTTTGGGTTGATGTGCGAGTATTCAATTTGAGCATCTTCGTTGCCGTAATGATCGTGATTGCCCAACGAAACATACCAATCTACATCTTTGATGTTTTCTCCGGTGTAAATGTCTTCAAACGATTTTTTCCAAAGTTTATCTTGTGTGTTTTTTACACCCAAAAAATAAAAGTTATCGCCAGTAGAGGCAATAAACTTTGGCTTGGCAACTGCAGCAGTTTTGTTCATTGCATCAGCTACTTCGCGTTGATTGTATTTTCCTTTTCTACCCCAGTCGCCAATTACATAAAAAACATAAGCATCTTGTGCAATCAACGAAGCTTCAAACACCTTGCCAACTGCAGCGTTGTTTGTTTGCGAAAAAGAAAAGGTGAATTGAAAAAGAAAAAAGAGCAGTGAAAAACGTTTCATGCTGCGAATAAAAACATGTTTCAGCAATCTCATTCACCAAAATGTGTGAAGGCAAAATGATTGTGTAGTGCGAAAATATAACTGCGCGGAAAAATCAGCAAGGCAGCTCCAGCACAAAAGCACAGCCACCCAGTTCGCTATCTTGAATGTAGATTTTACCGCCCAAGCCATCCATGATTTTTTTGCAAATAGAAAGCCCGATGCCCGAGCCGCTAAATTCATATTTAGAGTGAAGGCGCTGAAACAACTCAAACACTTTTTGACGGTAGCTTTCATCAATACCAATGCCATTGTCGGCAACAGTAATACTAATGTGCGAGGCAAATTTTTGAGTAGAAATTTTTACTTGCGGGCTGCTGTTTTGATTGTATTTAATGGCATTGCCAATCAAGTTTTGAAAAAGCTGCACCATCTGTATGTAATCGGCTTGTACAATTGGCAAAGTGTCGGCAATAATAATTGCGTTGCTTGCACTAATTTTTTCTGCAAGATTCATTTTTACCTGCAGTAAAATTTCGTTCAAGTCCACTTGTGTCATTACGGGTTTAGCATTCAGTTTTGCAAGATCCATCAAGCTATGCAACAACAAATCCATTTGTTTTACACCTGCCTCTGCCGCTTTTATCAAGTCGGCTTCATCGGCAGTAAGGTTATTGTTTAAGTGTTTTTTTATCAATTGAATATATCCGCGAATCATGCGCAGGGGCTCTTTAAAATCATGCGCCACCAGATTGGTAAATTGTTTCAATTCATTGTTGCCGCGCTCTAACCTTTCGGCCAATTCGTTTATTTTTTTTGAATGAGATTTTAGCGCCTCTGCCTCGCGCCCACTACGCGAAATTTCAAACGAAGAAATGGTTTCGCTAATTGTTACAGCCTTGTTGCTGCTGAATAAAACATCTTTTAGTTTATCGTGTTGTAACTGAAAACTGTATGCCTTATCGTATTGACCAAGCGCAGCATAACTTTCGGCAATACTTGCATAACATTCCGATAAGTTTCTATCGGCCCCAATTTCATGCAATATTTCTATTGCTAAATTAAAATATCGAATAGCATCGGCATGGCTGTTGCTTTTGCTGTAACACAAACCCAAATGCGAATAAGATTGAGCAATAGTTTGCTTGCTATCGAACTGCTGTTTGATGGTAAGACCCTGCAAAAGATAATCTATAGCCTTGGTATATTTGCCCGATTCTACATAGGCTAAACCAATGTTGTTGGTTATCATGGCAAAGCCGGAAGTGTCCTTTACCTGCTCGGCAATATTCAGCGCAGTAAAAAGATGAGTTAAAGCCTCGTCAAAATTTTTCTCTTCAAGCATTACTCCCGCAAGGCCATTTAATATTCTTCCTTCTAAAAAAGCATGCTTGTGTTCTTTCGCAATATTCAAGGCCTTTGAAAAATATTCTTTACGCAAGGTAAACATTTCGTTGCCCGAAAAAATGGTAGCTACATTGTAATACAAAGAGGCCAATCCGGTTGGATTTCCATCATCTGTTAGCGCTCTTTTTTCGGCAAGTTCAATGCCGCGTACGTAATATTTTAAAGCAATGTCTAAATTACCTTTGTAGTAGAAATTGATGCCAATGGCAACGTTTAGTTTTATAGAAAATGCAAGCGGAGCGCCCTCTCCGGCAGTTTCTATGGCTTTTTCTAATAGCGCAATGGAGCCATCGTAATTGCTGTTGGTTTCGCAATGGTATTTGGCTTTAGCGTGTAGCACTTCGGCCTTTAAAAGGGTGTCGTTTGTTTTTTGCGAAAGCGAAAACGCTTGTTCAATTAGAACAAAAGCGGCTTTGTCTTTTAACGCATTCAACTCGCCAATTTTTTGTAACAATTCGCGAATTTCGGCATCTACCGTAGAGTGTAAAGCTCCTGTTTCCATAATCAATCACTTTTACATGAACAATAAACAGGTGTCAATGCGGACTTAAACATAAAACAATTTTTATGATTTTATAACACAAAAGTTTTTGCTCCGCAGAGAGCAACGCAAAACATACTTGACAAAAATCATCTGCAGAACAATGCACCAATTAGCCGAATCTGCTAAATTTGCGCCTCATTAAATAAAAGTTTGCAACATGCAATTGCACAACAAATACAACCGTAAAGAGCTAAAAGCTTTTATTCAACAAGATTTTACACCGCGTGTTACGCTTTCGTTCTATCAATATGCGCATATTGATAACCCCGATTTATTCCGCAACACTTTATACAAACACCTGATTGACCTTGGGCTGCTTGGCAGAATTTATGTTGCACACGAAGGCATCAACGCACAAGTTTCTATTCCCCAACAGAACTTTGAAGCATTCAAAACATACCTCTATAGTTTTAGTTTTTTGAATGGTATTAGGTTGAATATAGCAGTAGAAGACGATGGCAAATCTTTTTTTGCATTAGATATAAAAGTGCGCGAAAAAATTGTTGCCGATGGGCTGAATGACAAAACATTTGATGTTACTAATAAAGGCATTCATCTAAAGGCAAAAGAGTTTAATCAACTTGCCGAAGACCCCAATACTATAATTGTAGATATGCGCAACCACTACGAACACGAAGTAGGACATTTTCGCGATGCTGTATTGCCCGATGTAGATGCTTTTAGAGAAGCATTGCCTGTGGTAGAAAACATATTGCAATCACACAAAGACAAAAATATTGTGATGTATTGCACCGGAGGCATTCGCTGCGAAAAAGCGAGCGCGTATTACAAGCACAAAGGATTTGAAAAAGTATATCAACTCGAAGGCGGAATTATAGAATACGCCCGGCAGGTAAAAGCGCAAGGGCTTGAAAACAAATTCAGGGGAAAAAATTTTGTGTTTGATGAAAGGCTGGGAGAGCGAATTTCGGATGAAGTAATTGCACATTGTCATCAATGCGGAACTTTATGCGATACGCACAACAACTGCGCAAACGATGGTTGTCACTTGCTTTTTATTCAATGCGAAAATTGCAGAGAAAAGTTTGATGCTTGTTGCTCGGCCGAATGCCAAACTACTATTCACTTACCGGCCGAAGAGCAAAAAAAGTTGCGGCAAGGTATAAACAAAGGCAGGCAGGTTTTTAAAAAAGGAAGAATTGAACACTCTAAGATTGAAAGTGCAGTATAGACGGCTAACCCTACTTTACCACTTTTATCACCTCATCTACAATTACATGAAAATCTTGCGCGTGAAATTCACCTTCTTTTGGTGGAATTTTTTGTTTTCCTAATCGCACCACAACCGTATTGTATTCGGGAATACTGATGATGTACTGACCTAAAATACCTCGTTGATAAAAAACTTTTGTACCGTGCGACTCATCTAACCAAAACGAGTAACCGTAGTAAGGAACCAACTTGCCCACAGTTGCCATTTCTACAAATGCTGTGTCGAGAATTTGAGCGCCATTGCAATAGCCTTTGTGCAACATCATTTTGCCAAAGCGCGCAAAATCGCGGGCATTGGAGTTAAAGCAGCAATAAGCCATTTCTGTACCCACTTCATCGGTGTGCCACTTAGCATTGTTTTTGGCGCCAATTGGTTTCCACAACCATTCCGAAGCAAGTTCTGCTAAAGGCTTTCCGGTGGCTTGCATCAAACAAAGTCCCAATAATTGCGTAGAACCGCTTTGATAATTGTGGCTTTTGCCAGGTTCATCTACAATGGGCAAGCTCAACAGCAAATTGCGAACATCGTTTCCATAGTATGCTTTTGCAGTTACACTAAACGGGTCTTTATATTGTTCATCCCATTCCATACCCGAACTCATTGTACTCAAATGCCACAACTCCAGTTCATCGGCATGAGCGCCTTTCAATTCGGGTAAAAAGAGTTTTACTTTTTGATTCCAGTTTTCAAACACCCCTTTTTGAATGGCAATTTGCGCAAGCATTGTAGTGATGCTTTTTGCCATAGAAAAGGAATTAGATTGAGAGCTATCAGAATAGCCATCCCAATAATTTTCTGCAAGAAGGCTATCATTTTTTACAATCAAAAAAGCTACACTTTTGGTGGAAGCCAAAACATCGGTTAGTGGTTTTGAAAGCTCAATTTTATTGTAGTTGTTATGAAGTTGCCATTCGTCAATCGAGCTTGCAGCCTTTATCTCGTGTGTATCAAAAAAACGTGCATCATCAATGGTTGCCGAGTTGTTTCCGTGTAAATACGAAGCCCAAAGCCCTTTTAGTAAATATCCATTTCCGGTACTTTTTGCTACTACAAAAAGTACCAAAAGAACAAAGGCGATTCCGGCAATAATTTTTATAAACTTTTTCATTGACCCAGTAGTTATTGTAAAAATCGAGAAAGAAACTTGTTAGCAAACAAGCGCAAGTGAATGTAGAACAGAAAGCAGAAAAAAAGCAATTATTTGCTTTGGTTTCCTCTAAATGGTTTTTTGCCGTTGGCTCTGTGTTTGCCGTTTCCGCCTTTGTGCTCGTTGGGTCTTTTAAGGTTGGGTTGGTATGTGGGCGCTTCGCCAAATCCATCGGGCAATGGAATTTTTGGAATTTCTTTTTCTATTAGTTTTTCTATGTACGAAAGCCTGCGTTGGTCTTTTTCGTTCACAAAAGTAATTGCCGTTCCTTTGCTTGCTGCGCGGGCGGTTCGGCCAATGCGGTGCACATAATCTTCGGCATCGGCAGGCACATCAAAATTTACAACTAAGTCAATACCTTCTACATCAATTCCGCGCGAAAGAATATCGGTGCCAATTAAAACGCGCAAGTTGCCATTTTTAAATTGACGCATAATTTCTTCGCGCTCGTTTTGTTCTAAATCCGAATGAAAGGCGGCAATTTTTAAACCTCTGCGGGCAAGCGATGCCCTCATCTTCTTTACGCCATCTTTGGTGCCTGCAAAAATGATGATAGACTGAAACTCTTCGCGTTTTAAAATATTATCGAGTAGTTTTTCTTTTTGTGGGTCGTAAACCAAATATGCTTGCTGGTTGATGCCTTCGGCCGGTTTTGAAATGGCAATGTTTATCTCGCTCGGGTTCTTTAAAATGCGCGAAGCAAGCAAACGAATTTTTGGCGGCATGGTTGCCGAAAAAAGCAGCGTTTGCCTTTCTTTAGGTAAAAAATTTATGATGCGAATAATATCATCATAAAAACCCATGTCGAGCATTCGGTCGGCTTCGTCTAAAATCAAATGTTTGAGATTGCTCAAGTTTACTTTGTTCGAAATCAGCATTTGAATTAAACGCCCCGGAGTGGCAGTAATAATGTCGGTTCCTTGCACCAAAGCCTTGCGTTGTTGCTCCCAAGTTATACCATCGCCACCGCCATAAACCGCCATTGAACTTACAGAAACAAAATAAGACAGCGCCTCTATTTGCTGGTCTATTTGCAATGCCAATTCGCGAGTAGGGGCAATAATTAACGTGTTTAAATTTTGGCTTTTCGATTGTGTGATTTTATGAAGAATGGGTAAAAGATATGCTGCTGTTTTTCCGGTACCCGTTTGTGCACATGCAATTAAATCGCGCCCTTCTAATATGGTGGGAATAGCTTGTTGCTGAATAGGTGTTGGTTGCTTAAAATTCATTGCCAGCAAACCATCTATCAAGTTGGCATCTAAGTTAAAATCCTGAAAAGTCAATGTTGTAAATTTGAATTGAATAAAGCGTGTAGGAAAGAGAAAACAAGTCCCTTTCACAAATCATTGTTCTATCTAATATTGTTGTTATTGTTTTTCTTGAAAGGCTTTTTAAACTTGTGTTTACCCTGCTTTTTACCACCGCCTTGGCGATTGTTTTGTGCAGGCTGTGGTTTGTAGCCACCGCGCGAAAGCAGGTTCAGATTTGCTTCTCTATCCAGGCTCAATTCGCCATCGCTCAATAAGCGCAAATCATCTTTAATCACATCATCATTGGCATTTTCTTTGTTCCAGTTTTGGTACACGAGCTTCATGTAATTGCCAATGGTATGTGCAAAACCATCGCGTTTTTCGGGGTCTTCGGTTGCTTTGGCTTTTTGCACCAATTGCTCTACATGTTTGCCATAGTGTTTAAAGCGAATCTTTGATTTTGGATAAGGCAGCCGCTCTGGTCTGCGCATTATTTCTTCCTGTGTTTTTTTGGGATAAGGCGAATCAACATCTAACTTGAAATCGCTCATAATAAACAAGTGATCCCAAAGCTTATGCTTAAAATCTTCCACATTGCGCAAGTGTGGATTTAACTGCCCCATCAACTCAATAATTTCGTTGGCAAATTTATTGCGGTATTCGCGGTCTTCAATTTCAATTGCATGGGCAACTATGCGTTGAACGTGTCTGCCATATTCACGAATCAACATTTGTTCTCTGGATGTGTTGTAGAACATTTCTTTGTTATTTAAGATTTATGATTTTGCGATTTAAGATTGATTTTTCAATCTTAAAAAATTGTGTGTTTGTTAGTTCGCGGCTTGTACTACAACATCACAAAGGCGAGAGAAGGAGAAGCCTGCAACTGCTGTATAACCTTAGCAAATATGAAGAATGTTTATTTAGTATTCAAACCTTTTTAAGAATAGCATAATTTCGCGGCCATGCACGAAAAAATTCTAATAGTAGATTTTGGTTCTCAGTACACACAACTAATTGCCCGCAGGGTGCGCGAAAGCGAAGTATATTGCGAAATTGTTCCCTACAACCACATTCCCGAAATAGGCGATGATGTAAAAGGAATTATTCTTAGCGGAAGCCCCGCAAGCGTAAACGATAGCGAAGCTCCTTTTGTTGATACAGCAAAATTGATAGCCGCAAAACCATTGTTGGGCGTTTGTTATGGAGCGCAGTTATTGGCAAAACAGAATGGCGGCAATGTAGAAAAAAGCGACAAGCGCGAATACGGCAGAGCGCATTTAGAAATAACAGATTTAGCAGACACGCTGATGAACGGTGTAAGTAATTATAGCCAAGTGTGGATGAGTCATGGCGACACTATTCGCGGTGTTGGCGATAAGTTTGAGCTAATAGCCGAGAGCGACTCGAAAGTGGTAGCAGCGTTTAGGTCAAAAAAAGATGCTTTTGCCAATCAAGTGTATGCTTTGCAGTTTCACCCCGAAGTATATCACAGCACCGAAGGGCATAAAATACTCAACAACTTTTTGTTTGAAACCTGCGGTTGCAAACACGGTTGGACACCCGCCTCATTCGTAAGCGAAACAATTGATTCGTTGAAAAAACAATTGGGCAACGATCATGTGTTGTTAGGATTGAGCGGAGGTGTGGATTCTTCGGTGGTGGCATTGTTGTTGCACAAAGCCATAGGTAAAAATTTGCTGTGCGTTTTTGTAGATAATGGCTTGTTGCGCAAGGATGAGTTTGAAGATGTATTGCAGAAGTATGAACATCTCGGTTTGAATGTTGTAGGTGTGCGCGCAGGCGATTTGTTTCTAAGTGAATTGAATGGCGTTTCGGATCCTGAGCAAAAACGAAAAATTATAGGTAGAGTGTTTGTGGAAGTGTTTGAAGCCGAGGCGAACAAGCACCCCGAAGTGAAATGGTTGGCACAAGGCACCATTTACCCCGATGTGATTGAAAGCGTAAGCGTAAAAGGGCCTTCGGCAACTATCAAGTCGCATCACAATGTTGGCGGCTTGCCCGAAAGGTTAAAGTTGAAAATAGTGGAACCGCTTCGCTATTTGTTTAAGGACGAAGTGCGCAGGGCTGGCAGAGAATTAGAGCTGCATCCCGATATTTTAAATCGTCATCCGTTTCCGGGACCGGGTTTGGCGGTAAGAATTTTGGGAGAAATAACACCTGAGCGCGTTAGAACCTTGCAGGAAGCCGATGACATTTATATCCGCAACATGAAATCTTTTGGTTTATACGATAAAGTGTGGCAGGCGGGCGCAATTCTCACATCTGTAAAAAGTGTTGGCGTGATGGGCGATGAGCGCACATACGAGAATATGGTTGCCCTGCGTGCAGTAAGCTCCACCGATGGCATGACAGCCGACTGGTGCCACCTGCCTTATGATTTTCTTGCAAAAACCTCTAACGACATTATCAATAATGTGCGCGGTGTAAACCGAGTGGTGTACGACATCAGCAGCAAGCCACCGGCAACTATTGAGTGGGAATAAATTGAGTTGAAAATGGAAAAGAATCTTTACATAATTTCAGGATGTAATGATGCAGAAAAAACAAATGCGTTTTTCACAATTCTACCCGAAAGAAGGTACATCAATGGAATCCAAAACTTGTTTACCATTTATTTGCCCATAGTTGACCAAGCAATGATTTTTGATAATTCAGAAGGAAGACATGAACTTATTGCAGTAAAAGAAAGAGGCGATAAATTTGGAATATTAAATCCTGATAAATTTAATTTATTAAAAAGCTATAACCATGAAAAAAGATGAATCGGATGATGCGTTAAAAACCAAAATATTGTTTGGCTTAAACTTGGTTTATGAACGTTTGATTGAGTTTAAAAAGCTCAAGAAAAGCGATTTGGTGGTTATGAAAAACGGCAAAATTATAAGAATTAAGCCTGAACAAGCATGACTACTGCCCTACGATTTTCTTGCAAAAACCTCCAACGATATTATCAATAACGTGCGTGGTGTAAACCGAGTGGTGTATGACATCAGCAGCAAGCCACCGGCAACTATTGAGTGGAAACAATAAGATTTGAAAATGGAAAAAACCATTGCCGAAAAAGAAGCCGACATCATAGAATCCTTTGACTTGTTTGAAGACTCAATGGAGCGTTATGATTATATCATTGACTTGGGAAAAAAACTTCTGCCATTAGACGAAAAGTATAAAACCGATGACTTTTTGGTAAAAGGTTGCCAAAGCAAAGTGTGGCTCCACGCTTTTGAAAAAAATGGAGTAATATTTTTTGAAGCTGATTCCAACACTGCTATTACCAAAGGAATTGTAGCACTTTTAGTAGATGTACTTTCGGGGCAAGCGCCTAAAGCAATTATAAATGCCGAACTACAGTTTATAGATGCCATTCAGTTGCGCTCGCATCTTTCATCACAACGCTCCAATGGATTAACGTCTATGATTCAACGAATGAAAAACTACGCGCAGGTGTTCAGTAAAGGTTAGCTATCACTTAAAACTCCAATCAAAACTATCTAACGCACTCACACTTGCTTTCAGCAAATCTATAGAGCCGCGAATATCTTCTTTGTGCGCCATTTCTATCACCGAATGGATGTGTCTTGTAGGAATAGATACTGCACCGGCAATAGTGCCATTGGTGGCCATGCGCTGCATTCCAGCAGTGTCGGTGCCGCCCGCAGGCAGCAACTCGGGCTGCCATTTGATGTTGTTTTTTGCCGCCACATCTTTCATGTAGCGCACCATGCGATAATCGCATATTGTAGAAGAATCCATGATTTTGATAGCAGTGCCCTCGCCTAATTTTGTAACGCTTTCTTCGGGTTTTGCTTCGGGTGTGTCAAAGGCAATAGTAGTATCCAAGCCAAAACTAAAATCGGGATTGATGTGGTGTGCGGCAACATGCGCACCGCGAATGCCCACTTCCTCCTGCACGGTAAACACCGCGTAAAAATCGTAAGGAATAGTTGCACCTTTTAGTTCGCGCAATGTTTCCATCAATATAAAAACCGATACACGGTTGTCTAAACTTTTGCAATTTACGCAATCGCCCATTTCAATTAAACCGCGCTGGCGCGAAACAGCATTACCAATTTCAATATGCTTTTCCACCTCTTCTTTTTTCATACCAAGGTCTATGAAGTAATCTTTCAAAGTTAAAGGCTTGCCACGCTCCTCGGCACTCATTAAATGAATAGGTTTAGTGCCCATTACACCAATTAAATCTGTTTTTCCGTGTACAATTACGCGCTGTGCAGTAAGTGTTTTTGGGTCGAAACCACCAATAGGATGAAAGCGCAAAAAACCACCATCGTCAATGTGGCTAACTATAAATCCAATTTCATCCATGTGTGCTGCGCTCATCACTCTTTTTGCCGATGATTTTCCTTTTTTCAAGGCAATCAAATTGCCCATTTGGTCGGTGTACAATTCATCTGCAAAAGGCTTCACCTCGCGACTTACCAATTCGCGCACTTTTTGCTCGAAGCCCGAAATGCCTGGTACTTCACAAGTTTCTTTCAATAAAGTAATGTTTATCATTTTGTTCGTTTGTTTTGTAAGGCTGCAATGATAGTGAATGGTATGCTACTTTGTGTTTTGCAACCAACCGACTCGATGTTTCGTTTGCATATTTCAAACCGAATGCGATACTTTGGCTTTTGTAAACTCACAACATTCACTACTACAACATAAGCAACATGGCAAATGATTTATTAAAAGGAAAGCGTGGTATTATCTTCGGAGCATTAGACGAAAATTCTATTGCATGGAAAGTGGCTTTAGAAGCACACGCTCAAGGCGCAGTTTTTACATTAACAAATGCGCCCGTGGCATTGCGTTTGGGCACTATCAATAAATTGGCAGAAACCACCAATTCAAAATTGATACCAGCCGATGCAACCGTGGTAGAAGATTTGGAGAAGTTGCTGAAGGAAAGTCAGGAGGTTTTGGGAGGAAAAATTGATTTTATTCTACACAGTATTGGTGTGAGCCCCAATGTGCGCAAAGGCAAAACCTACACCGATGTAAACTATGAATGGATGAATAAAACCCTCGATATTTCTGCTATATCGCTTCATAAACTGTTGCAAGCAGCCTATAAGTTAGATGCAATAAACGAATGGGGAAGTGTGTTGGCGCTTACTTACATAGCTGCGCAAAAATCTTTTCCCGGATATGGCGATATGGCCGATGCAAAAGCAACATTAGAATCTATAGTTCGTTCATTTGGTTATTACTACGGCAATGCCAAAAAAGTGCGTGTAAATTCTATTTCGCAATCGCCCACAAAAACAACTGCCGGAAGTGGCATCAAAGGCTTTGATACCTTCTTCGACTTTGCCGAAAAAATGAGTCCGCTGGGCAATGCAAGCTCCGAAGATTGTGCAAACTATTGCGTTTCGCTTTTCAGCGACCACACGCGCATGGTAACAATGCAAAATTTGTTTCACGATGGCGGGTTTAGCAATGTAGGCGTTAGCGATGCTATTATGGAGTTGTTTATGAAGGAAAATGGTTAACAATACAAGTCTGACCAAGGTCAGACCGTGTTAATTTACCTGATACTCCTTACCCAATTGTTTAATTACCAATTCTACCATCTTTTCTTTTTTGGGGTCGTAGGTTTCTTTTAAGTTGTAATCGTATCGTTTAGCTACCACCTGCCACACAAAAGCATTAAAACCACCCTTTACATCTTTTATAATTTTATAGCAGTTGTTTCCGGTTTCGCGGTTAATCAATTTTACCAACATTTTACCTTGGTTGATGGATAGATCTTTCAGTTCTTTTTCAAATTTTGAGCGCATTTCTTTTTCCACATCCTTGCGGTAGTGGCGATACTCTTTGCGCTTACTGTGCCCTTCTTTTTCTTGCAACTCTACATAAAGTTGTTTAGCGATTTTCACATAGGGCATTACTTTTTTAATACGGCTAAGTGTTTGGTAATATTCGCGCCATTCGTCAGCACTTTTAAAGTTTACTATATCTACTTCTTTTAGATAATATACCTGCATAGTATCGGCAGGGTTAAACACCGCAGTATCGCTTTTGGTTTCGAGCGAATCCTTTTTAAACTGAGCACTTGCCATAAAAGTACACAGCACAGCAACAACAAGAATGGAGTACTTCATTTTTTTAATTGGTTGAATAATGCTGAAACATTTTTTCCATTCAATTGTAACGTTTTAGCAAGTAGTTTTTACATAAGTTGGCAATTGAAATTTGTGGCATGATGGGCAATATCAATTACACAAAAATCACTTTGCCATTCGCATTATCTACCTCCTAATTGCCTATAAATGTTCATGTAATATTCGGCTTGATTGCGGTTGCCCATTTTGTCGTAACAAGCGGCTAATACTTGATATGCTTGTGCAAAATAAGGTTGTGTATTTATCAAATTGGTGAGTACGGTTGCCGCACCGGTAACATCGCCTTTGTAGAAATAACTTAAACCGAGATAGTACAATGCGTTTGAGTTATCAGGATACAACTTTAGCGATGCGCCAAGATTGCGTGCGGCTTCATCATAATTACCTTTTTGCAAATATGCAATGCCAAGATTAGTGAGCACATTTTCATTTTTTGGATACTTAGCTGCATAGCTGCCCAGTAGGGCAATTGCCTCATCAATATTATTCTGCTGCAAAGCACGCACTCCGTTCAAATCATCCCTGTCATCACGCTTCACCACACACGAAATAGGATAGCCATCTACCTTAGCCACAAATACCGATTGCTCGGGGGGATAAGCCTCGTTTAACAACAGATTTCTATCAATAAATCGGTTGTAGAAAATGTAGTAATCGGTTTCTTTTTCGGTGCGCTCGCCATAGCGTGTGTAATTGGTTGCCACGTAAGGCGTATCGTGAATAAAATAAAACCAAGTAGGCACTCCGGCATTGGTTAGAATAGTAGTTTTTTTGCCGTCTTTACCTTTGTAATCCTGTGTTTTTATCCAGTCGGCACATTGCTTTACCGAGTTCATATAGTAATCTAACTCATAATTGCCATAAGCCCCTTTTATGCCGCCAATCAACTCGTTGAAATAAACATATTGGTTAGGATGGTTAGCCACCATAAAACGCACCGGGAGCAACAGCAACCCTGCGGTTAAGCCAATTACTACATACTTGCCTATTTTAGGCAAGCTGTTGATGAAGTAATCTATAGCAATAGCAGCAAGCATTACCATGCTTGGATACACAAAAAAGAAGTGACGCATGGTGTCGTATAAAGCACTTTTTTTGTAGATAACATAAGCTATAGGGAACAGCAAAGTAAAAAACAGAAATCCTATAAAAAGCAACTTGCCTGCTCTTTGATAATAACGAACAACGGCAAAAGACGCCAGCAGTCCAATCAATATCACCACGGGCGTGCTAATCATAAACCATTTTGGAAGGTAGTGCCATGGCACTTCGGTGCTGCCCATGTATTTTCCTTCAAACAAAATGCGAATGTTTACCGGAAATTTACTCATGTAATCCAACGTGTACATTGGGTTTTCAAAAGGTTTTACCAAGCCAAACGGCCAAAACAATAAGGAACTAAAATAAGCCAGCGGCAGAACCACCAACACCCATTTAAAACTTGGCCACACTATGCGTTTGAAGCCCTCGGGCGAAAGCAACTCGCCCAATTTATGAAACTGCAAAAAGTATAAACCATAGAACAACAGAAAGTATGGGATGAGCAACAAGCCCCCAATACGAATTCCCATTGCCACACCAATTGCCAACCCCAAACCAACCGCGAACTTCCAGCTTGGCTTATCAATGTTTTTTAAAAACCGCAGCATAAAGAAATATGAAATCATATATCCCATTGCCAGCGGAATATCCTTGGGATTATTCATGCTTTCGCCAAAAAACCGCGGGGAGCAAACCATTAGCAGTAGCGCAATAATTGCAGCTTGCCAACCAGCAATTTCGGCTACTACCAAGCCCGCAAAAACCATTGCCGTCCAACCTAAAATGGAGTTCCATCCATGGCGTACGCGCCACTCATCGCTTTTTGGAAAAACCTTTGTAGCAATCAAAGCTGCCGAGCCGTCATAAAATCCACCGTATAAGCGCATCAACGAGTCTATGGCGCCATACTGAGTAATAGCGGTAGTGTCTTTTCCGAGCGTGAGGTAAAAGTTTTTAACATGATGGCCGTATTCACGGTGGAAGTTTTCATCGCCTGTGATACCGTAATCTTTACTTACAAACCACATTGTAAAACCAATAACCAATGCCAGACCAATAAAAATTTTCTTCGCAATAGCATTTGGCAAAAAAGGCTCCAATGCCTTGAAAACTATGGGTGTTTTAGTTGGTTTTGACGCTGTTTGTTGTTTTGCCATATTGTTGATTGAAGAACACAAACATTGTAATTTGCATTGGTATTTTATTAGAAGAAGAAAATGATGTTGAAAAGTGTGGATAAATTATATCTTTGCCGTCCTTTTTTAAAAAAGAGGGAGAGAAAAACAAGAGAAAGCCGACAAGCATTTCTTGTTTCAACAAAAAAAGAAAATTTATAAAGCAATGAAACAGACATTTCAGCCAAGCAGAAGAAAACGTGTGAACAAACATGGATTTCGCGATAAAATGAGTTCTAAAAATGGTAGAGCATTACTTGCCCGCAGAAGAGCAAGAGGCAGAAAAAAACTTACTGTTTCTGACGAAAAACGCCTTAAATAATTCAAGCACTGCGTTTGATGCTGCGCGTTTAAAAGGTAAAAGTACCTTTTCAAAAAACGAGCGGCTTACGAATGTAGCTGTTATTGATAAGATATTTTTGGAGGGCAAAACTGTTAATGCAGATGGTTTTGCCCTTTTGTATTTCCCATGCTCGCTAAATACACCTTTTCCGGCACAAGTAACATTTGCCGTAGCCAAACGCAACTTTAAACATGCACACGACCGCAACCGCATTAAGCGCTTAATGCGCGAATGCTGGCGAAAAGAGAAATTAAATCTTTACGAAAACCTTCAAAAGAAAAATTTACAGTTTGCTGTTTGCCTGATGTATAGAGGCAAAAAAATTCCTGATTTTGCAACCACTGCAGCAGCTATAAAGAAGTTGATAGTGCGATTGAGCAACATGTAAAATCTATGCAGCAAATGAAGTGCGCTATTTCACAAACCATCGTTACATTGCAGGCATGAGTTTTTTGCGAGCGTGGTTTGCCGGAAGTTGGTGGGAAAGCCTGATAAAAACAGCGGTGATTCTTGTATGCTGTTATGTGGTAATAGATCAGTTGCAAACAATAAGCAATGTGCACGAACAAAAGGAGTTGATATTAAAAAGCATTTCTGAAAAATCGTTGTGGTTTTTGGTAGTTGTTTTGTTAATGCCACTCAATTGGTTTGTTGAAGCACTAAAATGGTGGGTGATGATGCGCAATGTATCGCAGGTTACATTTTTGCAAAGCATTCAAAGCACATTGATGGGCGTAGCAGCAGGCGTTGCTACACCGTGGCGCAGTGGCGAGTTTATAGGGCGGTTATTTTCGATAGACGAAAAATTATATTTACACAGTTTCTATTTTTCTATGCTGGGCGGTATGGCTCAAGCATTTGTAACGGCATCTGTTGGCTTGGCGTTTTTACCTGCATTTTTGCCATCGTCATTTGTTACCGGGTTTTGCGTGGGCATTAGCATAGCCTTGTTGGTAGCTTATTTTCATTTCGATAGTGTTTCGCTGTGGTTGCCGCGCATGCCTATTGTAAGTAAATATTTAAAAGATTACAGCCACGCAAAACACCCTCCGCTTACAACTCTTTTTGTTGTGTTGTTGCTATCGGGTTTGCGCTATGGCATTTACACTTTGCAGTGGGTTTTGATTGCAAACATGCTGGGTGTAAGCAACAACCATACAGCAACTATTGCTGCTGTATGCGTTTCACTGCTGTTGCAATCTATTGCACCGGCTTTGCCCTTGTTGGATATTGCTGTGCGTAGCGGCATTGCATTATTTGTATTTGCAATGATTAGCGAAAACACCATTGCAATTGTTGTAAGCACAGTGTTGATATGGATGTTAAATTTAGCAACTCCGGCACTGCTTGGCAGCATGTGGATGTTGCATGATGGCTATTCTAAAAGGCGAAAAGTGCTGGACGAAAAATTAACCAATTCGCATTAGTCGAAGTTTCTGCGCAAGCGGATGTTCAGCAATTCAACTGAAAGAGAGAACAATACAGCTACATAAACAAAAGCTTTGTTCACGTGCACCTCAAACCCTTCCAAAATCAAAGTCAAGCCAATCATTATCAAAAACGAAAGAGCCAACATTTGCAGTGTAGGATATTTGTTGATTATTTTACTAATGCTGCCTGCAAAAAATATCATTACTACCATTGCAATTATCACAGCAAGAATCATCACTATTACGTGTGGTGTTAAACCCACAGCAGTAAGAATAGAATCGAAAGAGAAAACTATATCAATCAGAATAATCTGCATGATAACGCTACCCACCGTAGCGGCAGCACTCACTTTCTTTTCTGTTTCTTTGTTGGCAACCTTTTCGTGAATTTCGGAAGTGGCTTTGGCAATTAGAAAGAAACCACCACCTATCAATATCAAATCGCGACCCGAAAAGGCATTTCCGAAAACAGTAAAAATTGGTGCTGTTAAACCAACAATCCAAGCAATGGCAAGCAATAATCCAATACGGAAAACCAAAGCAAGTATCAATCCTAAATTTCGGGTTTTGCGTTGTTTTTCGGCAGGCAGTTTATTGGTAACAATAGAAATGAAAATGATGTTGTCGACACCCAACACAATTTCCAAAAAAGCTAATGTTATCAAGCTAATCCAAGCATCTGGTTGTGCAAAAGCACTAAAAGAATAATCCATATCGTTGATTGAAATTAAAGACCTGTATTTTGATTAATAGTGCTTATAAATGCTCTAAAATCATCATCACCTTTCAAGAGTAATGAGTGTGAGGTTGAAATTGTTCTATTGCCAGTTAAATGAATAACAAGCGAAACTTTGCCAATATCATTTTCTAAATCGTAATGCAATACTTCGTCCCATCTAAAGGTAAAATATTTTGGAAGGAACAATCGCAAAGCACTATTGAATTTTACTGTGCAATCGTGCCCCGAAAAGTTTACCCAAACAAAGTTTAGCGAAGCAAAGAATCCTACAGCAACAAAGCCGATTGTTAGCAAAATTGTGAGTGGAATTAGTTTTGAAAAAAGCGAATTGTAATGCAGCTCTTGATACAAATCCAGCGATTGCCATACCAATAGATACACCCCAAACGGCAACACGCCCGCAACAAGGCAAAACAATACTGTTTTCCACGCTTTTAGCCCCACAAAATGAAAATTGGTAACCACTTTTATACACAAATGTATTTATCAAAATCTGTGATTGTAGAATTTTAGATAAATAAACACTACACAGCATTTCTGTTGCTATTCCTTTATTCTACACATAGCAACAATATTTTCAATTGTAGCTTTTATAAAAATCAAAAACTAAGCACAATCATAGCATCAAAACAATTTTCGTTATAGGTTCGCCCAACAATAGCGAATATGAAAAACATCACCATATCGGGCGCAGGATTAGTAGGAAGTTTGCTTGCTTGTTATTTGGCTAAGCGCGGCAACAAAGTTACAGTTTTTGAACGCAGAGCCGATACCCGCAAAGTGGGATACACAGGAGGTCGCTCCATCAATTTGGCATTGAGCAATAGAGGTTGGGCGGCTTTAGAAAAAGTAGGATTGAAAGAAAAAATAGAGACTATTGGGTTGCCCATGCAGGGCAGAATTATCCATCATTTGAATGGCGATACGGTGTTTCAGCCTTATGGAAAAGATGGTCAAGCAATTTACAGTGTTAGTAGAGGCATATTAAATGAAACACTGGTAACAGAAGCAGAAAAAAGTGGCGTTGATTTTCGCTTTAACGAACAGTGCTGCGAAGTAGATTTTAAGAACACAACGGCAGTTTTTGAAAACACAGAAACCCAGAATAAAACCGCTGTGCAAGCCGAATTTTTGTTAGCTGCCGAAGGCGCGTATAGCGAGGTTAGGTATCAAATGCAACGCACGCACAATTTCAATTTAAACCAACAACACGAGTCGCACGGCTACAAAGAGCTAACCATTCCTGCAAAAGAGGGAAAACACCAAATTACAAATAACGCCTTGCACATTTGGCCTCGCGAAAGCTTTATGATGATAGCGCTGCCTAATTTAGACGGCTCTTTTACCTGTACCCTCTTTGCTCCATTTGAAGGCGAAAATGGCTTCAATAAACTTACTTCTGAAAAAGAAGTAGCCGCATACTTCAATACGCATTTTCCGGATGCGGTTGCCTTGATGCCTTCGCTCATCGAAGATTTTTTTGAGCACCCAACAGGTTCGTTGGTAACGGTGCGTTGTTTTCCGTGGAAGGTAAACAACGTGTGTTTGATTGGCGATGCCGCCCATGCGGTTGTGCCCTTTTACGGGCAAGGAATGAATTGCGGATTTGAAGATGTGCGCGTGTTAGATGAGTTACTCGATGCCCACCAAAATGATTGGGATAAAACCTTAGATGCTTTTCAGTATTCTCGCAAACCCAATGCAGATGCAATTGCCGATTTGGCTTTGTATAATTTCATTGAAATGCGCGACCTGAGCGGGCGCGATGATTTTCAACTGCGCTTGAAAATTGAAAAGAGAATAGCAGAAGCTTTTCCAAGTAAATTTCAAACCTTATACAGCATGGTTACCTTTAACCAAACACCTTATAGCGAAGCGCAAACGCGCGGCAACAAGCAAAACGAACTGCTAAATGAAATCATGCAAATTGAAAACATCAACGAAATATGGCAGAGCGATGCAGTGCTTAAAATAGCAGAGTCGTGGTTGAAAGAGAACTAAAAAAGCAACTCAACAAGCCGCCAAAAAGGCTTTGCGAATGTTTGCTGAAAATTCATTCACATTTTTATCGCGCATTCTTTCGGGATGCCATTGAACAAACAACAACCAACTTCCTTCCGAAGGGTTTTTGCGTTCAATACTTTCTACTACACCATCGTTTGAAAAACTACTAACTACCAAGCCCTTGCCAATCATTCCTGCGCTTTGATGGTGCGCGCTGTTAATAACGCCTTTTGATTTTTGGGTAATGCTATGCAACAAAGAATAAGGATCAACCGATACATTGTGATAGCGATCTTTTCCTTCGTGAAACTTAGAGTGATTGTATTTGCCAAACGAAGGCAAATCTGGAATAAGTGTGCCGCCAAAAAAGACATTGCCAATTTGTAAACCTCTACAAATACCCAACAAAGGCAAGTTGTTTTGTTGAGAATATGCCAACACTTTTAGTTCAAATTCATCGCGCAATTCATCCATATCAGAAGGAAGGCAAAACGGCAAGTATTCTGGTTGATTGTAAAAGCGCGGATGTACATCTTCGCCACCGGTTAAAATAATACCAGTGCATTTTTTAATGTCATCAAAATTGTTTTCACGATAACTAAGTTTTACAAGCTCAATTTCGGATGAAGCCGAAGCAATCCATTGGTGATAGTTTTGATACTTGCCGCAATCGGTAATGCCTATAACTTGTTTTTTCATGGTGTTAAGTTTTCTTTTGAAGGAAAAAGAAAGCCAGTTTCATTTACTTATTTAACCTCGCAAAAAGTCCTTTTTGTTTTTTATAAATAGATTGATAAATGTCGAATCGTTCATCATAAACAGCGCGATGTGTTGGGTTGGATGCAAATGCTTTTTTTACAGGAACAAAATTGCCAATATCATCAATATTCATTTTGCCGGTTGCTGTTAAAGCCAGCAATGCTGCGCCTTTCGAGTTTGCCGAAATAGGATCTTCTACTTGTAAAATTTCTCTGTTCAGCGTATCCGCCATTATTTGACACCATAGTTCTGAATTTGCACCACCGCCAATAAATCGCAATGCTTCAAAAGGTTTGCCAATCATTTTTTCGGCATACATCATTAACCAGCGATTATTGTTTGCCACGCCTTCAAACACTGCGCGAATCATATCTGCGCGAGTATTTTTTAGCGATAGGTTAATGAAAGAGGCGCGTGCGTGATGATCGTCCACAGGGCTGCGCTCGCCATTTAACCAAGGCGTAAACATCAAGCCATTGCTACCCGCGGGCGATGTTCTTGCAACTTCATCGGCCAGTTTGTAAAAATCTTTTGGTGCGCTATGATTACCGATTGCATCGCTTGGAAACAGTAAATTATTTTTCACAAAATTCAAGCAGGCACCGGCAGTTTCCTGTTCATTTACCAGCAAATACCTGCCAGGCAGCGCACTTGGAATAGAGGCCATATTGTGCAACAAATCTGTTTTTTTAAAAGGAACATGTGTTAGCATCCAACCCGAAGTGCCAACGTACATGTGCGCTTCAAAATCTTTTACTGCACCGGACCCTACTGCTGCAGAATGCGTATCGGGCGAGCCGCTTACCACTTTTACTTTTTCGTGTAAACCAAGTTTTTGAGCTAAGTCGTTTTTTACAGTGCCAATAACACTGTTTGCCGAAACAAGCTCGGGGAGCTTGGCTTTATCTACTCCTGTTAGTTTTATCAAGCCATCGTGATACTTAATATTATTGATGTTTCGATTGTCGGTTATCCAGTGCAGCGTTATAGAGTCAAACGATGCGCAAACCCTGCCTGTAAAGTAGTAATTCAAGTAGTCTTTTGGTTCTAAAAAATACAACGCATTGTTGTAAACATCTGGTCGTTTATGCTTTATGTAAAGAATGTGTGCGATGGAATCTTTGCCTGATTTTGTTGGTCCGCCACCGGTAATTTTTATCCATTTCAAAATTTTAAAAATATCATAGCCATCCACTTTGATTAGGCCATCGGTTAGTTGATGCGCGTATTCTGCTCCGCGAGCATCCATCCAAATAATGCTGTTCATTAGCGGTGTACCATATTTGTCTATTGCCACAGTACCACTCCACTGCGAGGTAATGCTTAGCGCATCAATTTCTTTAGGATTGAATTTACCGCGCTTTACAATGGTTTCATAAGCATTAAAAATGGCATTCAGCCAATCTTGGGGGGCTTGTTCCACACCATTGTCGGGTGTTAGAATCAAAGTAGTGTCGCAAAAGGCGGAATCAAGCTGTTGGGCTTGCTCGTTATACACCGAAACTTTTGGACCCGAGGTGCCGAGATCAATCGTTAAAACCAATGAAGATGCCATGAAGAAAATTGAGGCAGCAATTTGAATGGATAATTTGGCTTGTGCAAATTGTTGTGGTTATGTTGGGTCTTCTTCGTGCATCAATGCCCAAAGCTTATCTTTTAAAACAGGGATGCCTGCGTTCGTAGCCGAAGAAATAAAAGTGTATTCCACATTCTTTTCTTTCCATTCTTTTTTCAACTCGTCTGCTATCAAGCTGCGCGTTTCCTCATCTACAGTGTCGGCTTTGGTGATGGCAAGCAGCCTTCTTTTTTGCACTAACTCGGGGTTGTATTGTTCCAACTCATTTAATAAAACTCGATATTGAGTAACAATGTTATCGGCATCAATAGGTACTAAAAAAAGCAAACAGGCATTGCGCTCAATATGTCGTAGAAATCGCACGCCAAGCCCTTTTCCGGCATGAGCACCTTCAATAATGCCCGGAATATCAGCCATTACAAAACTGAATTTATCGCGGTAATTCACCATGCCTAAATTTGGCGTTAAGGTGGTGAAAGGGTAATCTGCAATTTCGGGTTTTGCAGCACTTACTACCGAAAGCAAGGTTGATTTTCCGGCATTTGGAAAACCCACCAAACCAACATCGGCCAACAGTTTTAACTCAAGAATTTTCCATTCTTCTTTACCCGGAATGCCAGGTTGGGCATGGCTTGGCGCTTGATTGGTGGCCGATTTAAAAAAGTTGTTTCCCTTGCCACCTTTGCCACCTGGTACAAGAATAAATTCTTGTCCATCTTCTGTAATTTCAACTTCTACTTCGCCTGTTTCATCATCTTTGGCAACGGTGCCCAATGGCACATCCAATATCACATCATCACCGCTTTTGCCGGTGCAAAGTTGCTTGCCTCCGTTTTCGCCATCTTCGGCAATTACGTGCTTGCGATATTTTAAATGCAGTAAAGTCCATAATTGTTTATTGCCGCGCAAAATAATGTGCCCGCCTCTTCCGCCATCGCCACCATCGGGTCCGCCAAATTCTACAAATTTTTCTCTGCGAAAATGTGCACTTCCAGCCCCGCCTTTGCCGCTGCGACCACAAATTTTTACGTAATCAATGAAGTTTTCCATGGTTGTTTTGCGCTCAGTTTTTACCTGCAAGCAAAGCCGCAAATCAATTAGTGCTTATCAATTTCTGCGCTCAAAGCCGCAAAAATTTCTGCAACGCTTCCTTCGCCTGCAATCTCAACGAGCTTGCTTTGTTTTGCATAAAAATCTGCCAATGGTGCAGTTTTGTTTCTGTATTCAATTACGCGATTGCGCACAATTTCTTCGTTTTGGTCATCGCTTCTACCACTGGTTTTGCCGCGCTCCAAAATTCTGCGTGTTAGCTCTTCTTCACTTACTTTAAGCGACAAAACCGTTTTTATCGGTGCGTTGTATTTTTCCAACAAAGCATCTAATGCAACGGCTTGCGCCACTGTGCGCGGAAAGCCGTCAAAAATGAAACCTTTTACTGCTTTATTATCGGCAAGTTTATTTTCTATCATGCCAATCACCACCGCATCTGGTACCAATTCGCCTTTATCCATCAGTGTTTTTGCCTCCACGCCCAACTTGGTTTGCACTGCTATTTCTGCACGCAGCATATCACCGGTAGAAAGGTGAACCAAACTGTATTGTGTAATAATATTAGTTGCCTGAGTGCCTTTGCCGCTGCCCGGAGGGCCAAACAAAACGATATTTAGCATAGCCTATAATTTTTTAAAAGGAGTGCGAAGATAGTTTATTAGGTTGAAAGGGTAAAAGCAATATGATTACGTATTGAAAATGAGCTTGTTTACAAATGAAAAAAAAGTGTGGCTTGTGGTTTTTGTGAAAAACAAAGGGCATTTCGGTGTGGTTTTTTGTTGTTGTAGTTTGCTTTCGATTCTACTTTTCAACCACTAATCTTAAAAAGCTATTTTAGCCCGCGCAAAAAAGCGAACAGCAGCAAAAAAAACGTATGGCAAATTTTGAACTCATCATGCCTAAAATGGGCGAAAGTATTACCGAGGCTACCATTCTTAAATGGCTGAAAAAACCTGGCGATAGCATTCAGCAAGACGAAGCTGTTTTAGAAATTGCAACCGATAAGGTAGATTCCGAAGTTCCCTCAACGGTAAGTGGCGTATTAGTTGAAATGCTTTTTAAAGAAGGCGATGTGGTTCCGGTGGGCAAAGCCGTTGCAATAATTTCTAATGACGCAGTAGCAAGTGCAGGACCTCAAGTAACTGCAACTGTGGTAAAAGAAGCAGTAAGTACGCCATCGGTTTCGGTTGCAGCAAAAGCTGCTACAGTAGTTGCAACCGATAGATTTTATTCGCCATTGGTATTAAACATTGCGCGGCAAGAAGGAATCAGCATGACAGAGTTAGAAACTTTGCCCGGCACAGGAACCGGAGGAAGGGTTTCTAAAAAAGATATTCTTGTTTTTGTAGAGCAGCGCAAAAATGCTCCGCAACAAAAACCACAAATCGCGGAGGTTGCTCCGGCAACAAAACAAACCGAAGTGGTGCAAGCCGCTACGGCAAAAAGCTACAGCGGCAATGTGGAAATTATTGAAATGGATAGGATGCGCAGGTTGATTGCCGATAACATGGTGAAGAGCAAACAAACATCCGCACACGTTACCTCGTTTGTAGAAGCTGATGTTACCAACCTTGTGTTGTGGCGCAACCGCATGAAAGATAAATTCAAAGAGCGCTATGGCGAGAACCTAACTTTTACACCCATTTTTATTGAAGCAGTAGTGCGCGCCTTACAAGATTTTCCGTTGGTAAACAGTAGTGTGGATGGCACAAATATTATTGTAAAAAAAGACATCAATATCGGCATGGCTACAGCTTTGCCTACGGGCAATTTGATTGTGCCGGTTATTAAAAATGCCGACCAGTTGAATTTAGTAGGGCTTGCAAAGCAAGTGAATAGCCTTGCCAATCGCGCTCGCAATAACAAGTTAAAACCAGAAGATATTGAAGGTGCTACCTATACAGTTTCAAATGTGGGCACTTTTGGCAATGTGATGGGTACTCCGGTAATTCTTCAACCACAGGTTGCCATACTTGCAACAGGAGCTATAAAGAAAAAGCCTGTAGTGATTGAAACCGCAGAAGGCGACACCATTGGTATTCGCCACATGATGTTTTTGAGCCACAGCTATGACCACCGCATTATTGACGGATCGCTGGGCGGCAGTTTTGTGCGTAGGGTGGGCGATTATTTAGAAGCGTTTGATGTAAAACGCGAGCTGTAACGCATTTGCTCCAATAAGTGCTTGTTGTTAATGCCTATGTTGCCAAGCGCTGTTTGATTTTGATTGGGACGAAGCACTATTGAATTGTTTTAAAGCAAGGATTCAGTTTAAGTACAAGGAAAACCGCCAAAGTGCTGAAATTCTTTCAGCAAGATTTTTTTATCGAAATTACCATTACTTTAGATGGAGGTTAAATGAATTGCCAACCCAATCCATTACGGTAGAATACCCATATACTTCAATCATTTTATACGAAAAATTCAGTATATGAATCGTAGGAATTTTCTCTCAGCATTTTTACCCGAAGAAGAAGTTACTTTACAAGATGTTGCTCCGCGTGGAAGCACCACAGGTGTGGCACAGTACAATGGGCAATGGACAAAAAAAGAAGTAGCACACCTGCTGCGCAGAACCATGTTTGGTGCAGCATATAGCGACATAGAGTATTTTGCTACCAAAACCATGAGCCAAGCAGTAGATGAATTATTGAACATAGGCACTGCGCCTGCGCCACCGCTCAATAATTATGGCACTGTGCAAGTGCCCGACCCAAACGTTGCCTTTGGACAAACATGGGTGAATGCTCCGCTTGATACTAATCTTTTAACCAAGCGAGCATTTTCGCTTATGGCGTGGGGAATCGGCAATATGCTGAATCAAACCAGAACTATTGAAGAAAAAATGGTGCTGTTTTGGCATAATCATTTTTCAACCGAACTTACTACGTATCAAGACGCTCGTTTTGGATACAAATACATCAGCACAATTCGACAAAACTGTTTGGGCGATTTAAAAGTACTCGCCAAAGCAATTTCTGTTGATCCGGCAATGTTGGTTTACCTAAATGGAACCCGAAACACAAAAACCGCACCCGATGAAAACTATGCGCGTGAATTGATGGAATTGTTTACGCTGGGCAAGGGACCAAACTCGCAATACACCGAAGATGATGTGAAAGCCGCAGCAAGAGTTTTGACAGGTTATTTTGTTGTACCATCTTCTGTTTCATACATCTTCAACAGCAATGGGCACGATACCGGCAATAAGCAATTTTCTTCCTTTTTCAACAATGCGGTTATAACAGGCAAGTCGGGCGCAGCAGGCGAGCAAGAATTAGACGAACTGTTGAATATGATTTTTGCGCAGCAAGAAGTTGCGCTGTACATCTGTAGAAGGCTCTATCGCTTTTTTGTATATTACGAAATAGATTCGGCAGTAGAAACAAATGTGATTGCGCCAATGGCAACGGCATTCCGCAATGCAAATTATAACATCAAAGCTCCGCTGGAGTTGTTGTTCAAAAGCGAACATTTTTTTGATGCATACAATGTTGGTGCAATAATTAAGCCGCCTCTTGATATGCTTATAGGAACTTTTCGCGAATCAAAAACTACTTTCCCTACTTCCAGCGATCTTGCCACGCAATATTATATGTGGGAACAAGTGGCAGTAACCGGTGGGGCCGCATTGCAACAATCTATTTTTGTGCCACCAAGTGTTTCGGGCTGGCCGGCATATTATCAAGAACCTATTTTTCATGAAGTTTGGATAAATACAGTTACGCTGCCTACGCGCAACGGATTAACGGATGTGTTTATTTATGCCGGCATTACACGCAACGGCTTTAAGTTGATAATGGATACGGCTGCATGGGCAAAGCAATACCCCGATGCCGATGACCCCGATAAGTTGATTGCTAATATGCTTGAGCATGTTTTCACACAGCCGGCTTCGGCTACGTTAAAGTCTGTACTCAAATACGCACTACTATTTGGACAACCCAATTACTATTGGACTCAGATTTGGCAAGCGCACATCAACGATCCTACCGATACAGCAAAGAAAAAATTGGTAACAGATAGGCTTCAAAACCTATTTAAATACATCACCAGTTTAGAAGAATTTCAATTGAGTTAATTCAAAATACATCAATTCATTTCAAAGTAAAATATTCATTGATGTAAGCAAGTAATGAATCTTTTATGAGAGCAATAAAAAGAAAATAACACAGGTATGAAACGCAGAGAATTTATACGCAGAGCCGCACCGGCATTAGCTGTACCAACAATATTAAACGGCATTTCGTTGAACGCATTAGGCGCAACAAACCCGATGTTGGAAGAACTGAGCGGTGGGCGCGCCAGCAACGATCATGTACTTGTAGTAATTGAATTGAATGGCGGCAATGACGGGTTGAATACAGTAATACCAATTGACCAATACAGCAAACTTTCAACCGCTCGGTCTAATGTATTGATTCCGCAAAACAAGGTGTTGAATTTGCAAGGCACAAGCAATACAGGCTTGCATCCGGCAATGACAGGCTTGCAAGAAATGTATAATGATGGCAAAGTGCGTTTGGTGCAATCGGTGGGCTATCCCGATCCAAACTTCTCTCACTTTCGCTCCAACGATATTTGGCATGCAGCCTCCGACTCTGATGAGTATTTAAACACCGGATGGGCGGGTAGATATTTGAATTATGAGTATCCCAATTATCCATCGGGATACCCTAACAGCACTATGCCCGACCCGCTTGCAATAGAAGTGGGTTCGTTGGTTTCAACCATGTTTATGGGACCCTTTATCAATATGGCTTTTGCTATTGTTGACCCAACTTCGTTTTATCAATTCTTAAATGGTATTCAAGATCCGGTGTCTCAAATACCTTACGGAAAAGAGCTTACCTACATTAGAACCATTAAACAGAAAACTACTGATTATTCTAATGCTATTAAGGCTGCGGCAAATCTTGTAACCAGCCAAAAACCTTACCCTGCCAACAATCCGTTGGCAGATAATTTAAAAATTGTTGCTCGGTTAATTGGCGGAGGTTTAAAAACCAAAATTTACAAGGTAACTATTGGCGGCTTTGATACACATGCCGACCAAACCGAAGACAGCGATACCACAATTGGCGCACACGCAACTTTACTGAAAAATGTATCGGATGCCATTAAAGCGTTTCACGAAGACTTGAAATTTTTAGGTGTGGCAGATAAGGTGGTAGGCATGACCTATTCAGAATTTGGAAGGCGGATAAAATCCAACTTCAGCGCAGGAACCGACCACGGCTCGGCAGCACCAATGATTATTTTTGGAAACAAAGTTTTGCCTGGCATTTTGGGTAACAATCCGGTGATTCCTAACACCGCCTCGGTGAATGATAACTTGCCGATGCAATACGATTTTCGATCGGTGTATTCCTCGCTTTTGCAAGACTGGCTGTGTGTTTCAAAACCAACAATTGATTCAACTATATTATTGAAAAACTTTCAAAGTTTACCTTTGGTAGATAATGCAGCGTGCTCTGCCGTTGCCATTCGCGAACTGAACCAAGTGGCAGGCGAATTGTTGGTTTCGGTGTATCCTAACCCGTTTACAACTTATACCAATGTGCAGTTTACTACTGCCGGAAGGCACACGATGGTTTCGGTATTTAACAGCTATGGGCAGCAAATAAAAACATTAGTAGATGCCGATATGCAAGCCGGCACCCACACTGTAAGTTTTGAAAACGAAGGCTATGCCGATGGTTTGTATTATGTGCGCTTTCAAAACGGAGCGGTGCAACAGGTGAAGCCTGTGGTAATTGCTCGATAGTTTATTTTTTTGATAAAACCACCTATACTTGCATCATTCACTAATAAAAAAACAAACCATGAGAAAAGCATTTTCAATCTTAGCTGTAGCAACAATTTTGTTTGGTGCTCAATCTTGTAAAAAGTGCGGTCACTGCGAAGTAAGTGGCATTAAAACCTCATCAACCTTCTGCGAAAAAGACGATGAAGCTACCTACAAAAATGCCAAATCAAACTGCGAGGGCGTAGGTTCGGCAGCAAAATGGATAACCGAATAATTGGATGAAAATTCAACAAATGCCATCTCAAATAGAGGTGGCATTTTTATTTACTGTACACTCAAATAGCTTTGGCTTGAAAAGATTATTTGGGTAAGTCCTTTCTTGAATTATTTTAGCACACCATAATACTAAATTAGTGAAGACATTACAATTCCCGTCTCAGATTCAGAATATAGCGCAAGTTGAAAACTTTGTGGAACAGTTGCGCGAAGAATATCAGTTTGGCGATGATGCCTATGGCAATATTTTGGTGTGTTTAACCGAAGCTGCTAATAATGCAATTACCCACGGCAACGCTGGCGACCCATCAAAGCAAGTGGTAATTACTGCCGAGCATGATGATAAGCACAAAGTAATTTCTTTTACTATTAAAGACGAAGGTTCAGGTTTTGATTATAACAACTTGCCCGACCCAACCAGCCCCGAAAACCTTGAGAAAACAAGCGGTCGTGGCGTTTTTCTTATCATGCAGTTGGCCGACTTGGTGATATTTTCTGACAATGGCGCTACCTGCGAAATGCAGTTTAAAGCATAATTGTATTGCTTCGTAAAGTTGCGTATGCCGGTTTCATTTCATTATGCCGATGTAGATTTTAAACTTAAGTCTCTTTCTTCAGTTAAGAAATTTATTGGCGAGAACTTTTTAAAATCAACGCAAAAAAATATTTCACTTTCGGTAGTGTTTTGCAGCGATGATTATCTGCTTAATATCAACAAGCAATTTCTTAATCACGATTACTATACCGATATTATTACTTTTCCGTTAGCAGAAACAACAAAAAGAGTTACTGCCGAAATTTACATCAGCCTTGAGCGCGTGTGGGATAATGCTAAAAAGCAACAAACCACTTTTGATGATGAATTGCATAGGGTGCTGTTTCATGGCGTGTTGCACCTTACCGGCTTGGGCGATAAAACAAAAGTGCAAAAAGATGCCATGAGAGCAGCCGAAGATAAATGGCTGGCGGCCTACGCTAAATATTTGAAAGCCTCTGTTTAGTTGTAGTCTCAACAGGAATCGAACCTGTATCAAAAGTTTAGGAAACTTCTATTCTATCCATTGAACTATGAGACCAAATATTTTGGGTGGCAATAATAAAAAAAACCCGCACCAACATGGTGCGGGTTTTTTTATGAAGGTTAGAAACATCACCTTAGTAAACCGATACTTTATTTACTTGTGTTGCACCTTTGTTGCCTTCGGTTTTAAGGAAATAAACGCCTTTTGGCAAGGTAGATACATCAATACTGTGCTGCAATCCATCAACAGTTGTGCTTGATACTATTTGCCCCAATTGATTGCTTAGAGTAATAGCCGTTACCTGATTTAAACCGGTGATATTGATTTGTGTATGTGCCGGATTAGGATACACAACAATTGTTTGATCCATTTTCACATCGCTCAAGCTGCTAACCAAGCCTGTTTCATAACAAACTGGAGCACCCAAAAATACTGCCGAAATACTGTCAATTTCATTGAACATAGCATTGTCTGCTTCCCATGGCACGTGGTCGGCACCTACATAAGTTTTCAATACATTGGTGATGCCTTGTGCAGTTAATTTTGGTTCCATTGCGCCAGAGCCGCAAAGTGTAATAACTGTAGCTAAAAGACCGTTTTGAGTTAAGCTGTTAAGCACTCTATCAAAACCATAAGGAACGGTGCGGTCGCCATCGCCATGAGCGCTGAATATTTTTGGTGCACCGGGTTGAATCCATGCTGTGTCTTTTACACCGCCTGCAAAGTTCAATACGCCTTTTACTTTGTCGTAATATCCTGCATTGCCGCTGTTGCCATCTACACCACCATTTGCTGCTACCACAGTTCTTACATATTGATGAATAGGTACTCTAATATCGTTGGTATCAACAAGATAAGCGTAGTTTGCCGCTGTAATGGCACCCGCAGAATTGCCACCAACATACATTGCTGCAGTATCTACAGAATAAAGATTGCCATTTTCTGCATCCATTGCAAAGAATCGAACCGCAGCTTTCATATCGCTTACTGCGCGAATAACTGCACCAGCCGCAACGTTTGAATCAACTAAATTTAAAGTGCTTGACTCTAAACGGTAATTGATAGAAGCCGTTGTGAATCCGCGCGATGCAAAGCGTCTTGCAATTTCCGATGAAGTTGCTTCTGCTTTGCTACCTCCCGAAAATGAACCGCCATGCGCCATCACCAACAATGGTCGCTTACCTGCCGGGGCACCCACGGGCAAATAAATATCCATAATGTTGCGAGCATGATTTGTAGAATACACAACATCAGATATTCTGGTTACCTGATAGCACTGCGCAATGCTTTGCTGTGTAGCGAATGCAATCATCAAGATTGCAATTACTGAGTGTAGAGATTTTTTCATGTTTAAATTTCGTTTGTTTATTGTTAGGCGAATGTAAAATATTATTGAAAATTCAACTTTAATAGATTGTGAAGAGAAGGTTGTAAATAGACAACAGTAAATAATGCAGATAGTTGTTTGCTTTTTGAGTTAGGTTTGCGAAACTTACAATTAAACCGTTATCAGTTAATGACATTTCTTTCGCGCACATTGCCTTTGCTACTTGGCATATTTTTGCTGAGTGTGTTGGTGCGCTTGCCGCAGCTAAATCGCCCACTTTCAAAACATCACGAGTTTTGCACGGCTGTGGCATTGCGTGTAATTTCAATTTGGAGCGAAAATGGTATTGATAAGTACGGTTTCAATCCTGTAATGACCTATAACAATGCTGCCGATAAAAACATAAATAATCATGCCAATGCTTCGGGTAAAATGATTGATACAGAAGGGAATTATTATTATGTTTCGCATCCGCCTTTTGCCTATTATTTTCCGTTTTTCATTTTTTCATTTTTACACATCACGCCCGATGTGCTGCCTTTGCAATTGCTTAATATGATGCTGCATTTATTAAGCGCAATGTTTGTGTATTTCACGGTTTGTTTGTTGAGTTTCAATAGGGCAAGAAGCTACCCGCATTTGGCATCGGTGGTGGCTTTTACGGTGTATCTTTTTTTGCCGCCCACACTGTGGTTTCAAGGCAATGTTTACATGAGCGATATGCTGGTGCACACACTATTTGTGGTAGGGGTTTACACAACATTAAAAATGATTATTCGCAGGAAATTCTATTCCGTTAAATACATTTTCTTTTATGTGGTGATTTTGTTTTTGATGATTTATACAAGCTGGCTTGGATTGTTCTTCGCCTTTGGTGTGCTTGTGTACAGTTTGTTGCATGTAAAAAACATAAGAGGTTTTAATGTGTTGATTGCCGCTACTGTTGTGGTTTCGCTTGTGGTGTTGCGCATCATTATTTATCAGTATTCGCAAATCAATGGTGCCGAAGCATATCTTTCGGAGTTGATGAACCGCTACTTGTTGCGCGGCAGTTTAAGTGATACTAAACACGGCTTGCTCAGTTTTGTTTTTTCATACTTCACTTTGTTTGGCCGTTTGATTTTCAATTATGTAGCGAGCTATTTTCCGGTTTATGTATTCATTGCATTGTTTGGTTGGGTAGCAATTTCAAAGTCGAGATTAAAAATTGTTTTCAGCGAAAACGGCTATCGCTTTATATGGCTTTCTGTTCTGCCGGTATTGTTGATTCACGCTTTGTTTTTGAATTATAGCATTCAGGATTTTACGGTATTGTATGCTTCGCTTTTTTTTAGCGTGTTGTTGGGTATTCTTTACGATAAAATTAAAAAAAGTGGAACTTATTCTATTAAACAATTAAATGCTGCGGTAGTGGTTTTTGTATTGGTGTGCATTGGGCAGTTTTATCTTACAAACAAGCCTGGCGATGTTTCAATTTACGGTTCAAAATATGCCGATGCAAAAAAAGCGGGAGAAGCAATAGCAAAAGAAGCCCAAAAAGAGGAAGTGATATTTGTAATAGGCAAAGAGCCCGAGCCGCAAGAAGTGTGGTATGCAAAGCGAAATATGCTATGGGTAAAAAGCGAAGGCGAAGCCATGCAAATTGTATCGCAGCGCAATTTGAACAAAGCCGTTCTTTTTAACTACGATGAAGAAGGTGTGCAACTGTTGAAGAGGCTACCTTTGTAATGTATCAAGGTGCTAACCTGCAAAGATTCCAATTGTTACCTTTTTTAGAAAAAACCAACCTATCATGTACGCGGTTTGGCCTGCCCTGCCAAAACTCAAAATAGTCGGCAACTAAAATATAGCCACCCCAATGTTCGGGGCGCTCTATGTTATTGTCAAATTCAACATCGGTAATTTTTTTATCCATCACTTCTCGTGTAGCAATTACTTCGCTTTGCGGAGAAGCAATTGCGCCAATTCTGCTTTCTATGGGTCGCGAATTAAAATACTCGGTTGATTTAGCAGCATCAATTTTTTTAACTACGCCTTCTATACGTACTTGTCTTTCCAAAACATCCCAAAAGAACAAAAGTGATGCCTGTGGATTTTGCCCTAATTCTTTCCCCTTTTTGCTGTTGTAGTTGGTGTAAAAAACAAAACCATTGGGGCTGAATTCTTTCAGCAAAACAATTCTTACAGAAGGCTTGGCTTGTACCGTTGCCGTTGCTAATGTCATCACATTTGGCTCAATAATTTTAGCTTCATCGGTAGCTTCTTTATACCAAAGTGCAAACTGCTCGAATGGGTTTTTCAACACACATTCTTCCGACAAAATGTGCTTGTCGTAGCTTTTTCTTTCGTTGTGCAAATCAATTTTAAAACTCATTGTGCGTTGTTATAATTCGCTGCGAAATGCTTTGTTTAAAAAAGGGTTGGTTTTGCGTTCGTGCCCTATGCTCGTGTCGGAGCCATGCCCGCAATATACCTTAGTGTTATCGGGCAAAGTCATCAATTGTGTGTCAATAGAGTTAAACAAGGTTTCGCCATTTGCTCCGGGCAAATCATAACGCCCAATACTGCCTAAAAACAACACATCTCCGGCAATCACAAAAGCATCTTTTTCACTATAGAATGAAACGCTGCCGGGCGAGTGGCCGGGTGTAAAAAGTATCTTAAATGTGGTGTTGCCGAATTGCACATTTTCGCCAGCTGTTAAATATGCTGTTGGTTTGGGCGGTGGTGGGCAATTGATGCCAAACATTCTGCCATACAAAGGCGCTTCATTCATTATTGGCAACTCCAATTCGTGAATGTAAATAGGCGTATTATACTTTTCTGCTACAAAAGCATTGCCCGGAATGTGATCTACATGGCAGTGAGTGTTTAGCAACATTACAGGGTTTAACGACTCTTGCTCAATAAACGATTGCAAGATGTTGCGCTCTGCTTCATTGCTACAGCCTGGGTCTATAATTACACATTGTTTTGTTTCGTCAAAAACAATGTAGGTGTTTTCTGCGATAGCATTAAACGTGAATTTTTTTACAACAGCCATTTTAAATATTAGGCTGCAAATTTAGTTTGTTTTACAACAATGCCTGCTGGGTGTGTAGAATTTAATCGCCCCAGCCTAAACCACGTGATGAGGCTTCGTTATCGGCACTTTGGTAGAATACATTTAGGTAAGCTGTGTCGCGCAAAAAATCAATGCTGATTATTTCTACCCGTTGAATAGGCAAGCCTGTTCTTTGTCGAAGGTCTTCGAGTAATTCTTCGTTTCGCGATGGCTTTATAAGCTCAATTTTTTCGTAAGTAACCTGCTTAAAGTTTTCGTGCGAAAGCTTGCTTTTATATTCCAAAAAGTAAGTGCAAGCAAGAATAATAAGGTTGGCAAAAAGCAACTCCGGCAAACCAATTTCTATGCTTGCAAGCGCATTGATTATGCCAAGGGTAACGCTGATGAAAAGATAGGCCATTTCGCGCACCGGAATGCGCACGGTTTGAAACCGTAGCATAGTAAATATGGCAAACAGACCAAATGCAAAACCTATTTTGAGCACCGCGCTGCTCAGCAAAAAGCAGATTAAAAAGTTTACGAGGTTGAAAAGAAAGAAGGTGAAAACAAAGTCTTTGTTTCTATAAATTGGGTAATAAATATACCTGATGACAATAGTGGCAACTGCAAAATTTATTAGAAACCTGAAAATAAAAACAGCGAGAGAGTTGTTTGCCGCGCCTGTAAGTTCCTGCATTAAATCAAGAGAATCCATTGGATGTTTTTTGCAGTTGTAAAAGTGTAGGTTTGAAAAGATTCTTTTTGACATTCTTTTCCAACAGCGCTACCCCAATGGCGTATTTGCTGAACGATGACTCTTGCGCACCGCTCAGTTTCATAGCATCGCGAACAGTTGTAGAAATGTGCGGCTGAGTGTGTTTTACTTCTACAACAATAATATTTGACAAAGGTTTTTCATCTAAAAAATTACCGAAGCAAACATTGGTGTCAATAGTTATTCGCTCCTCTGCGGTGTTGTTGTTTAATGTAATGCGGTTAAAAGTTGTAGAGATTTTTTTTTCTAAACCATTTATTGTTTTGTCGTGGCCTTGTATTGCGTCCCACTCTTCGTTAGAAATTTCAAACATCATTTTTTGTCGCGGCAGGCGCAGCTTACCGGTTTGCAATCCTTTTAATTTATGTTTTACCTCAAAAAACACTTCGCCAGTAGTTGCATATTTTCTGATGCGTACTTTCATGCGATTGGGTTTGCCATTGTGGTGATCGTAATACAATTTGTAATCGGCAGTATCAAAATATACCGTATCGTAAAAGTGTTGTCGCTGCCCGTTTATTTCAAGTATCGAAAAGGTTTTATTGAAATAACTTAGCAGTGGCAGCAGTGTTTTTGCGGGTAAAATAAACTTTGTATCAAGACGAAAAAGCGCAGCAACATTGTTGATGTTTTGCAAACCGATTGTTTCAAAAGAGTTTAATGCTGCGTCAAGTTTCACGATGATGCAAGTTACAATTTTGTAATTCAATTAGATAAATTTACTTCGTAGAAAATTAAATAAAATAATGAAGCAATTTTTCGCGCTGTTTTTTTTCCCAGTTTGTTTGTTTATGGGTGCATTAAATGCACAAGTGTGTACTCCCGACCCTGGTGTAACATCAGGTATTTCGCCAACATCTTCTAATGTAGCTTGCGCCAACAAGGGTCAGGCTTTCAGTCAGGTGTTTACCTTTGCCATTCCCTCTACAGTTGGCGGGTTTGCTACTGTAAGTTCTGTAACATTTGATAGTATCAGAAATTTGCCATCGGGTTTTACTTATGCTTTTAATCAAACCCCAGCGTCTTATGCTGGAGGTGCAACAGGCTGTGTAACCATTTCGGGTACTACCAATGCAGCTTGTGGACAATACAAAATGCTGATATATGTAACTGTAGTAACCAATTTATTAACTACACCTTCTACCGAGTTGAGCGCATTGGCTACTCAATATAATCTTGTAGGATTCGACCCGATTTATTTGCGCTTAAAAGAAACTGCGGGCACTTGCCCTGCGGTAAATGCAAACGGCCAAAACTTTACAGCCGACCAAAGCTGTGGTATTGCAGGTGGTATAGCCTCTGCTACTACAACGGCTGCTACCAACGTTGGGTTAAATGTCGCTACCTTAAATGGCATTGTAAATGCAAACTCAAATGCTGCTACTGTTACATTTGAATATGGTTTAACCGCTTCTTATGGTTCTACGGTTACAGCCACTCAAAGCCCAGTTGCCGGAACAACTAATACCAATGTATCGGCAGCTGTTTCGGGGCTTACGGCTAACACAACTTATCATTTTAGAGTTAAAGCAGTAAACAGTGGTGGCACTGCCAATGGTAGCGATTTAATCTTTACAACACTTGCACCGGCAGGCTCTTGCACACCAAACCCAAATCAAACTACTGCCTTTGAACCGGCACCCGAAGATTTTCAATGTGCCATAAAAGGAAGCCCTTATAACGAAACTATCTTCCTGAATTTTGGTGCGGTAAATGCGCAAGTGCCTTTCGACTCGGTACGAATAGACAGCTTAGGCAACTTGCCAAGTGGCATTGTAGGGCTTACTAACCAAAGCGATAAAACATATAGCAGCAATGAGTATGGCTGTTTTCAATTTTCGGGCACTACCAATGCTGCCTGTGGCCAATACAAAGTAAAAATGTACATCACAATTTGGACAACCCTTGCCGGCAAGCAAACAGGCGAGCTAAGTGCATTAGCTGCACTTTTTGGCGTTCAAATTCCAACCTATTTTGTACGGGTGGCTTCATGTGCGGGTGCTTGCCCTGATGTTGATCCTTCGGCAGGTGATTTTGAACCCAATGCCAATTGTCCTGTGCCAGGTGTTATTACTGCACCAACTATTTCGGGAGCTACTACTTTTTGCTCGGGCAGCAGCACTACTCTTTCGGCAAGTGCCAACTACCTTTCTTATAAATGGAGTAATGGCGCACTTACACAAAACACAACGGTTACTTCGGCAAATACTTACACCGTTACAGTTAGCAACGGCTGCGATACTTCAACTGCCAGCGCAACAGTAACTGCTGGCACTGCACCAAATACAACATTAACGCAATCGGGCAATACGCTTTCGGTACCAAATGTGCCAAATGCTGTTTATCAATGGCTGAAAGATGGAGCAGTTGTAAACAACGCAACAGGTTCTTCTTATACACCAACAGTTTCTGGAAATTACACGGTAGATGTTACGCTGGGAAATTGCCGCGATACCTCTAATGCTATTCAGATAACTATCAGCAGTGTAGAAAGCGTTTCGGGAATTTCATATATCAATGTAATGCCCAATCCGGCTAAAACACACATCAATATTGATTTGAAAGCAACCGAAAGTGTTACCGATTTAAAAGTGATGGATATGTATGGCAAAACGCTTAAAGATATTCCAGTGAATTCATCGGTAGTGAAAGAGAAAATTCAGATAGAAGAATTGCCTTCGGGTATTTATTTTATTCAAATTGCTACCACTAAAGGAAAAGTAACACATTCCTTTATTAAGCAATAAAAAATTACTGTTACTTTAATCTTCAAAAGAAAGCCAACCGAAAGCAAAATGGTTGGCTTTTTGTTTTCGTATTAGCATGAAAAAAGGTGTAGTTTTTTTATTAGCAGCAGCAATGTTTTTTGCGGTGTTGTATGCACTACGAAATACGCTGCTACCGCTGCCGGCAAAGTGGTTGATAAAGCAAGATACTTTGCAAAAAGCCGATGCTATGATTGTGCTTTCGGGGGGTAGTTTCGACCGTGGCAACGAAGCTGCTAAAATTTACAAGCAAGAATTTGCACCACAAATAATTTGCCCGGGTGGCAACAAGGCTTATGAGTTTGAAATACTTGGTATGAACTTAAAAGAAAGCCAAGTAGCAAAAATGAATTTACAACGACACAACATTCCCGATAGCGCAATTATAATTGTGCCATTTGGCACCAGCACTGCCGAAGAAGCAAGATACCTCCTCCCAATAGTTAAAGAAAAAAACTACCGCAAAGTGATATTGCTTACATCGCTCTATCACACCCGAAGAGCGCATAAGGTTTTTGAAAATGTGTTTAAAAAAAGTGGTGTTCAATTTATAGTGCGCGGAGCAAAAAGCTCTCGCTTCGATGAGTATAAATGGTGGCAAAGCGAAGAAGGGTTAATAGCCATGAATAATGAAATGGTAAAATCGTTTTATTATATTTTCAAGTAGTGTAATGGAAAGTATCTCATCTAAACTGCCCGATGTAGGCACAACAATTTTTTCGGTAATGAGTGCGTTGGCAAAAGAATACAATGCAATAAATCTATCGCAAGGCTTTCCGGATTTTAACCCTGACGAACGATTGCTGATGGCTGCCGAAAAAGCAATGCGAAGCAATGTGAACCAATATGCACCAATGGTCGGCAACACTGCTTTGCGCGAAAAACTGGCGCAAAAGTACAATGCCCTTTACAATGTTGCTATTAACCCCGAAAGAGAAATTACAATAACGGCCGGAGGTACTCAAGCCATTTTTACGGCAATTCAAGCAGTAGTAAATAAAGGCGATGAAGTGTTGATGTTTGCACCATGTTACGATAGTTATACACCGGCAGTGCAGCTTGCCGGTGGCAAGTGTGTTTACTACAACTTGTACCCACCAAGTTTCGAAATAAATTGGAATGAAGTAGCGCAGTTGATAAACGCAAAAACGCGCTTGATAATTTTGAATTCGCCACACAACCCTACAGGAACCTGTTTAACCAAAACCGATTTTAATTGTTTGGAGCAGTTGCTTGAGGGTAAAGATATTTTGTTGTTGAGCGATGAGGTGTATGAACATATTGTTTATGAGGGTCGGCAACACGAAAGTGTTTTGCAGTTTCCTAAGTTATTTGAGCGCGCTTTTGTTGTTAGTTCGTTTGGCAAAACCTATCACTGCACCGGTTGGAAAGTTGGCTATTGTATTGCTCCCCCATTGCTTACAACAGAGTTTCGCAAGGTGCATCAGTTTAATGTGTTTAGTGTGAATAGCGTAGCGCAAGCAGCATTTGATGCTACATTAGATTACCCGGAAATGTATCAGGAGCTATCAGAATTTTATGAAGGAAAAAGAAACTTTTTTGCCAACGCACTTAAACAAACTAAATTCAAGTTGCTGCCTTGTGCGGGCACATATTTTCAGTTAGTAGATTATAGTTCCATCAGCAATTTGCCCGAAGTGGAATTTGCGCAGTGGCTTACAAAAACAGTGGGTGTTGCAGCAATACCCGTGAGTGTTTTTTATCCCGAAGTGAAACAAAACAATACTCTTATACGGTTTTGTTTTGCGAAAGACAATTCAACCCTCGAAAAAGCTATTGAACTATTAACAAAGGCTTGATTTGCGGTACTTTTTTTGCCATTCCTTTTTAAAACTTACTCACCGCCAAAACACCACCATTTTTTTCGGTAAAGAGGTAAATGAAAACCCAACAAAACTTATCCACAAAACCTCCCAAAATAGCTTGATTTTAAAGCAATTTTATGCCCGAAAAGAGTATCTTCGTGCCACTATTTTTTAAAGTATATTATTGATGAGTACAGAATTAGAAACAACCGTGGAAACTCCAGTTCAAAACAAAGAATATTCAGCAAGCAGTATTGAGGTTTTAGAAGGCTTAGAAGCCGTGCGCAAGCGCCCCGCCATGTATATTGGCGATACAGGTGTAAAAGGGCTGCATCACTTGGTGTACGAGGTGGTAGATAACTCTATTGACGAAGCGCTTGCGGGCCATGCAAAAAACATTTATGTAAACATTCACGAAAACAACTCTATTACTGTGCGCGATGATGGTCGCGGTATTCCGGTTGATATGCACGAAAAGGAAGGTCGCAGTGCATTGGAAGTGGTAATGACTGTGCTTCATGCTGGGGGTAAATTCAATAAAGATTCTTATAAGGTTTCGGGCGGGTTGCACGGTGTGGGCGTAAGTTGCGTGAATGCACTTTCAACCGATTTAAAAGTAGAGGTGCACCGTGGTGGCAAAAAATATGTGCAAGAGTATCAGATTGGAAAGCCACTTTATGACGTAAAGGAAGTAGGCACCACAGATTACAGAGGCACAATTGTAACGTTCAAACCCGATGGTTCAATATTTACAGCAACTGTTTACAATTACGAAACTTTGCTGGCGCGTATTCGCGAGTTAGCGTATCTAAACAAAGGTATCAGCCTTACAATTACAGATGAGCGCGAAAAAGATGCCGAGGGAAATTTCCGTTCAAATAATTTTCACAGCCAAGGTGGTGTAGTAGAGTTTGTAAAATACTTAGATGGCACCCGCGAACCTTTAATTCCGGAGCCAATTTATGTAGAAGGTAGCCGCGACATGGTGGCAGTAGAAGTTGCCATGCAATACAACACATCGTATAGCGAAAATATTTTCAGCTATGTAAACAACATCAACACTATTGAAGGTGGGCAGCACGTAGCGGGTTTTCGCAGAGCTTTAACACGCACATTTAAAACCTACGGAGACAAGAATAAATTATTTGAAAAAGTAAAAGTTGAAGTAAGTGGAGATGATTTTCGCGAAGGTTTAACGGCAATAGTTTCGGTAAAAGTACCCGAACCTCAGTTTGAAGGGCAAACAAAAACCAAACTTGGCAACAGCGAAGTAAGTGGTATTGTAGATACTGTATTTGGCGAGGTGTTAGAACACTTTTTGGAAGAAAATCCTAAGCTCGCAAAAATTATTTTCGATAAAGTAGTGTTGGCAGCCACAGCGCGCCACGCAGCTCGCAAAGCTCGCGAAATGGTGCAGCGCAAAGGCGCTTTGAGTGGTGGTGGCTTGCCCGGCAAACTTGCCGATTGCAGTAGTAAAGATGCAGCAGCCTGCGAAATTTACCTTGTGGAGGGAGATTCTGCGGGTGGCACAGCCAAGCAAGGTCGCGACCGTAACTTCCAAGCAATTTTACCATTGAAAGGTAAAATCTTGAATGTGGAAAAAGCTATGGAGCACAAGATTTACGACAACGATGAAATAAGAAACATTTTTACTGCATTGGGTGTGCGCATTGGCACGGCAGAAGACAGTAAGGAATTGAACATTGAAAAACTTCGCTACCACAAAGTTATCATCATGTGCGATGCCGATGTGGATGGTTCGCACATTACAACATTGATTCTTACATTCTTTTTCCGCTACATGAAAAAACTGGTGGACGAAGGCAGAATTTTTATTGCCTTACCGCCACTTTATTTGGTAAAGAAAGGCAAAGAACAACAGTACTGCTGGAACGACCAACAACGCGAAGCAGCTATTGATCAACTGGCAAAAGGCGGCAATCGCGATAGTGTTCACACCCAGCGCTATAAAGGTTTGGGAGAGATGAATGCCGAGCAATTGTGGGAAACAACCATGAATCCTGAAACGCGCACTTTAAAGAGAGTAACTATTGAAAGTGCAGCCGAGGCCGATCACGTTTTCAGTATGTTGATGGGCGATGAAGTGCCACCACGCAGAGAGTTCATAGAGGCTCACGCTAAATATGCAAGAGTTGATGCGTAAGTGCTTTCAATTGCTATAAAAAAAGCCGTGCGATTATTTTTCGCACGGCTTTTTTGTTTGGTACAGTATAGAAAAAAACTTAATCTAATTTTCTATTGGTTCTTAAAAGTACTTCATCAATCATGCCATATTCTTTTGCTTCCGCAGCACGCATCCAATAATCGCGATCGCTGTCGGCTTGCACCTTCTCAAGTGTTTGCCCGCTATGGTTACTGATAATTTCATACAACTCATCTTTAATCTTTCTAATCTCTTTTACCGAGATATCAATATCGCTGGCTTTGCCGCCAATGCCGCCCAAAGGTTGATGAATCATAACTCTTGCATGAGGCAATGCAGTGCGTTTGCCTTTTGTGCCAGCACAAAGCAACACCGCAGCCATAGATGCAGCCACTCCGGTGCAAATAGTTGCCACATCCATGTTTACATATTGCATGGTGTCGTATATTCCTAAGCCGCTATACACTTCACCACCAGGCGAGTTGATGTAAATTTGCACATCGCTGCGCGCATCGCTGCTTTCTAAAAACAACAATTGTGCCTGAATGATACTTGCTATGTAATCGTCAACTCCGGTTCCCAAAAAAATAATTCTATCCATCATCAATCGGCTGAAAACATCCACCTCTCTAAAAGGCATGGGCCGCTCTTCAATAACTGTTCGGGTTAGGTTGCGAACCGGATGCAACGATTCAATTTTATTGATGTATGATTCAACACCTATGCGGTTCATACCGTGGTGCTTCACTGCGTAGTTGGTGAAATCTTTTGCTTCCTTAATATTCATGGAGCTAATTTGTTTTACTTTAAAAAATAGACGCTTAGAACGCCAATGTTGCACAAGACGAATGAGAATAGCAAATATTGAATGCGGTACATTTCAACATTTAAAAAAACTGTATTAAAGAATAGAAAAGGACACTTACTTTTTGGTGCAGGTGTAACCTGCCAATTCGTACTCTTTTATTGTTTTTTCAAACATTTCTTTTTCTCCATAAAAGTTTTTCTTGCACAACTCTCTTACATCTGGGTTGTCCTTTGTTCCCAAGTCACATTCGTAACAATTGCTGCAACTTGATATTGAAAAAGCGGCAACGACTAAAGCTAAAGCGAAGTATTTCATTATTTGTATCTGAATTTTTTAAAAATGCACCAATAAACTTTGTGAATTGGACATTTCACAAAGCGAAACTAACAAAACTATAAATAAGGCAATTGGAAAATACATAGCTTCGCACCATGCGGCTGAATGCTTTGCTTTTATTGATGCTTTTTGGTGTTGGGGTTCGTGCTCAAGTTATTACGAATTCGTTGGGCAGCTTTGCTACATCTAATTCATTAAACGGAATGGTGTGTGTGGCAGCAAGTTCGCCAAAATACCAACCGGCCGAAATTCAAATTGTGGTGCGCACAGGTTCCGTTTACGAGCGCGCTTACCAGTCGGGCATTTCGGCTGTGGTAGGCGAAATAGTAAGCGATAGAATCAACAAAGCTTTGGCAACAGGCAAGTATCCCAACTTTCGCTTTTCCTACACTCAAGCCTACGAAAATTCTACATTCAAATTCAAAGCACCCAATGCCGAACTTTTTTCTTTGCTGAATTTTATTTCAAAAGAGTTTGTAGGTATAAAAATTGTAGATGAAGACGTGAAAAAATTTGTTTCGGTAGTAAACGAAAAGCGCGCTTTTGATTCGGTAGATAATACCAATCAGTATCGCTTTGTTTTGCATCACCGGCTTTTTAAAAGAGATTACGATAAAATGCTTTTGTATGGCGAAGCAGGTGATTTAAAAAACCTTACAACCATTGATGTTGATTCGTTTTACCGAATGAATTATGTGCCTAACAATGCCACAATCAATATATTTTCCACATTTGGCATTCAGCAGCAAATTCAAATGGCTGAACACGCATTGGTAAATTGGCGCAGAACAGATTTTAACCCCGATGAACTGACAAAAATAAGAACCTTCAAACCAATGATTTATTCTACACAAGATGTGGTGATAAATCAAACAGACCCCGGCAAGCTCACCTATGCTTCGCTTGCATCGGGTACTCGCAGTTATCTACGCGGAACCTATTTTCATTATTTACTAAGTGCAATGCTTAATGATACTTCACAAGCATTTTATAAAGACATGCACGATGAAGAAATAAACCCAACAAAAATTGCCGCCCAGTTTGATGCCGGAAGTTTTTATGGTGTTTTTAAAGTAGTTGTTTATCCGGGCGAAGGCGAGTACGAAGCCACTCACAATCGAGCAACTTTTCTATTTACAAAATTGCACGAATATGTAAATGAACAATCTGTAGCTAAGGCCAAGCGCAAGTTTGATGCCGAATACAAAGCGCTTTTTGAAACACCAGACTTTATCACCATGAGTGTAAAATTCTATTTTACCAATAGCGATAAGTATTTTGAAACTTTGAATGACAGCGTACAAGGCTTAAACACAAAAGAGTTTTTGAAGTTTGTTTATACTACATACAGCATTGGTGCATTTGCAAATATTCTTGAGGTCGACAGTGCACATGTAGAAAGCGAAAAAGTAGCTAATTGGTTTGAAACGGTAGATGAACATATTGCCAACGAAGCATTTACTTATCGCAAAAACATTGCCGATTTGGAAGGCGAAGACAATGCGCAGTTGTTGCGTAAACTGGTACAATGGTTAAAAATGAACCCCGATATTCAATGCCAGATAAATGGCAAGTCTGACAGAAAAGAATACAACAAATTTTCAAATGCCGATGTGTTTGAATTTATTGATACCATACCAACTTTTAGAAAATACAAACCCGATTTGTACAAGAAAAAATCTATTCAGTTAGAGCTTTTACGTTCGTACAAAATTTTGAAAGTACTTGTAGAAAGCGAAATAGATTTAAGCCGATTATCGGGCACAGCAATGTCTTATGGTTCTAAAACTGATGAACAATATGCCGATAACCGCAAAAGCACCTTAACCTTAAACCGATTGAGAAAAAGACTGCCGCTTAGAGACATAAATATTTTTGGGAAATAGAAATCATGATAACAAAAACACCATCAGAGTCAAGAATCATTATGACAGAAATCGTTCTGCCGAACGATACAAATGCACTGCACAATCTTCGCGGAGGAAAAATTTTACATTGGATGGATATTGCCTCTGCTATTGCCGCGGGCAAACATTCAAATTCTATTGTTGTAACAGCCTCGGTAGATAATGTAAGTTTTGAGAACCCAATAAAGTTGGGTGATGTAGTTACAATTACTGCAAAGGTTACGCGCAATTTTAATACCTCGTTAGAAACACACATTGAAGTGTGGGCCGAAAACCTACCATCGCAAACACGCTATCGTTGCAACGAAGCATACTATACCTTTGTAGCCTTAGACAGCAACGGCCGCCCACGAAAAGTCAATCCACTTTTGCCCGAAACGGAAGAAGAAAAAAAGCAATTTGAAAGCGCTTTGCGCAGGCGCGAATTGCGCTTAGTGCTTGCGGGTCGCCTAAAACCATCAGATGCGAAAGAACTGAAAGCAATGTTTGTAGAAAACTAAAGCCGGGTAGTTATATTCAGTAAAGTTGAGTTGCAAATAATGTAGCTGATGCAGCAGTTATTTTTTTAGTATCAAACCATCTACACTAAACTTTCCGGCACCGGCAAATAAAAGCGCCACATAGCCAATGAGGTAAAGAAAGGCATGTTCGCCATCGCCAAAAATTTCTCCGTTATGAGCCTTAAAAGTGGCTATTGCCATTGTTACAACCAGCGGAACAATTGTAAAACGAGTAAGAAACCCCAACGCTAACAGTATTGAACAAATCAACTCTGCGCCAATTGCCAGCACCAACGAGAGTTCAACACCTAAGCCCATAAAATCCATAAACTTTGCTTTGTACTCACCAAAGTGAACCAGCTTATTATAGCCGTGCGGAATCATTAAAACACTAATGCCCACACGCAAAATAAGCAAGGCTATATTGTTGAGTGTAGCATTAGGTTTGGTAGCTAAAATTTGTTTGAGCATGTATTCAGTTTTATGTTGTAACAAAAAAGGCAACCCGAAAATAAGGTTGCCTTTCAATATAGAATGCCAATAAATGCTATTGACCCAAATATGCTTTTAAAGATTTGCTTCTAGTTTGCGAACGAAGTTTGGTAATTGCTTTATCCTTAATTTGGCGAATACGTTCGCGGGTAATGCCCAACTCTTCGCCAATATCTTCAAGTGTTTGCGGATGTTCAACACCAATGCCAAAGAAACGTTTAATTACTTCGCGTTCGCGATCGGTAAGCGATGAAAGTGTGCGCTCAGTTTCTTGTTTCAACGACTCTTTATAATCCAAATGAGCATCGGTTTTGTCGGCATTGATATTTTCCAACACGTCAATCAATGCATTGCTTTCGCCATCGGTAAAAGGCGCATCCATAGAAACGTGGCGAGCCGAAATGCCAAGTGTTGCTTCCACTTCTTCAACAGTAATTTCCAACATTTCAGCCAATTCCTCTGGCGTAGGTTCGCGTTGGTATTTTTGCTCTAAATCAGAAAATGCTTTGTTGATTTTAGTAAGCGAACCTACTTTGTTCAATGGCAAACGAACCAAACGGCTGTGTTCTGCCAAAGCCTGAATGATTGATTGACGAATCCACCAAACGGCATACGAAATGAATTTGAAACCGCGCGTTTCATCAAATTTTTGAGCCGCTTTCACCAATCCTAAATTCCCTTCATTGATAAGGTCGTTCAGTGAAAGTGAATTGTTTTGATATTGCTTTGCAACCGAAACCACAAAACGCAGGTTAGCTCTTGTTAGTTTTTCTAAAGCAATCTGGTCGCCTTGGCGAATCCTGCGGGCCAACTCAACTTCTTCTTCTGGTGTAAGCAAATCTTCTTTGCCTATTTCTTGAAGATACTTTTCAATTGATTGGCTTTCGCGATTGGTAATTGACTTGGAAATCTTGAGTTGCCTCATGATTTAAATTTGTTTTTAATGTGATCGGATTTTTCCGAAAAAGCACGCGAAGATAGCATTTTACCTTCAAAGGTGCAATATACTTGCGGAAACGAATTAACGCAAGAGTTATTTTAAAAAAGTGATTGATGTCAGTAAATCACCTTAACCGGCTTTGCGCACATACTTTGTAAGTATTACAATTTGTTGCCCGTCTATTTTACCTTCAATTTGCTCATAATTGTCGGGGACAAGCCTGATGTTTTTCACAGATGTTCCCATTTTTGCATTCAATTGTGTACCTTTCACATCCAACGATTTGGTAAGCACTATGGAGTCGCCATTTTGCAAAACAGTTCCGTTGCAATCTCTATGCAACTCTATTTCTGCTGAACTTTCGTGGTCGCCAGTGGCTTTCGCCCATTCAAGGGTATTGTCATCTAAATAAAGAAGATCCAGCGCTTCCATTGCCCAAGTTTCATGACGAAGACGATTTAATAAGCGCCAAGAAACTACTTGAACAGCAGGAATTTCGCTCCACATACTCTCATTTAAACATGCCCAATGCTTTGTGTTTAGCTCTTCCTTTTTTTCTAATTGGTGTAAGCATTTGCTACACAGCCATAAGGAAGTATCGGATAGCTTATCGCCATCGGGAGGCAAAGCATAAATTGTAAGGTTTTCTGTTGCTTTGCATAGCTCGCATTGGTTACCGCTGCGTTTCTTTAGTTGGTCTTCAATGGTCATTCAACTGCAATAATAACGAATATGAACACTTTGATAATAACAGACAGAGGCTTTTTTCTTTGATTGACAAATCGGGGAGGAATGTAAGCTAAATAGGATTTTGGTCGTATTACTCTTGCAAAATGGGTAAGTTGTTTGGAGTGATACAAAACAAAATAAAGCAATGACCATCGCGATCATTGCTTTATTGCTTGAACTTTTTAAGAGTAATGATATCTATTCTTCAAGAATTACAAAGTTTCTATTTGGCCCTTGTACTACGTAAGCGATGTTATCGCATGTACCATCTCCGTAATCAACAAACTTAGTGTCAAAAGAAGGGCTTTCGAGTTGAATTATTCCTTTGTTATAGAAATCATAGTAATCAGTACATTCAGAAAGAATCAATGGCTCAATGATAGTTTGTGTGTAGCTGAATCCATCAGAAGTCAATCCAGTTCCACCTCCTGTCCAAGCGCAAATCTCACCTTTGTCATCATACATGCCGCCTTCTAGAGTGAAAGTATTAGTGCCTCTAAATTCTATCCCCAAAGATTTGAGATTTGTTGTAAAATCTACAATGAGCTTGCCATATGGATTGCCAGCGCCATTGAAGCCCAAATTTTCAAGAGAGAAAGTTCCATTTATCAATTCTTCGGTTCCTCTTGCGAAATTATTAAATGTACATTGTGCAAATCCGCCAGGAAGATCCAAATCAATATCGTTGTAAACAAAATCTACACTTCCTGTGTACAGTAAGCCATCTGTCCCGATACATCCTGATGGACCAAAGTCCACATGCGCAGTATATGGTAATGATGAGGTGTCTCTAGTAACAGTAGCACAACCCGAATCGTCAAAACTTTCATCATCCGTTGCGAGTCGGAACTTTGAGGATTTTAGTTTTAATACGCCAGCAGCAAATGCGTACATTTTCCTTGCTTGACTCAAAGAGTGCATCTGTATTTCTGGTAATTTTTCATACACTTTTGCATGGCTTTGTTTTTTTGTTACATCTTCAACTTCTGCTTTTTTACATGAGTTCATCATAAACATGCCAGAAGTTGCTAAGGCAATGACGAAGGAGTTTTTCATAATTTTTTTCATAATTTTTATTTTGCGTATTGTTACGACTGAATTTTTATTTTGTTTCAATTACATCCTTATACAATGCTATTGTTGTTAATTAAAAAAATTCACAAGGTGTTGATAATCATGACAGTTGCATCCAGACACGCTAAAAAATTTTTACCATAATGAAAAATCTTTTTTGGGGAGGTTATATTCTTGTTGTTTGCTTATCGCTATTAATAGCAATTGAGTGGGTGTGTATGGGCAGCTTAAAATCTAAAGGAATTGCACAGTCTTTTTTTTTTAGCAACGAAACAAAAGAAGAATTTACCAACTACTATCAAGGGTTTCGTTTTGATTTAATTGACCCCTTGTTGGGTTGGGGAAGAACACCAAAAGATGTAACAAGGGCGGGCTATACCTTTGATAATGATTGCGTTTCGTTAGAAAATACTCGGGGCAACATTACTATCATAGTAACAGGGGGATCTACTTCTGATGTTATTTTACATCCTGAAAATTGGCCTATACTATTGCAAAAACTGCTTAATGAAAACCAAGTATCTGCAAAAGTTGTAGTAGCAGCCGTAGGCGGTTACAACAGCGGACAGGAATTGTTTAAAATGGTTCGCGATGGCATAACTTGCAATCCCACTATTCACATTTCGTATTGCGGAGCAAACGAAGTTGAAACCCCGGCTTATGTGTCGGAGTATGAATATGCCGCATACAAGGATATGATGAATGGGAGCAATGTTCCCGCTTTGCTGCCTAATACAGTTATGGTAATTCGTTCGTGGATATATTCAAAAGATGAAATGCATCTCAAACAACAAAATGAGTTTATACCTTTTGATTTTTATGCGCGAAATATGCAACTAATGTATGGCATCAGTTATGCCAACAACTATACTTTTTTAGGGATATTGCAACCCGTGGTCAATAGCGGGAGCTATCAACAACCTGAAGTGGAAGTCAAGAACGACTGGCGTTCAACGCAATACAAGGAAAATTATCCGGCTATGAAATTGTTTGCCGACTCCACTCCTTATATGGCTAATTTTTCAAACGTATTTGACACTTGTACAGGTAAAGTTTTTTTAGATGATTGCCATTTAACAGATGGTTATCAAAAAATAATTGCAGTGAAAGTATATGACGAATTAGTGAAACGCAATCTATTGACCACAATAAAATGAAGCAAAGAGATTTGTCAGATATTTTCAGGTGGTACGAAAACAATATTGCGTTTTTTTGACTTATCAACCCAAGTTGGCTAAGTCGATTTTGTAATCGTTTTTTTTGATGGTCATCATTTTCCCCGAAACAAAACCTTGTTTTTACTTGTGCTATAAAATGACCTAAAGAAGGAATGAAAATAATATTGTATCAACTCATTCAAAACATTTACAATACTTGATAACTTGGTTGATGTGGCGGTGCCGCTTATTCTTTGTTGCTGCTCCACAGGAATTTCTATTATTCTAAATTTCTTTCGGGACGCCTCAATAATTACTTCCGCAAGCATAAAAATGCCGTTTGCTTTTAAATCTATTTCTTTAAAAATGGCTGTTCTATATAAGTGTATCCAATTATAATCCTTCAGATTTAACCCAAACAACACAGAAACTAAAAAATGATAAGCCCATGAGTTAAAAAGCATCATTTTAGAATATCCTATCCTTTGCACTCTATAACTAATTACTATGTCGCAATTAGAATGCTCTTGTAAAAAAAAATTTAATGTTTTTTCGTCAATAGGGCTGTCAACGGGTACACATATAGCATATTCATATTTGCATATATTCAATGCGCTTTTTACAGCACCACCAAAACCTTTGTTTATTAAATGAGTAACGCACATGACATTTGTATGCTCTGCTAAAAACATATCAATAATATGTTGCGAAGTGTCAGAGCTTGCATCGTTTACTATTACTATCTCAAATTCAGCAAGTAATAAAAGAGCCGACCTATAGGTTTTTGTTAACGACTCAAATAAATATTCCTCTTCATTGAACACAGGGACAATAATGGAAAGAGGTGTGCTATACTTTGACAATACATCCATGGGCTGTAACACTTTTTTCAATAGCTTCAATCACTTTTACAACATTTAATCCATTGCTCCAGTCGCTTATGGGTTTTTTATTGTTTAAAACACAGGTAACAAAATGGTAAAGTTCATTATACAAAGGGCTGTTTTTGGGTTTTTCTATTTGCTCCGAATAAATAAGTTGATCTCTTCCGCTTTCATCTATATCGCTAGAAAGAGTGGTTTTATATCTGTATAAGTTTGCATTATTTTCAGAGGCCATTTCATCAAAATAGAAGCAACCCTGATTTCCCATAATTTTCATTATCCTTGTTTTTATTGGTTCTATCCAAGAAACAAAAATATCTACGGAAACGTCATTAGGGTAATTTAAGTGAATATTGCACGAGTCAAATTTTTCTCTTTTTAATATTCTGTTTCCTGTTGCGCTTACACTTATCGGTACATCGGTCAATAAAAAATTAGCGATAGCGATGTCGTGGGTTGCCAAGTCATAAATAACATCAGTGTCATATCTAATAGGCCCAAAATTACATCGTTGAAAATGTAGTTGTTGTACTATTCCTATGTTTCCATTATTCAACAATTTTTTGGCATGGGCGATAGTTTCGTTGTATAAATAGGTGTGTCCAACCATTAGAATTAAAGAGTTGGTTTCTGCAATTTCCCCTAAAACCTCGCATTCATTTGCAGTTTGAGCGAGCGGCTTTTCACAAAACACATGTTTATTTGTTTGCAATAGTCGTTTTGTTAAATCAAAATGAGTGCTGAGTTCTGTTGCTATTATTACAGCATTAACCGAAAGGTCTTGTTCTATGGCAGAGAGTGTATCATAGAACTGAATGTCAGGATTTTGTTTTTGTATTGCTGCTTTACGAATAGGTGAAATTTCAAACAGTTTTATGTTCGTAATACTTTCTATTACTCTGCACGTTTGTAAAATTTTATCTCCCCAATAGCCACAACCAATTATTGCTATATTCATTTGTAAATAACCAGGTTTTATACTAAAGCAATATGGTAAAGTTGTTCTAAAATCATTATTGAAAAAACCGAACACATCAAGCCTTTTTGAACAAGAAATAACAGCATTTGGTTAATAAAAATGACGGAAACAAAAGTAGCAAAAAACATTTACGTGCATCTTAATTTTGCATTCAACAACACCATATAGCCTACATTGCTTTAAACTTAATCGTATAATAAAACAAGGGGCCCTTATCATAATCCACTCTATTAATATAAAAATCTCCGGGCACTTTATTATAATACATATCCTTGTTATGAACGATTTTTAAATAGGACTGTAGAAATTCCATTTCGTTATCTGCTGATACTATTATCACCTTATCGCCCATTTTACTTATTGCCTGATAAAAATCAACTACCTTTCTTGGGTTGCAATTACACAATGAAGAGAGAAATTTTTCATATTCCGGGAAAAGAGGCATTTCGGCCATATTAAAATATGCAATAGTGCCTACCTTATCAAATTTATGCAATTGCGTAGGGGCTCCAAAAAATATTGTCTTAGAGTTTTTGTCCAAAAGCAATATTTTGTTCTTTGCTATTTGATTTATCTCTGCCTCTACCAACTCCATATTTTTGGAGTTTTGCCTAAAATCACTAGCGTATCTAAGTTCTGTAAAGAATGAAAATAAAACAACCCCGCCAAGTGCGGCTATGTACAAAAAGGCAAAACGATTTTGGTAATTAAAAGTGTCTCGTGTTGCGTGGAAAATAAAACAAAGATTGCAGAAAGTATAAATTTGAGATAAATGTATGTAATGCCTGTCTTCCATTGTTATGGTATATGCAATTACAAAAATCGTAACCCAAAAGAACACTTGAAATAAGACGTATTCCTTTGTTTTTGAGGCCAAGTGAACAAGCACAAAAATTAAAAAGAGAAAATTAAATAAAACATATTGCAGATGTTGTGTTATTGTATTTCCACTGACATTCCATATACGTTCAATTCTTTCGGATGCTTTGATGTTGCTCTCGCAACTAATCTTCTTTTTCGCCATTGATTGGATAAAATCAACGGTTATTTCTTCTTCATCGTTAATAAAAAAACTTGCAACGGCTTCCATTTTCATGCTGTCTTTTAGCGAAGCCGAATCAAGCATACATCCATTTAACCCGCCATCTGCAACATAGTACAATGCCCCTTCGGTTTGTTTAAGAAACGGACTATCGTCAAGAGAGTTAAAAGACAAGTGCGTTATTGCCAATCCGGGCAAAAGCAATAAAAAAATTATAATGATTGCCTTAAGTTTCTGAGAAGTATTAATAACAATGAATACACCTACAATTATTGATGCCGCCAACGCGGTTTCTTGTCGGCATAAAAACCCTATCAGGTAAATACACAAAGGAACAAGCAGTAAGGCTATGGTTTTAAATTGAAACCCGATGTTTTTAATAAGGGCATATAGCAGCGGCAAAGTTGCACCACAAAGAATGATCGACAACCCTGTTAAACTGTTGGGTTTAAATAGAGAAGGAGTAATAATTGCAAAGAAAAGGATAGTAAAAAAGCATAGTTGCTTTCCTTTTGGGTCTTTTATTCTTTGGTAAAGCATCACAAAAGCTACTCCATAGCCTATCCAGTAAAGAAAAATAACTGTCCACCCATAAACTGCAATATCAGGCATCTTTTGTTGTAGCCACCTAAGAAGGTCTGATATGCCAAACATTCCGTAGATATAAGTATGTGTGATTGTATCTCTTGTGGCGATACCTACTGTGGCGTGCGCCATAAATCCGTCATTATGATCCCAATGGCGAGGCAGGAAAAAGCAAGCGGAAAAGTAAAGAATAGAGTAGAAAAAGAAAATACCAAGCGGATGATTTAAAAGAGTTGTAACTCTATTTTCTTGATTTTTCACAGTTGTTTATTTTTTTTGAAGTACGACAACTTAAAATGTTTAATTTCATGTAATTATGTAGATGTATGTAAGGGTTTTTCGATTGTCATGTCTAAACGCGCATTCTTTAAATGATGTTGATGTTAACGCTCTTGATATTTTGAACAAAGAGGAAGTTGTTGATAAACTGTACCATTGTTAGTGCTGATTTTTGGAGGTAAGTTTAGTATAAAATACGAAGAACGTTTTTACAGAATATTGCCTAACTATAAACAGGTCGTGAGCTGTAGTAATGTTTTGTGTAGCACTTTTTATTGAAGGTTTTTTTGATACATTTGACCATTGCATGTTGTATGAAGGTATTATTCTTAAATCCTCCTGATAAAAATACCGTTCCAGAGGCTCCTGATGATAGCGGAGAAGGCTATTTAGAAGCAGATGACTATGGGTATTTCCCCCCATTGGGGATGTTGTATGTGCTCTCCTATACAGAAAAAAAACACCCTCATCATCAGTATTTTTTTATTGATGCCGTAGGCGAAAAGTTAGACTACGAAAAACTCCATCACCGCATTAGTGCAATTAAACCCGATATTGTTGGTATCACGAGTTTCACTATATCATTGACCGATGTAGTTTTATCTGCGCAGGTAGTAAGAAAGATTGTTCCTGATTCGCATATATGTCTTGGAGGGCATCATCCTACTGCTTTTGCTTATGAAGCGACTCAATTGTCAGCATTTGATTCTATTGTGGTAGGCGAAGGTGAGTATGCATTTTCAGAGCTTGTTTACAGAATAGAAAATAGTTTGGACTACACAGATATTTTAGGCGTTTACACTAAAGATTCTATCCGTAATTTTATTCAGCAAGAATTTAAAGACACCCGTTTCTTGGCGCACATGAATGTGCCCCCGGCATACGTGGAGGAAGTGGATGATATACCGCCTCCCAATAGAGATTACATAAAACATATTAGCTACAACAGCATTGTAGGGGTTAGTGGTAAGTTAGCTACTATGATATCAACCAGAGGCTGCCCTTACAAATGCACGTTTTGTGATGTGCCATACAAAAAATACAGGCAACGAGATTTGGATTTGGTTATGGACGAGATTGAAACATGCCTTGCCATGGGATATGACGAGTTTCATTTTTATGATGATTTGTTTAATGTAAATGCTAAGAAGATAATTGCTTTCTGCGATGCTCTTGAAAGGCGGAATTTGAATATTGTATGGGATTTTAGAGGAAGGGTAAATGGCGTTACAAGAGAATCGTTGGTTAGAGCTAAAGAGGTTGGTTTAAGGCAAATTTCTTTTGGTATAGAAACGGGGTCCGATATAGGATTACAAACTTTGCGCAAAGGCACCAACACAGGGCAGATGCTCAATTGTTTTGAATGGTGCAAAGAATTGGGAATAAAAACTATCGCCAATTTTATGATTGGTCTTCCACACGAAAAATCAGTAAAAGATATACGAGATAACGTAGATTTTTTGATTCGTTTAAATCCGAATTATACCTTGATTAATGTTTTAAGCTTGTATCCTCACACAGAAGTTCACAGACAGGCACTAGCGAAAGGTTTGGCAAAAGAGGGAGAATGGGAAAGGTTTTCACTCGATCCTTTAAACTACAAATTCAGGGTAGAGCATTGGACAGAGTATGTTAGTGAAGCAGAATTGGTTAAACTTCAACGAGAGTCTTACAAAAGGTTTTATTTCCGCCCTCGATACATTTGGAACAGCATTAGAACTATAACAACGGCACACGAGTTAAAATCAAAAATGCGTGGGGTGATGAAACTATTAAGTATGAATTAGAGGAGATTCAACACAGAGAACTTCGTCAATAGGTTTGTTTTACCAATGAGAGAATTAGGAAAATTATAATATTTATTTGAGCTTTGAGAGGTATGGATAAATAAACAGTTTAAAGAAAGTACAATAATGATAACCGAATTAATCAACAAAATAACCAAAAGGTCATCTAACGAGATTGTTAAGTGGCTGCCGATAAAACAAAGTTTTATCAACGAAGAAGAATATACCAATGTTATTCACGACAAAGGATATGTGATTGCGGGAAAGTTAACTGAAGACCAGTTGAGCCAACTAAGAAAGCTGTATAGCGAATTGCATAATTTTCAACAGCAAGAGGGTGGGATGTTTTATAGTGTGTATTCGCGAGATGTTGCCTACCGTAAAAAGGTAAACGATGATATTCGCGCTATTTTAAAGCCAACGTACGATACCCTTTTTCACGACTATAAAACGGTTATCAATTCTTATATCGTAAAAGTAAGCGGCCCCGAAAGCGAGTTTTCGCTACATCAAGATTCTACCGGTTTAGATGAAATGAAATATTCGTGTGTGAGCGTTTGGATTCCGTTGCAAGACACAAATAATACAAACGGATGTTTGAGTGTGGTTCCGCATAGCCACAAAATGTTTTCTCCATATCGAGGAATTTCGTTTCCACAGCAATTTGAAAATATCAGTAACACCGTTCGCAAATATTTACAGCCAATAGAAATGAAGGCGGGAGAAATATTATTATTTGACAATCGTTTAGTTCACACATCGGGTGTAAACAGTTTGGGCGAAGATAGGGTTGTGGTAATGTCTGGCATCTTTCCGTCTGATGCAAAAATAGTTTCTTGTTTTAAAGACACAACTGTTGAAAACAGCCCAATAGAAATTATTGAGCAAGCCGATGATTATCTCATCACATTCGAAAATTTCTTCCACGATTGCACTTGCCGCCCCGAAACAGGAACTTTAATTGGCACATCGAATTGGGACACATCGCAGATGAGTGAAAAGCAATTTTTGGTTCTTTGTAAAGAATATGGATTGAAAGAAAACAGCAACTGCGATTATTGGAAAGCATCCGAACGACAATCAATCATAGGCGAACCCGTTACGAAACAATGACCTCGATTTTTAAAAACGAAGCGCATCAAAAAGAAATCAGCCAAAAAGGATTTGTTCAAATTCCTCTTTTGTCGGAGTTTGCTATAAAGGAGCTACTCCTGTTTTTTGAGCAGCAAACAGAGAATGTAATTGAGCCATTTCATACAACCCACTTCAGTACTAATAAAAATTATAAGCAAGCTACGCATGATATTATCAGCAAAATAGTTTTTGCCGCAGTGGAGCCATTGTTAGATAATTTCATACCTGTTTTTGGCAATTTTATGGTGAAGCAAGCGGCCGAAAATGTGTTTATGCCATTGCATGCCGATTGGACGTATGTGGATGAGAACAAATACAGAAGCATAGCGATTTGGATTCCACTAATAGATACTGACGAAGGAAACGGTTGCTTGGGTGTTATAGAAGGTTCTCATACAATAATGAACAAAATTAGAGGGCCAAGAATTCAACAAAGCAGTTACACCCACGATAAGGAATGGGTAAAAACTTTGGGGAAATTATTACCAGCAAAAGCCGGAAGTGCAGTAATATACGATCACGGCTTGTTGCATTTCTCTCCACCAAACCGAAGTGGAAAAATTCGCCCTGCTCTTAATTTATCGCTTGTACCTATGGATGCCGAAACAATTCATTATTGTATTCCAGAAGGCGCGAGTGAAATAGAGTTATACAAAGTCGAAAATCCACAATTCTATATTCATTACAACAATTTTCAGCGACCAGAAACAGGAACATTGACAGTAAAATTACCGACTGCCACAGTATCGTTCATTGATGAAAAAATGAAAGCACTTTGTGTGTAGTATAAAATTGATTGAGGCGCATTCGTGTTTGATGAAATTGTTTTTGTTTCAAAAGGAAATCAATATTTTCGAGGAAAATAACATCAACAAATGAGTGTAGGTAAAATTTTTTCTTCTTCCCCAATAAAGTTAATCACTAATCTATTCGGAAAAAGAGATGAAGACTGTTCAATCTCCTCCCAACAACAAAGTGGCAAAGGGAAGCAGCGGATCGATATGTGGGACTTTCCAACAATGTCTATGGACGATATGTTGAAAAAAGAAACAGCAATCACCGACCTTTACGACAATAAAAAAAATGGATACTTAGTCAAAGGGTTTTTGAGTCAAGAAGAAGTAGAGTTTGCGTTAGCTAACTTGAAAAAACTTAACGCGACCTCTAATGGAGAATTTCCTAAGGGAGCTGGTTATAGTAACCCTAAAACTTTTTCTATGCTAGCAGATGAAAAAATAGGGGTAAGCGAAGAATTATTAGATCAATACTTGGCAGAAATTGAACAATATCGTTTGACGCTAGATAATATATTCCCTTTTGGCTACGAGGAGCGACTGCTTAATTTTTTCTCATCTATTGAAAGTAATATTGATGTAAAAATACCAGTTATCAAAAGAGGTAAAGACTTAAAACAGTTAACAACATCCACTTTTAGATTTTGCTATCCTGATGGCGGAGGAATGAATACTCATGTTGGAAATATGTTTCCTACAATTTATCCATTGTTTTACAGTTTCTTAAATAAACTAATGAATATTGAACGCCAAATCAGTTATTTCGTAATGCTTTCGAAGCCAGAAGAAGGAGGAGATTTAGTGCTTTTTGATGCGCTCTGGGGGGATTTTGTACTATATGACCCAGTAAATAGAAGTATAATAAAGGCAGACGGAAAAAGAGTATTGCTAGCAGATTTGGATAGTCAACCTATTAGTCCAAATCCTGGCGATTTGATTCTATTTAACGGAGGTGATATATGGCACAAAGTGGATAATCTTTCGGGTTCTAGAAGCAGAATAACAGTGGGAGGCTTTTTAGCAAAAACGATAAATAACTCAAATATTTATGTTTGGTCGTAGTTGTGATTGAATCATTAGCCGGAGCATACAAACCTCAATATGTTTATAGAACAATCGCATAATACTCTTTTTGAGCAACAGGGGTACGTTGTACTTCCACTGCTTGAACAAAAGGATATTTCGTATCTCGAAAGTCTTTATATTGAAAGTGCGTCCGATGCACAAGTAAAAGAACCTTTTTACACTTCTGTGTGGAGCCCAAACAGAGCTTACCGAAAGTTTGTTTACGAAAAAGTAAGCCCTATAATGTTTAATCAGGTTGCTAAATTTTTGTTAGACAGCGAACCAATATTTTCCAACTTTCATGTCAAAAAAAGTGGCGGAGATAGTGCATTGATTCCACATCAAGATTGGAACTTTGTGGATGAAACAAAGCACCAGTCAATGACAATTTGGTGCCCGCTAACCAATGTAGATGAAAAGAACGGAGCTTTGCAGGTAGTATCAGGGTCGCATCGCATGAATAATTATGTAAGAGGGCGTTTTTTTGACTCCCCTTTTGAAAACATTCGGGATACTGTAGTCAAAGCTAAAATGACATCAATTCCTATGAAAACCGGAGAGGCTATTTTTTTTCATTCTCGATTGATTCATGCCTCATCTCCCAATTTTTCAAACAATACTCGTGTGGCGGCATCTGTTGTAGTGGTACCTAATGGAACACCCATTGTTCATGATGTATTAGATAGAAAATCCGCTACTGTTAAACGGATGAAAGTAACCCCCGATTTTTTTTATAATTATAGTTGTTATGATGATTTATTGGGTATTGCTGGCATAGAACAGGGCACTTATCGTTATGAAGCAATTTCGGGTATAGAATTAGATGCTGTTTGTGGCAAGAGGCACTATTGAGTTTATATGTAAGGAGACAATATGAAGAATCCAATTTTTAAAAGCGAAGAAGAGCAAGCAACATTTGAAAAAGATGGCTATGTAGTTGTTCGGAGGTTGATACCTCCGCCCATTGTGGAGGCACTTAATGCACTATACTTAATGCATGAAAAAGAATCTCAGGCGGATCAGCATGGGATGAGCAATTCCTCACATGCAAGAAGCCCAGAAGCAGCTCTAAAAATATGCCAACAAATGGAATCGCTTGTTACAGAGTACGTGGATAAGCATTTGATAAACTATAAATTTTTAGGGGGAGGTTTTTTAGTTAAAAAAAGTGGAGAAGATTCGTACTTTGATATGCATCAAGACAGAACTCTTGTAGAAGAACCACAGTATTGCTCATTAAATTTTTGGATGAGTTTGGACGACATTGGCAAAGATCGCGGACGGTTGTTTGTGCTGAAAGGTTCTCCTCGACTAAGCCCATATATTCGGACGGCTCCTGAGTATTCAATGAAGTTGAATCAAGTTAAAAAAGTTGCCCCACATTTCTTTACTTACTTGGATACAGAAGCGGGCGATGTTGTGTTTTTTAACCACGCCCTTATTCACGGCTCAGAAAAAAACCTGTCTGGACGCAACAGAATGGCAGCAACAATGGGGGTATATAGTACGGATGCATCATTGTCAATTTATTATAAAGATTCCGAAAGTCCACCAGACAAAGCTGAGCGGTATCTCATAGATAATCAAGTATTTATCAATTCAAGAAATGGGCGCCCACCCAAAGAGGATTTTAATGGATTTGTTCACCTCGGTAAAGCGTGGAGCAGCCCTATAACCCCAAAACAACTTTCTGATTTTATGATGCAACAATTAAGTTTCAAAGAGAAGGTAATCGTCTATGGAAGGAAAATGAAATCTGTTTTTCAGAAGAAGTATTAACTATGCAAAAAAAGAATTTTTTTATTTCATTATAGTAATATACTCGCTATGCTTTTCAAAGATAAATCGCTGTATGAGTTATATCGTAAAGACGGCTATGTTGTGCTCCCGCTTTTTGACGATAATTATCTGGGTGCTTTGAAAGAACTTTATCAAAAAAACACCATCGGTCAAGAAAAAGGACTACTACCTTCCTTGAGATATAGGAGCAATGACGAGAAAGTAACAGAGTATAATGATATTGCTGCAATCGTTGATACCGCACTAAGAAGATATTTCGAAGACTTTGATTATGTTGCAAATCATTTTATCACGAAAACAGCTAATAATCCTGATGAATTTAGACTACATCAAGACTGGAATGTTACTGACGAAGATAAGTATATCGCTGCACATATTTGGTCGCCTTTACAGGATACCGATGAACAAAACGGAGGATTGTTTGTTGTTAAAGGCAGTCACAACTTTTTCAAAAATTTCCGCTCCGGTTCATTAGGAATACCTTTTATCACAACAACCGAAAACGTAAAGCAGCATATCACTTCCTTTAAGTTAAAGCAAGGTGAAGCAATTGTTTATAATCAGGCCTTGTTTCACGGCTCACACCCCAACAATACAGATACTGACAGAAAAGTCGCATTAAGTTGTATTAAACCAAAAGAAGCCCCTATGCTGATTTATCATAAAGAAAGTGTAGATAATACAGGAACAAGAATAAAAGCATATAAAATCACCCCCAATATGCTGTTGGAGCAAATTGCGGAACTTGAAAAAGGAGCAGTGCCCGAACAAGCAGCCCTTTATTCAGAATTTACAGTTTCAAATTCGCAGCAAAAAGAAATAAATAATCATAGTTTTGAAGAACATCTTCGTTAATATGGAAAGTATTTATAACTCTATTTTTAAGGATGTCAATGTTGGCAAGAAGTTAGAGCAGAGCGGGTGGGCATTACTTGATTTTTGCAATCAAGAAACAATAGAAGTACTGGAAAAAAAATTCACCGAACTATTGCCTCTCTTCAATGAAATGCCGCTAATTATCACGCTGCTTCATCAACACAGAACAGTTACTCAGCAAGTACACAATACTATTTTGTCGGAGTTAAGAGCAGATTTCAATAGACATTTCAGGAGTTACAAAGTACCTATCGCTCATTTTTTTGTAAAAACAAAAAACTCTCCACACATTGGACTACATCAAGATCCAATGATTACCGATCAGGCTATTCAGCCAAGCTATGGTTTATGGATACCTTTAATAGATACAGACGAAAACAACGGTGCTTTAGCTGTACTTGACGGAAGTCATCGCTGGTTTCATCCTTTTCAGGCCGACACGGTTCCGATGTCAATAGGTGAGATATGGAAAAGGTTAATACCTGAATGTACTATACTAAGCCTAAAGAAAGGGCAGGCAGTGCTAATGGATAACCGTCTTGTGCATTATTCTTATCCTGTCTTAACAAATGAAATCAGACCTGCCGCTGTTATCAAACTTACACATATAGACAATACTTATTACACATTATATCAAAACAATGAGAGTATATCATTGATTAAAAACAATGAAAATTTTTATTTGAATGAATCGTGGGTTTGCGACAAAACAAAATTCCCTCCCGGTGAAATTGTTGGCATACTTGACTTTGAACCTCGTGCTATTAGTTATGAAGAGTATCAAACTATAAAATCCGCTAACATCCGTAGCTCTTTTCAAACAAAAACGATATTTGATTTTTTGAAAAGTGGGCAACCAAATAGATAATGCTCTATATTAGATAGTTTACATGCAACAAGAAGTATATATTACCGATTATTTCTTCGAAAGGAAGTATGCACCAACATATACTTTAATACCTCCTTTTCCCATGGAGGTATTATTAGATGTTACCTCCTTTTGTAATCACGCCTGCACATTTTGTACAAACCCAGATATTGAGCTCAAAAAAACCGTAAATAAGGAATTAGCACTCAAATTTATTCAAGATTCATACAACTTAGGTGCGCGCAGGTTGGGCGTGTTTGGTACGGGAGAATCATTTCTTTATAAGCAACTTTATGAATATATTCTCTTTGCAAAAAAGATAGGATTTGACTACGTATATATTAAAACAAACGGAGCGTTATGCACTATTGAAAAGTTGGCACCCGTTTTAGATGCCGGCTTAGATTCATTGCGTTTTTCTATACATGCCGGCACAAGAGAATCTTATAAAAAAGTACAAGGTAAGGATGACTTTGATAAGGTGTTGAAGAATGTACAGCAAGCAGATAAATACAGAAAAGAGAAAAAATTGAATGTTGAAATTGCTGTAAGTATGGTAGTAACCAGTATTGCAGGCAACGAATTAGATTTGCTGAAAGAACACATAGGCGATTGTGTAGATGTGTGGGACGTACAAGACTTGAATTCGCAATGTGGTAATTTACTGGATAACAAAGAGAAAGGCGAAATTAAAGGAGGCGGCCCTCGATTCGATTTCAAAGCAGGGAAGTGTAAACAGCCATTTTCTTCATTATCGCTTACTCCAGAAGGCTATATTTCTGCATGTATTATGGATTTTAATGGTGATTTGATAGCAGGAGATTTTAATGAAACTGAACTAAAAGAAATATGGGAAGGTGAGGTGCTTGTAAAGTTCAGAAAAGACCACATAGAGAACAACCTAAAAGACCATATTTGTTACGCTTGTATTTATAATAAAGAGAATGAACATAAGCCGCTGCTTGAAAAGTTTTCAAGAAAACATCGAGTAAAACAGGTATTGGGATAGAGAATTCTTACGGAATTGATATGATACACAAACAAAGAATATCGTTGTTGATGATGAGTGCAATCGCTGTTGCGATTGTTTACAACGGGTGCAATTTTTATAAACCCCAGCAAGACTCTATACACAATCACGAAAAGTATAAGAATATATCAAGGGCAGATCTCTTGAATGCGTGTCAATCGTGCCATGCAGAACAACACAAAAATGAACAACTTGGTCCACACGCCAATGCTTATAAGGCTTTGGCAGAGCATAAAGAGTATGTTAATTCTACTGAATATAATTTAGCTGGATACACCACACTTGTAAACCGCGATTTAGAGACAGAATGTATTAATTGCCATGCCCCCAAGAATTTGTTTGAAGATGCTTATGTTGGATTAGAGCTTTTGTCCATGTCCGTGTTAAGCAAAATGCCTACGGATACATTTTTTACAGAACCCAAACCAAGAATAGCGGAGCGACTGACGGGTATTGATTGTCTTTCATGTCACTACAATGGTAAAGACGTTTTGGCTTCAAAGAACTTCAAAGAGAAAAAAGAAAGTCGTTCGATAGAAGGATATTGTTTTCCTAAACCATCTGCTTTTTTAAGCTCAGATCTTCTTTGTGCCAGTTGCCATAAAAGTAATTATAACGATAAAGAAGATTTTTTGGGGATTACTTCTATGAACTGCAATAGTTGCCACACAGAAAAAATACAAGGCAGCTCCACACATTACACTTATTGGAAAAACCGAAAAAAAGAAGTGCTTGATAGTTCTTACTACGAAGGTATGATAGCGGGTCTAAAGATTACAAATGAAAAAGACAAAATATTTGTGCAACTAAAAAATACATCAATCCCTCATCCATTTAATATTTGTAGAGAAACGGGTGTTTTGTTTGAATTTAAGAATAGTAATAATGCTGTTTTGACTGAGAAACGAGTAGTGTTAAACCGAAAAGATGTTTACTGTAGTTTTGTTGATATACCACAATTTGCAAAAGAAGCAAAAGCGGCAAGCGAGTCGGGCAATGCATTTGAATACAATGCAGAGCCGATTACTTTTGAGGTTGATAAAGCAAAACATAAAGGGATAACAACCGTAGGGGTGAGCGTATTAACCAAGGGGCAATATTGGCATGATGATAGCACAGGAGATGTAACAATCCGAAAGTCCTATCCCATAAATTGAAATTAAGTATAATTGCGCTCAGGCAAATGATTTATTGTTTCGCAGTGGCAAACAATTACATAGATAAAAGCATCAATGTCTCTTCCAATAATTTCAGTCAATAATGTAGCAAAATCTTTCAAAGTTGCCGATAGCAATACACAAACAGTAGGGATTGGCAGTACATTTTGGGCATTAAAAGATATTTCTTTTGACGTTTTGGAAGGAGAAGTGTTGGGAATAATTGGGCGCAATGGCTCAGGCAAAAGCACACTACTTAAAATTCTAAGTAACATAGTTAAACCATCCTCAGGCACAGTTATGTTAAGAGGAAATGTTACATCTATTTTAGAGATTGGGTCTGGCTTTCATCCAGAACTCACTGGGATAGAAAATATTTTTCTCTATGGTAGTATGCTTGGAATGAGCCGAAAAGAAATAAACCAATTGTTGGAAGAGATTGTTGATTTCAGCGAAATAGGAGATTTCGTTAATGAGCAAGTAAAAAATTATTCCAGCGGTATGTATCTACGCCTTGCATTGTCGGTAGTGCTGCAGGCGCACATTTCAACCCTTATAGTTGATGAAGTATTAGCGGTAGGCGATGCCGGGTTTAAAAAAAAGACGTTTGACAAAATCAGCTCACTTATCAAAAAGAGAGGCGTTTCTGTTGTAATGGTATCTCATGGAATGAACGACCTAATTGAGTTAAGCAATAGGTGTATTTACTTAGAAAAAGGAAGAATAGTTGACGAAGGTCTGCCCGATGATATCATTTCACGGTATTTGGTGGATGTTACTTCTGGAAACAATAGAAAAGTGCCACCTGGTTCTGTAAAAAAGTTGGAATGGGATAATGTGCCAGAGGCTCCGGGCAATAATCAGGTGCGACTAATTGGAGTAGCCATAAAACAAGATCAAGAAGAACAGCGAAGCGATATTTTTATTGAAGATGCCCTTTTTTTTGAAGTTGAATTTGTAAAACTGACAGACAATATTGCTTTAAATGTAACCCTTGTTTTTTACGATGCATTACAAACCCCGCTGTTTTTTGCCACATCATTGTACAACAAAGCAGAAGCAGATATAGACAACTTATATCAAACAGAGAAAGGTCGCTTGAAGTATTCTTGTTTTATACCAAGTTTTTTCAATGCAGGGCATTATTCTTTTCAAGTAAAGTTTGGTACAGAGAGCGAACCGGAACTCTATGTACATAGCGAAAAGTTTAGTTTTTCAGTAAAAAAGAATCCCATTTTAAAGTATCAAGAGATAAAACCAGTGATACTTAGACCGAGTTTCAATTGGGTTCATCAAAGAATTCTATAGACGTTAGACAGAAAATTATTCTTCAGAGAAATGACAATCACTTTAACTGTTCTTTTCTGCAAAAATTTTATTTGAATCAACTTGCTGTCTTGTTTTTTGAAATGGTGTATGCCTAACGTTTAAAAAAATGGCTATAAATAAGTCGTGCAGCTTCATTATATCCAGTGGAGTTAAAATGTGCATCTATATGCCAATATAGTTGTTCAGGCTTATTATATCTTGATAGGCTATCATTTAAATTAAGGTATTCTATGTTTAACTCAGTTAATTGCTTATTTAATGCCATATACTCATTATTAACACTCAAAACTTCCGATAGCACAGGGGTGAGTACCACATAAAGCCTTACATTTTCTTTATCTGTCCAAGGAATAATTGAGAACTTAAACAGCTCTATAATCTGTTTTATAGCTTCTTGCGCTGCAGCTGTTTTATCTTCCTTTGTCATCAGTGTAAAATCATAACCAAGCACATTATGCATAAAAAGCCTAAATACATAACTTATTGCGTAAAGCGGTTCCCAAAATGGAGGTTTGCGAAATTGTATAGAACCATCATCTA
>Ga0209573_1000524_pt1 | contig 79652 bp, 72 predicted proteins | sample TNRBio252014_DNA_FD_185870 | JGI IMG/M metagenome (GOLD analysis project Ga0209573, IMG submission 185870) | Wastewater treatment Type I Accumulibacter community from EBPR Bioreactor in Madison, WI, USA - TNR Reactor_6/25/2014_ DNA (SPAdes)... | ecosystem: Engineered > Bioreactor > EBPR >... | reverse complement strand
AGGTGACAAAACGTCAATAAAGTCGAAACCGCAGTTCGTCTAAGACATAAGCCATCAGGCATAGTAGTAGCTTGTCAGAAGGAACGATCACAATTAGCAAACAGAGAGCTAGCTATGAAAATGCTAAAATCTGCACTTTACAAAAAGAAAATGGAAGAAGAAGAAGCAGAAAAAGCGAAAATAGAAGGAGCTAAGAAAAAGATAGAATGGGGTAGCCAAATCCGCTCTTATGTGTTCCAACCATATACTATGGTAAATGACGCAAGAGTAGAATATAAAACTTCAGATATTACATCTGTAATGGATGGTGATTTAGATGAATTAATAAAAGCAGTATTATTAAGCGGGGAAGTATAAAGTGAAAAAAGCAATTCTATTAGTAATTAGTATAATATTATTATTCAGTTGTAGCGAAAATATAGACCAATCTTTCAGTGCATCAGGTGATAATCCTATGTGGAGTTTATCTATCTCTAAAGAAAAAGATGTTAGATTTTCAATGAAAGGAATGGATAAAGAGATAGTATATAATATGGGTGATGAGAAATATACTGAAACTCTACACATACATCAGGACGGTGATATCCTATTGGAGTTTAACATATTAGAAAGAGAATGCCACAACTATATAAAAGAAAAAACCGAAACATTTCAAGTAATAATTCGAGTAAATGGAGAAAAATTTCTTGGATGCGGCCAATTCCGGGACTAAAAAACTTCACTTTTTTTGAGACGTTTTAAGGTTTCATGTGTCTATATAAATAATAGATGTACAAAAGTCGGAAAAGTATGAAATTTTCTATACTAATTTTATTTTACATACTTCCTATCTCCCTGCTAAGTCAATCGGTAGTAATAACGAAGATTGAAACTGATGCATACCCTACGTTAAATTGTGAATATATGGTTCTAGATGAATCAGGTAGAAAAATTGCCCCTGACAAAAGTGAAATGAGCCTAACTGAAAACGGTATATTACAAACTATTAATAATTTAAGTTGCGAAAAGAATAAAAATCCAGAACCTATTTCATTGGTATTAACATTAGATAACTCTATTTCAATGAAAGATACTCTTTCGAATGGGAAATCTAAATTAGAGGTTACTAAAAATGCAGCGATAAAATTTGTGGATCTATTACATCCTAATACGGAGATAGCCTTAACACACTTTGGCTCTGATACCTATAGAGATATGAGTTTCACATTGGATAGGAACATAGTAAAACAAGCAATTAATGCATTACTACCTGATGGTGGAGGTACTGATATAAATAAAGCTTTGACTCATTCAGACGGCTCTATTGCATCAACAATAGGTGCGAATTATAAGAAAATAATAGTATTTATGACAGATGGTATGACTGGTAATCTTAACAAACAGGAATTAGTTAAACCATTTCTAGATAGCAATATAACTTTATATACTGTCTCTATTTACACTAGTATGGATAAAGAGTTAAAAGAAATATCAAATTTGACAGGTGGTTTAGCATTCGACAATCTTCAGGGTGAAGATAAAATAACCTCCGTATTTCAAACATTAGCTAATCTTATCTCAGGTTTAGAAGTATGTAAGTTAAATTATATTTCGGAGAATTGCGGTAGAGATCGAGATATAGATCTAATCTATAAAGATATTTACTCAGACAGTGCTAGATTCACACTTTCGAAGGCACAACTTATCGAATATAAAACTAACCCAACAAGTATTAACTTTTATAAAGGAAATAAACAAATATACTATAGCAATATAGTCTCAAAAAAAGATACACTTGTCATATCCGATATTTATTCACTTTACTCTGGATTTGAGATTATAGAACCAGCTAAAACTGATTTCCCAATCAAACTAGCTTCTGGAGAAAGAATTAGAATTAAAATTGAAAATCCGAATAATGAAAATGAAATAAGTGACGTAATACGTGTAAAATCAAATTCCTGCGAAGATCAGGATATTGAAGTGAGATATATTCCTAGAGAGAACAACCTTACCGTTTTGACTCCAAATGGCGGTGAGACTTATTATGTAGGGAATGCTATAAATCTCGAATGGAAATACGATTCAGAATTTTATAATTTCAATATAGAATATTCTACAAATGCTGGTTTTAGTTGGAATAAAATAGCTGAAAGATATAATTCTTTGGATTTCCCATGGGAGGAAATACCTGAGACACCAACCGAAGAGGCTTTACTAAAAGTTTACGATGTTAATTCCATTCAAAATAGAATAGCTACACATAGTCTTGGTTTAATAGATTCTACACCACAATCGAACATAAAAAGAATTGTTAAATATAGTAATAATAAGTATTTAGTATTAACATCATTTCGTGAAAAGTTCGTATATAAAGATTTAACATTAGACACAATAGGTCAACCAAGTAAGTATAGCAATATTCTAAGAGTCGCATTGCTAAAGTTAGATGAAGACTTGAATGTTGAATCACATAAAGTATTCTTAACAGAAGAAACAAATTTTCATTTGACAATCATCAATAATGATATTTACTTACTATTGAGTAATCCCTACTCTTTAGCATATGACACACTAGACTATAGTAAAGATGTAAATAAATATAATGTAGGTTTGATACTTAAAATAAATCCAGATTTGAGTCTAAGTTCTTACAAAAAAATCTATAATGAATCCCAATTAGTAAGTGGAGTTAATTATTATCTTTCCTTCAAATCATCACAAAATAAACTACATTTATATGGTAATGCTAATAGGAGTTTGGAGTACAATGACAGTAAGATTATAGATGCCCCCGGCTCGTCACGAATAAATTATCTTGCACGATTCGATAATGAATTGAATTTTGAAAAAATCAATTATTGGGATTTCGAATATGATAGTTTAAATTTCGAATTAAATGGAATGCAACCAACTACTGACGATAAAATATTGCTTTGGGGAACGGGTTCAGGAGCAGGACATTTAAATTTGGATACTAACTATAGTAGATTTTTAGTTGTTGAAAACGATTATAATAATCCAGATTTAGAATTAAAAACTTACCTTTCATTTAAAAAACGAGTAGATTTTATACCATTAGACTATAGATATTATAAGGATATAAATTACTTTTCACTGCAAACAAATAAAACAACCTATTATGATAATGAATCAAAGACTATTGGTGATGAAGACCCATTCGTTAGATTAATAGCTATAAATGACAATAATGAATTGTTATGGGAAAATCAATTTGATAAATATGCTACAGGTAAGAACATTGACATATTTGAAAATAACTCAATATTATTGGGTGGTAGAACCAACGAGACAATTATACTGGGAAGTGATACAATACCTCGAAACCAAAACACTATTTTTGTATCATCGATGAATCTATATAATGGGAATCTAAATTGGACGAAGTATATAGGAGAGCCCGTATACACTGGCAACTTAATTACTTTAAATAATAAAATAGCATTAACTGGTAATATTAATAAGAATATAGACTTCGGCCGAAATCACTATAGCGATATAGAGTTGAATTCGAATTATGTAAAAGATTTTATATGGTCATTAGAATATAACACGATAAACTCAGATGTTTCTGATTCATTATGGTCAATTAAAAAAGCATCATTCGAATATTTAGATACAATAGATTTTGGAAAAGTTTACATTGGCAGTAGAAAAGATAGTCTTATTAATGAATTTATAAATAGAATATTACCTGGAGATGTAGTAATAAATAGAATAACTATAGAGGATTCGAGATATACAACTAATTTTGTCGGCCCAATTAATCTTCAAGACCAATTAGATATTAAGATTCAATTTAATTCTGATGTAGCTGGTAAAAACATATCTAGAGGTATAATAGAGACTTCACAAGGCAAATTTTATTTTTATGTTTTATCAGAAGAGATAGGTGATAATTCTACTTTTCTTTGGTCATTCAAAGAGATTGATATAGATTTTGGCGATTTGGATATATCACAATCTAAAATAGAATCAGACTGGGTAGTTAGAAATAAGAACGAAGCAGCTATTGGGATAGACAGTATTGTAATTATAAATGATACAAACAATGAATATAGTTTTAATGTAACATCTTCACCTACTCATGTATTCGCACTTGATACACTCATTTCTGAGTTTGCATTTACTCCTCGAGTTGCGGGGCCAAGTAGTGCCGAGGTTCATTTCTATCTAGATATAAGAAGAGAACCCGTTATAGCAAAATTAAAAGGTAACGGAATTAGTAAGGATTCAGTTCGATTATCAGTTTCTATAGATACTATAAATGCATTTCCAGGTAATTTGACTTTGATACCAATTAGGATTAACCTCAATGACAATCCTAATTCTTTAGATTTATATAGAACTGAAATTGATCTAGAGTATAATGCTACTTTGCTCTTGCCTTTTCGATTAGAAGATGAAGGTACTGTAAGTAATAAGATTAGAAAAATAACATTATCATTAAGCTACGAAGAGATGCAAAGTGGAATAATCGAGAAGCGTTTTCTACCAACAATAGGAAATGCTATTAACACTGTATTAGATATAGTAGATGTTAGAATATTCAATAGCAAAAATGAGGAAATCACTCAAAATAATATACTCGTTGAAGACGGTCTTTTTACTCTTGATGGTGTATGCCTTACCGATGGTCAATACAGATTATATGAAGAAAGTGCTCCAAATAGTATAGAAATTATAAAGGAAAATGGAGTTTTTTTTGTAGATTATAACTTGGTAGAAGATGGATTTACGAACTTGTCACTTTATGATATCAATGGCAAATTAGTAACTACTTTAACAGCAAATGATTTGAGGAAAGGAGAACATAGAACTGAAATTTATACAGAAAATATTGCAAACGGAAATTATATCATCAGGTTGGAAACTCCATCTGATATCATTACAAAAATATTCACTATTACTAAATAGATTGAAAAGCACATTCACAATATTAATTATTTTAATAAGTTCATTAGGGCTTATTTCTAAAGAAGAAGCGAAAGAGCATTCAGTTTATGTTGGGACTAACTTAGGATTGAATCTGCAGAGTTCGAATTTTGATAATCTGGGCAATGCAAATACTTGTTGTCCTGGGTTCACTTCTGGATTTGGAACTGGATTAAACTTTGGAGCAGGGTATAATTACCTATTCGGTGAAACCTCTTGGCTATTTTTAGGTTTAGATTACACCAATATGAATTCGGATTTTATTGTGACTGAATCGGAACAAATCAACCTAATAGGAACAAATAAGAAAGACGCTACAATAGAACAAAAAGTAGTATCGGAGCTTAACTCCTTAGGGTTTACATTTGGTGCAATTTACGAATTATTCGATTCGTTTGATGCATCTTTGGGTTACAGAATAGGCTTACCTAATGACATAAGTTATCGTCAAACTGAAATTTTGATTTCTCCGAATGACGGATTATTTCAAGAGACTAATAGTAGAACTAGAACAGATATTAATGGAATAATACCTAATAGTATTTACCATAGTTTGATGGCAAAATTTGCTTATAGATTATATACTAATAACGATAAAACAACATATTTAAATCCAAATGTTAGTTTTAATATTGGACTTAATTCAATTAATGACGAAATGAATCTTACTCCGAATAGTATCAATTTCGGTATAGATTGGGCTTATAGTTTTAGTGGTTCATCTACAGAGGTAATAAATGTTCAGAAAAATACTGATGTAGAAAAGATTGATACTAATTCTACAACTGCATTTGTAAAAAGTCAAGATATAAAGAAAATAGAAACTCCAAAAGTTATAATTAGACCAATAAGTATTGATAAAAACAATAACAGACAAGATATAAATGAGATTGTAATAGATGAAGTTAAATCTATTAGAATGGTTCCTCTTCTGAACTATATATTTTTTGAAAGGGATTCGTCAAACCTACCGATAAGGTATAGTGTCTTCAACAAAAAAGAGTCGTATAAATTCAGTTCAAACAATCTATTCGAAACGAATACTATTGATTTGTATCATCATATTCTTAATATAATTGGAGAGAGAATGATGGCAAATCCTAAGTCAAAATTAAGCATAGTTGGGACTAAATCAGAAAAAGAAGTTGGCGAATTAGCTAAGGTATTACCAATTGAGAGGGCTAAAACTGTCAGGGACTATTTAGTAAATACTTGGGGCATTTCTGAGAAAAGATTATTGATTTCCTCAACTGATAAACCAACTGTACCATCTACTAGCTCCGAAACGGAATCAATAGAAGAAAATCAAAGAGTTGAGCTCTATTCTGTGGACGAAGATTTATTAGCACCATTACTACTAAAAGATACTTTATATACCCCAATTACTAGAGAAATTGACTTTTACACAGTTATAGACACAAATGTAAAAGAATTCTCTTGGAATTTTAAAGTATTCAATGATGAATACTCACCATATTTCGAAGAAAGTGGAAGGTTAGTTCCTCCTTTGAAAACTCAATTTTTGATTAACGAAGAGATAGCTAACAAAATAAAAGATAAAAGAGAAATAACTTATAGATTTGATCTTATTAGGGCTACTGAAGAAAGAGAGAATGTTACCGGACGAATCAATATATCTATTAATTCACTAGAACAAAAAGAAAGAGAAAAAGCTAATGATATCAGAATAGATAATTATAGTTTAATCCTGTTCGATTTTGATAAATATGAACTTAGTAAAAAGAACTCAGAAATATTAGATGTTATAAAATCCAATATAACTAATAATACAAGATTGCTTATTTCAGGATATACCGATAAAATTGGAGATTCAGAGTATAACAAATCACTTTCGAAGAAAAGAACAGAATCTGTCGCTTCGGAGTTCCCTAATAACCCGAAAGAATTATTCCCTTACGGAGAATCTATAATATTATATAACAATAATTTACCAGAAGGACGTTTCTATTCAAGAACTGTAACTTTAAAAGCAATAACACCGATTAAAAAATAAATGCCAAATACTAAAACTTGGGTAACGCAAGTCCCACAAAACATAGACAAGGTTTGGGACTTTTTCTCTAGACCAGAAAATCTGAATGAAATTACTCCAGATGACATGAAATTCCAATTCCTGACTGATACTAAGGGAAAAATGATGTATGAAGGTATGATAATCAGATACAAGGTCTCCCCTCTTCCTCTTATGAAGTTCAATTGGGTCACAGAGATTACTAAAATCCGAGAAAAGGAATACTTTATAGACGAACAGCGTATAGGCCCCTATAAGCTTTGGCACCACGAGCATCACTTCCGCAAAATAGATGAAAATAATACTGAAATGAGAGATATACTAACTTACGATGTCGGAAAAGGTATTTTCGGACCAATATTAGATAAGCTATTTATTGGGAAGAAAGTTGATAGTATATTCGATTTTAGAGAAAAAATAATTACCAATTTCTTTAAATAAGAAATCCTCTAATTTTACTAGAAAGCAAATCTATATCAATTTTTTCTATTGGGTGAGCTGTGTTTTCGAATTCTAAATATTCAGAGTTATTTATCTTACTGACAATTGCAGGAGTTTCATTAGGAGTAACCATATTATCTTTATCTCCCCTAGTAAGTAAAACGGGAATATCAATCTTCGATAATGCATAATCCGACAAAGGAGTTGATTTTGCAATCTCTAGCATTAGGTCTTTGTGCTTGCTAAGTAGGTTTTTCCAATTATTCTCCCCGTGCATAGATATCAACAAATCAGCGTAATGAGGAACTTTCTCCAAAATTATCTTGGGATCGAACATTTTCTGTTCCTTAATCGCAGTTTCGTAGTCCCATTTCAACTTTGTATTCAGCGTCATTATCTTGCCGAATATATTTGTCTGAGATTGGAGAGTAAGAGCAACAAAGCCACCCATACTAAACCCGAACACTAGTGGCTTTTGTAGATTATTCTTTATTATATAATTACGTACATAATTAACGAAACTATACATAGAAAGCTCATCTGCCTGATAAGCAAGTTCCCCATGAGCAGGCAAATCAAAAGTATGAATATTATACTCACTTTCTAACTTACCAATAAGTGGTACAAATTGACTTTTAGTACCTAAAGCCCCATGTAATAGGATTATATCTTTCTTACTGAGCATTTTTTATCACGTCTCTTGCGATTACTATGTGTTGTATCTCTGAAGTACCTTCATAAATCTCTGTAATCTTAGCGTCGCGCATTATTCTTTCTACCAAATACTCACGAACATAACCGTAGCCACCGTGTATCTGAACTGCTTCACGAGCTATATCATTTGCTATAGTAGAAGCGAAAAGCTTAGCTTCTGAAGATTCTCTTCCTACATCCTGTCCTAAATCATCTAGATAAGCTGCTTTTTGAACTAAAAGTTCAGCAGCAGAAATTTTCATTGACATTTGTGCTAATTTGATTTGAATAGCTTGATGTTGATTAATTGGGACTCCCATAGTGTGTCTTTCAGCAGAATACTTTACTGACAAATCAAAAGCAGCTTTTGCTAACCCTAATGCTTGGGAAGCTATACCTATACGTCCGCCTGCTAGTCCTTGCATAGCAAGGTAGAATCCTTCACCAACATTACCAACTACATTTTCTTTTGGCACTTTTACATTATTGAATGCGAGCGAAACTGTATCGCTACTTCGTAAGCCCATTTTATCTTCTTTTAACCCAATGCTAACACCATCCGATTTAGCGTCCATCACGAAGGCGGTAATACCTTTATGCTTTAGCTCTGGGTTCGTCTGGGCAAACACAAGGAATACACCAGCTTTGCTTCCAGTTGTAATCCAGTTTTTAGAGCCATTAATCACATAGTGGTCTCCTTGGTCAATAGCCATAGTAGTGATACCACGAGCATCGGAGCCAACCTCTGGCTCAGATAGACAATAAGCACCTAGCATCTCTCCCCTAGCTAATGGCTTTAGGAATCTTTCTTTGATTGAATCAGATGCAGACTTTACAAGCACTGAATTTACTAGTTTTTGAACCGATACAATAACTGAAACACTTGCATCAACTTTAGCAAACTCTTCTATTACAATACATTGACTTACATTATCTAGACCACTACCATCCCACTCTTCGGGTACGTTCATTCCTAAGAATCCAAGTTCGCCAACTTGTTTGATTATCTCAGTTGGAAATTCAGCATTCTTATCTCTGTCGGAAGCTCCTGGTGCAATTACATCATTAGCAAATGAGCGAGCTGTATCTTTTATCGTTTCTTGTAATTCATTTAATTCGAAAGATAGCATTGTAAACCCTGTGTTTTTCAGTTATATTTGTATTATTAAACTTTTTATTAATTTTTAGCGTATTAGTCATTAGTCGATATTGAAAATAACAAATAGAATTGAATATGAGAAAAGTAATACCATTTATTATTGCATTATGTATAACATCTGTGGCATTTAGTCAACCTAAATTTGAATTTGTGGGCGACCCCGTAAAGGATTGGGGTAAAGTAATGCAAAGTGATGGCCCCCTTAAAACTACTATAAAAATAAAAAATACCGGTGATAAACTTTTAGAAATTTATGGAGTTAAACCCGGTTGTGGTTGTACTACAGCTCCAATAGATAAAAAATTATTAGGGCCAGGAGATATTGCAACAGTAAAAGTAGAATTGAAAATTGATAAAGATAACGGACCTATTACTAAAGGCATTGAGTTCACTACCAATGACCCAAAGAATGACAGAATTGATTATTTGCTGAAAGCAAATGTAAAAGTTCCAATAGAACTATTCCCCAAATTTATGAATATGGGAGCTGTTAACCCGAATATCGAAATGACTTCGAAAATAGTATTATCTAATCATACAAATAGTAATATAACAATCACGAATGTGTCTATTTCTGATTCCAAACTAAAAACAAATATTAAAAAAGGATTTGTACTTAAAGCTGGCTCTCACAATTCAGTTGAAGGAATTTTGAAGACTTCCAATGAGGGAGTTTATGATGCGAAAATAGTTTTTACTACAAATAATAAGAAACATCCAATTATCGAAATACCGGTAAGAGGTGTTGTAGGAAAGCCTGAATAAACAGGACTAATCCAAAACATAAATAAACGAAAAGAGATGTTCATTAAACGTCTCTTTTTTTTTTATTTAATATTCCAAAAAGAAGTATCAATTCTACTTTCGAGCAAAGATTCGACCGAATCATCTAGAGTGTGGTACAAGTCATAACCTAAAATTGATTCTAGTGAATCAGTACTAATAACAAAGTTCTTTAGATCATCTTCTTTAGTGTATTGATATAAATAAAAACTTATCATCGATTGTTTCTTTTTACTATAGAGAAGTATAGATTTGTAATAATAATCTGGTATTGCTATTTTACTTTTTCCAAGTCTAGTTAGTTCAGCATTAAGTATTGCTCCCGTAACAACATAGAGTGAGTCGTAATCACATGCCCAATCTCTCACTTGTTTTTCTAGTTTTTTCCATATTCCTCTGTTAAATCCTGGGATTTGAGGAGAAACATTGGACATCAAGAAGCTATCGTGCATAGACAATGAGTCTGATAAATTATCAGCAGCAGGGATAAGATGTCCTTTATCATAACCTGAAGCATAGTAATCGTCTGTGTTAGGACTATATTTACCAAGTATTTGATCTTCCTTAAAATAATTTGATCTTTCTATTTCACCACTAGTCTCTTTACAATCTAGTCTGTACGCTACCCAATAAGCATGTTTGTATTTCTTAGAAAAACCAATAGTAAATCCATGCTTTTTAAGTATTGTAACATCTTCTAAATAGCTAGGAATTTCTAATGAATTGAAATGTTTATATTCCAACTGAGTTGATTCTTCATTAATGGCAGGTTTATTAAAGTACCAAGCTAATAAAAACAGAAAAGTAATGATTGATGTAATTAAAGACTTTTTCATTTAGATAGTGCTTGTTTTTGATAGCTATCAAGTGGAGAAAAATGAGCAATTAGCGCTACAATAATAAGCAATACGAACGAAATAATAAAGTTCCAATCCATACCGAAAAGTGAACCTGCTAAACCTGCAAATAAGAAACTAATTAGAGAACCTAAAAGATTAGCACCAGAAGCCAACCCCATAATACCTCCTTTCTGTTGAGGGATAGTTCGCTTACTTAATGCGGCATATAGAGTAGGTATGAGGGCTGCATAAAATATACCAATTATAGCCCTAATTGGTATCAGATAATAAAAATTGGGTGCAAATATATGTAATAGATACATTAGAGCTGAAATAGATGCTGAGATTTTTAGAGTTTTTTGCCAAATTTTAGCATCGTTTCTACGTCCCCATTTTGGGGAAAAAGCAATATTGAAAACTGCCACAACTCCAAATAATATTCCAGTCACAGTAGCTAGTAAATCATCAGGTGCGCCTTTTTCTTCTACGAAGTACGTAAAGATAGGAATTGTAAATTGAACTCCCATTTGGACTAAGACGATAAGTGTCATTAACTTAAGAAAGACTTTATCCCGAATAATAAATTTGATATTCCAGATTATTCCATATTTTTTGTCTTTTCTTCGTACAAATTCTTTTTCTTGTAGAAAAACAAGTACTAAAATAGCAGCAATTGCGCAAAGTACACCAACAACTATAAAAACATATCGAATACCTACGAAATCAGCCATCAATCCACCAAAAAATGGACCGAAAACCTGACCTGCCGCGATTGAACTTTGTAGCCATCCAATAGCATATCCGGACTTATTCTCTGGTGTATTGGCACTAACGAAAGAGAGTGAGGATGCAATCATACCACTCATAGTGCCTTGTAAAACTCTTAAGAAAAATAGTTGGTAAACGTCTTGTGCAAAAGCCATTAGCATAACAGAAATAGCTAATCCGAAAATAGCCCTTACTGTCATGAATTTTCGGCCATATTTATCACCTAGTGACCCCCAAATAGGAATCATAATAACTGCAGAGATATATACACCAGCGAATACCATCCCTGACCAAAATTTAGCTTCGTTAGGATAAGTTACTCCCAAATCTCGTACATATAGTGGTAGGAATGGAAATACTCCACTCATACCTATTAGAGCTATAAATTGAGCTACGCAGAGAATAGCGAGATTTCTTCGCCAGATATTATCTTCTTCAGACGATAAAAGTTCTTTGAGGGTTATCAAAAGTTATGAATTCTTTTAATTTTCATTATTTCTAGAAGCATACTAATAGAGTCAGTAATTGGATTAACCTTGCTTCTGTCGTCATTGTACCATTCTACAGGCACTTCGTCTATTTTGTATCCAGCTCTTCTAGCAAGATACAAAGCCTCAACATCAAAGCTAAACCCATCTATCTTAGCTTTACCAAAAATATCCTCTGCTGCTTTGGCTGTGAACCCTTTGAATCCACATTGAGTATCTTTAATACCTTTGATTACCATTAGCTGCACAAATTTATTGAAGGTTTTGCCCATAAATTCACGATAAAATGGTTGGTGTTCTTTTACCATACCATAATCCAAAGCACGTGAGCCAATTACTATATCATAATTGTTTTTTAAGCTATAGATTATTTTTTCAATTTCGTAAATAGGAGTTGAGAAGTCAGCATCAGTAAATATTCGAATTTCACCAGTTGCTTTAAGCATACCCATTCGAACAGCAGCACCTTTACCAGTGTTTTTCGGTAAAGTATAAGCTTTTACCATGTCACCAAACTTATTAGCAATAGCCACCGTATTGTCAGTAGAACCATCATCAGCTACAATAATCTCGTACTCATAGTCCTTTTGACTAAGAAAATCTAGGGCTTTTTGTAGTGATGCTTCTATTCTGTCAGCTTCGTTATATGCTGGTATTACGATAGATAAGTATGGCTTCATTAACGATAATCGATTAGATGCTGTTTTAAAATACAAAGATAATGGATTAGTAGCAAAGTAAGAAATTAAATGAAATTTTGGCTAAGTTAGAACCCACCATCGAAAGTATAGCCGAAGCTAATACCGTACATATTGCTTGCACCATCACCATAGCGATGTTGGTAGTATAAGGAAAGCATAAAATCATTCAAATCGAGATAGGAAATATCATCGCTTTTGATACCGAGGATAGAAAAGATAGGAAAGCCAGCGCGGAGTCTAAGTTTAGCGTTCTCAAAAGTAGAATAACCAAATTGAGCTTGGAGTAGATTGAACAACCCAACACCAACATACCCCGTAACTTCGCTACTTGACTCAAAGCTCTTATTCACAAACCAATTATCATAGACTAAACCAAAATTGATCCACTCAATAGACTTAGTAAATTCTATCCCCACTGACTGACTACTATTCAGCCCTTCGTAGTTGTATGACACCAAGATTTCATTCATATTTATCGGCTTAGTCTCGTGACACTCTGCTTATTAGATTGAGACTATTAGGAATAGGAGGATTATAGATTTTTTCATGGGATATTTCTTTCATTTATACTTTTTAATATTTGTATTGTACAATATAGAGATTAATAAAGCTAACACCCCAACTCCACCACAAAATAATAAATATAAGTAACCTGTAATTGAATATGTAGGACATAAAAAAGATTGCTTTAAGATATATGAATTTGTATGAGGATGAATATGGTCTGAAAATGAATCAGTATGAATAAATAAACATGGGAAAAACCCATATACCCCTAGTACCAAACAGCTTAAGAAAAGAATTGTAGAACCTGCAACTACATATTCAGTAAGTTTATTCTCTCTAAAAAAATAAATGAACAGAATTACACTTGAAATTAAAATAATTACTAAAGTAGTTAGATGATATGGCAATAGTAATTCTCTAATCTCATTATTGAATAATCTATTTGTTGTAACTTTAATAAATGAGTTTATAAAAAAGCTTAAAAAAAGAAGAAAAACAAATATTCTGATAATATTTGGACTCTTATTAATAATATTAATGCTTTTCTTAATTTCAAATACTAATTTCAAATTTAATCTTCTCAATCAAAGATACATAAACTAATTAATTAGGTCTTTTCAAATTAAAGAAAAAAAGTTTAGAGTTTAATTTGCGTAATTAAGATTGTTCTCTTCACCTCATAATCTTTCTTTCAAATCTTGTCTGCCGATTATAGCCATTATATCAACATCATTGTTATTTAATCTGAAGTATATACTGTGAACTCCACATACACAACGTCTGTAATCTTTTTTTATATGTCCAACCGATTCAAAAGAATAAGGTCGTTGAGCGACTAAATCAAAATAATCAAAAAATGTATTAAAGTATTTGTCTGCTTGTGTAATACCAAATTGTTTCACACCGTACTGGTGGATACGAATCAAATCATTTTCTGCCTCTTTACTTATTCTATAGTTAGTCATTGAGCAAGGACTTAGATTTGGCTAAAATTGACTCTTTGCTATTATTTGTAAACCCACTCTTTTCTGCTTTTTCCAATTTTGACCTAATCCAATCAACTTCAACTTGTTGCTTTCTCGCTTGTCTAATCAAGTCGTTGACTAGCTCACTTTTGCTTGAATATTCGTTACTTTCCACTTGGCTTTTCAACCAATCATCGTTGGGTTTTGTGAATGATATACTTTGTCTAGACATGATATTCTCCTTTTGATGCAAATATACACCTAATCCGCATCAGTTGCAAATTTATTTGGTTTTTCAACCCCTCAATATCTTCTCCATTTTTTTACCTTTCGCTAATTCATCTACTAGTTTATCCAAATATCTTACCTGCTTTGTGATTGGGTTTTCGAGTTCTTCTATTCTATATCCACATATCACGCCTTTTATTTGGTCAGCATTTGGATTCAAGTTTGCTTTCTCAAAAAATTCTTTGAAGGTAACTTTATTATCTATCATTGCTTTTCTTTTAGAATCATCAAATCCTGTTAACCACTCTATTACTTGGTGCAGTTCATCCACTGTTCTACCTTTTTTTTCTACTTTAGTTACATAGTGTGGATATACTTCAGCAAAAGTAAGCTCTGCCATTCTTTTGTTGTGTTCGGGTGTTTCTTTCATATCACTTTATCCTTATTAATTCACCTTTTCGCTTTACAATATTTTTATAGTCCCATTGTATAGACTTTGACTTATCTAACCATCTATTCAGATCTTCTAAGTCCACTTGCTCAACTGATGTGTAGAATTTTGAAGCATCTTTGAATTTGCCAGTACTCGGTTTTAAGCTATCTTCGTCAAAGTCAATTCCACTCCAAAACATAAGCCGAATCCCTTTCTTTTCTTTGCTATACCCTACAATCGGGTTACCATCTAAAAACCAGACCGGATGTGAATGCCATATCTTATTTTCAGCTTCAGGCAATCTATTCACAATCGTACTAGCAAGCAAATCACAAATTACTTTGTCTTCAGCCAGTTGATTGGCGTTGAATTCTTCTATTTCTTTGTTCATTTTTATATGTAAGTTACGAATTATTTGCCGTATAATAAGCGGCGATTAAGGGAGGTTATTGCCGGATGGGTGGGTTATTCTCTAACAAAGATTGTTAATTTAAATAGTTTAAGGATTAATAGACTAAAAATAAGTTCGGACAAAAGTGCTGGTAGGAATAAAAATAAGAACATAATATCAAATGGAAAGATCCAGAACTTCCATATAATAAGAGAACTGAAGAGAGTAAGTAATCTCGTAAGCAAAATTATAAAAGCGCCAAGAGACAATGAAACTTTATTCCTCTTAAGAATAATTGTCTGTAATATAGCACCTGCTATAAATGTAATCGAACCCAAATATAGAATAAGAATTAATAATTCTGCTAGTGGTGTTGGTAGTTGTTGCATTATTTAAGAATCAATTGATGACTTTGATTTTGCTAAAATTTCTTCTATAATATTATTTGTAAACCCACTCTTCTCAGCTTTTTCTATTTTAGCTCTTATCCAATCAACTTCAATTTGTTGTTTTCTCGCCTGTCTTATCAGGTCGTTAACTAGCTCACTTTTGCTAGAGTATTCGTTACTCTCCACTTGGCTTTTCAACCATTCATCGTTTGGCTTTGTAAATGTAATACTTTGTCTTGACATGAATCTTCTCTTTAGTTGATGCAAATATACACCATATACGAACCAACGGCAAATGTTATTTTGAAGTGATTTGTTATTTGACTTATGCTTTACTAAACAAGAAACATTAAAATGTAATTACAGCTTCATTTCATATTGTAAAACATCAGGGATCCTTTCCTCCAATATTTCAATTAATTCGGGTTGCATAAACTCGTATTCATCTTCTATATACAAAACATATATCGGGGGTAAATCCAAATGCCGGTATTGTTTTACTATTCTTGACTTGTGTTCATCTTCCATTACGAATATAGCATCTGACCAGCTTATTTTTGTTTCGTTAATCTGAATTGGACTTTTGGGACTTAATCCAGCTGATTGCATATTGAAGGCCTTCTCTCTTCTATAGAGAGCTTCGGCTGTCTTACTTCTACGCTTATTTCGTCCGCAAACTACTAATATGTTGGGGGTTCCATTAGTTCTATTCATTATCTTGAGAAATTTTATAACAATTATCACAATGATAACCAATATCAATTGTTTCAGAAGAAAAATCACCAAATTCGGCAGGTGAAACGTATTGAGAAATCAGGTTAAATTCACCTACAAAAGTCCCACAGCTACTACAAGTACTTGCTAAATATTTTTCTTTCATTGTGGCACTATAATGTTCTTTTAGTAATACTCCTTTGCTTTTAGCTAATTCAATCTCTTCAATTGAAAATGTACTTGCACCTGAAGTTCCTCTGTCGCCATCTCCTTTAACAACAGCAACTTTAATTGTTGAATCACACCTCCAACAGTCCCCAGCAATAATTATCATTTTAGTTTTTTGTTGGTGGTGTTTACACTTCTCACATTTTGGGTTATAACAAAAATTCACAATATCTGGTTTAGATATCTTACTATCAATATTTTCTAAATCTAGGTCAGAAGTTAAGTTTATTTGAATTAGAATTATATTTTTCTCTTTATAGAAATTTAATACTTTTTCTTCTGGCTTGTGAGTTACAACTATCTCTATTACAGCAAAAACTTTATCATCAATATCAAGCAAAGCAATATCAGGTTGACAAAAAGTCATATTATATTCAACTTTAACTGATTTTGCTTTTTTTAATAAATTCCCAATATGAGTTTCGTAACAATGTTCACATTCCCACTTAATAGGTAGGTGTATTCCTTTTTCAATGTTTTGTTGAATTTTATCAGCTAACAAATTCTTAAAGTTAAAGTGTAACGCAGTTTCAGGTGTGCAATTAAGTGTTAAGGCACGATGAGCAAAATGTGGTCGTTTTGAACCTTTACCGGTTTTACCACTTTTCTTAAGAATCAATTCTTCTTTGCAAATTGGACAGTTAAACTCATTCCCTTTCTCAGCATTTTTGGCTTTTACTAGGGCTCCAGCTTTATCTAATGCAACAGTGTAAAGGATTTTAGTCTTCATCTTTAATTCCAGCTTTATCTAACAAATTCTGAATATTCTGCCCAAAATAATAAATAGGTTCTATATCTTTAAATTCACCAAATTCAATTTTCGCAAAATTACGCCATTCTTCTTGCTTATTATGAGCTACTGCATAAAGTTGGACACCTAATGTTTTAGGTGAAACTTTAAGATAGGGGATTTGTTGCTCATTTTTAAGTTTAAAAGAATTCGTTTGAAATTGACCAATCAAACTTTTCGCGTGCAGTGCATGAAGTTCACGACCAAGATCAAAGTTCTCTAGAATCTCATTTAATTCTGCAATTGAAAGGTAGAGGTTTTCTTTTTGTAAATCAGTTTCCATCCCAATATTTAGCCCTAATTTATTAGAGTTGGTTGAAAGTAATTTATTTAATGAAGTATATATTATATAATGGAGATGTATCTGTTTTGCAGATAACGATTTTATGATATCTGAAAAATATACTCCACTGTCATCCTTGCCGTCTTCACTCCTCGAAGATGCTAATATACCACCAAAATATTCAGCACAAATTGATTCGTCTGTAAATGACCCATTCCAAAAAACATCACGTGTAACTCTAAGATTAGTAGTCCTTCCATCATTAATATTCTCAATTTTACTCGTAGCTTTTTCTATAATTTTGTCACGTCCATTTTGGTATAGTCCGGCAATGTCATTTGATATAACATCTAATGTTTTACCAAATAATTTTTTTCCGACAGCAACGGCAACACCTGTTGTAATTAAATCCAAATTAAGTTCTCAAATTATTCTAAAACCTTAGCACGATTGTGCCTGCAATGGAAGTTCCTATAGCCCATACTGTTTCAATAGTAGATGTTAGTCCATTTCTTAATTTTGTTTCGATTTTATTACTTCTTTCATTTGTTTGTTCCATATCTGTTTCCTTATTATTATTAGTTAATTGGTTCAGAGTGAACCTTAATATTATTAAAAAGACTACTAGAACAAACACATTGCAGTACAACGTTGCTACCTCGTGGGATTTTTTTTAATTTATTATATTAATTATTGATTATCCCAATATACAAAAAACCCCAACATCACTGCTGGGGGTTCGTAAAAATTAATTCGTTTTGTGTTATTAAGATTATAGAATCTCGATTATCATTGCGTTAGCTTCGCCGCCACCTATACAAAGAGTAGCCAAGCCGTATTTGCCACCAGTACGTTTTAGTGCATAGATTAGCGTAGTCAATATACGTGCTCCGGATGCTCCGATTGGATGACCTAAAGCAACTGCACCACCGTGTATATTTACTTTCTCTCTGTCTATCCCTAATTCTTTGATAGAGTGCATAGGCACTACTGAGAAAGCTTCGTTGATTTCGAATAAATCGATATCGCTAACTTGCATATTCGCCTTTTTCAATACTTTCTGTATAGCAGAAGTCGGCGCAGTAGTGAACCACTCAGGTGCTTGCGCGTGTGAGCAGTGAGCTATGATTCTTGCCAATGGCTTACGCCCAGCAGCTTTTGCAGCTTCTTCGTCTTGAACTACTATCGCGCATGCGCCATCGTTCAGATTAGATGCGTTTGCAGCAGTTATAGTACCATCTTTTTTGAAAACTGGTCTTAGTTCAGGTATCTTATCAAATCTAACTTTACCAGGATCTTCGTCTTTATCGACTACTATATCTCCTCTTCTATCTGCAATCGTAATAGGTATTAACTCTTCTGCAAAGTAACCTTTTTCTTGAGCTTCTAATGCTCTTTTATAAGAACTAGTAGCATATTCATCTTGCGATTCACGTGAAAAATCATGTTCACCAGCACAAATCTCACCAGCATTCCCCATGTGGAATTTGTTGTATACGTCCCATAGGCCGTCGTGTACCATAGAGTCTATTAGCTCTGTATTACCCATTTTATAGCCATTTCTAGCTCCAAGTAATATGTGAGGTGAATTAGACATTGATTCTTGGCCACCTGCAACTATAGTTGTCGCATCGCCAGCTTTGATAGCTTGGTCAGCTAACATAACAGCTTTCAAACCTGATCCACATACTTTGTTGATAGTCATACACTCTACTGACTGAGGTAAACCAGCGTAGATAGCTGCTTGGCGTGCAGGCGCTTGACCAACTCCAGCTGTCAGTACATTACCCATAATTACTTCATTTACGTCTTCACCTTTTACTCCTGCTTTAGTAATAGCGGCTTTGATTGCTTCTGCACCTAACTGAGGAGCTGTTAGTGGTGACAAACCACCCAAAAAACCACCTATAGGAGTTCTAACTGCTGATAAAATTACTGTACTCATTATTCAATCCTTTTTTAATAGTTCAAATTTTCATTAGTTTTATAATGTTTTAATGACATTATTATTTTTTCTTTTCACAAATTTAAGAAAATTAAATAGATGAAACTTATTTACGATGAATTTGGTCCCGCATTAACTAATACATATATAGTTATTGACAAATCAACTAACTATGCAGTAGTTATAGACGTACCTCCAAACAGTTTAGATTTTATTAATAAAACTTTAAAAGAAGAATCGGCAGAGCTAAAAGAAATATGGCTCACTCATTCTCATTGGGATCATACGGCTGACGCACCAGAACTTAGAGATCAGCATAATGTACCTGTTCTTCTGCATTCGGATGATGAGTATAGATTAATAGATCCAAATGCTTATGTAGGTGGTTTTCCACTCCCATTTGTAATGCGTGGAATAAAAGCAGATAGGTATATTAAAGAAGGGGATGAGTTAATACTTGGGCATCAGAAATTCCGAGTATTAGAAACTCCCGGTCATACAGAAGGTGGAGTAATATTCGTCAATGATGAGAAACAGACCGTAATAGTCGGCGATACTATATTCAAACAAAGTATTGGACGTACAGATTTGCCGGGTGGTGATTTCTTGGTATTGATGAATAGTATTAAAAATAAAATTCTGACTTTACCTGATGACTATGCTCTGTACCCAGGGCACGGACCCCGTACTACAGTAGGAAGCGAAAGAAAAATAAACCCATTTATAAAGCAATATATTGTAAATCAATGAAAAAATATCTCTTATTAAGTTTAATTTTAATTCTTAGCGGTTGCTATTCATTTACAGGTGGAAATATTCCAGCTCATCTGAAATCGATTTATATACAGCCTGTTTTGGACCAATCTGGATACGGTAATCCATTGTTTCGTGACAAATTAGCTCAATCGTTAATAGATGAATTCAGAAGTGATAATTCATTTAATATAAATGAAACTGCAGGTGGAGATGCCAAGTTGGAAGTCAACATAACTAATATCTCTGATGCACCGATAGCTGTATCAAGTGGCGCAATAGAAACTGAAAGAAGAGTAACAGTAAGATGCAAGGCAATATACTATGATAATGTAAAACGGAAGGAAATTTGGAGTAAGGATTTCTCAGCGTATCAGAACTACGAGCTTAGCAATGCCTTAGCTAATAGGAATGAGGCAATAGAGTTAATATTAGAGCAAATAGCAAATGACGTATTACTTGCAGTAGTATCGGGCTGGTAATCGAGCTACTTCCAAATTATCACCATATTTGGATAAAAGATTAAAAAACGATAAGTTTAATTTTTAAGGCAGAATTATAACGAAAAATGAAATATACTTGTTTCGTATTGTTAATTTTTTTCATAACTTTGCTGTTTATTTTAGTTACAAAAAGGTATATAATTTCCGAATGGAAAGTTTACTTATAGCTATTTACTTCGTTGCACTAACTATACTCTTTGGATTCGGTATCCACGGGATAGTGCTACTACACTACTACCGAAAAACTCGTAAACAGGAAATGCCCGACCTAAAAGATCCCGCAGATTGGCCTGTTGTTACCGTACAGCTACCTATGTTCAATGAACTATATGTGGTAGAGCGATTAATCAAATCTGTTTGTGAGATTGATTATCCTCAAGACAAGCTGGAAATTCAAGTACTTGATGATTCTATTGATGAGACTCAAGCACTAGCTAAAAAGCTATGTGATGAGTACCAGAAAAAAGGATTTGATATTACTTATATGCATAGAACTGATAGGACCGGATATAAAGCTGGTGCCTTAAAAGAAGGGTTAAAAGTAGCAAAAGGCGAATTTGTAGCCATATTTGATGCTGATTTCGTTCCTAATAATGATTTCCTAAAAAGAACTGTACCTCATTTCCAAAATGAAAAAGTAGGTATGGTACAAACGAGATGGGAACACATTAATGGTGATCAGTCATATCTAACTAAAGCTCAAGCAATAGCGCTAGACGGACACTTTGTTATAGAACAACAAGTTCGTAACAAAGCTGGATTTTTTATCAATTTCAACGGAACGGCTGGTATTTGGAGAACTGCTTGCATTTTGGATGCAGGTAACTGGCAAGCCGATACTTTGACTGAAGATTTTGATCTAAGCTATAGAGCTCAATTAAAGGGTTGGAAGTTTATGTTCTTAAATGACGTGACTTCTCCAGCAGAGTTACCTGCTGACATAAACGCTTTGAAAACTCAACAATTCCGTTGGACTAAAGGAGCTGTAGAAACAGCAATGAAGCTTTTACCAAAAGTATGGAAAGCTGATATCACACCTAAAGTAAAATTCGAGTGCTTTATACACTTAACAAGTAATATTGTATTCCCTTTCATTATCTTAGTTGCTATGTTGAACATACCTATAGTAATGATAAAGAACTCTACTACTGGATACGACAATATCTATTCATTAATGTCAATATTCGTTCTAGCTTCTATATCTACATTCTTGTTCTATATGTATGGTCAAAAAGCAATACACCTAGATTGGAGAAAGAGAATATTGCTCTTCCCTGTTTTCTTAGCTGGTTCTATGGGCTTAGCTGTGAATAACACTAAAGCAGTAATAGAAGCATTAATTGGCAAGAAATCTGAGTTTACTCGTACACCAAAAGACGGCGACAAAGCTCCGAAAACAGTAATCAAAAAGAAATATAGACAAAACAAAGTTACACTATTAGTAGCTGTAGAATTGCTTTTAACACTATACTTTATGGTTGGTATTGGCTACTCAATTTACCACTTGGAAATAGCCGCTATTCCATTCCAAATACTATTCCTACTTGGCTTTGGTACGGTTGGCTTTATGTCTTTACGACACGCCTTTGGTAGATAACATAGATAATTAATAGAAGATAAAGAACAAAGCAGAATCGTTTCGGTTCTGCTTTTTTTTTTGCTATACCGCTATATTCAACAAAATACTCGTCTAACTAAAGGAAATACACTCCTCAATATAACATTGAGTTGTTCTCAATTAATTAGGATTAACTGAGTCCTATGTTTATTCAGAAAAAAAAAGAGACGTAATAAATTACGTCTCTTAAAATCTAAGTGTTACTATAAGCTAAAACTTATACTTTAGGTCCAGCTTCAATTACACTATTAGTAACTCCATCTTCGAACTTAGCAAAGTTCTCTATATACTTTTGTGCTAAACCTTTATAAGAAGTCATATATTCATTTTCATCTGTCCAAGATTTCATAGGATTCAAAACTTCAGCAGGTACATTTGGACATGTCTCTGGTATCTCAAATCCGAAAACCGGGTCAACTCTAAATTTAACATCATCCAAATCACCGTTAAGAGCTGCATTTAGTACATTTCTAGTGTGTTTTATACTAATACGTGAACCAACTCCATACTTACCACCTACCCAGCCAGTATTTACTAACCAGCAATTAGAGCCGTGTTGTTCCATTTTTTCTTTTAGCAAGTTAGCGTAATAGAATGGATGATGAACTAAGAATGGTGCTCCAAAACAAGCAGAGAATGCTAATTTTGGTTCTTTACCGATACCTTTTTCAGTTCCAGCTATTTTAGAAGTATAACCACTAATAAAGTGATATTGTGCTTGATCTGAATTCAATCTAGCTATTGGGGGTAATACACCCGTAGCATCGCAAGTCAAAAAGATCACATTTTTGGGATGTGCAGACGTTCTCTTGTCAGCCAAGGCATTAGGAATCATTTCTAGAGGATAAGAAGCTCTGGTGTTTTCAGTAAGAGAATCATTATCTAAATCAACTTTTCTTGTTATTGGGTCAACAACAACATTTTCTAGTACAGTACCAAATCGGCGAGTTGTTTCGTAGATTTCCGGCTCACTCTCTTCACTCAATCTAATAACTTTAGCATAACAACCACCTTCATAGTTGAAAATACCATTTTTAGACCAACCATGTTCATCATCCCCTATTAGATTTCTATTAGGATCAGCTGAAAGAGTAGTTTTACCTGTACCCGATAAACCGAAGAATAAGGCAGCGTCACCTTCTTTACCGACATTAGCAGAGCAGTGCATAGACATTACGTTTTCTAATGGCTTGTAATAGTTCATAACCGTAAAGAAAGTCTTTTTAGTTTCACCAGCATAATTAGTACCAGCAACTAAAGCTATTCTGTCTTTGAAGTTCAGTGCAATAGCAGTTTCACTTCTAGTATGGTCAACTTCTGGATTACATTGGAAACCAGGAACTGCAATAAGGGTAAACTGTGGTTTATGATTCTTGAACTCATCTTTAGAAGCTAAGTTTATAAACATATTCTGTACGAATAGGTTTTGCCAAGCATTCTCTGTAATTATTCTGATAGGAATGCGAAAATCAGGGTCAGCCCCAACAAAAGCATCCATAACGAATACATCTTTACCTTGTAGGTAAGAGCGTACTTTATTTAGTATACTATCGAAATTCTCTGGAGACATCTCTGCATTATTGTCCCACCAAACGTGTCCTTCTGAAGTATCTTCTCTAACTATATATTTATCATTCGCAGAGCGCGCTGTATGCTTACCAGTAGTTACTGCTAATGGCCCACCTTCTGCTACTAAACCTTCACCTCTGTGAATGGCTTCTTCGTAAAGTGAAGCTGCTGGTAAATTCCAGTAAACATTGCCTAAATTGAATAGCCCGTGATTTTCTAATCCGTGCTTCGATTTAAGTGCGTCTGCTTGGTTGATAGCTGGAGAGTACTTATTATCTTTTGACATGATTTTCCTGTAAGTTATTATATCAAATTATTGATTTGAAAATAGTTAAAATCGTGAATACAAAATTGCTTATTTTTTAAGTAATATTCAAATATGATAGGTCTATATGTTTATAAATAATTAATCAATTATCATGAACTTTTTTAGGTTAGAATTCTTCAATTCAGTGTTATTAGATTCATTCGAGAAATCAGGGTTACTACCCTCAATTGTGAAGTAATAGACTCCAGCTTTTAGTTTATTACCATTGTTATCAATCAAATTCCAACTTGCTCCACCATCTCCATCAAATTCATTGATAGATTGCAAATATTCACCCTTGTTATTATATATTGATATGGAAGCTTTGGATGTCAAATTTGCAAATGTGATAAAGTTATTTATACTTAATTTTAATGGTTGAGGGTAAGCATAAGCTTCTTCTAGTTCATCTTTGAAATACGTAAATTGAAGTACACTACCTGCTTCTTTTGTCATTTTCTTACCATCTACCGATAATATATTGTCAGAAGCAGAAAGTGTATATTTGAAACCAACAGCGTTTTTAGTAAATGCATCCGTTTCTATTGTTATTACTTTAGGTTCATTGCTTCTAACAATTGATAGTATATTACCAACTGGGGAAAATTCATAATTTGCTTTATCAAGAGCGGTTTCATCTACTTCTTCTGAGAATTTAACTATTAATTTATTTCCAACTCTTTCTCCAGATACGAAATACAATTCTTGTTCCTCGCCTTCATAGTCTGATTGTAGATTATAAGATGTAGCATTAATCCTCTGTCTATAATAATCTTCTAACTCAGGTATTACTAGTGTATAAGCGCCTGCAAATATAGGTTCATTAAAAAATATTCGTAATTTTTTATCTTGTGAAGAGATCACATTATTCGGAACAAAAGTACTAGACTCATTTGTAAGATTAAATCTACGAGGTTCTAGCTCATAATCAGGCATTCTAGTATCATATTCAATTTCAATAGTTCTGGAGTTTACAAACTTCAAATCAACTATTTTAGCCATTGGGTGTGTATAGCAACTAACCAAATTAGAAGCATTATTACTTAAAGTTCCGTCATTTGCTTTAGATATAATAAAGAAATCATACCAAGTAAGATTTTCTAAGGTATCTAATAATAAATTATTGAATTGAGTTTCTGCATATAAAACGCCTTGACCAGTATTCTGATCCAATAATCTGTATATCTGATACGAATCAGCATTTGGTGCTCTATCCCAATCGAGTTTAACACTATTTTCATTTATAGGTCTTCCCCTGAAATTCGCTGGAGCAGAAACAATTAGTTCGTTATCAGTAATCTCAAAGAATTGTGTTCCAAAAAAAGTATTAAAAGCCATTTCATTTCGTCCGTTCCCATCAAAATCATGTACTATGGCTGAATTAGTTAGGGCAAAAGAATAATGCCATAGAGGAGTAACTGACTCATTAGAATATTTGAAAACATACAAATCTGGGAATGTTGAGATAATAATTTCGTCACCAGGTGTATTATCTAAATTACCACAAGATACACCATTCTTATAGGCATTGCTTGCGAAATTGACAACACCAAGTTTGACACCAGAGAAAAGCTCTTCCCAAATGACCTTGAACTCATTATTGTTATAATCCCATAGTTGAGCTGTCCATAAAAGCTCTTTTCCACCATTGTTATTAAATGCTTTTTGTACTCCTGCATTAAGTACAAGAAATTCAGAAATACCGTCATTGTCAATATCGGCAGCGCATAAGTGTTGACTAGAATTACTGATAGCAAGCAATGATTCGAATTCTTTAACAAATTCATTATTCTTATATTCGTAAATAAATAATCTACCATTAGAATTTGTAAATATTAACTCCATTTCAGGGTCTTCATCTACATTAGCAAATATAGAGGTCATAGCATTATCAAATCTACCGTATTCTGAGGGCATTACTATACTATTTTTCTTAATATATTTACCATTTTCATATTTTATAACAAAATAGGAACTGTCGTCATGAGCAATTATCTCCTCACGATCATCCTGATCTAAATCTACAAATTGACTAGGCCAAACTATGTTAAAGTCTTCTTTATATATGATATTCCCAAATTTTTTATCCCCAACTTCTTCAAACAATACTAACTCACCATTCCCCGAAGTCAATATTTCCTTTACCCCATCTCCATCACTATCTCCGTATCCCTCTATTATACGAGGATAATCAAGAGAATCAGTTTTAATTAACTTACCTTCTTTATATTCGAAAAAAGAAGTTCCAATGAAATTTACTCCACTTAACTTAGTTGAAGCAAAAGTTTGATTTGCTTCATCATAAAGTCCATTATACAAATAACTATTCTCTATTCTATAAGGCTTAGATCTAAATGCAGAAGTACTAATGTTTTTCTTTATTTCTGGAAACCAACCTTCTTTCTTAATTGTATCTGTAGCACTTACAAAAAAAGCTTTATAAGTATATTTCTCACCAGCAATTAGATTATCAACAATAACGGCATGATCCAAACTGCTCTGAATTACTTCAGAAAAAGTATTTATGAATTCACCTGTTTCGTTGTAAACTTCGACATAGAACAATGAGTTATATAAAGTAGAAGCTGTGACCATAACTTTTTGAATATCAGCATCATATATTCTAACTGCTTTAGGTTCTGCTGTAAATTTATTTTTTGTGAAAATACTTTGTGTATAAGCTCTAAAGTAAAATCTATGTTCATAAGTACTATTGTTTAATAAATCTACTTTCAAACGTATCGTATAAATTGAATCTTTGAACAAAGACTTACTCAACATAGCAATTGTATCATTTACAACTTGATCATACATTCTATCTGAGGCAATTATCCACTCGGTAAACGGTTCTTCAGAGCGGAAATCAGCTTGATTAAATGGGCTTATACCTTTTCTAATATATAAGCTATAGCTTCTCATAAGAGGATGCGATACTGTACCTATTATAGCTAATGAATCATTTACTGATATATCGACTGCAGCATCATTTTCGGGATAAGTTATTGAGATGGTTCCTTTTGACTTACTATCCAAAGCTCTTTTAATATCTAGAATACCTTTACCATAAAAAGGATCCCAACCTGGAAATTCATTATCATCGGCAGATGAACTTTCAAGTATGAATTTGATTTCAGCAGGCTTGAGATTAGGATTTTGTTCTAATAAAAGTGCTACTGTTGCAGTTACATGAGGTGCAGCTACTGAAGTCCCAGATTTAGCTGAGTATTGATTATTAGGGCTTAAGGAGGGTACTGATTGACCTGGCGCTAATATATCAACTCTATTTCCATAATTAGAAACACTCGATTTATAATATCTCTCAGTGATTCCACCTACTGATATAACCTCTTCGAAGTCAGAAGGATAATGCTTTCTATACCAATTATTATTTCCTGAAGACCCCACCATAGTTACACCGTTTGCATAAGCAAATTTGATGACATCATGCAAAAGAGGGGAATAATACTCTTCGCCAAAACTAAAATTTAATACATTTGCACCATTTACAACGGCGTAAAGAATTGCAGCAGCAATATCATCAGATTCACCTGCTCCACTTATGTCAAATGCTCTGAGTGACATTATCTTCGAATCATAAGCAATACCAGCAATTCCCAAATTATTATTATGCCTTGCTGAAATGATTCCAGACATACTTGTACCATGTGACTCCTCATCATACGGGATAGGGTCAGGGTCTATGTCATCTCCTAGATTTCTAGAAGATACATTAACAAAATCATAACCTATAACATCATCTACATAGCCATTACCATCATTATCAATGAAATCAAAATCACCCGAAACTCCATTTCTAACTTCAGTAGATGGCCAAGCGTCCAATCTACCATTACCATTTAGATCTTCTTTTTCATTCACCCACATCTGACCTTGTATATCTTCATGGTCAAAATCTAAACCCGTATCTACAATTCCTACTATAATTCCTTTTCCAGTTGCTCTATCCCATACATTTCTTATATCTAGATACTGTAAATTCCATTGAGTTGAGAATCTAGGATCATTTGGAATAGGAGAAGTTTCAATTCTATATTTATAATTGGGAGCTATACTCTCGAAATAATCAGAAGAAACTAAACTTGCAATATCATTAATTTCTGTTTCTAAAAGATAATAATCCTGTAACTCCTCTAACCCAATAATATTATTGCTATTAACTTTATTAAGTTTTGAAGATCTAATTTGAGCAAATAAAGGCTTTAATTTTAATTGATTCTGTATTTGATTATTCTTCGGATTTGATTTTAGTTTTACTATATACTCTACAGAATGTAGATTAGGAGCCGTAAATACAGCTAGCATAAATAGTGCTAAAGTTATAACATTTCTTTTGGTCATTCTTTATTAATTATGTGAATAATATCTTCTAATATTACTAACGAAATTTCTGCCATTCTGTTCTTATTATCTAATAATGGGTTGATTTCACAAAGTTCTAATGCTTTTATTCTTTCATCTTTTAATAAGTTTGAAACTATTTCTATTACTTCATTGGGAGTTAGACCATCTTTAACTGGTGTTCCAGTTCCATAAGAAGTTAAATCGGGATCCATCGAATCAACGTCTAACGAGATATAAATAGTATCACATACATTTAAATAAGTGAGAGTTTCATTAACAATTGATTTAGTACCATTATTACGAACTTCATTTACTAAAATTTTTTTGACATTAAATTCATCAATTAGAGATAATTCTTCCATTTCAGAACTTCTAAGCCCTATAAATACTAAATCTTCAGGATTCATTTTAGGGTTTAAAGCAAATAAGTTTTTACATTTTTCCCAATATTCAAGGGTTTTATCAATAACTTCATTCCGAGCATGTTTTCTATTATCAATCCCCATCGACATAGCTAATGGCATACCGTGCACATTACCTGAAGGTGTTGTATAAGGAGTGTGCATATCAGAATGTGCATCTATCCAAATCACGCCAATTCGTTTATCAGGATAAGCCTTTTTTAGGCCAGCTATTGTACCTGCAGCAGAAGAATGATCTCCGCTTATAACTAGTGGGAATTTGTTCTCTCTTAAAGTATTGTAAACTTCTTCACCAAGAACTGTTAGTCTATTATAGATTTGCTTCAATCTGATAGCATGAGGCATTTCTATTTCTTTAAATAATTTTTTATTGTTTTTTGTCAGGGTGACAACTTCATTGTCATAGAATAGTTTTGATTTTTTATTTATTGCCGCTATTCGTAGGGCTTCTATACCTAAACTTGATCCTCTGGTTCCTGCACCAAGTTCAGATGGGTTCTCGATTATCCTAAAACTTTTCATATATATTAGTTAATTTTATTTGTGAGTAAGCAAAAATAGAAAATGGATAGCCATTTTAAAAATATGTTGATTCATTATTCATATTTCTTACGAAATTTTACATCAAATTTAAGTGACGTGAAAGTAAATTTTCTATTTAAAGCCTCACATCACATTAGATTTATTAGGAGGATAAATGTTTTATATAGAGAGTTATTTTTATAAAATTTTCAACTTTTTTTATTCTAGCTATAACTTTCTGAAAACTATACGTAATAATAAAGTTACACTTTCCTAAATTATTTGTTGGGGTTCTAAATGATATTTGAAATACGACATCAAGAAAGCTATTCAAGAGGTGAACTACTCCTCAGAACCTTCTTTGGTTACTTATATATAGCTTTACCACATCTTTTTCTATTATTCTTTTTATCTATATGGTCTTCAATCGTAGGCTTTATTGCATTTTGGAGTATTCTTTTTACTGGCAGATATCCAGAAAGTTTCTTCGAATTTCAAACTAAGTTTATAAAATGGGAAATGCGTGTAAATGCTAGAATGATGAATTTAGTTGATGGTTATCCTGCTTTCGGTCTAGATGCTGAAGATGAAAATATCAAATTTTATGTACCCTACAGAGAAGATATGAGTAGAGGTAATGCTATAATAAAGCTATTATTTGGATGGTTATACGTTGGCATTCCTCACGGATTCGTATTATTTTTTAGAGTAATAGGTATGTTTTTCGTGCAGATAATCGCATTTTGGATAGTTTTGTTCACAGGTGAATTTCCTAAAAAAATGCATGATTTTATAGTAGGAACTCAAAGATGGGCGCAGAGAGTCAATCTCTATTTAGCTTTTATGACCGATGAATATCCTCCTTTTACAGGACATAGACAAGAAAACGAGCTAGGCTATGAATTCGATAGAACACAACAAGTAAACAATTAAAATAATATAGAGAAAGATAATGAATACTGATTATTACCCAATTCAACAGCCCGAAGATTTACCGGCAAGAGAACGCGAAGACGCGATGGGTGCTTATTTCATGATGTTTGCATCTCTAGCTGCAGGACTTCCTCTACCTGTTATAAATCTAATTGCAGCTATTATATACTATCATGTGAACAAGCATAAGAGTAGATTTGTACGATTTCATTCACTACAATCTTTGCTTTCACAATTACCAGTTAGTTTACTAAATGCAGGGTTAGTGGTATGGGCAATTTCTTTTTTCAAATACGATTTCAATTTTGACAATACATTTCTCTCTTATTTGATTGTTGTTATATTAGCAAATTTGTTATATTTGGGATTCAGTATTGCAGCAGCTATAAAAGCTAGACAAGGGCTGATGTATTATTTCATTTTCTTTGGTAAACTTTCATACGAGATTGTTTACAAAGTAAAAGAAGAAGAAGAACAAATATATAGAAACAATCCTCCTATTTAGAAATTGAATATGAAAAAAAGAATTTGGCGAGATTTTTTAATACTACTTGTTATATTTTTAGGCGCTTGGATATTCCTAACTTATTATCCAATCGTTGACTCGGAAGTAGTGAAAGAGTCTTACAACGAAAGGGAAACAGAAATAAAAGAGAAGTTAATAGAATTGTTAGAATTTGAGCAAGCTGATAGCGACACAACTCAAATTTTACGTGCTCTAGGCGAACTCAAACATTTAGTGAGTGACAAAGATATTAATTATGATTTGTACTTCAGTGATAGTAAAGATATTAACGCTTACGCATTACCTGGGAATATGATCGTAATCAATCGCGGTATTATCTTAGAATGTGATAGTCCTGAGGAACTCATAGGTATAATAGCTCACGAATTAGGCCATTTGAAATTGAATCATCACACGGATCAATTACTAACTACACTAGGCATAGAATTATTACTAGCAGGTAATAGTTCAACAGCAGGTGAAGTCACTAAGGTCTTAACACAGAGTACTTTCTCTAGGGATATGGAAGCTGAGGCCGATGATTTTGCAGTCAAGAAATTGCAAGAATTAGGTATATCCCCAAATTATCTAGCAAAACTATTCAAAAAACTATATACTAAATCAGATTTAGTACCTGAATTTTTGAATTCACACCCTGACATGAACAAGAGAATCAGTAAATTTTCTAAGTACCCTTTTGAAGAGAGTAAACTAGAATTTACATTTGATTGGTTAAAGGTAAAAAATAGTCTATGATTCACATAGCTTATCATGAATCGTATAGACATGAGTTACCAGAGAATCATAAGTTCCCAATGAAAAAATACAGCGAGCTTGCTAAAAGACTCGTTGAACATAATATTTACTCTCCAGATAATTTCTTTATTCCAGAGATATTGGATGAAGAGATTCTCTATCTTACTCATGAAAATCACTACATAGAAAGAGCTAAAACGCTTTCGTTGGAAAAAGCCGAGGCAAGAAGACTAGGATTCCCACAAAGTATTGATTTATACACTAGAGAATTAAGAATAGCACACGGTACATTATACGGAGCTGAATTGGCTCTAACTAATGGATTATCCTTCAATATTGCAGGTGGAACACATCACGCTTTTACGAACAAAGGCGAAGGATTTTGTATGTTTAATGATGTTGCTATAAGTGCTAATTTCCTTTTACAAAAAGAACTAATTCAAAAAGCATTAGTAATTGATTTGGATGTTCATCAGGGCAATGGTACAGCTGAGATTTTTGCAAACAATCCAAAAGTATTTACTTTTAGCGTACACGGAAAAAATAACTACCCTATAAAAAAAGAAATCTCCGATTTAGATATAGAGCTTGATGATTTGACAGCTGATGAGATATATTTGGATTTAGTATCTAAACATGTTTCTAGACTTATAACTGAAATAAACCCAGATATCGTCTATTATATTGCTGGTGCTGATATACTTGAGTCCGATAAATTTGGTCGATTATCAGTCAGTATAAAAGGTGCAAAACGAAGAGATGAAATAGTATTTTCAGAATGTAATAAACGTGATATACCGATTATGTGCGTTATGGGTGGCGGGTATTCTAAAGACCTAGAAGTTATTATAGAAACTCATCTTAATACTTTCAGAGTTGGGAAAGAGTATTACGGCTAGGTTAAATCTCTGAGTAAATTGTTTACTTTGTTTATAGCTTTATCCCAAGTAAAATTATCTTTATAATGTCTATAAGCATTAATCGACTTTTCATTATAATCTCCAGAAAGAACAGATTCATGTATTTTAAGTGCAAGTTCTTTTGGTGATTTATTAATATCTAATAGCTCCCCATTAACTCCATTCTGAATAATGTCTGTAATACCACCTAAATCACTTCCAAAAGCTGGTAAACCATACGAATTGGCTTCACAGAACACAATACCAAAAGCTTCTGCACGAGTAGGTAAGATGAAGTAATGAGATTCTTGGAACAGTGAAATAAGTGTCTGATTTTGATCTGGGTCTGATTTGCTCAAAAAGCCATGGAATCTAACTCCATCTAATTGAGGAATTTTTTCTGGTGAGCTACCTACAACATCTAGCTCATATTCTTCAGAAAGTAATCTTAGTTCTTTATAAATCTCTAACAGCAAGTCTCCACCTTTTTTATACCAATCAACTCCTACGAATAGAAGTTTGATTTTATTAACTTGTTTAAGCTTATTCAATTCTAATAAATCATCTAGTGTAAAATTCTCATTCAGATTAGAACCAAATGGAATAACAACGATTTTAGATTCTGGTATATTATAGTGAGATATAGCTGACTTGGCAGCCCACGTAGTTGAGAATATTATTTTTTGAATATTGTTTAATGCAGATTTCTCTAAACTATTCCCTATTTCTATTTCTTTATTAGTCATCTTCGAATATTGAGGATACGAATCCACTAAACTAGCAAAAGTAGCATCCGCCCATACAACTATGGGTTTCTCTGTTTTCAGATATGATACATACAGAGTGCCGGGAGCAAATATTATATCAAACTTTTTGTCTGCTAGCCGTTTTTCAATTCTTCTAGCAATTGATTTCATAAAAAATTTATTTCTTCTAAAATCTGAAGTGAAGCCAAAAAGCGATTTTACTTTAGGAATAATTTTGAATATAATATCCCAAGTACATCCAAGATTATCAATAGGGATAATCTCGTTATTTTTCGATAGATTTTTAGATATATGAGCAATAGTACCAGACCAAGCGCTGATATCATTAGAATCTTCGTAAGCTATATACGCTATTTTCATTAGTTTTTTATGCAATGAGATATATAAGATACAAAGATAAGGAATTGTAAATAAAAAAAGCTCTTCCTGAAAAGAGCTGAAATTGTGGAGGTGGTGGGATTTGAACCCACGTCCGAAGAACTTCATCTGACGCTTCTACATTTATAGTCGCTCTATGAGTTCTCGTTTGGCAGTAACCGATCGACAGGTTGTACCAAATATATTGACTAATTTATTTCGCATTGGTGCTAGTCAAACGCACCGCAGCTATCCTAAAAGGGTTTCGACACCTTATGAAAGAGCGTTTAGGCCCACTCTAACTAAGATGGGACGCGTAAGTAGTATTTACTTAGGCAGCCATTGCAAAATTATCTTCTGCATTTGTTGTTTTACCGGTTGTATTAACGTGCGTCACCAGTAGAGCACGAAATGCGACAATCAAATTCCGACACTTCGTCGAATCCAAGTCACCCCCATTTATCAAAGAGCTTTTCTTATATATTAAGACTGCAAACTTAAGGAATTATTTTACTTTATCATACTCTAATTGGAGTAACTCTCTTTCAGAGTCAGTAAGTTTCTTACCTCTCCTCTGCATTACTATTTCGCAAACTTCAATTGCTTTTGAGTATTTATAGGTTGGTGACGTTTGTAAACCACCCCATGAGAAAGATTTTATATGATTGGGCAAGAAACCCGGACGTACTAAAATACCACAGACACCAGCAATAGTACCTGTATTAAATTGAGTGTTGATGGCTGATTTGGTGTGGTCACCACATATCAGCCCCAAAAACATAGTACCAGTTTTTATTTCATTATCTCGTTGAAGTACTGTAATTTCTGAGTAAGTATTCTTGAGGTCAGATGTATTAGTATCAGCACCGAGATTCACCCATTCACTAATAAATGAATGCCCTAAAAAACCATCATGCTGTTTATTGCTATATGATTGTATAATAGAACCCTCTACTTCTCCCCCGACTTTACAAACTTCACCTATAGAAGTGCTTCCATAAATTTTTGCTCCAACTTTTATAGTTGAATTTTTACCTATATAGCAAGGACCTAAAATCGTAGAACCTGCCATTATCTTAACATTTTCATCTATGATAACAGCACCTTCTGAAGCATCTATAACTACATTAGGATGAATTTTTACAGTATCCGAAATGAAGATTTGAGATTTTTCTAGATAATGAACACCCTTCCAATATTCTTCTTTTGGTGAGTTCCAATTTCTATAATAGTTAGCATCATCTATAAGTATAGATTCATTATAACTAATAGCATCCCATATATAATTGAGATATTTAGTATCCGAATCAAGTGAAACGGGATTATAATCTTCGGAATTCAGATTATCTAGAGATTCAAGTCCATCTAAAATCGCATCTGTGTAATAACCAACTATCTTATCATTTAGCAGAATAGTATAGTTTGATGATGAATCTGTTATCAAATCATCAAGTTGAGAGGCTAATTCTGAATTTGGTAATAATTGAGATGAAAGTATTAACTTTTTATTCGATTTACTTTCTTTATTATTAATAGAAAATCGGTCTAGAAAAGAATCAAGTATAAGTTCATTTGTAGAAAAGAAAGAAATAGAAGAAGTATCAAATACAATTTGATACTTCTCAAATATTCGCATTGCCCCTACTCTCAATTCCCACACTGGATGAAGAACTGAAAACGGATAGAAATTTTCATTGACTTTAGATTCGAATAATATAATTGAATCTAATTTCATTATATTTCACTTTGTTTCTTATTTTTAAGAACTGCTTTTACAAAGTCTATGAATAGTGGATGACCTGTAACAGCTCTTGATTTTAATTCCGGATGGAATTGAACACCAACGAACCAAGGATGATCTTCTAGTTCAACTATTTCTACCAAATTACCATCTGGTGATAAACCAGCAAGTTTCATTCCTTTACTTTGTAATTTTTCTCTGAATTGATTGCTAACTTCGTAACGGTGACGATGACGTTCAGATATTTCTGCAGTACCATAAGCAGCGAAAGCATTAGTTCCCTCTTCTAGTACACAAGGATAAGCACCTAATCTCATAGTACCACCTTTGTCTTCTACATTTACTTGATCTGCCATTAGGTCAATTACATTTTGGTCATTTTTCTCAAATTCAGAAGAATTAGCTTGTTTTAATCCGCATACATTGCGCGCAAATTCGATAACAGCACATTGCATACCTAAGCAAATACCAAAGAACGGAATTTTATTCTCACGTATAAATTTAATTGAATGTAATTTTCCTTCTATTCCTCTATTGCCAAAGCCAGGAGCTATTAGCACACCATCGTACTCAGCTAAAGTTAGTTTAGCAGTCTTAGCATCTATAATCTCTTCAGAGTTTATCATATCCAATTCAACTTTAGTATTGTTGATAGACCCAGCATGAATAAATGCTTCTGCTATACTCTTATAAGAATCTTCGTATTTTGTATATTTACCAACAAGAGCAATTCTTACCGTATATTTAGGATTTTTAATTCGCTTTACAAATTTGGTCCATGTGTCAAGATTTATTTCTTTTGCCTCAAGACCTAATTTCTCTAATATTGTTTCTGTTAAATGCTTTCTTGCGAAAAATAAAGGTACTTCATAAATAGTATCTACATCTCTAGCTTCGAATACTGCATCCTCATCCACGTTACAGAAAAGAGCAATTTTGTCTCTTATATCTTTCAGTAAAGTATGTTCACTACGACAAAGTAATACATCTGGCTTTATACCATACTGCATTAGTTGACGTACCGAATGTTGAGTTGGCTTAGTCTTTAACTCCTTTGCTGAAGCTATATAAGGAACGTAAGTTAGGTGAATATTCAGATAATTCCCTTGGCCTAGTTCATAGTTCATTTGTCTTTGAGCTTCTAAAAATGGCAATGATTCGATATCACCAACTGTTCCACCAATTTCGATCAGAACGAAATCTTTTTCTCCATCGAGTGATTTCATTCTAATTTTAATTTCATTAGTTATATGTGGGACTACTTGGACTGTTTTACCCAAATATTGCCCTTTTCTTTCTTTTTTAATAACATCATAGTAAACTCTACCAGCAGTCAGGTTGTTTTTCTGCGAAAGTGACTCATCTATAAAACGCTCATAGTGACCCAAATCCAAATCAGTTTCGGCACCATCGTCTGTAACGTACACTTCACCGTGCTGAGTAGGACTCATTGTCCCCGGATCTATATTTATATATGGGTCCAATTTTAGGATACTGACGCTATAACCGCGTTGCTTTAACAAGAAAGCAATCGAAGACGACGCAATCCCTTTACCTAATGAAGATAAAACTCCACCCGTAACGAATAGGTATTTCGTTTTGTTATGTTTTTTTGCTTGAGTCATTTAAAATGATGTGATTTTAGTAAATTTGAATAAATTAATTTCAAAGATAGCCAAATTGGTTAAAAGTGACAAAAATAACTTATTCAACTTTTAATTAAATATAAGAGTAAAGGAAGATAATGAACAAGATTTTAATAGTATTAATAGTAGCTTCGAGCTTTTTAGTTAGTTGTGGGGAAAAAAATAAAAGCGATTCGAAGAAAATTACTTTTTGGCATTTTTGGAGTGAACCATATCAAAGAACTGTTGTTGACTCGTTAGTTAAAGAATTTGAAAAGCAGGAAAAAGTTGAAGTCGAAATAACAGAACTAAGCTGGGGCGATGGGAAATTAAAACTATTAGCTGCTTTCAATTCTAATACTGCTCCTGATATACTCGAGCTTGGCTCCGATTGGGTATCACAATTTTCTTCTGCTGGTGTACTTTCAGATATTAGTCATCACGTAGAGATGAGTAAATACCTTGATTTTGCACAAGAGCCGTGCCGCTGGGAAAACGGAATTTACGCATTGCCTTGGATAGTAGATACACGTGTACTATTTGTCAATATGGATTTGCTAAAAGCTAATGGATTTGAAAATCCGCCAACTACTTACGCTGAAATGCTAGAAATGAGCAAAGTAATAAATAAAGGCGATATATACGGATTCGGGATAAATGGCTCCGACAAGCATAGATTATACAAAAAAGTTCTAAGCTTTATATGGTCAGAAGGTGGTAATATATACGATGGTAAGAACTTCCAATTCGACTCACCACAAGTAATAGCAGGAGTACAGAAGTACAAAGATCTTGCTCAATACGGAATTGTAGATACTCAAAAAGAGCTAGACAATTACTTCGCCAAAGGAAGATTAGCTTTCTGGATTTCAGGTAGTTGGTTACTAAAAACTGTAAATGAATTCGCAAAAGTAAAAGATATGCAATTAGTTCGAATACCAGATTTCAGTAATAATGGAGTATCTTTTGCCGGAGGGGAGTATCTTTCAATTAGTAAAAAATCTGAGAATCAAGAGCTAGCATTGAAGTTAGTTAAGTTTTTGACTGATGGTAAAAATTCAGTTGAATTTTGCCGTAATATACCTGAAGCAGGATTTCCGGCAGATAAAGAATACTATTCTTCCGACTTTTATGACAGTGATTACAAGGCAGTATTCGCAAAGCAATTAGAAAGCTCGAAAATGACACCCATGCACCCAAAATGGCTAGAAGTAGAAGAGCTATTCGAAGGAGCAGTAGAACAAATCCTCTATGACAGAATGACAACTGAACAAGCAATGAAAGACCTACAATCGAAAATGAAAGGATTATAAGAATGGGACACCATCACCATCACAACCATTCGCATAGTCACTCTCATGGTCATCACCATCATCATGGCGATTTGAGTGGGAAGCGACTTGGTTTCTCTGTAGTCCTTAACCTTACTATAACTGTAGTACAAATAGTGGGTGGAATCCTCTCAAACTCGCTGTCATTGCTTTCCGATGCGGTGCATAACCTAAGTGATGGCGTAGCTCTTTGGATAGCTTACATAGCCAACAAAGTAGCAATGAAAGTAGCAAACAAGGAAATGACCTTCGGATATAAAAGAGTAGAAATACTTGCTGCCTTTGTAAACGCATTGACCCTTATCTTGATTTGTGGGTATTTGGTTTATGAAGCCATAGTCAAATTCACGAACCCAGAAACTATAGATGGCTCTCTAATGCTGATAGTAGCTACTATTGGGCTATTAGCAAATGTGATATCAGTATTACTTTTACAAAAAGATAAAGACCACAACATAAATATAAAAGCTGCTTACATACACTTAATGGGTGATACGCTGTCTTCTGTAGCTGTTATCATAGGTGGTATTCTGATATGGCTGTACGATGTTTATTGGGTTGACCCAGTTGTTACACTGCTAATCTGTGCATATATATTCTACCACTCTATAGATATACTAAAGGAAAGCGGACGAATACTGATGCAAAGCAAACCCCACGGTATGTCAGTAGAAGAAGTTAGCAATTACATTTGCTCATTCGACGAAGTGGAAAATGTGCATCACATACACCTATGGTCACTCGGCGACAATGACACGTATATGGAATGCCATATAGACCTAAACCAAGACCTAAAGCTGAGTGAAGTTGACGAAGTTCGCCACAATATAGCACACGGCTTGGAGGACAAATTCCACATACACCATGCAACTATTCAAACAGAATATAACTGCTGCGAAGAAAAGGACTTAATTAGTGGGCATTAGGTTTTACATATTGATATTTATTAGTTTGATTCTGGTCGGTTGTTCTAGTCAATCAAACATTAATAGTTCAAAGTTAGAGATATATACGGACTCTTATTATAGTATTAAAGAGGGTTATTATGATAATATCCCAGATTTTTTAACTAAAGAATATGACTATAAAATAGAGTTTAAAAATGATTCGATTATTGAATTATTTTATCAAGCTTTCAAAAAAATTAAGAATAGAAATAAGTTTAAACCCGGGCAAACTAAAACGGTTTATTTATTAGATTATAATGGTGTTAAAGATACATTATTTTTGAATAGAGGTGATACAAGATATGTGGAATTCACAGAATTAATACTACTTACAAATAATTATTTCTTAACTTCGAACAAAATAAGATAAACTCGAATGATTAAATTTGTTCTCATATACTCTTTATTTTATTTCAATTTTCAATTAATAACAGAAAATTCTTATACGTATAATTTAAAGTTTGAAGACGAATTAAATAATGTATTTATAACTAATCAAACATTCGAATGTTGGTTTAATCCACTAGTTCTTGATACAATAACAAGTACAAGTATAGTATCCTTATCAAAAGTAAAGAGTAAGGCAAAAATTAGTTTTAATCATGAATTTATAAAGGATACATTTGAGTTTAATATAATTAACTATAAGTTCATAGAAGTCTGTGGTCGTATCTATAGAATTGATTCCAATCTAGTACCACATTTTTCAGATATTATGCCCAAGTATTATTTCGATTCTTTAACCATTAATACGAAATCAAATGATTAATTAATTGAAATATATTCTCTAAAATTACCCATATTTAGAGAATTTGTACATTGATTTCCCTTCGAACTACAAAGTAGAAAGACTTGCTCATTTAGCTTATTTTTTTACACAAAAAAGATAGATATATTATTAGAGTAACTAGGTTGGATTTCAAAGATGATAAAAATATAGAAGTAGTTTTAGAAATCAAATCAGAATGTCAATCAGATTTGTGCACTATCAGATTAGAAATGTTAGAAGCCAAATGGAAAATAAAAGAAAAATTCTACAACGGCTGTCCAGTTTTTAGATAAGTATTTTTATTCCATACCTATAATCAACCCGAAAAAGTAAATACATACCTTTACTTTTTTATCTTTTTGTCAACTTATAAGTTGACTTTTTATTATATTTGTAAAGCTATAAGTTTACAAAAGTAATATTTGGGTTAATACTATGAGAAATCAAAGAAAAATATTAATTGATCAATTAGATCAGAAGCTAAAAATATTCAAAGAAGCTAGTACTATTATAGTTCCGAGTAGTGGTTGGATAAATGCAATTCGTACTACTCTAAATATGACTATGGAGCAGCTTGGGGACAAGCTAAATATAACAAAACAAGGTGTCAAAAGTATAGAAGATAGCGAAGCGAAAGGGACCATAACTATCAACTCTTTGAAAGAGGTAGGAGATGCTTTGGAAATGAAGCTTGTTTATGGCTTTGTACCTAAGGATGGGACTATACAAAAATTAATAGAAGTAAAAGCAGAAGCATTAGCCCGTAAGATAGTACTTAGGACTGACCAAAGTATGAAACTAGAAGACCAAGGAATTGACGAAAATAAAATAGAAAAATCAATCCAAGATTTGGCTGATGAGATAAAAAGAGAAATGCGAAAGTCATTATGGGATTAAATTTACACTATCAAGTTGGGCAAACTCCACTTAATAAAGACGAAATAAGCGGTCTAAAAATAAAGTCTATCACAACACAAAGTGAATTAGATGAATTGGAACAACTTAATATAGAAAAAGCAATTGAATGGACCATAAATACTCGGCTGAAAACGGAGAGAATACTAACAGAGAAGTTTGTAAAAGACTTGCATAAAAAGATGTACGGTGATGTTTGGAAGTGGGCAGGAGAATTTAGAAAGTCCGATAAGAATATTGGTGTTCAATGGAGCCAAATAGGTCTCAAATTAAAGGACTTATTAGATGATACTTATTACTGGATTGAAAACAACACTTACGATTCAGAAGAAATAGCCATTCGATTTAAGCATCGACTCGTTTCCATTCACTGCTTTCCAAATGGGAATGGCAGACACTCGAGATTAATGGCTGATATTATTATGGAATTGGTCTTCAAAGACAAGATATTTACATGGCATCAATCAAATATGGTTAAAGCAGATGAAGTAAGAAAAAAGTATATTAATGCACTTAGAAAAGCTGACAATAGAGATATATATCCACTAATTGATTTTGCGAAATCTTAAAGAATGTGGCTATTATGCTTCTTCAATAAGAATCTTTAGATTTTAACTTTTTAGTTCTTCACTACTTCTTATCTTTTAGCTTGGCAATATCTCTAGCTAGTTCTGGTAGATTATTGAGTACAGCTTCTATTTTGAATGCCTGCATTTGCGGTCTAGCAGGTGAACCAAAGTAAACGCCACCTTTTGATATTGATTTGTTTGTGCCTGATTGAGCGATAAGAGTTACATCATCGCCAATTTTTAGGTGCCCGGCTATTCCTACTTGACCACCTAGACGAACACGTTTGCCTAAGTTAGTAGAGCCAGCTAGTCCTGTTTGTGCTGCTATACCAGTGTTCTCTTCTATTACGCAGTTGTGACCAATTTGACATAGGTTGTCTATTTTGACACCGTTACCAATGATTGTACTTCCTACAACAGCTCTGTCTATTGTAGTGTTACATCCTATTTCTACGTCGTCACCGATTATTACGTTACCGATTTGAGGTATTTTAGTGTAAGAGCCGTCTTCTCTGTTCTCTGTGAATCCAAATCCATCACCACCGATTACTGCACCCGCATGGATTATGCAGTTAGATCCGATTATAACGTCTTTGTAGCAGACTACACTAGGGAATAGACGATTATTTTTACCAATTTGAACATTATCTTGTAAAGTACAATTAGCCTCTATTATAGAACCTTCTTCAATGCGACAGTTATTACCAATAACGCAATTAGGACCTATATATACGGATTCGTCAACAAATGTATTTTCACCTACTACAGCAGATTTGTGAATACCTGTTGCAGCTTCTTGCGAGATAAAATCAACTAATTTAATAATTTTAATAAATGCAGAATAAGGGTCACTAACTTTAATGTAAGTTTGTCCTGACTCTGGTTTTCTATCTAAATCTTTGGGCACAATTATACAAGTAGCATTTGATTGCTCCAAAGCATCGATAAATTTTGGATCCGAATAGAAAGTTAATTCACCTTGAGTTGCGAACTCGATTCTATTTAGATTGAATATAGAAACGTTTTCATCGCCAATTATTTCGCCTTCAATTGTTTCGGCTATTTCTGAACATTTGATTGATTTCATATTCTACTACTATTACTTTAGTTATTATCTAGTTATTACTGACGGCGTACTCTACGCGGGTTCTTCTCTTGTTCTTGCTGATTACGAGGGTCTTTGTCTATTTTTTCTTTTAGTTCGTCTTCCATTTTCTTGACATCGACACCTAATTCTTTTAAAACTTTCACTGTTAGATCATACTTAAAATTTGCGTATGCAAGGGGTTGTACACTTTGGTCTAAAACTATATCAAATCCCTCTTCGGCTGATACTTTCTGAACCGCTGCATAGATTTTAGCCTCAACCGGCTCTTGGATTTGCTTCACTGTTTTATCGAATTCTCCACCCGGTTGGAATTTCTCAGTTGCATAATCACTTTTCTTTTTAGTAAGCTTTTCCAAATCTGACTCATTTTTTTGTCTTTCTTCGTCAGACCAGATCAAACGATTTTTCTTAATCTCATATTCCAATTTATTTATCTGCTCTTGCATAGCTTTTATCTCACGCTTCCATTCATCTACAATTGTTTGGATGCGTTGTTCAGCTTGTGAAGCTTCTTCGAATTTTTGTCTTATCGTTTCCGAATTGAAAAAACCAACTCTTTGTGAAAATAGAGATGGACTTGCCAATGCGAAAAGGCAGATAATCAGTAATATTTTATATCTATTCAAGAGCATATTTTATCGGGGATTATACGGTTAATTTGTACCGTTATTATTTACATGTTGACTCTTATAAGCATATCAAATCTTTCTTCTTCAGACATTTTTTCTAAAGCCTCATTTAATTTTGCATCTATTGGCTTTTGGATTAGCTTTAATACTTTGTCGAACTCACAACCAGGTTGGAATTTCTCACATTGATATTCGCTTTTCCTATTAACAAGCAATTCAAATTCTGACTCATTTTTTTGTCTTTCTTCTTCAGTCCAGATTAATCGATTTTTATTTATCTCAATTTCAAGTTTATCAATCTGCTCTTGCATAGATTTTATCTCATCCTTCCAGTCTCCAACTAATGTTTGGATGCGCTGTTCTGTTTGAGATATTTCTTCGAGAATTTGATCTATTTTTTCCGAATCATTATCACTATAACTTTGAGAAAAAAGCGATAGAGTAGCCATAGTAAATAGGCCAAGAATTAGTATGATTCTATATCTATCCAAGAGCATATTAATCTCAAATATTTACTAATATTAATTACTTGCCGCCTCTTTTAAGCATATCAAGCACTTTGAAAGTAATGTCTAGTGCATCATCTGCAAATAATACAGATTCAGTACTACTATCTAAAACTAGATTCAATTTCTCAGCAGCAGATACTTTATCGATAGCATCTTTTATTTTGTTTCTTAGAGGTTGCAACAACTCCAATCTCTTCATTTGTAACTCACCTTGCTGACCGAATTTAGCTTGTTGAAATTGTAAAACAGTTTGGTTTAGTGCTTGTAATTCTTGCTCAGTAGCTAATTGTTGATCTTGAGTCATCATGCCTTTTTGCTTCTGGTAAGTTTGGAATTTTGATTCCAAATCACCTTGCATCTTTAACAATGAATCTTGGTATTTAGTAGCTAATTCTTTAATTTCAGTATCTATTTTTTTGGCATCTGGCAATTGCTCTACAACCATTTGTAAATTGGCTACACCTACTTTCATAGATTGTGCATTTGCAAATCCGAAAGTTCCAAATAATAATACGATCAAAAGTAATTTTAGGTTTTTCATTTATTCCTCGAAAAGTTCTAATATTTAGTTAAACATAAGTTCGCAAGTTAAAATTATTGCCTTGCATTTCAAAATTATTGCCCGATTTCAAATAAGAATTTCCATCCAGGTACATTGCCAAATTGGGTTATTGGGTCAAACCCATAGCCATAACTAAATCCAATGATACCAATAGGATTTAGAAGCATTTTCAATCCAACACCAGCCGATCGTTTCAAATCAAATAAATCTGCTCCTCCGAATCCATCCCAAACATTACCAGCCATAGCGAATCCATAGAAGTATATAGGCATTGGGTTGAGAGTTAATGCAAATCTCATTTCAGCACTGAATTTGGCGTGTAATTTACCACCTATATTCTCTAGATCTCCATCTCCATATCCTCTAAATGGAATAGTCCCGAAATTAGATAGTCCAGCACCACCCATTCTATAGAGCTCTATTGGTGCAATAGTTGTATCATTTTTGATACCATCTATATACCCCATTTGAGCCCCGAGATAGAGAACTACCCTATCTTGCTCATCTAACTTGTATAGAGTATTGTAAAAATCAAAATAAATTTCTGATTTGAAAAAATCAGTCTGTCCTATACCTACGGCTCCTAATGCCCAATTGTTCGTAAATCTGAATTTTGATCCTTGAGATGGGAAAAAAAGTTCATTCGTATTATTACGAGATATACTACCACCAACAGTGATTTCATTATATTTACCAGGTCTGTAGAACTGACTATTAACACCTGTTTGCTGACTAATATCATTAAGCTGGAATTGGAAACTACCATCTATTCTGAAATAATCATCAGGCCATTTCACTCTACGACCGATATTTAATCTGAACCCTTGTCTTTGTAATTTTAGTGTCGAGAAATTATAATATATATCAAATATGTTGAATCCGACAGTAGTAGGTTCATCGAAGAGCCAAGGCTCTGTAAACCCAAGTGAAAAATTACGGTATCTATTCGATTGACCAAATTCCCAGTTGAAGTTGAAAACCTGACCAGCTCCACCATTTAGTGGTTCTAGTATAGAGAAATTATTAAATGTTAGACCCACAGAACCCGTAAGACCAAAGCTACCAGCAAAGCCTATAGAAGCATTGAATGTATCAGTTGAACGTTCTTCCACATTATATATAAGATCTACAGAAGTATTATCATTATCTACAGGTTTTACATCTGGACGGAGTTTTTCGGGATTGAAATATCCCATAACTCCCAACTCTTTCACAGATCTTACTATTGCTGCACGGTTAAAATAATCACCCGGTCTAGTGTAAAGAGTACGTCTTATTACTTTATCTTTAGTTTTAGTATTACCAGCTATTATTACCTTTCTTATCTTAAATCTATCACCTTCGAGTGTACTAATGACTATATCTACAGAATCTTTCGCCACTTTTACTTCTTGAGGAGCAAACCTAGTTTGCAAATATCCTGTATTGTTGTAAAGTGATAGAGCATCAGAGAATTCTTGATTACCATTTAGGTTCATCATAAATTTCTCTTTATTATATACTTCTCCTTTTGGGAAATCTAATCTAGAAATTAAAGCTTCATCAGGAAAGACAGTATTTCCCTCAAATGAAATATTACGTATATAGTAGCGATTGCCTTCTTTAATATTTACATTTATATGAACAGCCTGATTGTCTTCATCATATTCTACTGAATCAGAGATGAATTCATAATCCATAAACCCTTCATTAGCATAAAACTTTGATAATAATTCTTTATCTTTTTTATAATCCTTCTTGTCGAATTTAGAAGATGACCAGAATTCATACCAAGATTTGGTATGAGTTTCATCAAACACAGATTCCAACTCGCTATTACTAAAAGCAGTATTACCAGTAAATCTTATAGATTCGACATAAAACTCTGTCCCTTCTTCTATATATATCTTTAGATCAATATATACATCTGATGAATCGGATTGCAAAATCTCTGGAAAAACCTTAGCGAAAGTAAGTCCTTCTTTGTCATATAAATCTTTTATATCCTTCTTAATAAGGTATAAGTCATATTCAGTGACTATATCACCTTTATTTTTCCCAACAGCACTTTTAATCTCTTCTGTAGTTATTTCAGAATTGTTGAATATTCTAATAGCTGATAATCTTTTATTTTCCTCTACTTTTATAGTTAAGAAAACACCATCACCAACTACTTTATCAACAATAACATCGACATTGGAAAATTGACGGCGATCCCAAAGCGCTTTCAAAGACACGTTTAGATTCTCGTCATACGGGTAAGAGATAGTCTCCCCTTCTTTCAATCCAGTCAAAGCAATAATAGTAGAAGCATCAGCACTACGTGCCCCCTCTACCTCAATACCAAGGATTTTGTATTTAGTAGTACTTTCTTGAGAATAAAGAGAAGCAGTAAAAGTAAATAGTAATATGAAAATGAGTTTACTTGCGTTTGATAACATCTATAACTTTCTTTAAATATGATTGTTCAGTTGATTCATTGATTTGGCTAGAAGTCTTGCCAAATCGACGCTCTCGATGAGCATAGTCCATTAATGCAGAATACAATTCGTCACGTCTGAATTCCGGCCAAAGCTTTTCGGTGAAATAAATTTCCGAGTATGCAAGTTCCCATAGAAGGAAATTACTAATTCGATATTCACCACTTGTTCTGATAAGTAAGTCAGGATCAGGTATATTAGCTGTTTGCAAATAACTAGAGAATAGCTCATCGGTAATATCTTCAGGAGATAGTTTACCACCTCGAACATCTAGAGCAATCATTTGTATAGCACGCATAATATCCCATCGCGAACCGTAACTAATAGCAAGATTTAAATGCATACCAGTATTATCTTTAGTCTTTTCATAAGAATCATGAAGAATTTTCTGAACACTTTTAGGAAGAGAATTAGTTTTACCGATAGTGTTGATAACTACTTGATTCTCATTAAGTTCTTTGAACTCCTTTTGCAAGAAAATTTCTAATAATTTCATCAAACCATTGACTTCCATAGGTGGTCTCTTCCAATTCTCTATGCTAAAAGCATAAAGTGTTAGATGCTTGACACCTATAAGTGAGGCAGCATTGACTATATCACGAACGCTCTCTATCCCCTCTCTATGACCGAATAGACGTTGTTTACCTTGCTGATTAGCCCATCTACCATTACCATCCATAATAATGGCAATATGCTGCGGGATCTTGCCAGTAGCTTTGATTAATTCTTGTTTGTCCTTATCTTCAGGACTCTGTTCTTTTATCCAAGACATATTGAATTTGTACAATTAATGAGTTACAAAAATAGTTTTAATATATAGAAATAAAAACTATTACCATATAATTTATTAAATTTTAGATAGTTGCTTTGTTTTTTAATATTTGCGTTCGTATATTTGCTTCCCTTAACGGATAATTATTTAATATTGTTTCATAAACGGAAAAAACAAGTGAACAACAAAAATATAACAAAAGCAGATATCGTAGAAGTTATAGCTAGTAATACAGGTCTTACTAAAGTAGAAACTAAAGCAGTAGTAGAGGGTTTCATAGATACTATTATCTCTACAATAGCTGAAGGAAAACGTATAGAGCTAAGAGGTTTCGGTGTATTCAAACATAAAGCTAGAAAACCAAGAATGGCAAGAAACCCTAAAACTGGTGAAGAAGTAAAACTAGACAAAAGATATGTTCCAGTTTTCAAAGTTTCTCCTGACTTCTTTGACAGAGTAAATGTTGCTATTAAAGATGAAAAAGGCGAAAAATAAATTTAACTAAACAAAGGGTGATATATGCCAAGTGGTAAAAAGAGAAAGGGCAAGAAAATGTCCACTCACAAACGTAAGAAAAGATTACGTAAGAACAGACACAAGAAAAAGAAATAGACTAAAATAAAAGTCTAAAGTAATTATAAAAACTGCCGATATTAACTAGTATGATAAATACAGTCTCAAATATCGGCAGTTTTAATTTTAATCCCAAATCTGAGGCAATCGCTTCGGAAGCACTGTCGCTAGCGAAAGACGACCTGAAAGACTTATCTAAAAGCTCATTTGCCAAAGTGTTCAACCGAGTGGATAATTTCCTCGACTTCGGTACTACTAAGAACTTCGATTTCAGCAACTTCGATAAAGAAGAGATGAAATCATTCCTGAAAGTAATGTCCACGCTAATGAAAAAAGGAATTGTCGGATACGAATACTACGAAGTAAACGGCAAGATTGAAAAACACTTCATGACTACCTCCCTAGGTAATCGCAGATTATACAATGCAGAATGGAAGAAACCCAAAGACAGCCGTGGCGGCTGGTTGGTGTGAGGTTTCTTTATTTATTCCAATTTTAAATTGATTTTCATATATTTGTGATATAAAAAAAGACCTCTATATAAAAGCAAGAGGTCTTATAGAATGAAAAATAATTTTTTATGCATTGAGTTTCTTAATTTCTTCCAGATAATCCTTTCCAATTTTGTATGGACTTAATCGATTAAGCGTATTTATTTCATAATTTAATATATTCTCATCAATTTTATTTTTTATCATTGAATTATATTCAAGAGAAGAGGCAGCTTTATATTGAGAAGTAAGATCTTTAAAATAGTCGTAAATACTATTAAATTCATCCTTACTCTTTTTACTCAGTAATTCGATTATTGCATTTAGTGAATTAGAATCCTTTTCAACCACGTGATAGCTAAGATAACTTATTAGATAGTAAGGTATTGGTGTTTTCTTATCTTCACTTCTCTTTTTATCAAGTTCAGCTTTTTTATAAATGAAATAAAGATAAATTAAATTCTCCACGGTTAAAAAGTCATTAATTTTCGAAGAAAAATTCTTGTATAATTCACTTCCTGGTTTTAAAACTTGACTTTTCTTTGTAAAAGCATTATATCCATCTTTTACAAAGGCTAAAGCTACTTGTAGTAATTTATCTAGCGGTATAGTAATATCTGATATTCTTGTTATTTCATAATCAATATTTTTTATACCTTTAGAAGCTTTGGTTATTAATTTATTCTTTTCTACGGTTGGGAGTTGTGTATATTTATGTTTATCACTTGGTTTTACTAAAAGAATAAAGCCTTTTTCTAAGAAATGTTCTTGTATTCTTTTAAAATAATCTGTTGTTGAAGCAAAAGCCTTTTCATTAATAGAGTTCTGTGAGTTTGTAAATTTGACAACTTTTGTATAAAAGTCCTTAGATTTACTAGATTGAATTAATATTTTTGTCATTACGTAAACACCATTAAATATACTGTCTATTTCTGACCGATTATATGAATCTAGTACTTCATAGATTGTGTTAACAGTTTGACAACCATTTACTATTTGAGGTTGAGTTAATTCTAATTTACTACTTGATATTTTTTTCGTGGAATCACAAATAATTGTAACTCCATTATTATAATAAAAAAAGTTTTTTCTTTCATTTTCATCCCTTAATGTTTTGATTATACCGGTATTAATTGAACTTTTACCTAAATATTCTCTTATATTATCCTCAAACAAAGGATATTCTTTTTCTTTAGACAACTTATACATTTCATAGAGAGTGATAATAGGTGTCATTACGTAATAAGCTTCTGACATTCCAGGCAAATTATAATCTTCTGGTTTAATTTGTAATAATGTTGCTTTAAATTTAGTTGCAATTGTATGTTTAAAATTGACTTCTTTTTTAAAAGGTATTCCATAATAAAGGTCGTAAATATCTTTTATAGTAAAATATTTTGCTCTAATCTCACAAAAAACTTCTCTTTTATTTTTGTTAAACTCATTTATTACATTTAATATATCTTGTGATACACTCTCGTTAGTAATATAAAAATGCAACCAAATTTTATACTGGTTATCAGTCTTTGCCTCATTATAAATACTTTGTAATTCAGGATTTTTATAATTACCTTCTTCAAGCTTACCTAGTGAAGTTACTAAAAAATGCGCAACTTCTTTTACATTTAAATTTGTTGTTTCACTATAATATTTATTTTGTATTAGAAACAATTCTTTTGTTTCTTCATAATGAACAAAACAGTCAATTCCTTTATCATTATATTCAGTTATATTATTAATGGCTACTTCTTCATCAACTTCATACATTTTAGTTTGAATCCAAAAATTAAAGGCATATTCAAACTTTGATAAGTTAGGGTCTAAATAAATATAATTTTCCTTTATAAAGTCTAGATCCTCAACCAGTTGTTTTTTAAATTGTTGCATTTCCATATATTTTCAACCCTAAAATAATTATCAAAAAATCAATTTACAAAATAACATTAATCTTTTAAAACACTCTTTTCCACTATACTTTCACCTATCCCTTCTTCTAACAGTTCTAATATAATATCAAGATGATACTTGTGAGTGCGGAATGAAAGAACAGCTATTCGCATCCAAAACTCTCCATTAAGTGTGGTTGATGATATGAATACTCTTCCATCATTATGGATTATACTAAGTAGCTTTTTATTAATTTCATTAGAATCACCTGTTTTTGGTACGTAACGGAATGCAGCAACTGTTAACTCTGGTTCTGGCCCTACCTCAAAACCTAACTCCTGTACTTTCTCATAAAAGTAACGAGTAAGCCATATCTTTTCGCTGAGACACGCACGAAAAGGAGCAATACCATGCAATTTCATGGGTACCCACATTCGCAGCCCACGGAAGTGACGGCTCAATTCGGGTGACAAGTCAGCTGGTGAATACTCTTGCTGATAGTCCTTTGTATCTTGCATATAGTTAGCATCGTAAGAATTAGCTTCTAGTAAATGCTTTACATTTTTCACCAGTACAATACCTACACCATAAGGTAGGAACATCCCTTTATGAGGGTCTAATATCACCGAATCAGCCCTATTAATACCTACTAATTTATCTTTTGTCTCATCACAAAGCAAGAAAAAACCACCATAAGCGCCATCAATATGATACCAAAGGTCATACTTTTTGGCGATATCTGCTAACTTATCTAATGGGTCAATCGCACCTACATCAGTAGAGCCTGCTGAAGCTACTAACATAAATGGGGTAAGTCCATCGGCTTTGTCCTTTATTATTTGTTCTTCTAATTTTTCAGAAACCATCCTATATTTACTATCCATAGGAATATATCTTAACTGTATTTCATGTAATCCTACTATTTTCAGCGCTTTTGTAACACAGTGGTGAGCTTGTTTTGTTAAGTAAATAGTACTGTTTTCTATGTCCTTTGACTTGATTTTCTTAGCTATTCGTGCTGTCGATATTGCTATTAGGTTCGCCATGCTCCCCCCTGAAGCTAGATTACCACCAAAGCCCTTTTCATAACCGACTAACTCCCCTACCCAATCTATTATTTGATTTTCGATACGAACTGCACCCGGTGAAGCGTAGAATACACCTGCATATCTATTCATCACTGCTGCTAGGTAATCACCTATTGCAGCACCATATATACCACCTCCAGGTATATAGCCAATGTGACCACCAGAAGCGGGGTTTATCCCTGCTCTATCTACGTTCTTTTTCAGAAAATTAATTATATTATTTGTATCGGTTGGTTTCTCTTCGAAAGGGAAGTTTTCAAAGGCTCCATCGTTTATAAAATCATTTACAAAAGCTTTTTTACTATTTATGTCATCTAAGAATTGTTCGGAGTATTCGGAGACTTTGCTCATATACTCATTTCTTTTTTCTCTATTAGGTTCTAATTCTAGTCCTTCTTTCTCGTATTGGCTAATTAACTTTTCTATTTCTTCTAGTTTCATTTTTCACATTTATGTTTTTTATTCTTTGACAACATAATATTTTATCATCTTATAATTTGTCAGTTTCACTCCGTTTCTCTCGACTTCTTGCTTCTCTAATTCTTCAAATCCTTTTGACAAGAAAAAGGGAACAGCTGTTATACTTACATCAGCATCAATTTTTTCAAATTTGTAAATTTTAGCTGCTACGAGCATTTGCTCTAATAGAAGAGTTCCTACACCATTTCGTTGATGAGTAGTACTTGCATAAAGTAAATCCAAATACCCTTCTTTGGTAATAGAAGAGAAGCCTAGTAGCTCCCCTAATTCATTTACACAAACATAGAATAGCTGTTCATTAATCTTCATAAGAAACCTTTCAGGTCTAGATTCATCGTCTAGCCATGCTTCGATTTGCTCAGGTGAATAATGCTTAGAATTTATGATTTTGACTGTATCATAGTATAAACTAAGTATAGCATCTAAATCATTTTCCACAGCTCTTCTGATAGAAATTTTCATATAATTTATTTTAAATTTTCTTATATTTTAAAAATTTATAATTAAAATAAGGAAAAACAATGAAAAAATATATACTTTTTTTAATAATCTGCTCATTTTTATATACGATTAATACTTCAGCGCAAGTCGGTAAGCAACAGACTTTATTCGTCAAAACCAATTATAATCAAGATGGTACAGTAACCCTAAGCTGGCCTAAGGATGATGGATTCGAAGGGGTTTACTATATATATGAGAATAGAGCAAAGTTCAAACAAGACTACAAATATCTAGCGAATGTGACAAAAGAAGCTAATGAATGGACTGACCTGACTTATGTACGTGGACAAATTAAAGAGTACAAGATTGAAAAGAAAAACACTAGTAATCAATTAGTTTCTTATGATTTTATTACTGCAGGTAATGAAGTTGAAAGATATGGATTGTCTGGGAGTATTCTTATACTAGTTGATGATACTCATTTCGATTCCCTTTCAACTGAGTTAGATATTTTAGTCAATGATTTGGAGGGTGAAAGTTGGGAGGTTACTATAATGCCTGTCTCAAGAGAGATGACCCCTCCACAAATAAAAGACTTAATAAAAGTAACAAATGAAAATAGCAAATTTATGCTTACTACCTTGTATCTAATCGGTCATGTACCAGTACCTTATAGTGGTCATTTTAGCTCTACAGGTGATTGGTACCCACCGGATGGTCACACAGAGGGTTCTGGAAATCATACTGGCGCTTGGCCAGCTGACCTATATTATGCTGATTTGGATGGGGTCTGGACTGATTCGACAGTGAATTACGAAGCAAGTGCTCAAGAAAGAAATAACAACAGACCTGGTGATGGTAAATTCGACCAAACGAGATTAGTAAGTGATATTGATTTGGAAATTGGTAGAGTTGATTTCTATGATATGCCAGCATTCGCAGAAGATGAACTTACATTACTTAAAAATTACTTGAACAGAGCGCATCTTTGGAGAACAGGACAGCTAGAAACTATTGACAGAGGTCTAATAGATGATAATTTCAAAGGGTATATAATTGGTAATACTGGTTATAAAGCTATGGGGGCATTAATAGGAACTGATTCATTATTCGAAGATAGAGACTATCTGACTGAGCTTAAAACAGGTCAATATATACTTAGTTTTGGAATGGGAGGAGGATCATATAGTAGTTGTGGTGGAATAGGAAAGACAGCAGATTTTGCGGCAGATAATATAAATACTCTATTTACTGGGATTGCCGGTAGTTACTTTGGTGATTGGGATTCCAAAAATAATTTATTAAGAGCTGCTCTAGCTTCTGGTGCATTAGCTAGTTTTTGGGGCGGAATACCCAACTGGTACTTACATCCGATGTCAGTAGGCGAATCTATAGGCTATTGTGCTAGATACTCTATGAACGCCTCTTATGCATCATTTAATGGTAGTCAGTTATTAATACACGTTGCACTTATGGGAGACCCAACACTAAGGTTCCGCCAAATAGCTCCGTCTGGAGAATTGCGACTAACTAACTCGGTTGATGGTATTCTATTAGAATGGGATGAAGTAAATGGTGATATTGATGGTTATAATCTATATAGATTAAATAACGAAACTCTAGAAGCAGTAAAAGTTAATGATGAAATTTTAACTGAAACATCATATCTTGATTTGGAGTGTCCAACTGGTCAATTCTACTATCAACTAAGAACAGCAAAAAAGGTATCAACTGCTTCAGCAAACTACTATGCCTTAGGGGTTGGATCTGCAAGTGAGCCAATAGACTTTGTTACTTCTGTTACTTACAACATAAACGATGGTTTTGGAATAGCACCTAATCCATCTTCAGGTCATTTCAGATTACAGTTACCACAAGATATCGTAAATGTCAACAAATTAGTAATTCAAGATATGACTGGAAGAAATTTACTAGAATTAGATGGTAATTTTACATCAGAAAGTACGATTAATACTGGCTTACCTATGGGGACTTATATGCTTTTAGCTAATACTAACAAAGGTCAATTCGTAGAGAAGATACAGGTAGTTAGATAAAGAAATATATTCATTCTTCAAATGCCTCCTTTCTCATTGGAGGCTTTGAAGATTTTAAAGTCGTATTCAATCTGTCTCTACTTTCTTTAATTTGTTGCTCCTAAAAATCATATCCTAAAGAAAATAGATACTGTGGAGTTGACCAATTGTCATAAGACTTAGCCCATGCTATATCTACTTTGACTGGCAATCCTAGGAAATAACTTCTAATACCAATACCCGATGATATAAGTAAGTCATCATATTCTTTCTTGAATGTGAGTGGGTTTACTATTCTAGTTGGATTGAAAGTATCATCCCATGCAGCTCCGACATCTAAGAAAACAGACCCCATGACACCTTGTATTAGAATAGGTAAAGGTCCGGCAACTAAAGCCGTCAACAAAGGGAATCTAAATTCAGCATTTGTAACAAAGTACTTATTACCTCCCTTTTGAGCTATAGAAAAACCACGGAGAGGATATTTGAAGTTCATAAATGCAAAATCTTCCGGATTATTGAAAGGCAAAGAGCCATCACCACCAAAAGATCGGTTAAGCCAATTATCAGTACCCCCCAAATAGAATGACTGAGCATTTGTACCGAAACTTGCTCCACCCGTAAACTTGAATGCAAATCCCATATAATCACTTATTGGGTGGTATGATCTGATATCAGTTTCGAAAGTATAGAAATTCAAGCCATCATCAAATAATTTCGGACTCATTAGAGCTTTAAAATTATATCTTGTTCCTTCACTTGGTCCGTATAATCCGAATAATACATCGTCGTGGACATATTTGAATTCCGGGACGATTAATGTACGAGTGATTTCGGGAACTCCTACTATCCCAATTTCTGCTTTAGATAAGTTATAGAACGTCATATTCAACTCAGCTCTGTTGAATAAATCGAATGGGTATTGTGACGAAATAGCTGCACCATAACTTCTAAATCTTTCTAATGAACCAAACGAACGTGCTGCAAATCCTGCATATTGGAAGGCAGAGAATTGATAATCTATTATCCCAGTTAAGTAACTATAAGCACCAAAGAAATTACTATTCCTCAAATCTATTAGAAAGTTTGCAGAGAAATAAAGCTGATGATTACCGAGCTCATCACTAAATAACATCTGGGTACTACCTTGAGGTCCAAAGAATGTACTATAACCTGGATTTGCTAATATCAAATCCGGAGTAAATTTGATTACATAATCTTTTACTTTAAAATCTCTACTAATAGTAGTATCCTTTGATTCTGTAATTTTTTGTACTTTATCATTTGGTTTAACCAACTCTTGGTTCTCAAAATCTATATTAAAGTCACCGTAGCTTATTAGTTTATCATCTTCCTTTTCTGCTAAAGTGTCCTTTTCAATATTGGCAATAGCGTTAATTAAGCTATCTTTTTTATATATGGATTGTTTGTATTGAGTCAAAGGCAGCTCTTCCATATCTAACTTTCTATCGAAAGGATAATCTATCTCAAATATATCGTAACCACCTTTGATTTGAGTACCAAATAGAACTTTACTATCGTCAGGTGCAAGAGAAATCTGAGTTATTTCTTGCAAAGAATTAGTCAATGGGCGAGTTGATTTGGTAACCAAATTAACTTCATACAAATTACCAATCCCATTTTTATCAGAAACAACTAATAGCTTCTTTTCGTCAGAAGAAACAGCAATTGAAGATTTGTTATTGCGAGTATCAAAAGTAATTCTCTCCGCTGATTCGGAACCAATTTCAATTTTATAGACTTCGCTTATGCCATAGTTAAAATCCCACATATCAAGTTTATTGGAACTAACTCTAGCATTAGTCATATCACCTCTATCAGAAATGAAATAAACACTCTTAGAATCAGGAGACCATTTCGGAGCTTCATCACTAAATACATCATCTGTGACTTTTGTGAGACTTTTTGAGTCAAATTCGTACATATACAAATCACTTTGTTCATTATCAGAGCCAACGAATATTAACTTTGTGCCATCTGGTGACCATTGAACAGATTGTATTGCTTTTATACCCCATGTTAGTTTCTCATAAGCTCCAGTTTCAGCATCAGTAATAAATACAGCATCCTGACCTCCAGCTTTGGCAGATATTGCTATCTTAGTTCCAGTAGGATTCCAAGAGATACCTGGTGCAAGCATATTTAGGTCCTCGAAATCTTGTTTTCTAAAGCTAGAAGTCAAAGTCCTAATCTCATTATTTTTCTTTAAATCATCCATAACAGCTATGACAAATACTCCATCTTCTTCTGAGATGAAAGCCATCTTTTTGCCATCTGGGGATATAGAAGGTCCCGAGTTATAAAAATTCTTAAGTTTATCTCTATCGGTAACTCTTCTTGCTATTTCTGGTAATGACTTGTATCGACTCAAATCAGGCCAATAAATTCTTTTAATATCACGTTCCCACATTTCATTGAATTCTTTCAAATCCATATCAAAACTACTTTTGAAAGCAATCTCTAGATTCTTGTGTATATATAATCTATTGATAAAATCAGCGACTTTCTCTTCTCCGTATTTATCAGCTATATACCAGTAGAATGTTTGACCAACTCTATATTGTGCATATCCACTTATCCTCTGTAACTCTGGTAAATCTTCACTCATAGTCACATCTCTCATGAACATATCTGTCTTGGTATCCATCCCCTTATTACTCAAATACTCACAGAGTCCTTCGTTAAGCCACCCAGGTATGAAATAACCCCTATTTTGTATAGAGGATTGCAAAGTACCTCCATGGAACAAATCATTAACAACACCATGAACTAATTCGTGATGGACAACGTGTCGAAATTGGGTATATGACCCTTGGAATGGGACTACTATTCTATTTTTGAAAAGCTGGGTTACACCACCAACATTTTCGGATAGAAATGAGTTGATAATATTATTTTGCTGGAATTGGTTGTGTGAGTTGAATACTATGAAAGTAATCCTTCTTTTTAGGTCGTATTTTAAGTTCTCTTCTATGGAAATAAGTGCTCTTTCTGCCTCGACAGCAGTGAATTTGGCTAAGTACTCTCCTCCTTGGTGAAAGTAAATGTCAAAATGTTTTGTCTCTATATATTTCCAATCAAACTCTTGATATTGAACTCTATTTTTTCCAAACTGGGAGTAAAGAGAGTTGGCAGCAAAGATAAGAATAGCTATAAAAATAATACTTTTTAGGAATCTCATATTCAGTTTTTTTGTGTTCATTTTTAAAGTTGACGAAAAATGTCCGTAAACCTTTTCTATATAAAACGAAATATACCTAATTGGTTACAACTTAGCATTGTTCGCTCTTAATTGCATTAATATATATACTTATTGGCTTTATCAATATTTTTTAGGACACCATTTAGGACAAACTTTTAGTTTCGTTATTATTCTTACTGAAATTTTAAGTTTTCCATTATTTTATTAAGCTACATATTTAAATACAATTCTAATTTAATTTAGTTACAATTTAGTCATTTTTTTTCAACAACAACCCATGAAACAATACATAAAACATACAGTAAAACATACATGCACCAAAACTTGCTTGCATTGTATTAAACTCCAATATATTTTTGCTTAATCAATAATAGTTAATTGTAATAAAGCAAGGTATTAAAATGGTAAATTCAATTCCAAATAAGTTTTCAATTAGTGACAATGATAAAAAATTGTTAAAAGATTTTGCAAATGCATTTGTTCATGATCCAGACTCAATTAATGTATTTAAGTTAGAATCTAAAAATCCTAAGTTATATACAGTAAAAGAAGTATTGTCAATATTAAGAATATCAAAACCTACACTTTACAATTTATTTAAATCAAATGAATTAAAGCCCAGCAAGATTGGTAGAAGGTCATTTATTCATCATAAAGAACTTGAACGTTATTTAGAACAATTGAATTCATAATAATTCAAAATATACTGCTTGAGTCTTATTAGTATTTTAATAATTTTAAAAAACATTTTCCACTTCGTTTATACAGTTAGATATATAATACAAGATTAATCTCAGTATTACAGACCATAATAAATGCTCTCTAAGGTGTTTTTATGCCAATAGGCATATTTTACCCTTCTGAATTTTCTAATATAATGTTATATTTACGTCTACATTCTACTATATTCTCAACTGCAAGTAAAAAATTAACTTTCGAAACGTATTTAATAAGCTTATCAAAGTATCTCAAAGGAATTCTTTCAGACTTTCCCAGTGTTTCTCTCATCCAAGTATATGAATGATCTGCCTCATCATTTGTAAATTCTTTCAATGTATAGCCACAAATCTTCAATATTTGCTTCAAATCATATCCAGATAGAATTTTTTTATCAATATTCAACGGATCTTGTCTCATACGTATTCTCTTGTTATTAAAAATTCAACTATATTGCCCTTAAACAACAATTTTTGGCTCCTAATACTCAGAATATATCTTCATACATAAACGATTAGTAAACTAAATCATTTTTAAAGGTCTGATAGTAATATATAATAGTATTTTTCATTCAAATAAGAATTTTGGTTGTTTCTTATTATAGTGAGATAAGTTGCTTACAAGTCTTTATAGTTACATTCTCATGTAATAATTCGTGTAAAACAATTACGATATGTTTTTTTTAAGCAACAATTCCCTAATTTTGATATAATTATATATATTATATACACTTACTCGTTAGGGAATTATTAGGGAATTGTAGGGAATAGTAGGGAATTATAGGGATTTAACTAAAATATATACTAAAAACAGGTAATATTAAAAAATATTAATTTTAGTAAGGTTTATTAAAAAATACGGTATTTTTAATTCCCTAACAATTCCCTAAATGGTCTGACTGTTAAGTTGTTGATTTTAATGGAATAAAAATTTGTCGTAGGGAATACATTTCAATTCCCTAACAATTCCCTAAATCCTCCCTACCCTGATACTGTTAGCGTTGAGTACATTTATGAACGACTTTTTAAGGGTGCTAAAAAATGCAACGACTTTTTTTTGCATAATCAGAATGTAATAACAGAAGAATTAACTCTAAATTTTAACCTTAACCTGCTATTCCATTAATAAAAGTCTCAACGAAATCTATGATTTTAGTAGTAATTCTATCACCAATAGTGGCACGATCATTTAAAGATGGTCGTTTGTTTAGAACATCAATAACATCATTTCTTAAAGGTATCTTTTCTGTAAACAAATAATTACTAATTAGTTTCTCTAGCCCTTCTGAATTTAGGTCTTCTTGTTTACTTATCTCAGCTAATGCTTTCTTTCTTTCTTTTACCCAGAATACCTCAAAAATCTCTGGAATATCATCAGAGTTTGTAATAAATGGTAGGTTTTCTTCAATGAATTTTTCAATTAACTCTCGTTTGCTTCTTAATAGTGAATCACCTGCTACCTTATCCAACAATTCCTTCTTCTTCTTGTCTTGCTCTTCAGGTGTTGAATCTTTAATTCTAGCCAATAGATTTAATATATAAGCTACATTGATTTCATCTTTGTGAATTAGTTCTAATTCGAAGTCAATATCATTTAGTATTGATACTTTTTCTTTTCTATTGTTACTTTTTGCTTTATCAGATAGGTCTAAGTATTTGCTCTTATAGTCAACAAATGATTGCTCATTCATAGGCAAATCGGCGAAGTCGAACTCAGTAAAAGTAGAGAGCGTATTTTTCAAACGCATTATTTCACGGAAGGCTTGTATAAATTCTAACTCTTCTACTTCACTTGGTAATTTATTTACACTATTAGGGCTTGGTGCTATCTTAAACAAAGCAAAGTAAGCATTTTGAAATTTCTCTACATACTCTTCGTATGGTTGCATTATTATTTCATCTTTATGTTCCAAGCTAGAGAATAGTCTAATAGCATCATCGGTTGCAGATTTTAGATTTCTAAAGCAAACTATATTTCCTTGTGATTTTACTTCGTTTAGGATTCGGTTAGTTCTAGAGTATGCCTGTATTAGACCATGATGTTTCAAGTTTTTATCTACATAAAGTGTGTTTAGATGTTTACTATCAAATCCTGTTAAAAACATATTTACAACTATCAAAACATCAATCTGTTGGTGCTTTACTCTATTAGATATGTCATTGTAATAATTATAAAAGGATTTACTATCCTTACTCGTAAAATTGGTACTGTATTGCTCATTATACAGTTGAATAAATGTCTCCAATTCGTCTCGTGTGTGGTTTGAAGCATATTCAGTTTTAGGTTCAGCAGCCAAACCAATACTATATACATCTGACTCTAGAAATTCATCATCATCAACAAAACCTATCGCATCTTTATCTCCTTCATTTGATTGGTAAGAGAAAATAGTTGCAATTCGTAAATTATGTAATCCTTCTTCTTTCTTTTTTTGAAATATTTTGAAATATTCTATTAGTATAGCTACTCTAGATACACAGAAAATAGCTGTAAACTCACCACTATGCGTTTTTCTAGCGTGATTGGCTATAATGTAGTCGGCTATGTCATTTAAACGCTTAGGGGCTTCCATTACTTCAGTTTCATCTATAGCTTCAACGTTTATATCTACGATATTTTCTTTCTTTTTGAAAGTGCTTATATACTCGATTGAAAATTTGAGTACGTTACCATCTCGGATCGCATCGGTTATTACATATTTATGTAATTCATCTCCAAATAGAGTTTTGGTTGTTCGCTTCCCATATTCATTTGTACCAGCGTTCTCAGGGAATATAGGGGTACCAGTAAAACCAAACATCTGACAGTTAGTAAAGAATTTCTTTATGTCATTATGTGTTTTACCGAACTGACTTCTATGACATTCATCAAAAATAAAAACTACCTTTTTTTGTTTCAGAGCCTCCATTTTACTCAAATACCTTTTCTTGCTTATAGCGGTATTTAGTTTTTGGATTGTTGTAACTATTAGTTTATTGTCGCCAGTTAACTGCTCTACTAATGTATTAGTATCTGTAGTTCCGTCTATACTGCCTTTGCTGAATGAGTTAAATTCCTTAGTTGTTTGATAGTCCAAATCTTTTCTATCTACTACGAAAACTACCTTATGGACAGTTGGAAGATTTGTAAGTATCTGTGCTGTTTTGAATGATGTCAGTGTTTTACCAGAGCCAGTAGTATGCCATATATATCCATACTTCGGCGTCGTCATTACCCTTTCTACTATTGCCTCTACTGCATAGAATTGATAAGGTCGCAAAACCATTAGTTTTTTTTCTGTTTCGTTTAGAACTACATATTTCGTTATCATCTTGGTCAGATGACAAGGCTCTAGAAATATATCAGAAAATTTGACTAGTTGAGTAATCAACACGTTTTTCGAATCTGCCCAAAAGAAAGTTTGCTTGAATGAACGTCCCTTTATCGTACTATTAGCATAGTATTTAGTGTTAACTCCATTGCTTATTATAAATATCTGTATAAACTGGAATAACCCATGACCAGCCCAATAAGAATGCCTTTCGTATCGGTTTATTTGGTTAAAAGCTTCTTTTAGCTCCAAACCTCTTCTTTTCAGCTCAACTTGTAATAGTGGTAAACCGTTGATTAGTATAGTAACATCGTAGCGATTCTTATAGCTACCTTCCATAGATACTTGCTGAGTGACCTGAAATTCATTCTTGCAACATTCTATCTGGTTGATTAGCTCAACTGTTCGCATCTCACCCTTAGAGTCGGTATATGGTACTCTGTCACGTAGTATTTTAGCTCTTTCGAATACATTGCCTTTATTGATAAAGTTTAGTATTTGCTTGAATTCTGTATCTGTTAGCTTGGTTTTGTTGTGCTTTTCTAACTGAGATTTGAAGTTGGAAAGTAAGTCATCTTCATCACTTATAACTACTTTGCTATAGCCCATTTTTTCTAATTGGACTATTAAGTTGTTTTCTAATATTTGTTCTGGTTGAGTTGTCATAGTATTTTTTTTATTTGCAATATCATTCTTTCTTTGTCATATTCTGTTAACCTACCGTAAGACATCGAACCATTCAGGTAAAAATATGTTTTATTTTTGTAAATATACAAACCTGATTCTTCATCCAATTTTAAATCTAACAAATCTTTAAGAATATTAGCCGTTATAACACTAGTTGTAATTACTATTTTTGGTGAGATATAATCGAATATTCTTTTAAACACTCTTAGATGATTTAAATGCTTGTATTTAAGCTTATTACCTTCGCAAATCTCTTTAGCAATCACACTTGATGTTCTATAGCTCATGTGAAATAAATCGCAGTGATCGAATTCTTTTCCCAAATTGTAAGCTATATCTGATAGTGCTTTAAAGTATCTTTTATATTGCCCTTCCCTTTTAGGACCATTACCAAAGATATGCGTATAAACGGCCTCTACATCTAACAGAATATCTTCATCAGTTATTTCTCCTATTACAGTTGTTTTTTTTACGTCTCCAGAGGGATTAAGTCCTACAAAGAGTATCTCAGCATCTTTATTCAGTTTATGAATAAAATTAGGTAAATTAGCTCTAAGACTATCAGGTAATTTATACCACCATGTTCTTATTTCCTTATTTAACTCATCTTCTAACACTTAACACCTTCAATATTTACTTTATTACACAAACATTTTTTGGAGTAAACCTTTTTTGAACTCTTTTGACTTTACTATTTCAATATTTTTTGTTTCTATTAGATTATCCAATGAGCCTAGAAACAATGCAATTTTTTGTTGTTCTAAATTATTTGGTATTGAAATTCTAAATTTTGAAAATTCTGATTTATTTATAATGGGTAACGTTGTATTAGCTTGAGTTGCTTTAATTTTCGGAGTTAACCAAAGTAATGAGTAATAAATAAATTCATTATCATATTGTTTAAATGGAATAAGTGAATTAATTTGTTGGTTTGTAATAGAGGGCTTTGTTGTAAGTGCCATTTTACCAATAGAAGCAATACAAGTATAAACAATAGTTGATTTTGGTAGTATTTTTATCTTCTTATTGCTTTTTATTGTTCTAGATACCTCAACTTGATATTTCAATTTTTCATTGATATCAGTAGGGGTTATAAAATCAATTTCTCCATTCCAAAGAGATTTATTAGTTGTACTTGGAGTTTTACCTGTTATAATCTCTCCAATCTCCCCCAATCTCTTCTCTTCCCAATCAGGATAATCTTTACCTTTCTCATCTCTAAACCTTATCTCTTGGAGGAATATTTTCTGCATCACACCCTTTTTGTATTCCTCTAATACTTCTTTTTTCTTTTTTAGTAGTTGTATTCGTTGGTCAACTGCTGTTATGAATGAAGCGATTTTTTGTTGTTCTTTGAAGACTGTAGTTAGAATTGAAACTTCGCTTAGTGTACTTTGTCCAACATTATACCTAGTACTACCACCACTTTTGGATGTAATTTCTTTCCTTGATCTTGATGTTTTAAGTAGGTAATTCATAAAAGAAGGGTCATATTCAGCTTTTTGCTTTCCCCGAATTACGAACCCACCAAAAGTTGCAGGTAATTCTTTATCCAAGTAAACATTTGCTTGACCAACTTCTTCTCTTGTTTCAGAACTTCTTTGAAAAAGAATGTCTCCATACTCAACAATATTCTTATTAAATTCTGTCTCAGAAATTTTTACTGACCCAATAATCTTATCATGAGTTATATAATCATTTTGAATTATGTCTAATACATTTATAAACTTATAACCGTCTCCATAATCCTCTTTAGCAGCGTTAATTCCATTCTTAAATGTGAATAAGTCAGAAAGGATTTTCTCTATCCATTCCCCCTTAAACTCAGGAAATCTCAACTCTGGTATTTTTTTTTCTTTTGTCATCGATTAGAATGGAGTTGGTATATTAAGTTCAGTACAAAATTCGGCAATAGTTTTGTTTGCTTTTTCTAATTCAGATTCGATTGATTTTAGTTCTTTTGAAACCTCAACTAAATCTATTGGTTCTTCTTCCTCGAAAGTATCTACATAGCGAGGTATATTGAGATTATAGTCATTTTCAGCAATTTCTGATAATGGAACTGCATTACTATATTTGTCTATTGACTTACGGCTTTGATATGTATTGACTATCAATTCTACGTCTTCATCACGCAATACATTCTGATTGCCTTCTTTTACAAAGTGATCGTCGCCACTAGCATCTATGAAAATCACATTATCATCAGCTTTACGGCATTTTTTCAATACCAAAATACAGGTTGGAATAGAAGTACCATAGAATATATTTGCAGGTAAACCAATAACGGCATCTAACCAATTTTTCTCTTTTATTATGTACTCACGTATGTGACCTTCTGCCGCCCCTCTGAATAGCACACCATGTGGGAATACACTAGCCATAGTCCCATTGTCTGCCAAATGGTAGAGCATGTGAGTCAAAAAAGCATAGTCAGCTTTAGTTTTGGGAGCTAATCGACCATACTGACTAAATCGCTCATCCGAATTGAACAAAGGGTTTTTATCACTTTTCCAATGTGCCGAAAACGGAGGATTAGCAACTATAGCTTCGAATCGTTTATCCAGATGACGAGGGTTTTCTAGAGTATCTTCTTGCTCTATATTGAATTCACGATAATGCACATCGTGCAATATCATATTCATTCTTGCTAAGTTATAAGTAGTTCTGTTCAGTTCCTGCCCATAAAACTCACTAACATCAGCTTCTCTAGCCACTCGTAATAATAGTGATCCAGAGCCACAGGTCGGGTCATACACTGACTTAATCTTTGTTTTGCCGGTAGTTACTAGTTTAGCAAGTATTTTAGAAACTTGCTGAGGAGTATAGAACTCACCTGCTGATTTACCTGCACCTGCTGCAAATTTTGCTATCAGATATTCGTAAGCATCACCCAAAACATCTGATTCTAATTCTTCTAATTTGAAATCAATCTTATCGAGCTGAGTAAGTATCTTTACTATTATTTCATTTCTAGCACCTACTGTTCTTCCAATTTTGGTAGAACTCAAATCCAAATCTTCGAACAATGCGTTGAAATCCTCTTCCGATTCAGTCCCCATAGTGCTTTGTTCTATATGATTAAGCACTTCTTTTAGGTCTTCTAGTATGTAGTTGCTTTCGCTCTCAGTGTCTGCATTCCCTTTCGCAGCCAATACCGAAAACAATTGCGATGGCTCTAGATAATAGCCCAATTTGAGTAGTGATTCTTCTTTGATAGCATTCAGATTAGCTTGGTCAGTGCATTTTTTGAAATCTTTTACTGACTCAGTTTCTAATAGTTTATTCGCAAATAGATATTGTTTTTCGGATAAGTACTTATAGAATATGAACCCTAGAATATAGTCCCTGTAATCATCAGCACTGATTTTGCCCCTAAGCAAATTAGCGATACCCCAGAGCTGACCTTGTAGAATTTTCTTTTGTTCTTCAGACATATACTTATTTCGTTTTATTAGTTTCCTGTAGTGCTAATATAAGGAAACTTAGAGATATTGCTAGAGGGTTGTAGTTAACTAAAGTAAACATGGGTTAGTGGTGGTTAGGTTGAAGGATGTTTGGATAATTTAACTTTCATAATATAATCTATCTAGTGAATTCATTCCAAAATATTGTTTGTAAGACTCAATTGCATAACTATCCATCATTCCACCTATATAATCTAGAATAGTCCTTGTAACAACTTCATGAGTTCTATTCTTTTCTGAAATTCTATATTCTGCGGGTAGTAATTTTAGGTCTTTGTTATATTTTCCATCTGAGAAGACTTCAAATAGTCCAGTCAATACTTTTTCACCTAACTTCTCATATTGATATACTTCTTTATCCCTACTTAATGCATTAAAAACAACACTCTTTAGCCCTTTACTTAATGACCTATATTTTAAATATCCTAATTTTGTTACACCATTATCGTTCACTAAACCAATATCTCTAACTAAGGTATTAACTAGCGATGAAGTTACTTTTTTTAAGAAATATATTGAATATTCCTCTGAAGTACCATATGTATTTGCATGAGAACTATATTCTTTTGCATCATCTACAATCTCTAGAAATTTGGGAACTGAATCATTAAATTTAGATTTACTTAATTCATAAATAATTTCATCAATATTAAATAGTTTTAACTTTAAACAATCCTCTAGATCATGTGCAGCATAAGCAATTTCGTCAGATATATCCATAATTTCACAATCTATTGTTTTCATATCAATTTTGTGATGATCACACCAATCTTTAGCTTGAATATAATCTAAATCATACAGGAATTTATCTTTATTCTGAGAAAAGTTATTGAAATATTTAACGGTACCTAGAATTGTTCTTAAAGTTAAATCTAATCCATTACAATTATGAAATTTTTCCTCGAGATGGGTAAGAATTCTATAAGTTTGAGCATTACCTTCATATCTACAATTTATATCAAGTTGATTTAGTATTATTTCACCATAGTGACCAAAGGGTGGATTACCAATATCATGAGCCAAAGAACATGTTTGGACTGTTATTGTATCTTTCAATTTTAGAATAGTTGCAAGCGATCTAGAGATTTGTGCTACTTCTAAGCTATGAGTTAATCTGTTTCGGTAGAATAGATTATTATCAGGAATTAGGAGTTGCATTTTCCCTTGTAACCTTCTAAAAGACGAGGAATACAGAACGCGTGCATAATCTTTATCAGCCTCAGAACGTGTATTATCAATCCTCTTGGTTTCATTATGTTGCCTCACCTCTGAAACTTTTTCAATTTGTATTTCTTTGTTTCTAACATAGTCATATAAATCTTTCAAATAGTTCACTCCTAATTCTCAAATGGTTTTTCGTAAGTAATCGTTTCTGCATCAAATAAAATCACATTCTTATTTGGAAACTTATTTCCACAAATTTTGTGAAATCTTTCCTTATTTTTTGATAATAGAGAAATGTATAATGTGTGAATTTCAGATTTATTAATCTGTTCAAAAATATGATTATCATTATCATCTAATGAACAGCCAATAATTACAATTGTACCTGATAGACTAGATAATTTATTAAAGCAATTCATAAGATAATTATTTTTTTCTATTTCATCTAACTTATCTTCAGATTGAAAAATCGTGACAATTTCTTGATCTTCATTATTCAATACTTCTTCTAATCTATCATAGAGTGCTTTATCTGTTTTCTGAGTAATTTTTTTCTCTATCCCCTTTTCGTTATATATATGGAACGCACCATGTAAAAAAAATAAGTTCTGAGTGTCAATTCCTTTTTGAAAAATGAATTCCTTTTTATCGGTTAAACTAGTTTGTCTGCTTCCATCATCTACTTTTTTAAGTACATATTCTCTTTTTTCGTCTTCTAGCAATTCTTTTGCAACTCTTTCAATATCTTTAATCAACCAGTTCTTATTTTTATCCGAAGCATAATTTTTTATTAAAGTAACGAATTCAACTTTAGTTAGTTTATTTAATGACTTCTCAATAGTATCATTAACTTCACCCGTAGATAGTTTAAATGAACCATTCTCCCGTGCAAATTTAATTTCTTTATAAATGTTATTGTGTCGTTCGTCTTCAATATTTTCTACTATATTTAATTCAAGCTGAAGGCCAATAGCGTTATCTTTAATTTGATTATTTTTAAAATTTAATAAAAGCACATATAGAAAAGAGTCGTAATTCAAAGTAAAAAAAGTATTGAAATTTTGGAGTAAAATGTATACTCCTTCATTTTTTTCGGCGTAAATATTTTTTAATTCTGCCTTTACTATTTGGTGAGCGGCTTTCATAAAGTCATATTTCACCTTGTTACGAATATACTTTTTTAAAAAAGTATTATAAGGGTCAATATCATTTTCTAGCTTTCCTATGAATTTTTCAATATCATAATTACTTTCAGTAACAATGGTCTGAGCATCTTTGTAAATTCCTCTATTATCCACAATCATTTTGTTAAATATCGCAAAATAACTAGTATCTACACCTATCCCTCGATTAAATCCATTTCCTAATAATAAGTGATTCTCTTTTCCTTTTAATAGATTTAATACTTCCTTATACTCTAGCAATGCTACTTTTTTTTTCATTTACTAACTTAAAATTTTAAATATTTAATTCAATCAGTCATTCATACTGTAAACTCTTTACCGATACCTTCCCCAATGCTCTCAACTACTTATTGCTTTGCAGTCTCCGTAACCATAAATTGTGTTCTTATATTCCTTCCGAGAACTTTACGTCCTCAACTATTATTTGATATTTCTTAGCCGCATCTGGCATAGGTGGTAACTCAAACCCTATTTCATATTTATGATTGGGTTGGAAATAGTCATATCTAGTATATGTTCTTTCTTCTATTACACTTCCTGTTTTGCTTAGCCACTGTATCCTAAGGGTTAGATCTTTGTATATTGAGTGCTTCGCAATATTTTTTATAAATACTTTGAATTCTGACTTTGTTCCCCAGAAATTAGTTTTCTGCTCTGTATTTTCTATTGTTATATAGCTCTTTGGGGTTTCTCTTTCTCTATCTTGGTCTGTTTCTTCTGTAGTCCAGTCTCCGCCATCGTATTTTCTTTCACTCTCACCACAGCTAACTAGAAACAAGATAAATACTAACATTACAATTTTTTTCATAATTCCTCCTCTTGAAAAATAAAATTTTATTCAATCTAATCAGGCAAACTCACTGTGAATTCTGCACCTTTGCCTTCGCCTTGGCTGTTGGCTTCTATTGTTCCAGAATGCTTGTCTATAATCTTTCGGCTAAGGTAAAGCCCTAGTCCTGTTGTGCTTTCACCTGTTGTTCCTTTACTTCTTACTTTCGTAAACCTATCGAATATTAAATCTTTGTTTTCTGTTGTAAACCCTACCCCTTTGTCTATAACTTTTACTAGTGTATTCGTACCCATTCTAGATGAGTTGACCACTATCTCACCACCAACATTCGAATATTTTATAGCGTTACTGATTAGGTTAGTGAACGCTTGTTTTAGTAAGGCTTCTTTACCTTTGACCAACTTTATATCACTTAGTAACTCTATTGATAGTTGCTTTCTGTGTATCTCATCTGCAAATTGTTCTTTGATACTATTGAACATTGTCTCTAGCTCTATTTCTTGCTTCATAGATTTAGTAACAAAGACTTCTTCCATCTCTAACATTCCTTTTACAGAATCTATTAGTTCGATCTGTTCTAATGATGCGGCTGCAATCTTGGTTTTTAAGTTTTGCTTTTTCTCATCTGTGTCTGCTTGAGTTATCATCTCCGAGTAATTATAGACTGCAGTGATTTTGTTTCTTAAATCAAGTGAGATTATATCTAGCATGTCTTTCTTCTCTTTATGGAGCTCATCTATCGACTTAACAGAGTACTGTACTTTACGCATTAGCCTACCAATATCATCATCGAGATTCGTAGGTAAGTTAGACATCCTCTTGTTCACTATAAAATCATCTAGTGATGTTTCTGTGAGCAATAGTGGTTCTATCAGATTCCTTTGTATAAAGAGTGTTAGAGCAATACTACTAATTGTCACTACAACAATGACTGTAGCTATGATGCTAATATTACTTTCATTAACTTCAAAGAACTTCCAAATCCCAATTGCTATTACTACAGGGATTAATATTCCTAATATAGTTATTGCATAGAACTTGTAAGCGTAATTCTTGAAAAATCTAAACTGTGATAGAAATTGATATATTTTTAACTTGAATTTTGAACTATCTATAGTCATAATTCCTCCTCTTGAAAAATTATTTATTTCTACCACTGTTTAGAACTGATTTACCTTGTGCTGTTAACTTATATAGACCAACCTTATCACCTCTATGCGGTATAATTGTGTTGAACAACCGTCCTTCATAGAGATTATAGAACTTCAATTCATCCTCTTCTTCAAAATGAAGAGTATTAGTCATTTCAATTTTTTGTAGAATATTATTAACAATCTCTCGATTCATGTTAGAACCTCCGAGCTTTTACTTATTTTTCAAGCCAATACCTTATTAAAGAATTGTCAAAGTATTCGCCTGAATTACCTGCTATATATAGCTTCTCTTTCTCTTCTTTAAAATACTTAACGCCGACCATGAGCTTCAACAAGGTACTTGCTCTTTCTGAATCGACGTTAAGCTCCCGCTGTATTTCTTTCATCAGGTCATCTTTTATAACGGCTCCACCTATACCATACTTCTGTATGGCATATTGGTGGAAAACGTCTGTTTGGATTTTTGTTATCATAAAATTTCAATCAATAATTCTGAGTAAGTTAAACTTAATTAATTTAGTTTCAAATCTATTGATGGCACACCGAAAGTATAAAAAAAGACAGGTATGTCTTGATAATAACTATGTCTTCACTCATACATATGTCAGTTCTTTAAATAATTCTTTTTACTTTTAGTACTATAATTGAATTTAGTATTATTTTAACCCTGCTTCTAAATTACTATATTCTTATTAGTTCTCTCATTTCCACACCCTGCATTTATCAATTATTATTGTACTTACGGGCAGCCCGTAAGATATTTATTTTAAAAATTATTAGTTTAATAGCAAGTGATATTTGTTAATTAGAAATTTAAAATCAAATTTAAGTGTTATGGGTAGATTTGAAGAAGCCAAAAGACTATACGAAATGATACTTGCTACTGGTTTGAGGAAGGTTGGTTTTGCCAAGAAATTAGATATGACACAACAGTCATTAAATGACTACCTTGATGGCACTTCGGATGTAAAAATGATTTCACGAAAACTTTTTAGAAATGGATTTAGTGTTGACTGGTTATATTCAGGTAGAGGAAATATGTATTTTTCTCCTGATAGATTCGAAGAGCAATTCAGTTTACCAAGTATTCATGACATTAGCAAACAAAAAGAAAGGATCAAAGAATGGATATTTATAAATTTCGAGAGTCTAGAAAATTTCAAAAATGAAAGAAATGTCGATATCGAATTATTGGATAGCTTATACAATGATGATGTTATTCAACATGATCTACTTGTTAAATTAGAGAATGCAGGTTGTAACTTGAAATGGACAATAACAGGAGTTGGTACAATGTATTTAGAAAATCATAATGGTAAGAAATTAATTAAAAAAGGTAAAACATGAAAAAGTATTTAATAATTCTAATTACTTTTAGCTTTCTCACAATGAACCTAATGTCAAGAGATTGTTTAGATAAAGCTTGGAAACAGTACAAAAAGCACGAATATCAGCAAGCTATCAAAAGTATTAACTCTTGTTTAGATGATATTATATCTGATGGTAAACCCGAAGAATTGGATTATGCGTTCTTTGGATTATCAAATAATTATAAAAAACTAGGTGAAATAGACTCTGCCTTGAAATATATTCTAATCGCACATGATTTAGAAAAGAAAAATAATCTAGACGAATCTAAAACTTTAAACCAACTTGGCTCTATATATATAGAAAAAGGGTTAAATCATCAGGCATTGTATTATTTCAAAAAAGCCATAGAACTGAATACAATTAATAAGAATTCAACAAGCTTAGGGTTGAATATTTCTAATATAGGATTTGCATACACTAACTTACAGATGAAAGATTCTGCTACAATTTATCTAAATTCTGCTTTAGAATTAATGGAGTCTCAGACAAAGATAAGACCAAAATTGTTAAATAATATTGCTTCTGCATTATTTCAAAATAATGATTATTCAAAAGCCCTTTTATATTTTGAAAGATCTATTAACAACTTAAACTCTGAAAATATGTTTAATAAATATGTCATTCAAACAAACTTTGAAATAGCTAAATTATTCAACGGTCAAGAAATTAATAGTTCTACATTCGAAGAATATCTAGAATTCACAAAAATGAATCCCAATTCCATTTATTTTGCAGATGCAAATTATAAAATGTCAATAATAGCATCAGTAAATAGAAAGTTAGAAAATGGAATTCCATATCTAAATATTGCTAATTCAATATACGTTGAATTAGGAAATATTCAAAAAGCTAAGGAAATAACCAATACTTTTCAATTAGCAAATAAAGTAAATCAATTAACGAATGTAAAATATACCACAAACCAGCTGTCTGAGTTACTAAATCTAGAATATTCAAAACAATTAGAAAAGGATTTAGAAGCTAGGATTTCTTCAGACGCATATATTGCTAATATGGAAGAAGAGCTTTATTATTCAGAAATCTCATTTTATATGGTTTTGTCTATTTTGATATCAGTACTATTTACAATTGGATTTACAGTGTATAGAATTAAAAAGAATAATTATATCAACATGCTTGTTACAAGTTATAATAATTATTTGGAATTAATCTATCAATTGGATTCTAATAGATTAAAGCTGAACCTTTCGAGAATTTCAAATTATATGGCTTTTGATAAATCATTCCAAGATAAAAAAGTATTTACAGATTTAGTACATGAAGTAGTAAAAGATACTAATACAATAAGAAGTACCGTAAAAAGCGGTATTAATTTTCAACAAACAAAGAGGTTAAATAATGTCTAATACTCCACCACCATCAAATTACCAATGGATTGGTAATACATTAAGTTATACATTGGCACCTGAAGTCGTAGGTCTAAAGTTAGAATATAAAAAAGATGGACAAGAAAATAGTCAAGTAATCTTTGATAATAAAACTTCGGCACCGCTTAGTGTAGTTTTACCATCTAATTTAGGTCCAAAAGGATCTATCACTGGTGTTACAGGAACAGGCGAAGACGAAGAATGGGGGCCGCCAAGTACGCAGGAAATAACTAATCAAATAGTATAGTTTTAAATTTTATCTGCCCGTGAAACAAACTTTTTTTGTACTTACGGGCAGACTTCAAAAGATTTAAAATAATTTTTATTAAGTTTAACAAAACGAATTAACAAATATTCATTTACAACTAATATAGGAGAAAAATATGGGGAATAAAAAAAGGTCAGAAAAACCCTGAGAGTTAAATCTGACCCGTATCGTCAATTAAAAATTCTGACACCCTTGATTGACAGTTACAAATTTAAAAAATAAAACTCTCATAATTAAATTTTAATAATTTTATTACGAGGTTTACAATGAAAGCGATGCTTTTATTTATTACAATATTCTCATACCTAGCTATGAATAATAGTTTGATGGCTGGTACTGAGACCAAAGATGCAGAATCATATCTAAAGAATTCTAAAACATTCTTTATAGAAAACAAAGGACAAATTAAAGACACTAAAGGTAACGTGAGAGAAGACATTAAATACTACATCAAAGGAAAAGGGATGGATATCTACTTTAGAGATGAAGGTATTAGCTATGTAATGTATAAATCAACACATCAGACAAATGGAGAAATTAGTACCCAAACACAAAGAGTCGATTTAGAATTTGGAGATGGATTAAATAAATTCAAAATAGTTCCTTATGACGAAAATCTTGCTAAACTGAGTGTACTCAAAGGAGATTTAAACCTTAAGGATATTAGAACTTACAGTAAGTTAGTGTATGAAAATATTGCTGATGGCATTGATTTAGTTTACTATCCCACACCCAAAAGTATTAAATATGATTTTGTAGTGAAACCAAATGCTGATTTGAGCAAATTAAACATAAAGTATAATGGTGTTAATTCATTAGAAAAAGTAGATAATACTTCTTTCAAAATTGGTACTGACTTAGGTGATATTGTTGAAGAAGTCCCATCTACTTATCAAATAATTGATAATAAGAAACGGGAATATACCGCTGACATATTAATCAAAGATAATAATCTACAATTCGATGTAGGTGACTATGACAAGAACTATGAACTAGTAATAGACCCAGAACTATACTGGTCGACATACATTGGTGGTGTATCAACGGAACTTGTTGGAAGATACCCTACAACTGAATACACGCCTAATCTTACTGCTGGTGTTCCTAGTGGTTATGCTAGCGGAGGAATTGACGTTGACGATGAAGACAATGTTTATATAGTCGGTTCAACATTTTCAAATGATTTCCCAGTGGATCTTGGTCAAATAATTAATAATAATGATTGGGATATATTCATACAGAAATATGAAGAAGATGGAACACTTGTTTACTCACACATTGTAGGGGCTGTAGGAAATGATTTTGGACTCGATTTGGAATTAGATGAGGATTTTGACCCTATAATTTGTGGTGCTACCAATAGTCCAAGTATATTTACGACAGGTCGTGCTTATACTGGTGGTTATGATTATTATATTTATGAACATAAAACTTTTCCTCAAGCAGCTTGTTATGGTGGAACAGACAATGATTTTGCTAGGGGATTAACATTATCTAGAGATCTATCAGGTAACACTGGTATAATAGTTACTGTTGGTGAAACCATGAGTTCAGATGCTTATACTTATAATGCTTGGGATGCTACACTTAATGGGAGTTCAGACGTTTACATTGTTGCACTATATAGTAACTTTACTACTAAATGGACTCGATATCTTGGCGGGGATGGTGATGAGATTGGAATGGATGTTGCTTATAACCGTTTCAAATTACCAGAAAATGAAAATATCAATGAATTAGTTATAATTGGAGCTACCGACAGTAAAACTAATTTTCCATTTACAGTGAGTACACCTTATCAGAATATTCTTAATAGAGATATCACAATCAGTAATGTACAAGATGGGTTTATAGCTGATGTCATAGTCAATAATGGACAGGATAGAGCAGCTACATTGATTGGAGGTAAAGGGACTGATTTCCTTACAGATATTGAGTATATTGATAATGATATTATATTTGTTTCAGGTTATACCGAAAGTGATCAAACAACAGATTTGTTTCCTTGGGTTCCAATTGGAACACCTAAACCTTATGATTATGGTGGTGTTAGCGATAAAGGTGATGGTTTTATAGCAGCCTTCGGTTATAGTGGGAACTTTGCTTTGATACATAATGCCTATATTGGAGGAAAAGATCAAGATATAGTAACGGATATTAAGTATGATGATGCTAACAATATGATTTATGCCACTGGTTATACTAAAAGTGATAATTTTGAATTGCATCATGAATATGAGACAGATATGAATAATGGTTTCATGACTGGAAGTATTGATGCATTTCAAGCACAATATGATTACGAACTTTTCAATATTAACTCTACTTACTTCGGTGGAGGTGACGATGATTACGGTCTTGCTACTACTATCAATAGCACTTCAAAACCAATAATTTATGGTGAAACATTTGCAACCACTCAGACGATTATTAATTATCCAGACTATCCAATGGATATAAAAGACCCTGCGCAACTCTCGTATGGAGGTGGTAATAACGATGCTTTTCTCACTACTTTCTATTCAGAAACTGATGAGGAAAATATTCGATGGGGAACGTTTTTTGGAGGTAGTGATTTAGATTCAGTTTATGCAATGTCTGTTGATAAATTCGACTACGTTTATATTGCTGGTAAAACGTATTCAAATGTTTCCACTGAATCATTCCCAGTGACTTCTGGAGTAGTTAGTACAAGTATTAGTGGGGACGAAGATATTTTTGTCACTAAATTTAACAAATACGGTAAACGATTATGGACTACCTACCTTGGTGGATCAGGTGATGACGCAGCTCTTGATATGGATGTATTCAATTCGCAATATAAGGAAACTGTAAAAATATATTTAACAGGTTACACTTCTTCCTCTGACTTTAAAACTCAAGCTACAAGTTTAGGTGAACATACAGATTTATCAGGTGGTTATGATGCGTTTGTAGCAAAACTTTCAGCCGACGGAACAGATTTAGAAGCCCTTACTTACCTTGGTAGTGCATCATTACATACAGACAATTCTTTAGTTTATAGAGACGAAGATGGTAGGACTATTGATGTTGATCAATCTACAGGAAATGTATATACGGGAGGTAGAATGAATGCTATTCATTCAAGTGGAAGTAATAACCCTTATGATACTTGGTTAGACACAACCGCTGTTAGTGGTAATCCTAACTGGCGATGGAATCCTAAAAGTTTCTATAATACTTATCCAGTTGACTTTTTTGTGGGATATGTTGTGAAATGGGATGAGGATTTATTCTTAGAATGGGGACGCTGGATTGGTTCTCGTGTAACTGATTTAGATTATAATGAAACAAATGATCGATTACTAATGTGTGGTAATGGCAATAATAATATATTGACTAGCTATTTAACAACAAATGGGTTTTATGATGTAGGTGCTTCAGGCACTCCATCTCAAAGCATACAAGCTTGGCTTATGGTTCTCGAATCAGACACAATCCCTTATTATGGTACATATCTAACTGGATATGAGAGAGATTTTCAAGACTCTAGTGGACATGTAGTATGGGATGATGCTGGTAATAAATTCTATTATGTAGGAACAACCGAGAATTATAATTTTACTTCGAAATGGTCATCTGTTTCTATTGATAATTTATATTCATTTAATAACTTTGATTTAATTGCATTTAGTTTTGACAACAATCCTTCGACTAGATATGTTAACGGAAAAGTCGCAGTTTATGGTGGTGATTATCATATAACTGTTAATGATTTGAAATTACAGGGTGATAAGTTGTATATAGTAGGTTCAACTACAGAAGATTCTGATATCGGGTATGATGTTTTGCTTTCTCCTGTTCCTGCTGTCAGTAAGTATAATAGTACTAGTTATGAAGAAGGTTTTGTACTTAGTTTATTTACATTTGGTCTTTCTAAATATTGGGGGAGCTATATTTCCAATGATGTAGGTACATTAGGAAATCTAACTATATCAGATGTTGCCTTTCAGAAAGATGGAAGAATGCTAATAAGTAGCACAACTAACTATACTGAAATGAATGATTATAATCCTTCAAATTCATTTCAGCAGAACTTAGCTGGTACATCTGATGGTTGGATTGACAGATTCGTAATTACACCTTCACTTGTAGAAAGAGGTAAGTATAGTTTTCCTAAATTCGAATATGTAGTAGAAACTGACCCTGTTAGCTTAACACCGAATCCTGTTAAATCAGATTTGAATATTCATTTAGATTTTGATACTGACAATGTAAACAATGTTAGAATTGCAGATGTGACAGGAAGGGAAGTTTATAATAATAGTAGATTTGAATCCTCTATTAATTTGAACTACTTAACTACTGGCACATATTACTTACAAATACAGTTAGATGATAATACTGTAATAAATAGAGTATTCGTTAAGAATTAGAATTATTGATAAACGGGGGCTTTCATTGCCCCCTGTTTATTTAAGTATAAATATTATGAAAACCATACTAAAAATACTACTCCTATTACTCCCGTCACTTAGTGTGGCACAATACAATGATGCACAATGGATATGGTCTGATTATAAAATGGATTTCAGAAGGAATAATGATTCTGTCGTTGTTTTTCACGGTAGGATGCACATGCTTGATACCCATACAATTGGTGGTTATGATATGGTAAATTATAATCATAAGAATGGAGATTTATTTTTACACATTAACAGAGATTCAACTTGGATTAATGACTCTGTATTGTCTAGTTTGAAACATACCGATTATTATAATTTTTATGACCCAAGAATAACTGATCCCAATGGTTTTGAGAGTGAAGAATACGGAGTTAGAATGTTCTCAGGTTTTCAACCTTTAGATTCTGAAAATGTCCGTTTATATAGAATATTCTATGAAAGATATAAATATGAAGGAATTCATAGTATTTTAACCTACGATGACATTTCATTAAATAGGAATCAGCAAAGAATAAGACATAAATTCAAGTTTGGTATAGATTCCGTGTGGGATTTTACAATCATGCCCCATACTGACCCAAGCAAACATTGGATAGTTGGACATAATATTAGAAAACATATTATTCATACTTACCTTGCTGATAAGAATGGAATTGATACAATACCCAAAAGCAATTTTAACCTAGCAGAGAATGGATTAGATTTTGCACAAAGGCTTCAATCATATTATTATGAATTTAAACCCTCTCCAGATGGTAAAAAATTATTAGCTTGCAATTGGGTAGCACTTGGTCCAGAAGTTTATCTATTTACTTTTGATAACAAGAATGGAAAATTAGATTATGTAATGAATTTCAAATATATTGATGATAGAATAATTCCGAATTACGATATCCTATTTAATTTCTCTCCAAACTCAAGATATATATACACACAAGCTAATAGCAAGTTATTTCAATATGATATATCAGATTTAACACCCAATAAAATATATGAATCAGAAACTATTGTTGCTGAATTAGATACAAATTTGAATATTTATAACCGAGGTGACCCTAGTTATTTTGGAACTAATTTATTGATTGCACCAAATGGTAAGATGTATTATCGAAACCAACCAATAGATAAAACACATCCTAATACAGATTATGCTTATCAATATTTTTCGATTATCAACAGACCAGATAAAAAAGGAACTAAGTCAGACTTTAAATTAAAGGAACTAAGGTTTGATTATGATAGAGCATTTCCTAATGCAAAGCCTACTCAACCACGCGTAGATGTAATCTGGAATCGTTCTCAATACCCTTCCCAAATGATAGGACGTTCTGTTAGTTACTGCGAAGGCGAAGACGCATATTTGAATAATGTATGGGAAGATAGATTTGTTGGTACAAACTTCAAATGGGAGTTGTTAAATTTAGAAAGCAATGATACTATACTAGCGGCAGAAATAAACAAATACTTCGAAGAGAACCCAGATATCAAAGATCCATTCTTTTCTGATGCGACCCACAACTACGAAGGAAAGTATTATATTACTTGGACTGATACGCTAGGCTATAACCGTGAGAGAATAGTCAAT
>Ga0209573_1000523_pt1 | contig 79655 bp, 70 predicted proteins | sample TNRBio252014_DNA_FD_185870 | JGI IMG/M metagenome (GOLD analysis project Ga0209573, IMG submission 185870) | Wastewater treatment Type I Accumulibacter community from EBPR Bioreactor in Madison, WI, USA - TNR Reactor_6/25/2014_ DNA (SPAdes)... | ecosystem: Engineered > Bioreactor > EBPR >... | reverse complement strand
CCCACCCCCACCCCTGACCGCGACCCCCGCTTCATTTGGCCATTTGACCATTTGACCATTTGCCCCCCCGCCGCCTCCTCGCCCGAGAAAACCGGCCACGGCGGGCCGCGGCGGCGGGAGGGCGTTGTGTCGCGCAACACCCGCGCGTCACCGACCGCCAACGAAGCTCCTTTGTTCAGAGGTTTTGGAGCGCAGGTGTTGAGGTTTGGAGCAAACCTCAACACCGGCGCTCCATTTCTGTGAAGCGAAGGAACTTCCTGCGAAGAAAAAGCTCCGTAGTTGTGAGATGAAGGAGCTTCCTGCGCAGAAAAAGCTCCTTTTTCTCGGAGCGAAGGAGCTTCCTGCGAAGGTTTTGCTCCTCCGCTCAACACTTCTGGAGCAACGTTGCACCCCCAAGCCTCTCCGCACAACACCTCCGGCCCTCCGAAGCACACCGCCGGACCTCGGAAGCAAACCGCCGGCCCTCCGATGCACACTTCGGGACGGCAGCCGTGCCACGAGCCATCGACGCCGGGGATCGTTCTCGGTTGGACATGCTCTCGCGTGAAGTCTCGAATCTCACCGCCGCCGCCGATCAAAGCCACGAACGACGGGCAGGCGGAGCCGCCCGCGACCATGTACGTCGCGGCGCCAGCGGGGGTCGAAGATCGTCCATTCCCACTTGTCGGTAGAGTCGACGTCGCCGTCGGCGTCGAGGTGGTGGGGGTCGGCGTGCCGCCCGATCTGCATGTTCAGACCGTTGTAGACGTACTCGACGACCAGGGCCGAGGTGGACCTGTTCTTGACCTTCCGCAGCCGCCCGAAGGCGTCCCACTCGGAGGTGGAGTTGACCCCGTCGTCGGTCTGCTGCCCGTTGGCGTTGATGGCCGGGCTCTTGATGACGCCACTGTTTACCCGCGTCGAGAGCGGGCTCATGTCAATGACCCCCCGCCTGCAAACCCTGATCTCTCGGGGCTTGCACACGGGGGGTCAACGAAAGCGGAGAGGGGGGGATTCGAACCCCCGATGGGCCGAAGCCCATACCAGATTTCAAGTCTGGCGCGTTGAACCGCTCTGCCACCTCTCCGGGTTCTTCGAGTTTAGGTCGGCTCCCGGCCCGGCCTCGGGGCCATTTGGATCTGGGTAGCGTGGGCAGAATGAGGGGGGCTTAGGTGAGCGTCTTGCTGAGGATCGCGGAGCGGTAATTGGTGTAGGGCCACTGCCAGTGCTCGATGAATCGGTATCCACGCCGCAGGTAGAAATTCAGCAGCTTCTCATCGGGCTCGGCCATGCTGCACGCCAGTTCCGCGGTGACGGGGCCGGTGCCAAGGACCGAATTCTCGGCGGCGCACGCCAGGGCACGCCGCTCCACGGTGTCGAGGAGCATGATGCCCACGCCCCGACCTTGGATGTCGGGATCGACGGCGAACTGCGAGAAGCTGTCGACACGGGGGTTTTTGAACCAGGGGGGCCCCTCGTCGGGCTCGACTTCGTGGAACAGGATCACGCCGACGATGCGTTCGCCGCGAAGGCTTCCCGGATCGGCGAGGGTCGCAATGGTGCACTCGCCTGATTGGCACCGCCGCCGCGTGGTTTGGTCGTCCTGCCTTCCCGCCAAAGGCCTTAGCCCCATGCGCACCTGCCCGGCGTATGCCCGGTGCAGCAGCGCGGTGATTTCTGGGATCGGATCGTCGGGCCCAATCCGGCGGATGGTCACATCGTCGGCGACGCCAACAGCCAACGGGACTGGATTCGGATACGTGTCGCTCACGAGAGAGTCTATGCGGGGCTATGCGGCCTGTGTCCGCCGGTCTTTCAGGCGATCCCGGGCCATACCGTCGTTCATGAATTCTGAGCTTGAAATCCCGGTGATTCCGCGGTCAGGTTTCGTCCGGCTAAGGGTGAGGTATTGTGAGTGCGACCCCATGGGCGTCGCGCACCATGCGTCGTATATCCCCTGGCTCGAGATCGGCCGAACAGAGTTGCTCCGTGACGGGGATCGGACGTACGCCCAGCTCGAACTCGAAGGCGTGCTGCTCGTCGTGGTAGCGCTCGTTGTCAAGTATCGACGCCCGGCAAAGTACGACGACTTGATCGAGATCCGTACTCGCGTTGTGGGTGGTTCGCGTGTGAAGATCGAACACGAATACGAGGTGGTCGTTGTCGAACGCGCCGGCTCACCTTGCGAGATCGACGCGGTCAAGGCATCCACGACGTTGGCGTGTGTCACCCGTGAAGGAAAGCCCCGGGAACTGCCCGCCTGGCTTCAGTAAAGCGGACCTCGCGAGCCACGAGAGGCAAGGGCTCCCACGTCCGCAATGCACCACCAGCCCGGACAACTGCCGGGCTGGTGTGTCGCAGGATCGGTATGACAGGGTGATCGGGCCTCGCCCGAAGGGGGGCGATCGATCCCGTTCAGTGAGCGAGCTTGGGACCGGCCTGGCCCTGACGGGGCTGGGTCTGGATCTCGCCGTTGGCCTGTTCGTACTGGCGGACGACGTTGACCAGGCTCATCGCCAGGCGCTTGGCCCCGGACCAGTTCATGACCACACGGCTGCCCACGGCGAAGTTGAGCACCGGCTCACCGTTGGGGCCCTGCATCGGGACGTTCATCCCGAAATCAAGGATGACTTCTTCGGGGGTCGTGCTCGTGCGGATCGTGTTGGCATAGCAGGTGCTCATTTTGCTCTCGTCGATGCGGAGCTGGATCTGCTGCTGGTTGCCGGCCGGAGCTGGGGTGGGAGGGGTCGTATCTGCCATTGGTGTTCTTCCTTCTGTGATCCCCCGTATCGATCTGCAAACAGTGAGCTTTCACGGTGGGGGGGGTCGGGATGGGGTGGTCAGGACGTGTGCCATCGTATCGCGGTCGATCGGTGTTGGGTAGCATGCCGCATCAGATGCGACAGCCACCATCAACGACGCCCAATTCCGCTCCTTCCGCTCGGGGAGCCCCTCGAGCGACCCTGCCCCGTGCTCGGGCTTCGATCCGTGTCGCCGCGATCGATGCCGGCTCGAATGCGGTTCGATTAATGGTCGCCGACGTGCGCTACCCCACGGTAAAGGCTCGCCCTTCCCTCAACCCAGCCCCCATCCCCGCTCCAGGCTCGAAGCCCGACCTAGGCAAGCCGATCCTTACGCTGGTCGCCGAAGATCGCATCGTGACGCGTCTGGGTTCGGGTGTCCAGAAGTCTGGAACACTCGATCCCACCGGCAAACGCGAGACGGCACGAGCCCTTGCCCAGTTCGTGGAGCGAGCGCGAGAACTCAAGGCGTCCCGAATCCGGGTGGTGGCAACCGCCGCGATGCGTGACGCTTCCGACGGGGCTTCGTTCGCCGCACGCCTGACTCGTTCGCTGGGTGTGCCCGTCGAGATGATCACTCCCGAGGAAGAAGGGGCGCTGGCCTTTGGCTGTCTGGCCTCTCGCTTTGGCCCCTTCTCATCCGCCACCGCAACCGTCGACATTGGCGGGGGATCTGCCCAGGTTGTGCTCGCCGTCCATGGTGCCGTCGCCAAGGTCATCAGCGTGCCGCTGGGTGCCGTTCGGATCACAGAACGGTTCGGCGGCGCGAAAAAGCTTGCAGGCAAGGCATTCGACACCGCCGCCGCATTTGTCGACCGAGTGCTGGCGGAGGTGATCCACGACGGCCCGCTGGTGCCCCGATCGCTCATCGGGACCGGGGGCACCGTGATGCTCGCCGCCGAGTTGCTCGCGCCGCGTCGATCAGGATCACGAGGCGTGGTCACGCGGCGTGCCCTGACGCGACTTCTGGGCCAGTTGCGGCTGCCGACCCGCTCGCCGAAGCTTCGGGCCAAGCTCGCCGCTGTACCGGACGACCGTCAGAGGATCATGCTCGCAGGACTCTTAGTCCTCGACCGTCTCATGCACCGACTCGGCGTCTCGAGCATCCGTTCGTACCAGGGTGGGCTCCGCGAGGGCGTGTGCCTTTCGCTCGCTCGGCGCGCGTCGGTAGCGAGCCGAGCGGGCCCCCGCAGTGACGCGGTACGTGATTATGCCGAGCGTGTCCGATACGAACGAGCGCACAGCGAGCACGTCGCCGAACTTGCGCTCCGCGTTTACTCCGGCCTTGCAGCGTCGCCGGGCTTCCGACGGTGGCTTGGCGGCACGAGCAGTCCTCTCGCTCAACGGCTCCTCTGGGCCGCGGCGTTGCTGCACGATGTGGGAACCGCCGTCGATTACGCTTCGCACCACCGGCACAGCCGCGACATGATCCTTGCTGCCGATCTGCCCGGCTTTGACGGCATCGAACACCGCCTGATGGCCAACATCGCCCGGTATCACCGCAAAGAAGGGCCCGCGTTCGAAGCGGTCCAGAGCCCGACGGGCACGGCGAGCGTCAGCGAGCACTTTGCCCGGCTCACGGTTCCCCAACGCCGGCTGGTCGCCGCGTTGGCCGGGGTGCTCCGTGTGGCCGATGGCCTTGATCGCTCTCACGAGCAACGCGTCGACTCGAAGTCCGTGCGTGTTCGATCGTCAAAGTTCATCGAAATCCGCATCAGCCCCGCGTCGCGCCGATCATCCGTGCTAACCCCGGAACGCCGCGCGGCCGAGCGCAAGGCCGATGTCCTCGAACGCGTGCTCGGAAAGCGCGTCCGGGTCATCACGCCCGACTAAGTTCGGCTCGGTGGGTGGCACCGTCGACGCCACGCCGCGGGTGCACGACCAGCGTTCGACGTCGATCAACGCTTCGCAGGAACCAGCGACTCGGCGACTTCTTTGTCGATGAACAAGAAGCACTTGCACGAGGAGCACCGCGTAGCGGCACCGCCGTTGACAAGCCCGGTGACAACATTCATCGTCAGGGTCATTTGGCACGCGCCACAGGTGTATTCCATGTGCTTGCGGCTGAGCTCCTCGATGGGCGCCATCGCGTCCTCACCACGGGTCTCGAGCAGCCGCTCAAACTGCGACAGGACATCCTGAGGCACGTCCGCCGTGGCCGCGCTCCTCTCGGCCCTGAGTTCCGCAAGCCTGCCCGCGACCTCGGCGTCCCGGGCTTTCTTGTCGGCTAGTGCGACCTCTCGGACCTTGACCCGCTCGATGCGCTGAGCGTCAAGCTCAGAGACCTGCTTCTTGATCTCGTCGATCTTGGCGAGAGCTTCGAGCACCTGAGTCTCGAACTTGTCTTTTTCGATCTTCAGCGTGCTGTGCTCGGTCAGCATCGCCTTGTATTCTTTATTCGTTTGAGCTGAATCCATCTGCGTCTTGAGAGTCGTCATGCGTGCGTCGAGCCGGGCGACCTCGCCTTCGGCGGCGCGGGACGAGACGGTGACAGACTTGACCTGCTGATCGAGCTGCGCGTTCTTGGCGTCGATGGCGGCGAGCTGCTTGTCCTGCTCCGCCAGAAACCGCTCGGCGGCCTGAGAGCGAGATTGAAGCCCTCGGATTAACTTCTCGATGGAGAACACTTTCTGCAGCTTGCTCGTCACGTCCATAGAGGCTCCGCCGGTTGTGAACAAGCCCATAGTAGTCGCGCCGAAGTCACCCGACCGCCAATCGAAGCCACCAATACGCCAGCGGGGTGACAAGCAGGGGAGAATCCAGGACATCGAGCACCCCACCGAACCCGGGCAGCGAGTGCCCCGAATCCTTCCGCCCCGCATCGCGTTTGAATAAGCTCATGATGAGGTCGCCGGCCTGACCAAAGAACGCAGCGATGATGCCCACGACCGCGGCCGAGCCGACCGAAGGCAGGCTGGGCTCGACCCCAGATTGTTCGAGCAGCACCACGCCTGCCGCCGCCGTGGCCGATGCGAACACCACCCCGCCCAGAAGCCCTTCCCAGGTCTTCCCCGGCGAGAGCCACGGGATCATTTTGTGCCGCCCAAACAGCTTGCCGAGCGTAAATGCCCCGATATCGCTCGCTTTGGTGACCATCAAGATCCACAGCAACACCCAGGCCGAATGTTCGCGGCGCACGGCGAGCACAAACCCGAACATGAGCCCGGTGTAGACGAACGCCAGCAACGCGCCGCCCGCCGCCGCGACGACGCCCTGCGTGTTCTGGTGCCGGCTGTAGTATGCCAGCGACGCCAGCAGCACGGCCATCGCCGCCGTCGCCACCACCGCCGACGCCTGGGGGCCAGGCACCCAGATCGGGAGAGCCGACGACACGATCAGCCCGGTCAGCGCGGCGGCACAGGTGAGGCCCGTCTGCGCCAAAATCTGTTTTTCCCGCATAATGCGGGCCAGCTCCCGGGAGGCCATGAAGGTCAGCAGCAACATCACCGGGAAGATCACCACCCCGGGCGGAACCACGCCGTCGGTACACCAGCGGGCCAAACGTTCCGGTAGCGGTCGGCCCGCCGCGTACTCGTCCGCCCACAGCACGCCCACCAGGGCCGCAATCAGGGTGGCTCCCATCGCTAAGCGATACTTCAGCAACGCGGACGCTCCTTCAGCCCACCTGACGGGTGCTGCCTCGCTTGGCTTTCTGGTGCACCTGAGGGGTCACGTGGAATGTCGCTGTCACCCGTCCCACGCGGCGGTCCTTGGCAGCCAGGCGAGCCACCAACGACCGTTTCTTGTCCTTCGCGAGCGCCGCTGCCTTGGCCGGGAGGATGGCTTGCTGCATCACGTCCATGTCCACCGTGACGTTGAACTCGGTCCCTCCAGCGATCAAGGCCTGAAGATTTTCCGCTTGCGTCACCTTGTACAGCGCAGGCCCGAAGCACGGTCTCAGGAACTTGTACGTCAGCTCCTTGCACACGATCGTGTAATCCCCGCCGCACAATCCGAAAATGTACATCCCGCCCGCGATCTCCGCGTTGCCCAGAAGGGCGGCGCCGGCCATCGCGTTGTACCAATTCCGATTGAACCTCCGGAAAGGCAGTTCCGCCGCGAACGTCTGATCGTCGAGACGTTTCATTCGTATGCCCGAGCGGAACGCATACGGGAGCCAGATCAGCGAGCAGACACGGTGCCAGAAGTTGCTCCGCACCGACAGTCGTGCGATCCCCTGCTCGATCCGTTCCATCAGCGACAATCGTGCCCGGCCTTGGCCTGAACCGTGGTCCCCGCGGTCACCCTCGGGGCTCGGTTCCGGGCTCGACCCGGGGATGGAGTTGTCTGTGGAAAGGCTCGTCACCGAAGCATGATAGGGCACCCTGTTCCCGCGTCAGGGGCTGTCCTCGACGAGATCAAACCACCCCTTGTTGTTGCGGGTCACCCGCCGCACCGGGTTCCCGGGCTCGTGGTCGAGCACGAGCACCCAGCCTCGATCCGCCGCCTCTGTCAGAAGCCAGTGCCGGCTCACCATGCTCGTGTAAGGTTCTACGTCGTACCCCAGGCTGTACGCCGCCCCGTTGTGCCACGCTGTAGGCATCACGTCAGGACAAAACACCACCGTCCGCCCCTTGGCGTCCTTGAACATCATTGCTTGCTGCCCCCACGTGTGCCCGGGCACCAGGAACACGCTCACGCCCGGCACGATCTCCGTCGTGCGGCCCTCAAGCGAGGCCGAGGGCAGCTCCGCGCGGTCGGGTGTCCTCCCGAGCGCAAAGGGCAACCCAGAATCTACCCGTTCGATACGTTCGCGGATCGGCTCGAGATGATCCGCAAAGTACGTCCGGGTCATCACCGATCGGTTCGCCATCGCGTCGTCCCATTCGCGGGCCTGCGTGAACAGCCTCGCGTGAGGGAACGTCAGCTTGACCCCGTGATCCGCCCGAGAACCCGAGAAACTCGACGCCGGCCCCGTCCAGTCGGGCCTCTCCCCTGGCCGGCACAGCCGCGTCAGCCCGCCGGCATGGTCAAAGTGAAGATGCGTCGTTGCCACCGCCCCGATGTCCTCCGGGCGGCAATCCACCTCCTGTAACGCATCCAGGATTGATCGTCCCGTCATCGCGAACAACTCGCGCCCCTTCTCGTCGAGCTTGTCGCCCGTCCCCGTCTCCAGCAGCACATACTTTGGGCTTGTCTCTCCGACCACGGGCCCCGTTGCCCGTTCGAGCAGCACGCAGTTGTGCTGCACCGTGATCCGGCCTTTGTCGTCCGTCGGCGCGATCCGCGACCACACCGTCCGCGGGATGAGCCCGAACATCGAGCCCGCATCCAGACGAAACTCTCCCGCGCGCAGCAGTGTCCACCGATAGGTCGTGCTCATGTTTCAGCGTAGCCGACGCCGCGAGGCTCAGTCTGTCCACGACAGCCTCCGCACCCCGACGGCAAACGACACCAGGCCCAACCCAAGCAAGATCCCGCAAGGCAGCACAAACTCCCCCGGCGTCAGCCCACGCCAGATCGCCCCTTCGACCCCATAAATCGCCCACTTGAACGGGCTGATGTCCGACACCCGGCGGAATGTCTCGGGCATGAACGCCAACGGGATCGTTCCCCCTCCGATCATCGCCAGCACCATCGGGACGGCCCGCCCGATCCCTCCCGCCCCCTCTTCCGTCCTCGCAAACGCCGCCAGCGCCAGCGAAAAGCCGACAAAACCCGCAGCGGCGCACAGAACAATCGCCACTAAGAACGGCCAATTCGCCACCCGCGTCCCCATCACCATCGCCCCGACAATCAGCAGCCCCATCACCACCACGCACGCCACGAACCCGCCCAGCACTTTCCCGCCCAGCAACGTCGCCCGAGATAACGGCGACGTCGTCAGCCGCACCAGCGTCCCTCGGCGACGCTCGGCCGCAAACGACGACGCGAACCCGACCACACAACTCATCAGCCCCCACGCCATCCCCTGCGGAAATGCGATGTCGCTCGTGGTCGCGGGCTCCTTTTTGTCGCCTCGGCTCAGCGAACGAATCTCCACTACCACGGGACTAAATCCGCCGCCGCCCGCCGTCACTCCCGGCTCCCCTTTCTCCTCGGCCTGAATCCGGCTCAATTCTCTCGAAAGCCCCCCGAGGCTGTCATAAAAACCGCCGAACGCCTTCCCCTGGGGCGTGTCCTCGTTCACCGATCCCGCCAGCATCTTCCTCGCGTTTTCAACGGCCCGGTCCATCTGCCCCGGGTCGGTAAACGCCGACGACATCTGCTTGAACGCCAGTTGATTCAGCTTCCCCGTCAGCAGCCCCGCCTCGGCCTGACGCGACGGATCCACCTCGGCCTCCAGCTTCATTGTCTGCCCCGCGAACAGCCCGCCCATCTGTTCGCCAAAGCCCTGGGGCACAATCACCAGCGCCGCCACCTTCCCGCGACGCACGAGTGCCCGTCCCTCTTCAAGACCCTCGGGAGTCACCACCTTCAGGCTCGAATCCGTCTGCATATCACCCACCAGCGCCGCCGAGGGCACGCTCTTGTCGAGATCCATCACCGCGATGTCCATCGCCGCGCCGCCGCCCCCGCTCATCCCTCGCATCGCCATCGTAAAGAACAACGCGAACAGCACCGGGAAGCCCAGCGTAAAGAACACCGCGGCCTTGTCCCGCGCCAGCAGCCGCAAGTCGTTGAGCGCAATCGCGATGATCGCCCGCATCGTCGTTCTCCTCTTCCCTCAGTCTCGCAGGCTCCGGCCCGTGAGCGACAAAAACACCGCCTCCAGGTCGGGCCGGTCGATCGTCACCGACGCGACCGTCCCCGTCGCCAGCTCACGCTCTAGCTCTCGGATCGGCTGCGCAGTCCTGATCGTCGTGACCCCGCTCCCCGCACCATCCGCATCGCTCTCTCCCCGCCCCGCCGCTCTTCGGATCCGCACCACCGATTCACCCCCAAAACGCCCCACGAGCTCGTCCACTGTTCCGAGCGCCAGCAACCGACCATTGTCGATGATCCCCACTCGGTCGCAGACCTTCTCGGCTTCTTCCATGTAATGCGTTGTGTACAGCACCGTCGTTCCGCCCGACGCCAGCCGCCGAACCATGTCCAGGATGCTGTTGCGGCTCTGCGGATCAACACCCGCAGTCGGCTCGTCCAGAAGCACCAGCCCGGGCCCGTGCACCAAAGCGGCGGCCAGATTCAGCCTCCGCTTCATTCCCCCAGAATACCCCGCCACTCGGTCGTTGGCCCGGTCGCTCAGCCCCACACTCTCGAGGGTTCGCGCCACCCGCTCACGCAGGTCCGCACCAGACAGCCCCTGCAGCGTCCCGAAGTACGCCAGGTTCTCGCGCCCGGTCAATTCGTCGTACACCGCCAGGCTCTGCGGGGCAACGCCCAGTTGCCGCCGAACCTCGGGCCGTTCCGGGCTCAGCCCCCCCGCGCCCACACGCACCGATCCGGCATCCGGCCTGAGCACACCGATGCACATCCCGATCGTCGTTGACTTCCCCGCGCCGTTGGGCCCGAGCAGCCCGAACACCTCGCCGGTCTTCACCGACAGCGACACCCCGTCCACCGCCACCCGCGGCCCAAACGACTTCTTGACTTCAACCAGTTCCAGCATGCCCCCCAGCGTACCCCACTTCCCTCGCCAGTGCCCGGCTCACGATACGGACGTGCCACGAACGTCGGCACTCCCGCCCTTCGTTCGTCGGTTGGGCTCAGCGACGAAGCGATTCCTTTCCGCGAGCGAGCCCGGCAACATCACCGCTCTACGTTCAACTCGCTGCCCACAGAGCCGAATCCCGTGAGATCGACGGCGCGAAGACGGCTTCACTTCAAAGGAAGAATCTGCCCGCTCGTCCGTCAACATAACAAACGAACGATGGGCAAGAGTCCCATCGTTCGTGGCACGCGGACTGAATGAAGTCCCGATTACTTCTTGCCACCCTGAGGCAGGCGTCCCGACCCCTTCTCCGAAGGCACTTCCGTTTCCTGAGGCTGCTTCGGCGCAGTCGAGAGCATCTCTTCGACGAGCTTCTTCGCCTTGGCATCAGTCTCTTTGGGAAGTTCGGGCGCCTTGGCAGGCCGGGTGGCAAGCACAACAGCCACAGCAATCGCCACCACGCACAAACCCACTACGGCCATTTTTTTCTGTTTTTCGTCCATCGCGTTCCTTTCAAATCAAACGGGCCCCCGAGATCTCTCGGAGGCCCATCTCGTAAACCATTATGAGCTGCCGATCAGCACCACCAGTGTGACCGCCGTTTACCGGGTGATGTCACGCCCACGGATCCCGTCGCGGGTGCTCCAGAAGTACGCCGGGTACGGCCCGCGCCCGTTGGTGCCATTCTCGAATCCGTCTTGACCCATGTCGTAACGGCTCAGCACGCCCTGCGAGATGTTCCACACTTCACAAGGGCGGAATGCACGCTGGATCACCGGGTTGCTCGCATCCCCGGCACGGTCATACGCCTCCGACATTTTCACGGTCGTGGCGCTCCCGTCGACGGTAGAAACACGTGCCGTCGTGTTCGGGTTGTTCCACTGTGTAAACAGATCGTTGTTCCCGCGGCGGCCCGAAGTAAAGTCGAAGCGTTCCCACGCCATCACTTTGCCCGAAGGCATCACGACATCGCTGGCCTTGTTAGCACGCATGGTGTCGGCCGAGGGGGCGATCGGATTCTGCCCGATGGGAATCTCGTACCGCGTCGGCTTCATCCACAGGGTGGGCGAATACACGTACGAGCCGTCCCAGATGTAGTCCTGGAGATTGCTCACCGAACCGATAAATTCGCGGAAACGGTTCAGCACCGCGCCGTCGGCCGGGGCAAACTGCAGCTTGTTCGTCAGATCCTCGGGCTTGGCCCAGTGCAGCAGACCGCTCGCCCAGTGGAACGCGAACATCATCGTTCCCTGGTTCGCGTCCGTAAACGCCCAGAACGGCGCGTTCGGGTCGGCGGGGTTCGTCGTCACCTGGTTCCAGAGCTTCCCGCCCTGGACCGGGTTATTCGCCGCGCGATTCGGACCCCATGGGTAGTACAACGCTTCTTTGAAGTCCGCCCCGTACAGCGCGACCATTTGGGTCATGCCGCGAAGATTGCTGAGGCTGATCGTGTTCTGAGCGTCACGGCGAGCTTTCGACAGAGTCGGCAAGAGCAAACCGATCAGCAGCGCGATGATCGCGATCACCACCAACAACTCGATCAATGTGAAGCCACGACCAGACTTTTTCATGAGCGAAGACTCCAAAATTTCCACAAACCTTCGCGGCCAAGATTGCCGCCTTGCGCCACATACCCAGAACGGGCCGGGCGTCGTGAATTCTATAGGACATTCGTCCAGTTCGGTTCGAATGGGTGCAGAAAACGCTCTCCACAATTCACAAATACTTCTGTCGGACGAGAGCACCACCTATCAAAAACCAATCAAATAGTCCGAATCCATCTGCCGACCAAACGAGAACCCAGCTCGACGACACGAGCCCATCTGCCCTTCGAGTCCTCAGACAGTCCATACACCGAGTTGCGTTCGAGGATGGACGATCTCGCGTCGGATGTCGCGAAGATCTCTGATTCCGATGACCAAGACACGAACGACGGGCAGGAGTCCCGTCGTTCGTGGCACGCCCGCGTGCCGTCATCGGCCATGTAGCCGGTTTCAGATCAGGGGTTGAAAATCAGGTCGTCGAAGATCAGTGTGTACCGATCGTTGCGGTACGAGTCGATGGTCCGGCCCGGCGTCACTTGGACATACGAGGCGTGACCATCCATAAAGCCCATCACGCTCTTGTTCCGATCGTCGTACCCGTTCTTGATGATCGCGTTCGGGTTGCTGTTATAGATCACGATGTCCGCGTACTCGTCCCACACCCAGCAGAACCGCGAAGGAACGAACGAATCAGCGAGCTGCAAACGCTTCGAGCCCTTGTTGAACCTCGAGGCCGTCACCGAGCCGCTCGGGTCGATCTGCTCGTACCATTTCGCTTGCCACTGGTAACTGTTCCCTACGCTGGTGAAGCAAGAACGCCCCGAGGGATTGGGCGACGGCCATGCTTCCTGGTGACCAATGCGGTCGCTGGGATCCTTGAACGCCTTAAGGATCAGATTCTGCCTCGCCTCGTTATTCGCGGGCAACCGGTTGTTGTCCGGCGGTGCCATCAGGTCGACGCCAGGATACACGTACTGATTCATTGGCCGGTCGAACGCGAGAATGTCGAACGCGCCTCGGCCGTACCCATACCAGAAGCCGTCCGGGTTCCCCCCGGCGTAGCTCCAGGTGCAGTACCCAAACACGCTCTGGTTCGGGTTGTTCGGGTTTACCGCGATGGTCTTGGCTCGTCCACCATGGTTGTAGCTCAGCGTGATGGGCATGTACTGCTTGTTGTCGTTCTGGTACATGTTGGCGCCGTTGTTGCTCGCTTTGATGTTGGCCAGCGAGATCGCCAACTGCGCCGCCTTGCGAGCCTTGCCCAAGGCGGGCAGCAAAAGCGAAATCAGCAACGCGATGATCGCGATGACCACTAGCAACTCAATCAGCGTAAATCCACGACCAGACTTTTTCATGTTCAAAATCTCCATGAGTCCCACGAACCTTCGCGGCCTAGATTGCCGCCATGCGCCACATACCCAGAACGGGCCGGGCGTCGTATATTCTATATGACATTCGTCCAATTCGGTTTGAACGGGTGCAGAAAGCGCTCTCCACAATTCACAAATACTTCATTCGGACGAGAGCAGCACATATCAAAATCCAATCAAATAGTTCGCATCCATCTGCCGACCAAATGAGAATCCAACTCAAAGACATGAGCCCATCTGCCCGTCGAGTCCTCAGACTGTCCATACACCGAGTTGCGTTCGCGGATGGACGATCTCGCGTCGGATGTCGCGAAGATTTCTGATTCCGATGACCAAGACACGAACGACGGGCAGGCGTCCCTTCGTTCGTGGCACGCCCGCGTGCAATCGATGAACCTAGAGGATGCTTTCACATAAGCTCCATTTCTGCAATCACACAGGCTCAGAGATGTCAATCGTAGAGTGCTTTGATGATACTCACGGTGCTCCTGGGATCCGCAGGTCTTCAAACACTAGCGAATACCGTTCGTTCGTGTAGGCTTCGCGGCTGCGACCGGGAGTGAGAGAGATGTAACCCGCGTGCCCGTCGAAGAATGTCATGCAGCCCTTGTTGCGATCATCATATCCATTCTTGAGGACAAAGTTCGGATCGGCATTGTTCGTAACCAGATCGGGATACTCGTCGAACGCCCAAACGAATCGGCTCGGAATGAAGGTGTCCGCCATGGCCAAACGCTTGGCTCCAAAATCAAACTTTTGAATAAAAGTGCCGTTCATCTGGCCGTCGATCTGTTCCCACCACTTCGCGGCCCACTGGTAGCTCGAGCCTGTATCGTCATAACAACTCGAAGCCGGGGACCGGTTTTCGCCTGGCCAACTCTGTTGGTGGCCAATCTTGTCGCTTGGGTCGCGGAAAGCCTTGAGCTCGGTCGACGTGCGAACCGGCGAGTCGCCCGGGGGCCTCGTAGTCGGGCGAGGGCCGTACTCGACGTTTGAGTAGACATAGGGGTTCATCGGTCGGTCCATCGGGAAGCAGTCAAACGCGGTCCGTGCCGCAGTTGTCCAAGCCGGGCCACACCACTTTCCCCAAGCGCTCCATGTGCACCAAGCCGTAGCATAGTTACCCGCGAGGTTTCGCGCCCGAGTGACCGGGGTGTACCCCTTGCTGTCGTTCTGGTACTGTGCGTTGGCAATGCCGATGCCGCGAAGGTTCGAGAGGCTGATCGCCTGCTGCGCCGCCTTACGGGCCTTGCCCAGGGCGGGCAGCAAAAGCGAAATCAGCAACGCGATGATCGCGATGACCACCAGCAACTCGATCAGCGTAAATCCACGACCAGACTTTTTCATGTTCAAAATCTCCATGAGTTCCACGAACCTTCGCGGCCAAAATTGCCGCCTTGCGCCACGTACCCAGAACAGGCCGAGCGTCTTCGCATTCTACAGGACATTCGTCAGGTTCGGATCTCTTTGGTTCAGAAAACGCTCTCCACACTTCGCAAGCATTCCTTTCGGTTGGCCTGAATACCTATCAAAAACCAATCAAATAGTCCGCATCCATCTGCCGACCAAATGAGAATCCATCTCAACAACGTCAGCCCGCCTATCCTTTTAGGTCATCAGACCGTCCATATGCCGAGTCTCGCAATGCCCACCCCCGCAGCCACGCCAGCCCCAGCGCCATCCTCTTCTCGGTCTATCTACTTAGACCATGCCGCCACCACGCCTTGCGATCCGCGGGTGGTGGACGCGATGCTGCCGTACTTCACCACGAAGTTCGGCAACACCGGCAGCCGCAACCACCGCTTCGGCTGGGAGGCCGAAGAAGGCGTTGATATCGCCCGCGAGCAGGTCGCCACACTCCTGGGAGCCGACCCGAAGGAGATCATCTTCACCTCGGGCTCGACCGAGTCCAACAACATCGCCATCAAAGGGGCGGCCTACATGTACGAGAAGGCTCCCGCGGGCCAGACCAAGCGCGGGCACATCATCTCGTGCACCATCGAGCACAAAGCTGTCCTCGACCCGTGCAAGCGGCTCGAAAAAGAAGGCTTCGACGTCACCTTCCTCGAACCCGCTCGAGACGGGCTCGTGACCGCCGACATGGTCAAAGCCGCACTCCGCGATGACACCATCCTCGTCACCATCATGTGGGCCAACAACGAGATCGGGACGATCAACGAGATCCCCGAGATCGGCCGCCTCTGCCACGAGAAGGGCATCATCTTCCACACGGACGCCACCCAGTGGGCCGGCAAAATGCCGACCAACGTCGAGAAGGACAACGTCGACCTCCTCAGCATGAGCGGCCACAAGATCTACGGGCCCAAGGGCGTGGGCGCCCTGTACGTCCGCCGCAAGCGCCCCCGCGTCCGGCTGCACGCCTTGCAAGACGGTGGCGGTCAAGAACGAGGCTTCCGCTCGGGCACCCTCAACGTCCCCGGGATCGTGGGCCTGGGCAAGGCCTGCGAGATCGCCCTGCACGAGATGGCAACCGACGCCACACGCCTCTCGGGTCTCCGCAAAAAGCTCGAGCGAGAGATCACCGGTCGCGTCGATGTCTGTTCCGTCAACGGGCATCCCGACAAGCGGCTGCCACACATCGCCAACATCTCGTTCGGGTTTGTCGAGGGCGAAAGCCTGATGATGGCCGTCAAGGACATCGCCGTCAGCAGCGGCTCGGCCTGCACCAGCGCAAGCCTGGAACCCAGCTACGTCCTCAAAGGCATCGGCGTTGGAGACGACCTCGCCCACAGCAGCCTTCGTATGAGCCTGGGCCGCGGCACCACCGAGTCCCAGATCGATGAGGCCATCGAGAAAATCGTCACCAGCGTCCACCGCCTCCGAGCCATGAGCCCCCTCTACGACATGCACAAAGAAGGCATCGACCTGAGCAAAGTGGAGTGGGCTCACCACTAGCGATTTTCTCACATGGCACATGGGCAAATAGACAGATCAGGGACCAAAGGTCGGCTCGAGCCCGACATGATCGATCGAGTCACAGAGCTCTACGATCGGCGCGCGGCCGTCGCCGAATCTCTTGATGCGGGTCACAGATGCTTGTCGATCGCGATCAAGGAACCTGCCGAGGCTCGATCCTGGCTTCGGCTCTGCATTCGCAGGCGCTGGATCCGGGAAGGTAAACTCGAGCCGCTTCTCGTTCGGCTGCAGGAGATTCGCCTCATCATCGACTCGATCCTGAGCAACACTCGTCCAGAATCACGTTCAGCTTTGTACATTCGACCTTGAGTAATCGGACTATTTTGGAGACCTCCCATGGCTTACGGCCCCAAAATCATTGATCACTACGAAAACCCCCGCAACGTCGGCTCTTTCGGCACCCAGGCCGACATTAAAGCCCGCAAAGACATCGGCGTCGGCCTAGTCGGCGCGCCAGAGTGCGGCGATGTCATGCAGCTTCAGATCAAGGTCGGTAAGGACGGCACCATCGAAGACGCCAAGTTCAAGACTTTCGGCTGTGGGTCCGCCATCGCCAGTTCCTCTCTCGCCACCGAATGGCTCAAGGGCAGGACCATCGACTCCGCAGAAGAGATCAAGAACACGCAGATCGTCGAGGAACTCAGCCTTCCGCCCGTCAAAATCCACTGCTCCGTCCTCGCCGAGGACGCGATCAAGGCAGCCATCGAAGACTACAAGAAAAAGAACGGCATGCCCGTTGTGGACCATCACGATCACGCCAAGGCCTAACCCCGAACCTCTCTCGAAGGACCACCCATGACCACCGAAACCAACGCCGCCGCATCTCCGCTCATTCTCTCCGAACTCGCCGCCAAAGAAATCAAGAAGATCATCGCCGACCAGGAACTCGACCCCGCGAAGGTGCACCTCCGCGTCGGCGTCAAGGGCGGCGGTTGTTCCGGGTTTTCCTACATCCTCGACCTCACCGAAACCGTTAAGCCTACCGACGAAGTCTTCGAAGCCCATGGCGTTCGCATCATCTGCGACCCCAAAAGCCTTCTTTACATCTCTGGCGTCACCGTCGATTTCAAGGACGAACTCATGGGCCGCGGCTTCGTCTTCAACAACCCCAACGCCACCAGCACCTGCGGCTGCGGCAGCAGCTTCAGCGCCTAGCGGACTCCTCCCCGACGGCAACCCACCCTTTACCGCGCCGCGGGCTCTCGCGGCACGCTGGCCTTTTCGATCTCGGCCCGTGAGAGGCCCCATACGCGCTCAATGAGCTTGTACCCCTCAGGGTCGTGCACGGAGAGCTGGGCCCGGGTGAACGGATAGAAGTCGTTGAGTGCAAAGTACGCCTCGCTTAGCTCCGCGAAATACTCGTGGCTGTTCGTGATCGCGTACGCACTTTCCGTCTTCCCCGCGGGCAGGGTGTTGCGAGGCACTCGTTCGTACCGCTTCGAGTTCTTGGCCTGCGTGAAGGCTCCCTCGATGTCTTTGTCAAGTCCTGACAGCCGGCAATGCAGCGCGTGCGCCATCTCGTGGAAGCACATGTAAGGCTGGTCTCGCCGCCACGACAGAAAGTCCTCCGCGTTGATGATCTCCACGCCGCCCGCCTTCTCGGGCAGCAGCCCGTTCATCCTCAGCCACGCGGGCGACCAGTGGCAGCACATGCCCCGTCCGCCGGCCATCGCCGCCGACCCGCGTCGCTCGATCCAGATCGTCACCCCACGCAGCGCCTCACCCGCCGCCTTTGGCACAAAGTGCGTGATCTCGTCGAGGTCCGCGTGCAACTGCACCAGCACCCGCTCGAGCAGCTCCGGCGACCCCGTGATCAGTTCCTTGTTCACCATCAGCGGATAGCCCGCGAGCGTCCGCGACTCGTAGTTCGTGATGTCCTCTCGTGGCCTCGCGCCCCCCGCCGTGGGCTGCCGATTCTCCTCGGGCCTCGTGCCGTGCTTCGAGGGCTCGCCCTCGCGCACGATCTCGACGATCCCGCAGTCGATGTACTGACCGCCGGTCTTTTGCGAGCAGCGGATCGCGATCAAGTTTGAACCGCCCCAACGGAGCGCCCGACGGGCCTCTTCGGAAATCGGAACCCTCGTGTACGTCGTCGTATACCCCGACAACTTCGCGGCAAGGACGCCGTTGAGGTACACCTCTGCGTCCTCGTCGTGGTGTATCGAAAGGTACAGGCTGTTCCTCTCGTTGGGCGGCCTGCCCTGGTTCTCCGCGGGCGCATCGAACGATCGACGGAGGTAGACCTCTTTACCCGTCCATTCTGTGCCGATGATCGCGCCGGGCGTACCCTTGGAACCAAAGCCGCCAGGCCCCGTTTCCCAACTCGCCGCCGCCGCACACTCGGGCATGTTCCACCCTTCGACCGAAGTGGTGGAATGCGCCCACAGGCCCGGGCCGCTTTCCTGCCCGGCCCTCGGCAGGACCACGCGTATCCGCATCGGTGCCCCCGAGAGAGCGGCTCGCGTTGCCGGTCCAGCGCGATCCGGATCCACTTTCCACACCGCTCGGTCGTACGTCATCCACCCGTTGCATTCCACCTCAACATCCGTCGTCTGCGTGTACACCGCCGCGCACAGCCCCTCGGCGATGAGCGGCGGGAGCTGATCCATCAGCTCGATATACGCCTTGGTCAATTCTTCCTTTGTCTTGAACGACTGGTACCCCCAGTTGTCTTTGTCTACCCAGGTGTGCCCACTGAGGGGCAAGCCCAGCCCGCCGAACTCACCCAATACCGCCGCCCGCGTCGGCTCGTTTGCGGGCTTGGCCGCGTTCGGATACGCGTGAAGGTCCACCACGTCCCCGACTTTCATATCCGTCCATCCCGAGGCGTTGTTCACCAGCCTCGTGGGATCCCACGCCTTGGTTCTTTCAACCACGGCTTTCGCCCACGAGAGATCGTTCTGGCCCCATCCTTCGTTAAAGGGCACCCACATGACGATCGACGGGTGCGACCGACGAGACTCCAGGATCGCCCTCCATTCGGACTCGAAATTCGCCTTCCACTCCGCTGAGATTGCCGGGAAATCGTCGTCCCATCCCTTTGTCCCGTCGGCCTTGATCTCCTCAAAGAATGCGCTGGGCATGTCCTGCCACACCATCACACCGATCGAGTCGCACCAGTAGTAGAACCGCTCTGGCTCCACTTTCACGTGTTTGCGCAGCATGTTCCCGCCCATTCGCTTCACCGCCTCGATGTCAGATCTCAGCGCCTCGTCCGTCGGCGCCGTGTAGATCCCATCGGGCCAGTAGCCCTGATCGAGCGGTCCGAACATGAACGTTGGTTTCCCGTTGAGCATCAGCCGATTCACGCCTTGTGAGTCTTTGGCCACCGCGATGTTCCGGTATGCAAAGTACGACCGCACCGAATCGACTCGACGAGGCCCCGCCAGCACGCTCACGCTCAGGTCATACAACGTCGGTGAATCGGGGGACCACGCGCGTACGTTGGGGATCCTGACTCGGATCGGCTGCCCCGCCGACGCTCCTTGTGCCACCACCGAGCCGCCTTCACCGACTTCAACCCGACACTCCACGCCTTGGACGTCGGGCCCGGTTCGCTCCACATGGATCAACGCGCTTCCGGTGGCGAGATCCGCCTCCACCCGCACCGCGGCAATTCGCGTCGCGGGCACCGGCTCGAGCCAAACCGTCTGCCAGATCCCCGCCGCAGGGGTGTACCAGATCCCGTGCGGCTTGCTCCACTGCTTCCCGCGGGGCTGCCCCCCATGGTTGGTTGGGTCCGTCACTTCCACGCGGATCTCGTTCTCTCCAGAGGCCTTGAGAGCATCGGTAATGTCGAATGAGAACGGGTCATACCCGCCCGTGTGCTCGCCGATGAACTTTCCGTTCACCTTCACGCGGCATCGCCAATCCACCGCTCCGAAGTGCAATAAAATCCGTTCGCCTTCGCCTTGCCACTTCGAGGGTATCGTCACCGTTCTGGTGTATTCAAGAACCTCATCATGCCCGAGTGCCCTTCCGACCCCTGACAGCGACGATCCCGCCGGAAACGGCACCAAAATGGCTCCCGACCACGCCACTCCTCCGCCGGCGTCGTGACCATGACCGCGGCTGCGAATCGTGCCCTGCCAGACCCCGTTCAGGCTCTCCCAGCGATCCCGCACCAGCGAAGGCCTCGGGTACTCTGGTAATGGCGAAGCCGGGTCAACCTCCTTCGCCCAGCGCGTCATTAACTTCCCCGGCACCGGCTGCCACGGCGGTTGCGCTCGCACCACACTCGCAATCCCCACGACCAACGACACCGCCACGCTCAGGCACGCTTTGAAGATGCCCGAACTCGCCATCACGCTCGTGCTCATGTGTTGCTCCATGCGAGGACTGCGTTCGCCTCAAGCACCTAACGCAGCCCCTGTTCTACGCCGAAACGTACGTGCGCTATCCCTGGAACTGCCACGGCTTGCCGGGCGTGTACCCGATCAAGTCGTACAATTCCTGCCGCGTCTGCATGTCCTTTAGGAAAGGCTCCACTGAGCCCGACGCCCGAAGCTGCGTGAGCGCCCGCGTCACCGCTCCCATCGCCACCCGAAGTAGGCTCACAGGGTAGATCACGATGTCGTACCCGATCTCTCCGAATCGCTCCAGCGGGATCATCGGCGTCTTTCCGAACTCCGTCATGTTCGCCAGCAGATACACACGCCGATGGTTCGGCACCATCGCCAGCAGCTCGTCCGCAAACCTCTCGAACTCATCCGCAGACGACAGCCCTTCCGGGAAAATCATGTCCGCGCCGGCGTCCACATACGCCTTCGCCCGTTCCACCGCCATCCCGAAACCCTCAACACCCTTGGCGTCCGTCCGCGCGCACACCACAAAGCTCGACCCCACACCACGCGCTCCCTTGGCTTCCACCGCCCATTCCACTTTTTCAACCATGTGGTCGACACTCACGAGCTCTTTCCCGTCAAGGTGCCCGCAGCGCTTCGGGAATTTCTGGTCTTCGAGATGAAGCCCCGCGGCTCCGGCCCGCGCATACTCCACCACTGTCCGCCGAACCATTTCCGCCTCACCGAACCCAGTATCCGCGTCGGCCAGCACGGGCAAGCCGCCTCCGTCGGCAACTTCACGGATGACCCGACAAAAATGCTCGCACCCCAACAGCCCCACGTCCGGCACACCCGCAGATACGCTCGTCGCCGCTCCTGACACATAGCAAGCCTTGAACCCCGCCCGTGCCACCGCGCGTGCGCACAGCGAGCTGAACGCGCCGGGTGCCGCCACCACGCCCGCGTCCATCGCTCCTCTGAGAACCGCGCCGGCGGCCAACGACCCGGGAGAATCCGCGAAAAAGTCCCCTGGCTGGTTCGGGTTTCCGGATGGTTGTGACGCCGGCGATGGGTTCTGTCCGCTCATGGCCCAGTGTAGCAAGAACCACCGGCCCCCGATCCGCCCGCCTCTCCGAGAATCGCATCACCCGCGTGCGCTCACCGTCAGTGCTGTCGTCCCATACGTCTCCGCCGTGATCGGCGTCTTCACCACTCGGATCCGCCGGCTATCGGGGTCGATACCCTTCGCGTGCATCATCTTCTTGAGCGTCCCGGGAAGGTTGAACTCGACGTCTTCATCCACCACGTCCCACTGTTCGAGTCGCGCCCCGTACCTCTCCACGAATGCACGACAAATCGACGCCACGAGGTCCTCGGGCGCGCTCGCTCCGGCGGTAAGCAACACGGTCGGCTCACCTCCCTCAGTACACCTCGCCCGTCGAGGAAGCGGATGCGGAATCTCTGTCACGTCATCCACCAGCACCGCCGGCGTGCCCGCGTTCTCGGAAATCTCCGTCAGCCGAACCGAATTCGACGAGTTCTTGCTCCCCACCACAATCACCAGATCGCACTCGGGCGCGATCGTCCGCACCGCGTGCTGACGGTTGGTTGTTGCGTAGCAGATGTCCTCGCTCGGCGGGCTCTTAATCAAAGGAAACGACACCTTCAAAGCCTCGATGATCACCCCCGCGTCGTCGGTCGAGAGTGTGGTCTGCGTCAGGTACACCAGCTTCGCTGGATCGCGGATCGTCAGTCGCTCAATATCCCCCGGGCTCTCGACCACCTGCGTCGCGTCGGGTGCTTCACCGCTGGTCCCGATCACTTCCTGGTGGTTCCGATGGCCCACCAGCAGAATCTGGAAACCCTGCCTCGCGTAACGGACGGCCTCGCTATGCACTTTCGTCACCAGCGGGCACGTCGCGTCGATCGCCGTGAGTCCCAGCCTCTTCGCCTCTTCACGCAACGCCGGCGACACCCCATGAGCGCTGAATACCACGATCTTTCCTGCTCGAGGCTCGGGGATCTCCGACAGATCATCGACAAACACCGCGCCCCGCCCACGAAGACGCGAGACGACGTGTTTGTTGTGGACGATCTCGTGGTACACAAAGATCGGCCTTTCCTCGATGATGTCGAGCACCTGGTCGACCACATCGATAGCCATCCGTACGCCAGCACAAAAACCCCGAGGATTTGCAAGTACAAGACGCATCCGCAACCGTATGCCTTTCCCCTACCATACCCTTGCGCCATGACCATTCCCGCCACTTCCCGACGTGCCGCCGCAGCCAAGCCCGCTCTTTCCATCGGCGCGTTCGTCGCCATCGCCATCGGACTATGGCTGACCTCCAACAAGCCGAAGAATTCCACCCCGGTCTCCGCTGCCAACCCCTCTCCTGCGGGCCAGCCGTCCAGCACGCCGGCCAAGCCCGGCACGTCTTCCTCTTCTTCAGCCGCGGTTCCACCTCCAGCGTCCACGAGTGCCTCCTCCACCTCGATGCCCTACGGCTCGCGTGATGTTCCTTCCAAAGCGAAAGGCTCGATCCGCCTCGCCACTTTCAACATTGAGAACCTGTACGACGACAAAGACGATCCATCAAACCCATGGTCCGAGGAACTCGAATCCACCAAGCCCTCCGACCATCGCAAGGCCGCCGCCGACGCGATCCGCGCCATCTCCGCCGACGTTCTCGCCCTCGAAGAAGTCGAGTCGAAGGCCGCCCTCGATTGGTTCCTCAAGTCCGAGGGCCTCGACTCGCTTTATCCACACGTTGTCTCCATCGACGCCGGCGACGGCCGAGGCATCGAGCAGTCCGTCGTCTCCAAGTTCCCGCTCTCCAACCCCACCAACTGGATCAACGCTCCGCTCAAGGGCACTCACCCCGCTTCGCTCCCCAGCGGCCAAAGCAACCGCGACGCCGGTAAGCCGCTCGTCATGCACCGCTCCCCATTAGCCGTTGACGTGACCGTCCCAGCCGCTGTCGCCGGCAGCAAAGACTACGTCTTTACCATGCTCGTTGTTCACTGCAAGAGCGGGCGAGACTTCGGCTATATGCGAGAGGCCGAGGCCACAAAGCACGTCGAACTCGTCGACAATATATTGAAGTCCAACCCCAAGCAAAACATAGTTGTTCTCGGCGACTTCAACGCTCGAAAGATCGAGCCCAGCCTCCAAGTCTACTTCAACGCGGGTTTCTCGGACCCGTTCGGCGGACTCCGCCCCGGCGACCCGCAATTCCAGACACACGTTACCAATCGCGTCATCGACCACATCCTCCTCAACGCCAACATGAAGCCGGAGTTCGCCAACGTCCGGTTCGTCTACGCCATGCCCTTGTCCGACAGCGGGTTCACCGCTCCCAAGCCCTCGGGCTACGCCAGCGATCACCTCCCAGTGTTCATCGACCTCCGCCCCGTCGACTGATCAACACTGGCGACGCAGACCGAGCATCGCTCCCCCAATCCCCAGCACCGCTCTCGCCCGCGGCGAGGGGGACCAGTGTCACCAGTTGTACGTCCCAGTGCGGCGCCGGCTTCACAGCCAGTGCACCGCCAAGGATCGAGCGAGATCGCCGCCACAGGTCCCTATGGCGGCGATCATTGGTCGGAATCAACTCTGGCCCTCGACCCCCGCTCCTACGCCTCAATAGCTTGTGCGTCTTTGCGGTACGTGCTGTACACATAGACCGGCACTTTGAGCCCCGATAAATGCTGCCGAATCAGCGGCCCGACGTCTTTCCAGTTCAATCCGCCCACACCCGTCGCCAGTTTCGACATTGCCATACTCGCCGGAGCCTCGGCTTCCACCCACTTGTGCAGCGCCTTGAGCGCGTGCCCAACATGACTCAAGCTCGCATGCCCGGGCTTGGCGCCATGCTCGTAGCCGCCCTCTTGGGTCATGAGCGCAACAATCTGGATCGGCCCGTGTTCCCCGACCCCCGCCCACGCCCACATCTCACCGGGCTTGGGGTGCGACGTTTGGCAATAGTGTCGGAAGTCCTTGTACATCCCCGGGTATCGTTCTCGAAGCTGCAGTGCGAGACCAGAATGAAACGGATCATTTGGCGCTACGCCGTGAACAATCACCGCGGCCTTCGACCTGAGAATGTCGCCGCTCACTTCGTGAATCATGGGTTCCTTTCTCTTTGTGACCAGACACGTTTCGCCCGTGATGTCCGATCGCCGCTGCGGCTCATGTGCCACAACGCACGCGACATCTTCGCCGCCCTTCCCGCTCCATCATGCGGCGATCACGACGCCCCGTTCACCCGCCATGAGTCAAACTGCAAATCGGATGCCATTGTCCGATTAGCACTCTGTTCGCGTCTCCCAGCCCTTCCTGCTCGTTCCCTGCGCGCGCTGCCGCATATTGACCACTGCGGGCTGCCACACGCACTGCGTTCCTTGGCAGTCGCCTGTGCTTTTGGCAGCGTAGTTTCACCGAACCTCGAAGTCCCGCACTCTCGACGCGTCTCTGGTAAACTCCGCTCATGCAAACCAACGCGCCGCGCGGCACACCAATCTCATCTCTTTCCACGTTCATGGCATTGCTCTCATGCTCTACCGCGTTCGCCGGTGGTTGTTCGGCCGACGACACCCGCATCAAGACCCTCCTTGTCACCGGCCACAACAACCACAACTGGCAATACACCAGCCGCCTCCACGCCGACACCCTTGAGGCCACAGGCAAGTTCAAGGTCGACATCACCGACACCCCGGGCAGCACGCTCGCGGACCCCAAAAAAGTCGCCGAGTACAAACTCATCGTCCTCGACTACAACGACTCCCACCAGTCTCGGCGCTGGGGGCAGCCCGCTGAAGCCGTTTTCACCGATGCAGTCCGCAGCGGCGTAGGCATCGTCAGCATCCACTCCGCCAACAACGCCTTCGACGGCTGGTCCGACTACGAGAAAATGATCGGCCTCATGTGGCGTGAAGGCACCGGCCACGGCAGATTCCACGAGTTCGGCGTCGAAACCGTCGAGCCCGGGCACCCCATCATGCAGGGCCTGCCACCTATGAACCCCACCGCCGACGAGCTCTATCACAACCTCATCAATGTCCACAAATCCCCCTTCAAGCTCCTCGCCCGCGCCATGTCCTCCAAAGAGTCCGGCGGCACCGGCAACCAGGAACCCATGGCCATCACCCTCGAATTCGGCAAAGGCCGCATCTTCCACACTCCTCTCGGGCACGTCTGGACCAACGACGAAAGCTCCAAGCCCTCGATCTGTACCCCTTACTTCCGCTCCCTACTCACCCGCGGTGCAGAGTGGGCCGCGACGGGATCGGTCACCCTCCCCGCCAGTTGGGCAGATACCAGGATCCACAACACGCTCTCCGATCAAGAAATAGCCGAAGGCTGGCAGCTCCTCTTCGACGGCACCAAGCCTCCTCTCATGCGCGGCTTTAAGAAAGACCACCTCCCCAGCCGTTGGAAAGTCCAGAACGGCACCCTCACTCTCACCAAAGGTGAGGGTGAAGGCGGGGACATCGTCACCAACGATCAGTACGCAGACTTTGAATTCGCCGTCGATTGGCGCGTCGAAAAAGGTGGCAACTCCGGCATCATCTACCGCAGCACCGAAGACAAAAACTACCCCTGGGAAACAGGGCCCGAAATGCAGATCCTCGACAACGCCCACCACAACGACGGAAAGAAACCCAAGACCAGCGCGGGCGCCCTCTACGACGTCAAAGAGTGTGCCTTCGATGTCGCGAGGCCCGCAGGAGAGTGGAACTCTGCTCGCGTCGTCATCAAAGGCACCCGCGTTGAGCACTGGCTCAATGGCTTCCGAGTCGTCGAGACCGACACCGCAAGCGAAGACTACAAGGCCCGATTCAAGGCCAGCAAGTTCCCCGGCATGCCCGATTACAACTCCCGCCCAGCCGGGCACATTACCCTCCAAGACCACGGCGACGTCGTCAGCTTCCGAAACATTAAGGTCAGAGACCTGTCCAAGAAAAACTGACTCACCCTCGCTCTCCTGAGACTCCCCTCCTGCACGCATCGGATTCTCGCTCGCAAACCGCGGCGGCCAGTTGCGCTCTTCTGTGATCGCTCACCCTATCCGTACTCTCGTGCGAGCCTTACTCGTCTGCCTCTTACGCTTCGAAATCGCGAGCCGTGGAGTCTCAACTGAAGCACGTCCTCTTCGATCTTGATGGCACGCTCCTCGACTCCGCCGAGTGCATCACCGAGTCGGTTCGCCGAGCCTTCCGCCAATGCCACTACCCGATTCCTGACGATGCCGCCATCCGCACCATGATCGGCATCCCCATCGAGACCAGCTTCCCCGCACTCATGGGTGCAGGTCCCACCACAGACCCTGCCCGCGTCGCCGAACTCATCTCCACTTATCGAATCGTCAACGCCCAGCTCGCACCCGACATGCTCCGCCTCTTCCCGGGCGTCATCGACATGCTCCACCGCCTTCGCGATGCCGATCGCACGCTCTCAATCGTCACCAGCAAGAAAACCGGAACCGCAGCCGCAAACCTCGAACAGCACAACATCCGCCACCTGTTCGCCGTCGTCATCGGCTCCGACCTCTGTTCCAAGCACAAGCCCGACCCCGAACCAGCCTTCGTCTGTCAACGCGCTCTGGGGGACAGCTCCCGATCGGCGTCTGTCGAGGCAAATTACCTTGTTGTGGGTGATTCAATCCACGACATACGAATGGCCGCGGGTGCAAATATCCCCTCAATAGGTGTTTCCTGGGGTGTTCACTCGCCTGCTCAGCTCTATCAGGCCGGTGCCCGAGCCGTCGCCGCTCATTGTGAAGATCTTGTTCAGATGCTGCTCAATTCGTGATGAAGCTGACGCTCCCGGCCCACCGTCCCATCCGGCGCGGTAGCTTGGTGCCATGAGCACCCGCCACGCACTCTGGGCGTCCGTCCCCGCTGTCGTCGCCGTTTTCGCCATTAGCGGCTGCGAGCAGAAAGTCAACGCAGAAAACCTCGCTCAGGTCAAGACCGGAATGACCATCGACGAAGTCCAGAAAATTCTCGGGAAAGGCAGCGAGCTCGCTGATCCGAACAACAGCGTCGCTGCGGGCATGGTCGGTTCCATCCCTGGCGCGGGCCAGCGGAAGCAGCAAGTCGACCGCCGCGTCTTCCAATGGAAGGAGGACCGCCGGGAGATCACCGTCACGTTCGAGAACGGCAAGGTCGTCGACAAAGGTTCTTTCGGCTTCTAGGCACGCACGCCTTCCCAGCAGAACCAACTTCCCGCTGAACGTCTGCGGCGACTGGCCCTCTCGGGCCGATATCCTCTGCGATGCCCTCTTCAGGCTTTCTGCGTTCCTACCACGTTGTGGCACTGTGTGCCATCGCCCTCCTCTCGTTGGGGCTGGTCATGGTCACCTCCGCGGGAATGGAACTTGCCTCCCCCGCCAAGGCCGCCGACTCGGCTCCGCTCCGTGCGGCCCAAGATCCCTCCGTCTCAGCAGCCACACCCCCGGCTTCAAAGGCCTCCTCTCCCACCTCGATCCCGCCTCTGGCGCCGGCCCGCGAGATGTCTCTCCGCGACATGCTCCTCACGACCAACGGCGCATTCATGGCGATCTCCCTGCTGGCCATGGCCGCAGCAGCGATGCTTCCAGTCCGTCTCCTGGCCCGTAAGGCCCAGCCCGCGATGCTCATTGCCGGCGGGAGGGGACAGATCCTCGAAGACCGCTGGGCCGGCATTCGCACCCTTGCCGTCGGCTGCGCATTCCTCCTCGGCCTTCTCCTGCTCGTCTATCTCGCGGGATTGGGCAAATCCGTCAAAGGAGCCGAACGCTGGCTCCGCGTCCCTGTGCCCGGCCTCGGTCTCGTCTCCGTCCAACCCTCTGAGATCGCCAAGTGGACCATGGTCGGGCTTATCGCGTGGTACGCCACGCGGCGTGCCGCAATTTTGCACACGTTCTGGCTCGGGCTCACACCCGCGCTCATCGGCATCGGGGCCGTCGCCGCTCTCATCGTCAAAGAAGACCTCGGCACCGGCGTTCTCATCGGCGCCGCCGCCTCGCTCGTCCTCATCGCAGCGGGAGCCCGTTTCTGGCATTTCCTTCTTCTCTCACCCATTGCCGCCGCCGCCATTGCCGCCGCTGTCGCCACGAGCGCGTACCGCGTGAGACGCATCACCGCCTTTCTCGACCCGTACGCCGACCCGCGTGAAACCGGATACCACATGATCCAGTCCATGGGTGCCATCTCCAGCGGCGGTCTCTTCGGGAAAGGCCTTGGCAACGGCGTTCAGAAGTTCGGCTACCTCCCCGAAGACACCAACGACTTCATCTTCGCCATCATTTGCGAAGAACTCGGCGCTCCCGGCGCCCTCATCGTCATCGGGCTTTTCATCCTCCTCCTCTGGGCCGCTTGGGGCATCGTCTCCCGAGAACGCAACCGCCTCCTCCAACTTTTCGGTATGGGCATTCTCGCCACCATCGGCCTCCAGGCGCTCATCAACCTCACCGTCGTGACCGCCATGGGACCCACCAAGGGCATCGCCCTCCCACTCGTCTCCGCCGGCGGCACCGGGTGGACACTCACCGCATTCTGCCTTGGCATTGTCATCGCCATCGGCCGCACCCAGGAACGGCTCGCCACCTCCGACATCCACCGCCCCGCGATGTCCGATTGGGCACGACGCTCCCCCGAGCCTGCCGCCTAATGCCCGAATTGCTGCCCCTCACTCGTCACGGCCCTGAATCTCGCCTTGCCGTTCTCTACGCTGGCGGCGGCACCGGCGGTCACATCTTCCCAAACATCGCCATCCGAGAACAGCTCATGACCCTCGTGGGCGATCACCCCTGTTCGTTCTTTGTCTCCGACCGCACGGTCGACTCCCAAGTCCTCACCGACGCCGGGCTGCCCTTCATCCCGTCTCGCGCCAAGCCCTTTGGCCTCATGCCCTCTCGCCTCTGGCGCTGGTGGATGAACTGGCGCCCAGCCGTCCAGGCCGCTCGGCTTGCCATCCGGGACCTCCGCCTCCGAGCCCCGCGTGTCGCCGTCTGTTCAACAGGCGGGTTCGTCTCTGCTGCAGCAGCGCGTGCCGCCCGGCTCGAACGCGTCCCATTGCTCATGATCAACCTCGACGCCGTACCGGGAAAGGCCAACCGCCTCATTGCCCGTCACGCCGCGCAGGTTCTCTCGGCCGCACGCATAGCCCCTGGGTTCCCCGCCTGGCCCACGATCCCGCCCATTGTTCGCAGTCAGGCTCTTCCCCCTGCACCTTCGGCCTCGTGCCAAGACGCTCTCGGTCTTCCCCCGGGAAGGCCGACCCTGCTCGTCACTGGCGCAAGCCAGGGCGCCGCTTCGATCAACCATTTCATGCGAGTGTTCGTCGAACGACACGCCACGTTACTTGCCGGCTGGTCCGTGCTCCACCAAACCGGCCCCGGCGATTGGTCATCCCTCTCGGACTCCTACGCCCGTGCGGAAATCCCGGCCATCGTTACGCCCTTTGTCCCGGCGATGGGGCGGTGGTGGGGGGCCTCCGATTTGTGCATCGGTCGTTGTGGCGCCGGCATCGTCGCCGAGGCTTGGGCCTCACGCACGCCCGCTCTCTTTCTTCCTTATCCATTCCACAAAGATCAGCATCAACGCGCCAACGCTGAACCGCTCGTCCGAGCCGGTGCGGCCCAGATCCACACGGATCTCATCGATCCCGCCCGCAATCTCGATGCTCTGTCGGGCCCACTCTCAACGCTTCTCACCGATGCCGCTACTCGCCATGCGATGCGCGACGCGTACGCTGCCCTCGGGCTGCCCGACGGGGCGTCCCGAGCCGCCGCGACGCTCGCACAGATCGCCCTAACGGGCTGATCCCGGGCCATCCCGTGTTTGAGGCTAGAATCACCGCCATGCCCGCCAATCCCGCCACGAACCCGGGTAGACACGCCGACTGTGTCGTCCTTTGCCCCGCCGGGGTTGAACCCGACGCCGAGCTTCTCGCCGCACTCGACCGCCGTGAGTTGACGGTGCTCCGCGTCCGTCCCACCGAGCCGGGCTCCGCCTCCGGCGGAGAGTTCGCCGCGATGGCAAGTGTGTGCCAGCTTATGAAATCGACCGTCGCCGCCGTGAGAGCGGGTCGTGAATCTCGCGGCGTCATCCTTCTCATCGTCGAACCCCGGCTCATCGATAAGGCCCCGGACTTGGTCCACGCCGTTGAGCGATACGCGCCGCACGCAGCACTCTGGAGCTATCAGTCCGCTTCGTCGCCTCGGATGAGGCCCGTGACGCCGCTCGATGTCTCAAGCTGGCTTGACCAAGAGAGCCACGAACATCCTGTCATCCCTCTCCTCCCACAGCACGCGGCTCCGAACGCCCGCCCGATTGAATCCAAGCCGATTCGAACAACCAGCACCCGTCCACCTAGTTCATCGGCCCCACGTCCCCAGTCGAGCTCCCGTCATCCAACGTTACCGGACTACCCAGAATCACCGATGGCGGATGCTCCACGTCAATTTGGGCAAACAAGGAAAGACAGGGAACCTCTGAGCCAAGCCGAACTCGCGATGTTGCTCGCCGATGAGCCATCGTTTGAGGACAATGGCCCGAGCGAGCACGGGAGTCATTCGTGTGGAGACGGGGGGGCCGGACGCTCCGGCCATTCCGGGGCTCATCGGGGGCTTGGCGGTGTCTGATCGAGGGAGTTCAGCACCCGCCCAGGCTCCACGCCCATCGGATCGTCCTCGGTCTCGCCGCGAGGTACCTGCGGAGGCGTTCGGATCCGCACAGGAGGAACGTGTGCCACCCGGCGGCCCAACCGAGATGCGAGTGATCCTCGTTGGACGCACAGGCCTTGACCTGCGCCTGCGTCTTGAGGAGACCGTTGAGCTCGCCCGTGCCCGTACGCCGCTCGAAGCCATCGGCGAACTTACGCAGCCACTGGCTATGCCCTCGTCACTCCCGGCCATTGTCGTGGTAGGGGATGAGGTGTTCAGCCACTCCGACTCGGCACGCGACTTCGTGCTGGCGATCGGCGGGATCGATGAGCGTGTGTTGGTTGTCAAGGTCGCACCTCGCGGTTCCAAACCTGCTCCATTTCATGCCTCCATCACACCAGACACGGACCTCGCACAGCTCCGCCAGTTGGTGATCAGCCCGGCACGAAGTGGGCGGGCATCGGCACCGACTCCGTTGCCGTCTCCCGCGGCGGTCGCGGAAACGCCGGCAACGGGAGCCTCGTTCTCCCTCGATACCGAGTTGCTCCGAGCCGCGGCGGCGGGCGCGTCAGACGATGTCACCGAGCGTGCATTGGACGTGCTGCGTGCCAGACTCAATGAGCCAGAGCTGGCTCTCGAGCCCGCGGGGGTGGGGCAGCCGGTGGCTTATGCCGGGCGTTCTTTCGGGGTGCTCACGGGTGCGAGGCACACCCCCCTCGGCGAGTTGGCGAGGGGCGCGGATTGGCTTTCCGAGTGGCTCCGCTTGGCGCGGGTGCAGGGCGACCTCCGCCGCGCGGTGTATATCGACGACCTCACGGGGGCGTACAACCGCCGATACTTCGATCGGTTTCTTGCCGAGTCGATCGAAGCGGCACGGAGGGCTCGGGAGCCGCTCACGATCCTGTATTTTGACCTCGACAATTTCAAGCGGTACAACGACGAAAACGGGCATGCAACCGGGGATTTGATACTGAGGGAAACCGTCCGCCTGCTTCGGTCGGCCGTTCGTCCCACCGATCGGGTGTGCCGAGTAGGAGGGGACGAGTTCGTGGTGATTTTCCATGATCCACCACGCGAGCCCGGCAGCAAGCAGCCCACGGATATCGCCGCCATGGCGGAGCGTTTCCGGCGGCAGCTCGGGCAGCACGCGTTCCCGATGCTCTCCTCAGCGGGCACCGAGCCCGAAGTCTCTAGCCGGTCTCGGGGCGGACTGACGATCTCGGGCGGGCTCGCGACGTTCCCGTGGGACGGCTCGACTCCTGAACAACTCCTCGCGCGTGCGGACGGCCTTGCGCTCGAATCCAAACGGCAGGGAAAGAACATCATCCGGTTCACGCCACCGTCACCGCCTTCGTCCGCTCCGTCGTCAATCTGAAGACCGTGGTGTAGGATTACCAAGAGCTGCGAGTGTCGTCGCGGTGCGCGACATGACAGTCCGAACACGAATCGGCGAGGACTTTGAGAGAAGCCGAGAGTTCGGTACGGGACGGTCTTTGTTTCGATGCGAGTAGCTGTTCGAGCGCCGACGCCGCGTCCATGGACGCTCGAAGCCCCTTGATGTACGGCTCGCTCTTTCCCCTCTGACTCGCGGCCTGAGCCTGAGTACGCATGAGGTCCGCGAGCCTGCCGGCTTCGGCGGCGGGCACAAGGTCCGGGTGATCGTTTGGGATTCTCCAATCCGATTTCTCGATGAGTCTGAGGTGATCCATCGCGTGTTCCGCATCGACCATTGCGGCAACCACATTCCCGGGCCGGGAGATTTCCGGAAAGTTGAAGGGGATTGAGTCGAGATCGGCTGCCGAAACGGGTGCTGCGTTGGCGGCGCACGCGTAGAGCCCCTTGTAGGCGGGGGCGGTGCCTGACACTTTCATGCGATCGACGGCCTGTGTATTGTGCATCCAACCGAGGGAGACGGCGACGGCTGCGGCGGCACCAGCGCTGCGATGCTTGCCGTGGTGGCAATGGATGTACACAGGACCGATCGCGGCGGCGTCGCGCGTGGCCCGGGTGAGTTCGAGGCTTCGGCGTGCATCGAACCCGGTGTAGCCAATGGGCAAGTGGACATACTTGAGGCCGTACGAACGCGCGGTCTCGATGTCGGGGATCGCGCCGTCGACGCTGATGATGGTTCTGATGCCCAGTGCGCGGAGTTCGGCGAAGGCGGCGTTATTCTCGGGCTGGGCACCGGAATAGAACCCCGGGCCGAACGCGACCACGTTGTGCAAGGATTCGTAGTGACGCGGAGTGGTGTCGGCAAGGGTCGGCGGGGCGAGCACGCCCATCCTTCCTGAGTTGGCGGCTTGCATCGCGGCGGGCGAGTTTGGAGATGAGCAAGACGCGAGGAAACCGACCGAGGCAGCGAGGAGAAGAAATGCGATGGCTTCGAGGCTGCGTTTCATGCGTGGTGGTACCTCGCACTCGGGTCGTGGTTGCGGTCAGGCAGCGGGGGGCGGCGGAGGGGCGGCCTTGGCGGAGGGCGGGCCGCTGCTTTGCCACTGGACGCCCAGCCCGATGAGTGCGAGGGCACCCCACGCGATGCCGGCAACGAGCGGGAAGTGATCGGGGGTCGGGGTGAGGCGTGCGGCGAGATCGGGGTTCATCGCGGTCACGAGCCAGGCGCCCGAGGCGAGGACGGAGGCGCTGCCGAGGAGGGAGGTGACGAGGCCTGCGCACTTGACGGGGGCGGCGAGCCCGAGAAGCAGGCCGAGTATGAACCCGCCGCCGGCGCAGAGAAGGATGAGTCTTTTGCTCTCATTTGGAAGGACCTGCCAGCGGACACGAAGGGACTCACGGACTTCCTCGGCGTAGGTTTGGATGCGTCGAGCATTTTCTGCGCTGGCGGACTTGTCGGCGGAGAGCGACGCGACGAGAGCGTCGCCACGGGCTTTGATGTCGGCGACCATGGCATCGAGTGGACCTTGCTCGGGCGTTGGGAGTGCGTTGGGGGTTCGGGAAAGAGTGATGAGGGCGGCCACGATGCCAAGCAGCCCCATGGCGACACCGCCACTGACCCCCATAGCGAATTTGAAGACAGCGAGGCCGATGATGAGGCCGACCACAGCTCCGCCGGCGAGCCCGACGTAGACGGAGGGAACGCCGAAGACGGTGGGGTCGAGAAAGGACGGTGCGAGCATGGCTCCGAGCGCTGAGCCGGCGAGGGAACCAAGGACGACGAGAGCGGCCTGGACGACGCGGGCTCCCGCGAGCCAGAGGATGAGCCCTGCGACAAATCCTGCGCCGGCCAGGAGATGGACTCCGACGGGGAGGGCGTCGGCCTGACCGAAGAAGAACGGCGCGAATCCATGATGGGCTAGGACAGACGATTCCATCGTTACAGACCTCCACAACCGGGGACAGGCCCCAGGACAACCGCCGGCCCAGACTGCGGAGCGATGCAGCCTGACCGACTATAGGGTTGGGTGCTGGAGTCACCGGGTTTCACGGGCGTCGCCGACCATATCACCTCCCCGTATGACCCATTAGGAACAGGGAATGTGCGCATGAAGCAGGACGGAAAGTCGAAGAAACCGAGCAAGGCGCTGCCCAAACCCGGGAAGAATCAGGACGTGCGCGGGGCAAAGAAAGGGTTGGAGGCGTCGGTTGCGGGGGGGAACACGGCGGCAGAGAAGCGCGCGCTCGAGGGCCTACCGAAGTTTCGGGACCGGATCGACGCGCTGGACAAGAAGCTGGTGGAACTGCTGAACGCGCGGGCGGAGCTGGTGGTGGAGGTGGGAAGGCTGAAGCGGGCGGCGGGGTTGCCGATTTATGCGCCGCACCGGGAAGCGGAGGTTCTGGATCGGGTGACGTCGTCGAACATGGGACCGCTGCCGAATCGTGCGCTGGAGGGCGTGTATCGTGAGTTGATGTCGGGGTCGTTTCAATTGCAGCAGCCGCTGAGGATCGGGTTCTTGGGCCCTCCGGGTTCGTTCAGCCATCTGGCGGCGGTGCGGCACTTTGGGACATCGGTGGCGTTCGAAGACTTGCACGAGATCGAGGGCGTGTTCACGGAGGTGGTGCGTGGGCACGTGAATTACGGGCTGGTGCCGATCGAGAACTCGACGGGCGGGGGGATCGTGGAGACACTGGACGCGTTTTTGCGGCATCATCGGGATGTGAATGTGTATTCGGAGGTGCAACTGGAGGTGCATCACTGCTTGCTGGCGCAGTGCGAGCCCAAGCAGATCCGGAGGATCCATAGCAAGCCAGAGGTGTTTAGCCAGTGCAGGCACTGGTTGGCGACGCAGTATCCGCAGGCGCAGCTGATCGCGGCGGCGAGCAGCAGCCGTGCGGTGATCACGGCGGCGGAGGAGTGCGCGAAGGCGCGGGAGATCGGGGCCGAGCCCGGGAGCGCGGCGATCGGGAGCGAGCTTGCGGCGGAGCTGTACGGATTACGGGTGCTGTTTGCGCGGATCGAGGACAACCCGAACAACGTGACACGGTTCTTTGTGATCAGCCGTGCGAAGGCGCAGCGGAGCGGGGATGACAAGACAAGCATGATGTTTGCGACGGCGGACAAGCCTGGCGCGCTGGTGAGCGTTCTGAAGGTCTTCGAGGACCACGGGGTGAACTTGACGCATATTGATAAGAGGCCCAGCGGGAAGCAGAACTGGGCGTACACGTTCTTTATTGATGCGGCCGGGCACAGGGAAGACTCGGAAGTCGAGTTGGCGATCGCGGAAGCGGCGACGCACTGCCACGAGCTTCACGTGTTGGGCAGCTATCCGCGGAGCAAGCGGATATTGTGATCAAGCTGAGCGAATAGGCGTCGAGCCAGCTAAGCGAACGTACGGAATCGGCGAGGCGGATTAGCTGCCGGAGATGACGGGCCTTTGGGGATGTCCCTCGGGGAGCGAAAGGAGTCGTTCCTGCTCCTTGCGAGCTTTTTCCTGGACGGCCTGCACCTCTGGTGGTGGAGGGGCGACTGTTGGGGTCGTCTTGGGGGCGGATTCGAACAGGCCCATGGAATAGGCGATGCCCAGCCCTGCAACGACGAAAGCGAAACCGACGAAGGCGACTTTCCCGGCGGGGAGAGAGCTTTCTTTCTTGGCGGCCTTGGATTCGGGCTTTTTCTTGTCGTCGCCGAAGTCGAGGCCGCGGGTGAGGGATTTCTGTGCCATGATGCGCTCCTAGTTGATTGTTGGCGGGCAAATGGACCCGGGCGAGCGGAGCGCGACGAGCGGGAAAAGGGGGAGCGGGCAACTACGCAACGTCGCGTTTCTGGAAGAGGATGATGGCGAGCGAGAGGAAGATGCCGATCTGGACGAAAGCATAGAGGAACATCACGGCGAGGTATTCGAGTGGGACGATCTGGTTTTGGGAAACGGCGTCGAGAAGCCAGAAGAACTGAACGTTCGGGAACGCACCCCAAACGCCCAGGGCAAGGTAGTTCGTCGATGTTGGTCGGGTGAAAACGTAATCGTCGACATCAGGAGGGCGGGCGATGCGGAGAGGCTCGCTGCCGAGGAGACGGATGGTGATGGATTTCCCGGAAACGGCCTCGGCGACAAGAGCGGGCTGGGCGGAGGGGCCGAGGGTTTCTTCGGATCGATTGAGGTTACCCGTGAAGGGCTCGAAAGGAGGGACGAGGAGGTCAAAGCCGTTGCTGTTGACGCCGAAGTAGATGGATTCGCCGGGCTTGATCGGGCGATCGGGGGGTTTTCGAAATTCGATGGAGTAACGGTGTCCTGAGAGGTTGAAGGGCGCGGAGTCCGGGTCGAGGGGTTCGGCGGCGGTGATTTGGCCGATGGGGGAGTTGGAGAAAGCAAAGCGACCGACGAAGAAGTTGCTGAGGAGACTGGCGAGGAAGACGCCGAGGCAAACGAAGATGGTCATAACCTGGCCGAGCCTTGCCGAGACAGCGACGGCGATGCTGGACAGGACGAACATAGCGAGGAGAAGGACGATGGTGGCGAGGGTCACCTGGGGCTTGAGGTCGACGAGGATGTCCTGAAGGGCCCATTTTTTGCTGAATTTGAGGATGAGGATATAAGCGATGAAAGTGAAGGGCAGAAGGAGAACGGTGGCGACCTGGGGGAAGTTCCAGCCATAGAAGAAATTGCACCAGGCTGCGAGGAGGAAGGCGAGCGTGATTGCGGAGATGGAGAAGTAGACGACGGGTTGGTCGATATCGTCGGCGGCGGTCGTCATGACGCCGTGTCGGATGGCGATGAGGAGGAAGAGCCCCATCGTGGCGGCAGCGAGCGAGAGTGCCGCGGAGACGCCGATGTATTTGCCGAGAATAACGGTGGGCCTTGAGACGGGCTTGCTGACAATGGTCAGAGCGGTCTTGTTCTCGATTTCCCTGGAAAGAGCGGCGGTTGCGATGAAGGCGGCGAGGATGGTGCCGCAGACGAAGAGGGAGGAGAGGCCGATGTCAAAGAGGAGTTTGTTGTCACCTTCCACCTCGGCGGACTCTTCGAGGCCCATGGCGAAACCTGTGCCCCAGGTGGTGAGAATCTGAGCGATGGCGCAGAGCATCACCATGAAGAGCACGACGGGCTGCCGGAGGCTCTCGATGAAGGTTGTGCGGGCGATGGCGGCCGTTTGGGTGATCATTCGGCGGCGGTGATGATCCGTGGTTGAAGGTGATGGAGGAAGGAGATGCCCGAACGGGCTGGAAGTAGCATACGCGATGATGGGTGAGGGACGAGTAAAAAAAGTAGGCGCGCGGTCGAACCGGAGAAGAGCAAAGGACGTACAAGAACCGCCGCGCGAGCGGTGCGCTCCGGCCCGCTGGAAGTAAACAGGCCAGTGGAGCGTCGATGCCGTCGGCGTTTCTGCCGACGGAGTACGGAGGGACTGAGAACGAGCTGCCCCCCCTGACGCAAAGTCGGGGCGGAACTGGCGTTTGCCCTGAGGTGAACAAGTTGGGAACACTCGGGGGAGGAAAGCGGCTAAACTCGTGGCCGGTTGAAACTGGGGAGATGGGTGCTGGCGGGGAGTGGATGGACAGGGAGGGGGGTGAAGGGCCGTTCCCGTTCGGGGGCGGTTGCTGCTCGGGTGTTCTACCCAAGGAAGAGGAGCCGCGATGAAGGCTGACTATCTGAATTATCAACAAGCGGCGGCACGCTGCGTTTTGGGCGCGGTGATACAGGGTGTGCTCTGCGTGCTGCTGCTGGTGTATGGGGCGAGGGCGGGCGACCATGCGGCGGTGACGGCGGCATGGATGACCGGTTTAGGGCTGATTGTGTGGGTGACACTGGCGGTTGTCTATGACCAGAAACGCCGGGAGCGAGTGGAGGCTCTTGAGCAGGAGGCCTTGACGGCAAACTCTGGTGCGAGCGTTTTCGAGCAAGCGGGGGATTTCCGGGTTGCTGGCCGCCGTCTGGCGCTTCTCCAGAAGTACGTCGTTCCGATCGCGTCGCTGGTGTTTGGCGGGCTGATGATCGGGATCGGGCTGTGGAGGTTGAACAGCGGGAAGAAACTGATCGACCCGGCGAACTGGACGGATGTATCGCAACTGAGCCACGGGTGGGGCATTCCGATCGGGATCGTGTGCGGGCTGGTGGGGTTCGCGTTTGCGCGGTACGTCGCGGGGATGTCCCGGCGGCCGGTGTGGCAATTGATCCGTGCGGGAGCGGGGCAGGCGGTGGCTGTTTCGTTGGTGGGCGTCGCGATGGTGGTTGGCCACTTCGTGGATGTGTATGGGCCGGATGTGGTCCTGCGGTATTTGACGGTGGCGCTTCCGGTGTTCATGCTGGTGATGGGGGCGGAGGTGTTCCTGCTTTTCCTGCTGGACCTGTACCGTCCGCGGAAGGCAGGCGAAGAGAGGCCTGCGGCGTTTGATTCGCGATTGTTGTCGTTCGTCGCTGCCCCGGATCGGATCGCTGAGAGCCTGAGCGAAGCGATCAACTATCAGTTCGGGTACGACGTGAGCTCGACGTGGCTGTACCAGATGATGGCGCGATCGGTGCCTTGGCTGGTGCTGTGCGGAGTAGGGGGGATGTGGCTTGCTTCGTGCGTGGTGGTGTTGCAGCCGCACCAGCGCGGGCTTGTGCTGAGATCGGGAGCATTGAGCCGGGAGATCGAACCGGGGTTGAGCTTCAAATGGCCTTGGCCGATGGAGACGGTGGTGGTGCCGTCGCACGTTGAGCGAGATCTGAAGGGAGTCGTGCGGGAGCGTGGTGAGACGGTCACGGGGGTGAGGACGCTGCAATTGGCGACACCGCCGCCGAACCTGGACACGGTCAAGGCGTTGCTGTGGACAACGGACCATTCGGCGGGCGAAGTGTTCTATATGGTGCGGGCGAGTGCTTTGGTGGGTTCTGGCTCAGGTTCTGGGGCAGGTCCTGGGTCTGCGGGCGTGCCGGAGGGAGCAGGGAAGGGTGATTCGGCGTGGCTGTCAGACCTTTCGATGATCGCGATGGAGATCCCGCTGCAATTTGCGGTGAAAGATGTCGCGGCGTTTGAGTCATTGGGCGAAACGGTGCAGCGAGATGAGATTCTGCGCGCGGCGGCCCAGCGTGTGGTGAGCCGGACCATGCGCACGTACACGGTTGATGACATTCTGGGCCCGGCGAGGACGGAGATCGCGCCTCGTTTGAAGCGTGAGATTCAGGCATCCTTTGACGGGATGAATGTTGGGGCCGACGGCAGAGCGCTGGGTGCTGGAGTCGAAGTGCTTTCGGTGTCGGTGAACGGGGTTCACCCATCGAAAGCGGTCGCACCGAGCTTTGAGAAGGTGGTGCAGGCCGAGCAGGGAGCCGAAGGGCTGATCGAGACAGCGATGGCGGACGCGACGAAGACGCTGACGGAGGCAGCCGGTCAGGAATCGGTGGCGAGGGAGATGGTTTTGGCGATCGAGGAGCGGGATCGCTTGATCGCCAACGGGGCGACGACCGCGGAGCAGCGAGCGCAGGCGGAGAAGATCCAGGAACTGCTTTCTCGGTGCGGGGGGGATGTCGCGAAAAACCTCGCCGAGGCGAAGGGGGCGCGGTGGGTGAAGCACATGGGCGAGCGAGCCCGTGCGACGAAGTACGCTGGGCTGGTGGGGAGCTTCGAGACCAACGAGGAGTTGTTCCGGGCGCGGATGTACTTTGATGCTCTGGTTTCTGCGCTTGGGGCGGGGCGGCTGTACATCACGGACGACGCCAAGGCACTGTGGATTACGACGGAGATGCAGGTGAAAGACGTGAGCTCGTACAACTTCAAGGAGCTCAGCAGCGACTGAGAGATGGATGGGGTGGGGATCGGAGAGGTGTGGGGTGAGTTGAGTGTGCGGCGATTGAGAACGAACGTGAGTTCCCCGGCGTGATAAACGCCGAATTGATCGGAGACTGCTCGTGAAGCGACTGGGTTTGTATCTACTGGCGGCGATCGTGGTGCTCTTCCTGTTGGCGTACACATCGACGTACACGATCCGGTTCACGGAGGCGGGTGTGAAGACGACGCTCGGGAAGGCTGATGCCGGCTCTGTGAAGAGCACGCCCGGGCTTGGGTTCAAGCTTCCCAGCCCCGTGGAGACGGTGACGACGTACGACATCCGGCCTCGGATCAGCCAGGTGAAACTGGAGACGCAGCAGACGAAGGACAGCCGGCAGATCGTGGTTGAGAGTTATTGTGTGTGGAAAGTGACGGATCCTCTGAAGTTTTTCCAGCGGTTCAACTCGGCGGGATCGAGGACCGCGGATCAGTTTAAGCTGGCCGACGAAACGGTGAAGTCGAACCTGCGGAGCGCCATGGGTGCGGTGAGCCGGTACGAGATGGGAGAGTTGTTCTCTGGTGACCCGAAGGCGGACGGGCTTGGGCAGCTCGAGAAGGACATCCTTCGGGCACTCAAGACATCGGGGACTGCGGCGGGAGAGATCACGCTTGCGACGATGGGGCTCGAAGTCATGGACGTAGGAATCAGCCAGGTGTCGCTGCCTCAGGAGACGACGAACAAGGTATTCGAGCGGATGGCGGCGGTGCAGGAGCGCAAGGCAAAGGAGATTTCGGCTCAGGCGGACTCTCGGGCGACGTCGATCCGGACGCGAGCGGAACAGGACGCGAGGAGGATCGAGGCATTTGCGAAGCAACTGGCGGCGGAGATCATGAGGAAGGGCGACGAAGAGGCCAAGCCGTTCTATGACCAGATGAAGAGCAATCCGCGGCTGGCGCAGTTTCTGATCGAGTGCCAGATGCTGAAAGAGGTGTACGGGAAGCAAGAGACGCAGCTTGTGATCCCGGTCAATTTCCCCGGTTTGCGGTTGCTCAAGCCCGACGCTGTGAACGATGTTCTCAAGAACGGGCAGATCCAGCCTCCGAGCGCGGGAGGTGTGAAGTGAACGACGGGATTCATCGCGGGCCGGAGGCGCCTGCGGGGCTGGGTGGGGGAGGCGATTCCGGCCGTCGGCGTCCCGGAACGCTGTCTCTTCGAGGGCAGTCCGGAGGAACCGGGGATGGGGAACTGCTGGATCATGCGAACAAATCGCTAGCGGACGCGTTGCGTCTGACGCTTCGGCTGGTGTATGCCGGCATGGTGATTCTCGCGTGTTTTTTCGTGGTGAGCGGATCGGAGCAGGTTCAGGAGAACGAGCGTGGAGTGAAGCTCCTTTTCGGGAGCGTGACGCAGGACGAAGTGCAGCCGGGACTCTCGATTAATCCTCCGCCGCCGATGGGAGAATTGATCAAAGTTGATGTTGGTCAGGCGGAGATCAAGCTGGACACCGATTTCTGGATCTTTGCGGCGGATCGCCGGGATCTTGCCAAGCCGATCGAGCAGCTCGCGGGTTCGGCGTCGCCGAATCTGACTCCCGGGCAGGGTGGGTACAACCTGACGTCGGACGGGAACATCGCGCACACGCAGTGGAAAGTGTTGTTTAAGCGAGAGGACGCGGCGAAGTGGGCGAGGAACGTGCTTCCCGAGCAGGAAACCGCGATTGTGACAGCGGCTGTTCGCCGGGGCGTCGTGCACTCGTGCTCGAAGGTGGGGATCGACGACTTGCTGAAGCAGACCAGCGGCGGTCCCGTAGCGTCGCTCGCGCGGCAGATTGCGCAGGACCAGCTCGACGGTCTGGGCACGGGAATTCGGCTGCAGCAGTTGCTTCTGGAGAAGGCGATGCCGCCGCTGTATCTGCTGAATCAATTCGCGAAAGTGCAGAGCTCGGTGGCGGAATCGACGACGAAGCAAGAGGCGACGGAGTCTGCGGCACGGACGCTGATGGCGACGGTGGCGGGAGAATCGGCGGACACAGCGGTTCAGCTGATTGATGAGTATGAGAAGGCGATCGAGGGATTTGGGGCGAGGAAGCCCGACGCCGTGCTGTCGGATATTCATTCGCTGCTGTCTGGTCAGGACGTGAGAGTGGGGGACCGGACGGTGCGTGGGATGACGAGCGGAGCGGCGGCGAGCATTGTGGCACAGGCCAAGCAGTATCGAAGCGAGGAAGTAACCAAGCTGCAGTCGGAGTTCATTCGGTTTACGACAAAGCTTGGACAGTTCCAGTCAAACCCGTCGCTGATGGTGGCGACCGAGATCAACGACGCGGTGCTGGGATTCATGTCTCGTCCCGGGGTGCAGGCGACGTATTTGCCTGGGAACACGGAGAGGATCATGCTCACGCTATCGCGGGATCCCGGCAAATTGAGGGACGCACTCCAGAAGCAAAGGGAGCGTGAGGGAGAAGACGCGCAGAAAGCACGGATGCGGAAGCTGGAAGAGGATCGGTTCAAGCCCAAGGACACGACAACGAGTGCTACCTGAAGGAGGATTATGCTCCCCGCCGCTACGAGAGAACCGGTTGTCGTTGTGCAGCAGCTGTCGCGGATATTCCGCGATTTCTGGATGAGGCCACGCGCCAGGGCGGTCGAGAATCTGACGTTCCACATCGACCGGGGCGAGGTGTTCGGGCTGCTTGGGCCCAATGGGTCGGGAAAGTCGACGACGATCAAGATGATTCTGGGGCTGCTGAGGCCCAGCGCCGGTCGGATCGCGGTGTTCGGGAAGCTGCCGACGGAGGTCGAGACGAAGCGACGGATCGGATACTTGCCCGAAGAGTCGTATCTCTATCCGTTCTTGAACGCGAGGGAGACGCTGGAGTACTACGCGAAGCTGTTCGGTCTCGACCGGCGGACGCGAGAGACTCGCATCGACGAGCTGTTGGACATGGTGGGGCTGACGGGTGCGCAGTTCAGGCCTGTGCGAGAGTATTCGAAGGGCATGCAGCGACGGATTGGGCTGGCGCAGGCGCTGATCAACGACCCGGAGTTTCTGATTCTGGACGAGCCGACGACAGGCCTTGACCCTCTGGGCACCAGGCAGGTGAAAGACCTGATCATCGAGCTCGGGAGGCGTGGTAAGACGATACTGTTGTCGTCGCACCTGCTGGCGGACGTGGAAGACTGCGTGAGCCGGATGATCATTCTGTACGGAGGTCAGAAGCGGGAAGAAGGAACGTGCGACACGCTGCTGGAGCGGCAGGAGCGTGTGACGATTGAAGCCGAGACCTTGGACGACGCCACGATTGCGGAAATCGACGCGGTGATCCGGCGGCGTACAGGCGGGTCTAAGGCGATTTTGTCGGTGTCGAGGCCCCGTCAGAAGCTCGAGGAGCTGTTTCTTTCGATTGTGGAGCGGGCGAAGTCGCAGGTGCAGACTTCGGGGGCAACGTCTGGAGGGCAGACGGCGGCGTTCCTCAGGTCCGAGGGAGCGTCGGGCGAAGCAGTCATTGCCAAACTGGTGAGTGTTGAGGACGAACCCGCGATTCCGCCGGTCGCGCTGGGTCCGGTGGTCGCGAAAGAGACTGGACCAGATTCTGGGATGATCTCGGGGCTGGTGTCGGAAGCGGTGTCTGTTCAAACGGAAGGCTTATCCAGCGGTCCCGTGGCTGGTGCTGTGCCAGCGGCGGAGAAACAGCCAGCCAAGGCGATGGACCGTTCCGTGATCGACTCGCTCGTGGGAGGTGGATCGGGTCAGTCGGTTGATGAATCCGGTGGTGGCAAGCGGAAGTCAGGCGGGGCTGAGTAATGCTGTCCGAGACCTTGGGCAAGCTCGACCGGGTGCAGCGCACGACGGCGTTTAAAGTGGTTTCGACGGTGCTGCTGGTCTTGACAGCGATCGGCGTTTCGGTGGGGTATTGGGCGACACGTCCCGTGGAGGATCGGGCGGCGCTTCCCCTTTACGAGATTCCCAAGGGAATGGACGCGACGCAGGCGGGGGTTACCGAAGAGCAATTCGAATTGATGAAGAGCAACGTGGCTCGGGTCAATCAGTCGATCGAGCAGTTGTTCGCGGGGCGGACCGATCCAACAAGCGTGATCGCAGGGTGTGCGGCGGGAGCGGGGCTTCTGGTCGGGGGTGTGTGGCTTGGGCTGGGACTGACACTGACGGGGCTTGGCGTGCTTTCAGGGGTGCTTGTGGCACCTTTGATGATGTGGGACGCTACGCGAGATTGGGGCCGCTTGCTCGGGTTTGTGCTTCTTCTGGGTGGGGCGTTTTCGGTGCTGATGAGGCTGGCGCATTTGGGGTTGTCGTGGCCAGGGCCTGTGTTCGCGGTAGCGCGGAACGTGTTGGACGAGGCGGTGAGGCTGAAGCTGTGGCTGATGTTCGTCGTGTTGCTGATGTTCGGGTTGGCCGCGCTCCCGGGAACGCTGGATGCTGAGACTCCGTTGCGGTACCGGGTGCAGTCGTTCCTGCAGTACGGGACGGCGGGCGCGTTCTGGGTGACGGCGCTTCTGGTGGTGCTTTTGGCGGTTTCTACGGTCTCTACCGAGCAGCGCGACAAAGTGATCTGGCAGACCATGACCAAGCCCGTAGCGGCGTGGAACTATGTACTGGGCAAGTGGCTTGGGATCGTGTGTCTTGCGGCGGTTCTGATGTCTGTTTCGGGTGTGGGGGTGTTCATGTTCGTCGAGTTCCTGCGGTCGCAGCCTGCACAGGGTGAGACTGGGGCGTTCCGGACGAGTGAGGGGAGCGGGGTGACTCCTGATCGGCAGTGGCTCGAAACGCAGATTTTGACGGCGCGGACAATGCGGGAGAACGAGAAGCTTGACCTTCGACACCGCGACCCGCAGGCGTTCCAGGCGAGCATCGACAACTACATCGAGCAACTGAAGCGTGCGACGTCGTCGTTTGATGAGAACGACAAAGAAACACGTGCTCAGATCGAGAAGAGCCTGGACGAAACTCTGGAGAAGAACTACCGGATCGTGCCGCCGGGCGGGACTCCGATGTCGTACGAGTTTTCGAACCTCGGGTACGCCGCCGAGAACGCGTTGCCGATCATTTTCCGGTTCCGGGTGGATTCGGGATCGAATTCTCCGGACAAGCTGTACCGAGTGACGTTTGTGTTTGAGAACGTTGGCCCGATTGTTCGAGAGGTGCCGCTTGGGCAGTATGTGACGCAGTTGCTCCCTCCGAGCGCTGTGGATCCGAACGGAATGTTGCAATTGCAGGTGTACAACGGAGCGTTCAGCCCCGGGCCGGACGGCCAGGTGGCGTTCCGTCCCAACCCTGAGGCGATTTCATTCCCCAAGACGGGTCTTGGCGTTTCGTACTCTGTGGGTTCGTACCGTTTGAACTTCGCTCGGGTGGTGTTTGTGCTGTGGCTGAAGCTGGCGTTTCTGGCGGTCGCGGGGCTGTTCACGGCGACCTTTCTGAGCTTTCCGGTGGCGACGTTGACAACATTCGTGATTTTCTTCGCGGCCGAGAGCGCGGGGTCGATCACGAAGGCTCTCGAAGTATGGGACGACATGGACCGGGACGGGAATGTGGTTCCCTGGCGTTGGGTTGTGGTGAAGATCGCTCAGGGGTCGAGTTCGATTTTCCAGCCCTACGCGGAGCTCGCGCCAGTGCAGAAGCTTGTGGACGGTCTGTACCTGTCGTTCGCGGAGGTGGGCATCGGGAGTGCCTTCCTGGTGTTGTCGTCCGCGCTGCTATTCGCGGTGGGTTCATTCGTCTTTGCGAGGCGCGAGCTGGCGATATATTCGGGGAACTGATGTCTGTTGGGGCGGGGTATGGGTTGAGAGCGGGGCGGGTCGTTCGTGAGCGAGCGGATCGCGGAGGATCGGAAGAACGATGAACACAAACAGCCGAGTCCAGGCGGTGATGGGCGGGGTGCTCGCGGTGCTGATGGGCGTGAGCGTGATGCTTTCGGTGGCGCTGTCGTCGATGCAGTCGAGGTACAAATTGGTGTACACGACGACGGCGACGGACGGCCAGCCGCCGCAAGTGGCGTTGGGCGTGGCGATGGGGGCGTTCCGCGGGATTTTCGTGAACATGCTGTGGATGCGAGCGAACGAACTCAAGGAAGCCGGACGGTTTCACGAGTCGGTGGAGCTCGCGAAGGCGATCACGGTGCTCCAGCCGCGGTTCAACCGGGCGTGGACATTCCATGCGTGGAACCTGGCGTACAACATTTCAGTCACAACGATCACGCGTGATGAGCGATGGAACTGGGTCCGTCAGGGAATCGCGTTGTTGCGTGACGAGGGGCTCAGGTACAACCCCAACGACATGCACATCCACAAGGAGCTGGGGTGGATATTCCTGCACAAGGTGCAGGGGATCACGGATGACGCGAACATTTACTACAAGAAAATGATGGCAACGGAGTGGACGATTGTGCTGGGGCAGCCCCCGGTGCTGGATGCAGGGTCACGGACACGTGCGGGAGCGATCGAGAAGTACGCGGAGTGGCTCACGCCGATGGCGGAGTCGCCGTCGACGCTGGACGCGCTGCTGGCAACGGAGAAAGGGCCGGCGGTGTCGGAGTTGATCTCGAAGCTGAGGCCGATTATCCGTGACAAAGAGCAGGACTTTGGATACGACTTTCTGGCGCGGATCGAGGTGTTCAACGCCCTGAGGACATCCGCGATCGCGTCGTCCATTCGGAAAGTGGAGTTTGGCGAGAAGGCACGTGGGATCGAGGCACTGCTCGTGGACCCGGCACTCGCCGTGGCGTGGGACGCGTTGTTGGCGTTTGCGCGCGGGAAGCTATTGCGTGAGGTGTATCACATGGAGCCTACGCAGATGATCCGTTTCACACGGAAGTACGGGCCCATCGACTGGCGGAACCCCGCGGCGCACGCGCTGTACTGGGCGGCGCAGGGCGTGGAGCGGTCGATCCCGCGGGCCGAAGCCCGCACGACGAAGGACTACGACTTCGTGAACACGGATCGAGTGGTGATGCAGGCGGTACAGGAGCTGTACCGCACAGGGACGGTGTATTGCGATTTCTTGTCGCTGGCGCGGACGGGCGACGGGTATTACCTCGCGGTGACTCAGCCTCACTTCGTGGAGACGTATGGAGGAATTCTAGAGGAACTTCGAGCGAGATCACGGGTGGACAATTTGTGGGCCAGGGGATACTCGTTCTACTCGGCTGGTTACGAGAACTTCATCAAGGACACCATCCGGTACTTCTACCGTCGCGGCGACATGGCAAACGCCGAGAAGTGGCGGAGTTATCTGCTGAACTGGGAGGGGCAGAACGTGAACGATCCTGACCGGGCGCGGAACCTGTCGCTCCCGATGGATGAGTTTGTGGTGAAAGAGTTGTGGGACCGGCAGTCGTCCCCGAACGTCGCGATTAGCGAGGTGGCGGGAGCACTCGAGGGTGCGTACTTCGCGCTTCGCGACGGGGACACGGACATGTTTGCCAGGCAGTTCTCGTACGCGCGAGATTTCTTCAGGTACTTCCGGGAGAAACAGATCAGGACGAATTCGGTCAACGTCGCCGATGCGAGGATGAACGTTCTGGGCGGCCGTTTCGAGGACGCGGCGGGGCAGTTGTTCCGCGGGGTGACGACGATGTGGCCTGTCGAGGAAGCGTCATCGGTGTTCGCCGCTGCACCCGTCGAGCTTCGGATGTATGCGTACGACACGCTCAGGGGGCGTTGGCAGGAGATGCTTGATGAAGACGCCAAGAACGGCGGGCACGGCTTCGATAAGCGGTTCCCGGAGCCACCCGGAATGGAGGCGTTCCGTGTTCGGATGGCGGAGCTTGATCGCGAGGAGAGAGAGCGAGCCGGTAACGTGGACGTTCAGCTCAAGTGACGGGGAGAGTCGGGACGGATCGAGGCGTGCGTGAGGACGAGCTTGATGTGTTCGTAAGAGTGCTGGCCTGCGAAGAAGTCGTAAACCGGCTTAAGGCGGTCGGCGCCGAGTTTGCGAGATGCCGCGAGGATTTCGCTGTAGTCATCGTCCGAGAGCCAGTGAGCGACGGCTGCGGGGCGCTGCTGCTGGACGTACTCGATCAGGTAACTCCACGTGGTCGACGCAGCGACGCCGACTGCCCGAGCGACGTGTTCGACGCCCGCGCCCTCATCGAAAAGTGCAAAGGCGTTCTGCATCCGATGGGTGAGTTCGTCACGGGCGCGCGGAGCACGTGAACGTGACGTCGTGCGGTCCTTGGGCTCTTCCGGATCGCTCGTGGAGGTGAGGCCGTGGTGCCGGCAGTATCGATCGATTTCAGCAGTGAATAGCCCGGAGAACTCGCGAGCTTTGTGGGCGCCGATGCCCTTGATGGTGCGGAACGCGGGGGCTGACACGGGTCTCGAGGCGGCGAGGTGACGAAGCACGGCGTCGGTAAAGATGATGAAAGGCGGGACGCCGCGTTCGTCGGCGATCGAACGGCGGAGCACGCGCAGGGCCTCGAAGAGCCCTTCGTCAACTGGAAGACCGGGGTCGGTTCGAGAGGCTGTTTGTGCGTGCTGAGTACCGTCGGGGTCGGCGTGACGGACGAGCCTTACTGGGCGGAGGCCCTTGAGCGCGTCCCGAGCTGCCTGGGTTAGGCCAAGGGCCGGGAACGGGCCCGGGAGCTTGCTGAGTAACCCTTCTGCGATGAGCTGATCAATAAAGGAGGCGATGTCGGACTTCTCTGAGCCTCGGAGGATTCCGAACGTTGGGAGTTGGTCGTGGGCCCAGTCTTTGACGGCCTTCGTGGGTTCTCCGAGCAGTATGGCCAGGATGTGTCCCGGGCCGAAAGTGCGAGGACGGCCGTCGTATCCCACGGTGAGGCTTGCGCGGGCGACGGCGGAGAGGATTTTCTGCGCGACGACGGTGGAATCGGGGACGTCGATGAGTTCGCCCAGGCAGGCGTCACAGGCTCCGCAGGCGGGGGAGTTGGGTGATGGAGGGTTGTAGATCTGCCCGAAGTGTTCGGTGAGGAGCTTGTGCCTGCACGAGGCGGCGGCGCAGTAGAGGCGCATACGGTCGAGTTGCTCGCGCTGGCGGTTGAGCCATTCGGGGTCGGGGAAGTTCCCTTCGGGGTCGGGCTTCTCCATGATTTTGAGCCATTTGAGCGTGTCGGCGGCTGAATAGAGGAGGACGCATTCTGCGGGGAGCCCGTCGCGTCCGGCGCGGCCGGTCTCCTGCTGGTAGTGCTCGATTGTTTTGGGGATTCCCGTGTGGATAACGCAGCGGACATTGCTGCGGTCGATGCCCATGCCGAATGCGACCGTAGCGACGACGACGTCGACACGCTCGGTTGCGAATGCCTCCTGGACGCGACGGCGTTGGTCGGGGTTCATCCCGGCGTGGTAGGGCTTGGCGTTGATTCCACGGCACCGGAGTTCGTCGGCAAGGGATTCGGTCTCGCGGCGCGAGATGCAGTAGACGATGGCGGCATCGCCTTTGTGGCGGTGGATCGCTTCGGCAGCTTGTTGGGCGGCGTTCCTTCGTGGCAGCACGCGGTACGTGAGATTTGGACGGTCGAAGTTGCCGACAAGTACGGCTGGGTTGCGCATGCCGAGTTGGTCGGCGATGTCATCGCGAACACTCGGGGTCGCGGTGGCAGTGATGGCATGGATCGAGGCATTCGGGATGCGGCGGCGCAGCTCTGAGAGGCGGCGGTACTCAGGGCGGAAGTCGTGCCCCCATTGGCTGATGCAATGCGCCTCATCGATGGCTACAAATCTGACTCTGGCCGAGGAAATCTTTGAGAGGAACCCCGAGGAAAGGAGGCGTTCGGGCGAGACAAAGAGCAGGCGGAGATGGCCTTGGGAGAAGTCGTCGAGGATCTGCTGGGACTCACCGGTGGTGATGGAACTGTTGAGAGCGGCGGCGGGGTAGCCGCGGAGGATGAGCCCGTCGACCTGGTCCTTCATGAGAGCGATGAGTGGGCTGATGACGAGGCCCGTCCAATCGTGAACCAGAGGGGGGAGTTGATAGGTCAGGGACTTACCGCCTCCGGTCGGAAGGACGAGCACGGAGTCCTGTCCTCTGAGGACCGCGGCGATGGCAGCCTCTTGCATGGGTCGGAGGTGATCGAAACCCCAGGTTTCGAGGAGCACTTCGACGACGCGGGCCTGTTCTTTGGTCGAGAGTGTGGGGATGGGCGGATCGTTTCCCGGCATGTCGAACGGTACACTATCGAAGGGTGGACACGCCGGAAGCCGATAGAGAGACCGGGCCGACAGCGCGGGGAACGACGAGGAAAGAAGCCGAGATGCATGAGCCAACGTTGAGATCGAGGTCCGGGATTCGGTTGATGCCTTGGTTGATATTGATCGCGGCGGTTGCCTACCTACTCACACGGGGCCCGGTGCGGGCTTTGGCCGATGGGGGGAGCAGCGATTTCTCGTTGTTGTGGCAATCCACACGAGCCTGGATCGAGGGGAAGAGCCCGTACCTGGTCCCGGACGTGATCGAAGTGTGGGACCGGAACAGCGGTTCGGCGATTCCCCCACCGAGTGATCGCAATGCGGCGTTGCTGGTGTATCCGCCGTCGGCGTTCCCTCTTCTGGCGCCCTGGGCGGCGATGCCCTGGGGCGTGTCTCGGTTGGTGTGGATGGTTTCGAATACGGTGTTGTTGCTTGTTTCAGCGGTGCTCGCGCTGCGGACAGCGGGGGTGCCTTGGAGGTCGGGCTGGCTTCACATTGGGGTGGGAACTGCGGCGGTGCTGGCGCCTGGGCACACCGCGATTTCCGTTGGCCAGGTGTCGATCTTGGTGGTATTCCTCCTCACGGTATGGGCGTATGCAAGGAACACGCCCGACAGACCCCGCGGTTGGGCTAGCGATATTGCCGCGGGTGCGGCGTTGGGGGCGTCGTTGGCGCTCAAACCTCAGATCGCGGCGTTGTTCCTGATCTATGAGGTAGGGCGGTTAAGGTGGAGGCCGGCGCTGGCAGGTCTGGTCACGGCTGGGGCGTTGCTCATGGTGGGTTCGTGGTGGCTTGGGAGGCACGGGGTGGACTGGTACCCGCAGTGGCGGGCGAATGTGGACGCGTTCCGACTCACGGACAACGCGGATGCCTCGATGGCAAACTGGCTGCGGTACCAGCTCATCAATCTGCACGTCGTGTTCCACCCGTTCACGGACCCGCTGACCGATCGGCGGGCGGTAGTGACGGCGCTGGTCGGTGTGAGCATCGGGGCGCTGTGTCTTTGGTATCTGAAGCACGATCGATTCAAGCCCGATCCAAAGGGAGAAGCGCTGAGTCTGGCGTTCGTGGCGGTCGTCTCGGTTCTCGCGGTCTATCACCGGATCTACGACGCGACGGTGCTGGTCTTTGTGATCGCGTTCGCCATGGGTCAGTTGGCGGACTTGAGGGAGGGGATGGTGAACCGATCGCTGGTGGCGATGGCGATGCTCGCGGTCTTTCTGGCCCCGGGGTCCAGCGCGCTGCATTCGGCGGTGAAACTCGGTGCTGTGCCCGAGTGGATCTCGTCGAGCGTGGTCTGGAACGGGCTGATTATCCCGCATGCAACGCTGGTGCTCGTGGTGCTGGCCGCGCTGCTGTGCGTGTGCCGGCCCACAGCGGGAGAACAGGGGCTCAGTCCTCCGAAAGGGGAGTGAGTGCCGGTACGGGTTTGTCGAACCCTGGCAGCGGAGTGGGGGGGGCCAGTGCTAGCGCCGCCACAACAATGGCGTGCAGTTCGATGTTGTCGACCCAAACGGGGATAGACTCTGAGCCGGGCCCGGTTGCGAGCAGTTCGACGGCGTCGCTGGTGTGGTTGGGGCTGACAAAGCTGACACCCCACTCGTTGGCAAGGAGTTGTCCGAGGACAAAGCTCCAGAGGTTGTTAGCCGCGAACGCCTCGGTCGACTCACCTCTGATCGAGGCGGCAAGGCGCTTAACGCCTTCGGCACCAAGCGCGACTCCTGTGGCCTGTTCGACGAGACCGGGAAGAGCGGCGAGCCGATCGGCCATACGTTCCGCGGGCGGCAGTTTGCCGTCGATCCATTCGAAGGTGTTTTTGGCTTTCGAGAGCTTGTTGAGGGCTTCTTTGCCTCGTTTACCGTAGAGTGTGATCCCTGGGTTGGCGTTGCCGTGATCGCTGGTGACAATGAGCAACGTGTCGTCGCGGCCTTGTACCCAAGATGCCACAGCGGCAAGGGTCTCGTCGAATTCAACCTGCTCACGGACGAGCCCCCAGGCGTCGGAGCTGTGCGCGGCGTGATCGACTCGGCCGGCCTCGATCTGGAGGACGAACCCTTCGGCGGATTTGGAGAGGAAGTCGATGGCTTTCGAGGCCATCGCGGCAAGCCCGGGGATTGTGGGCCCGCGATCGACCACGAATGGAAGGTGAGAACTTGCGAAGAGACCAAGCGTTTGCTTCCCCACCACGGGAGTATGCCCGGCGAGTTCATCGGCTGTGCGGACGATGACGGCGTCTTTGCCCCGTTCGAGCACTCTGGGCGTAAAGAACTTCGATCCTCCGCCGAGGATGATATCGATCTTTCGGGTGACTTGATCGATCGCGATGTCACGCTCCATGTCGCGGCGCGGGACATTGGCGGAAAACCCAGCCGGGGTGGCGTGTGTGACCCGCGTGGTGGTCACGAGGCCGGTCTTCTTTCCGTTTTGGGCCGCGTGGACCAGCAGTGGGACGCGTGGCATTCGATCGGGGCCGATGCCGATGGATCCGTTTTCAACTTTGATGCCCGTTCCCCATGCCGATGCGGCAGCGGCAGAGTCCGTGACCCAACCATCAGCAGAGTGTGTGGTCTGCAGAGCCCGGCGGAAGCTAGACTTTCGCATCAGGAGCGACCACGTCGATTCGCGGCCGAGTTGTGTGCGTGAGTAGATATCGGCGAGTGTCAGGGTTCCGGCGGACATTCCGTCGGAGACCATGAATATCACGTTCTTCGCCTTTCGCGAGATCTGTGGCGAGTCGGCGGGCTGAGTTGACCTTGTGGTCGCTACGGCGAATGGCCCCGTCAGAGCGGCGACCCCCGCGGCAGCGGCACCGGCGAGCCCAAGAGCCCGCCGCCTCGAGACCAACAGCCGTTCCGATCGTTCCGTGATTGATTCCATATGGGGGAGACGGTACGGCACAGGTGGAATTGAGGTTGCCGAACGGAGAAGGTGTCGCGTGCGAACTTGGTCCAGATTTCATGAAATCGGAGAGTGAGGCGACCCAAGAAGTGGAGGGAAGGCGGCAGTCGAACCGTACGGCAACCGAACGTGCTGACGATGCGAGCCCGTCCGACTCACAGCAGGAGATTTCACATGGCGTTCTCGAAAGTCTTGGTTCGTACGACGGTGATCGCGGGTCTGGTTGGTCTTGTGGGCTTGGCGGTTGTCGGGCCGGTTCGGGCGCGAATCCTGGCGGAGAAAGTACGAGGGAATATCAATTCTGCGGTGGATGCGTGCATCGACGATCCGTCGGCGCTGCGTGCTCAAATTCGAGAGCTCGAATCGCAATATGCCCCTCGGATCGCGCAGACCCGCTCGGACCTTGGTCAGGTGAAGGGGCAGATCGCGGAACTCAGGCGTGAACAGGTGGTGGCCCAGCGAGTCGTAGAGATCGCCCAGGCCGACCTGCAAAAACTCCAGGGGATGCTGGCGAGGGCGGATTCGATCCGCGACATCGGCTCGAACGTGATTGTGGCGGGGTATTCGGGGAATCACGCAGAAGAGAACGCCGGTGAAGTGCGGATTCACTTCAACAACGAGAGCTTGAGTTACGATCAGGCGGTTTCGAAGGCTCAGCAGGTGGAGCAAGTGATCGCGGCTTACGCCAGCCGGCATGAGGAGATCGACAGAGATCTTGGGTACATGGGCGAGCAGCAGAGGCGTTTGGCTGAGCTGAATGACAAGCTGGAGACCGAACGGGCGCAGTTCCAGGCGCAGCTCGTCGCTCTTGACCACCAGATCGATGCGATCGCCCGCAACGAGCGGATGATCGACATGATGCAGCGTCGGGAGGACGCGATGGCGGCCAACAGCCGGTACGAGGCCGGGAGCCTTGAGAACCTGAAGGGTCGCCTCGCGGAGATCCGGACAAAGCAGGAAGCCCAATTGGAGACGATCGGGCGTGGCTCGACGAGCAACGGGTATGAGGCAAAGGCGAAGGTGGAGCTCGACGCCCGAAACCTCAAGAAGTTCGAACCCTGGTCCAAGCCGACGAAGAAGGTGATCGAGATCGGTCCCGGAGACGCACTCTCCCCGTCGCACCCGGCGACCCCGGCGGAACCGGCGAAAGTCGACCCGGCCAAAACAGGGACGATTGCCAAGCGATAGTGCGGCTTGAAGATGTGGAAAGTTGCCCGGGGAAGGCCTTTGCAGGCCTTCCCCGGTCTTGATTGGGGCATTCTTTGGGATTTGGCCGACACAATCGTACGGAAGCGGACGCGGTTGCTCGCGACCTGCAATAATGGACCGGCAGGAGGCCTCCGCTTGTTTCTTGATCGCTTTCTCGGCATCTTCAGTGTGGACATGGGCATCGACCTTGGGACGTGCAATACCCTGGTCAGTGTTCGAGGGCAAGGGATCGTGCTGAACGAACCCTCGGTGGTTGCAGTCCAGAAGGGGACGAACAAAGTTCTATGGAATGGGAATGCGGTGGGGTGGGTCGCGAAGGAAATGCTGGGCAAGACACCCGGGGAGATCACGGCGATCCGGCCGCTGAAGGACGGTGTGATCTCGGACTTTGAGATCACCGAGGCGATGCTGGGGTACTTCATCCGCAAGGTCACAGGCTCGACGCGGGTGTGGGGGCCGCGGGTGGTTGTTTCGGTTCCATCGGGGATCACGGCGGTGGAGAAGCACGCGGTGTTCCAATCCACAAGCCGGGCGGGGGCGAGAAAGACGTATCTGATCAAAGAGCCGGTGGCGGCGGCTATGGGCGCGGGGCTGCCTTTCGGGGAAGCGACAGCGAGCATGATCGTGGATATCGGCGGGGGAACGACCGAGGTTGCGGTCCTGTCGTTGGGCGGGATTGCCACGTGCGAGTCGGTGCGGGTCGCGGGCGATGACATGGACGAAGCGATCATGGGGCACATGAAACGCGCTTATAACATGATGATCGGCGAGCAAACGGCCGAACGGATCAAGATCGAGATCGGGTCGGCTTTCGCGGCTGGACCGGAGACATCGATGGAAGTTCGTGGGCGGGACATGATCTCGGGTCTGCCTCGAAAAACCGTGATCACTTCGGAAGAAATCCGCGAGGCATTGCAAGAGCCGGTGACGGCGATCGTACAGGCGATCTCTCGTACGCTTGAGCGGGTGGAACCGGAACTGGCGGCGGATCTCGTCGAAAACGGAGTAACGATGGCGGGGGGTGGTTCCCTGCTCCGCGGGCTTCCGGCGGTGGTGCAACGGGCGACAGGGCTCGACGTCAAACTGGCGGACGACCCGCTGACGTGCGTGGCGAGGGGGACTGCGCTGACCCTCGAGAACATGGACCGCTGGAAGGAAACCCTCGAGACGAATTCCGAGGGCTAAGACCGACCCATGGCACGCCCGTCGTACGCAACAGCACCCGCCCGGTTCCGATTCGCCATCCCTGTGGCGGTCGTGGTGCTGACGGTGTTTGCGTTGTCGACACGTCGGCTGACGGGGTGGGTAAGCGGCTTGTCGGGCATCGTGCTTTTGCCGACCGCGCCGCTGTCGCAATGGCTGACGGGCTTTACGCGTGGCGTGCTGGGCAGAGCGGGCCAGACGTCTGCGAGCGACGAACGGACGAGAGCACTCGAAGAAGAGCGGCAGACGTTCTACACGATGTACCTGAGGGAACGTGCGGAGAATCTGCAGTTGCGGGATTTCATCTCGGAGCTTCAGAGGGGAGTGGCTCTGAACCCGAACCAGCCAGTAAGGCAGGTCATCACGCCGATCATCGGGACCGGGGCTGACACAACGACGGGGCTATTAACGGCACGAGTGCCGGCAGATCTGGTCGCGGATCGAAACACGGTGGCTGCGACTACTGGGTTGCAGCTGGTGGGCCGGGTGTCCTCGGGCGGGGGCACAAGCGTGGTCACTCTGACGCCTATTACGCTTCGGAACGCGGGAAAGATCCGCGGAATCGTGATGTCCGATGAGACGAATTTTTCGCTTGCGGCGGAGCTCTCGCCCAGGGGGGACGGAACCCTGCGCGGTGTGGTTCGGGTGCTCGAATCCCGCATTGCACCTGGGACACGACCTCCCGAGCCCATGCCCGGGCAACTGGTTCGGTTGGACGATCCGGATTGGTCACCGAGTTCCACGATGCTGATCGTGGGCCGAGTGGAATCGGTTGATCCATCGCCGGAGGAGTCTCAGCGGCTGATGATCACGGTTAGGCCACTGGTCAACGTGGAGCGGGTTGCCCGGGTGCTTCTGCGGTTTGACGTGGATGCTGAAGGGTCGGGCGGGGAAGGGGTGAAGCGATGAAGCTGCTTCCCCTGGTCCTGTTTGCGTGGCTGGCGTTCTCCCTGGAGATGGGGCTGAAGGAGGGGTTATCGCTTGGGGGCAGCGGCGTGGCTCCGAGCTTTGTTCTTGTGCTGATGACTTGGGTCGCGTTGGGAGCATCGCCTCAGATGGCCCTTTGGACCGCGCTCACGCTTGGAGCCGGGATGGACTTGGCGTCGCCTCGGCCATTCGGCGGGGTCAACCGCGGGGTTGATGGCGGCGTGAGCGAAGGGGCTTCGGTCGTGCTGGGGCCGCATGCTTTGGCGTGATGTTCCGCCGCAGCCCGTACACGCTGGCGCTGCTCGCGGTACTTGCGGGGTTGGTATCCGGCGCGGTGGTGGTGTCGCTCTTGTTTGTTCGTTCCCTGTACGAGCCCTTGGACATCCATGCGACTTCAGAGTTGCTGCGACGGTCTGGCGGAGCGTTGTATTCGGGCGCGGCGGCATTCGTGCTTTCGCCGGTGCTGTTGGCTCTCAACGCGACCATGGGATTTCACCATGTAAAGTACGCGGTGAGGCCAACGGGCCGGTTCTGAACTACTATGTGCCCGGGGGAGACGGTGCCGGTGTAGCTCAGTGGTAGAGCAGCGCTTTTGTAAAGCGCGGGTCGCAGGTTCAAGTCCTGTCACCGGCTTTGAGGACGACGTGGAGCTTCGGTATGGCGAGTTCCGAGAAGAGCGGATCGGATCGAGGCGTGTCAGAAGTCGCACGAGCGCTCAAGGATCTTGCCAACGTGGGGCCGGCGACGCTGGGTGACCTCAAGGAATTGGGAATTACGACGGTCGCGGAATTGGCCCGTCAGGAGCCCTTTGAGCTGTACGAGCGGCTGTGCGAATTGACCAAGACTCGGCACGATCCTTGCGTGATCGACGTGTTCATGGCGACGATCGCCGAAGCCCGTGGAGGCAAACCCATGGCGTGGTGGCGATTCACGCCCGAACGCAAGCGGCTGATCGCGCTGCGACAGTCGCAACGCAGGCCGGTCTAGCGCCGGGCCTGTTTTGACGCGATGGCGTTGGCCGCGGCGAGAAGGACGACCGCGCCCCCCGTGGCGGTAATGAGATTGGCGAGGGTGCCTTTGGCGCCGAAGCCGAGGATCGAAAGAAGGAAATGACCGATCGCGGAGCCGAGGAGCCCGATGACGATGTTCCAGACGAGCCCGAAGCCTCTGCCGCCGAGAATCTTGCCCGCGAGCCAACCCGCGGCGAGCCCAACGAGGAGCGAGTAAACGATGTCCATAGGTACATGATACGGGCGGCTATCCTCCGGCATGCAGAGATGGTCATTCAAGGCGTGGGTTGCGGGAGTGGTCGCGGCGGCCGCGTGCATGTGCCTTGTCGGGTGTGCCTCAGAGCCACTGGCGGGCGACCGTCTGGAGCGTCGGGGCGACGAGATCATGATCGCGGGTCAGTTGTTCCACACTGGTACGCGAGTGGTGCTGTGGACCGACGCAGGTGGGTACGACGCGTACCGAGTGGACCGGCGATTCGCTCCGATGGACAGGGCGGAGTGGGAGGCCACTCAGGCCGAGTGGGCTGCGAAAAAAGATGGTCGAGTGGTGATGCCGAATCGGTACGGGATGCGTCAGAACGGGCTGAGCCAGAATGACAAGGAACGCGTTCGCGGGGGTGGCTGGACGCTGGAAGAGCTTCAGGGTCATATCGATCAGTTCGTTCTCCATTACGACGTGTGCGGGACTTCGCGGCAATGCTTCAACATCCTTCACGATCACCGGGGGCTTTCGATCCACTTCATGATCGATCTCGACGGGACGATCTACCAAACGCTCGATCTGAAGGAACGGGCGCGGCACGCGACAACATCGAACGATCGGTCGGTGGGCGTTGAGATCGCGAACATGGGGGCGTATCCGGTGGGCAAATCTGCGCCGTTGGACGAGTGGTATGTGAAGGACGGGTCGGGCCGTGCGGTCATTCGGGTGCCCGATCGGCTCGCTTCGGGAGGTCCAAAGCCCGGTATAGAGCTAAGGCCAGCTCGCGACGAGCCCGTGGTGGGCGTGGTGCAGGGGTTGACACTGGTGCAGTACGACCTGACTCCCGAGCAGTACGCATCGCTGGCCAAACTGAGCGCGGCGCTGCATGTGGCGCTGCCGAAAATCCGAGCGGCGTTCCCCCGCGGAGCGGACGGGTCTGTCGTGAACAAGCAGCTCGATCCCGAGGAATTAGCCGGATTCACGGGCATTCTTGGGCATTATCACGTTCAGGACGACAAGCAAGACCCGGGTCCAGCGTTTGACTGGGACCGTCTAGGCCGGGAGATGGAGGCCGAGTTGAAGAAGCGGTCATCTCGGTGAAATGCCTGATTGCTGGAGTTCTGCTCTTTTCCGATCGGCGCGTTCCTTCCAGGTGGAGGCCTCGTCGGTTTTGCCGAGTGCGGTGAGGCACTCGGCAAGGGTTCGTGAGGCGACTGAGTCGAGAGAAAGGCCGGCCGCGCCGAGCGCCTCGGCGTGCGGTATGGCGGCGCGGAGCACGGGTTCTGCATCTTCGAAGCGTCTAAGGGCGGTCAGGGCCCTGGCCTCGAGGATGGTGCACCGGATGGCGACGATGTTGTCCTGTCCCAGCATTGCGACGGCGTTCGGCCGGACGACCTCGATGATGGCGAGTGAATCATCGGGAGCTTTTTTCTTGGTGAGCAGCATCCAGGCGAGGTTGTAGCCGCAGTTGAAAGTGTTGACGTGCTTTGCACCGAGTTTGGTGGAAAAAGTAGCGAAAGCCTCTCTGAGCAGCGGCTCAGCGCGCTCGACGTTTCCCATCTCGGCGAAAACGGAGCCCAGGTCGTTTCGTGCTCCGGCGATGTTGATCGAGTCGGGGGAGAGGATCCGTGTGTATCGTGCGATTGCACTCTCGAAGAGCGAGATGGCGGTCTCGCGTTGGCCTGATTCCTTCGCGAGCTCCCCGAGCTGGCTTTCTCCGGCGGCGATCTTTAGTTCGTCGGGGGTCTTGGCGGCGAGTCTCGCGTCGATGTTGGCGCGGATCAGAGAGCGCGCGAGGTTGAGTTTGCCTTGCTGCAGGCGGACTTGCGCCAGGGCGTCTCGGCACGCGAGCCTCAGTTCGTGCGTCTCGCCGAGGATCTCTGCGACGCGGGCTTCGAGGGGCACGATGATGGCGGCGGCGTCGCCTGTTCGCTCGGCGTAGGAGAGCATCTCGGCGAGCGAGAATTCGGATACCAGCGTGTCGGGGTGATCTTTGCCCAGGAGCTCGCGGCGAAGCTCGAGCGAGCGGGAGAGATTGGGCTCGGCGAGCTTGAATTCGCCCATGGTTCCAAGAACACGCCCCACCACATGACGGACGCCGGCCTCGACTTCGGACCCTTTGGTCACGGTGGCGTCAATAAGCGATGAAGCGGCGACGATGGCGTCGTACATGGTCACGGAGCGGCCGCCAAGGTTTGCCTGTGCGGCGACCAGTGCCTCTTGCATGAAGCGGTTGACGCCCTTGGAAATCTGGGCCTCGTCGGTGGCCTGCCGCTCACGGGCCACGGCCAGAGCCCTTGCCTCGTCTGCTTCGCGAGCGTGCACGTCTGCCTCGGCACGGGCGGCGATGGCGTCGTCTCTCTGATGACGGATCTCGCGGATAGACCGCTCGCCTCCCACTGCCAGGGCCACGAACGCGACAAGACCGACGGTGGCCGAGGCTATGTTCCGACGGTACCACAGCGCGACTCGCTTCGTGGCGGTCTCTTTGCCCGCGGATGTGGGGTGGTTCGAGAGCCAGCGAGCCAGGTCGTCGGCGAGGTGCCCCGCGGATGGGTAGCGATTGGCGACAGAGGGTTCCATCGCGCGGTCGCAGATTCGGACGAGGGTTCGGGGTGCAACGACTCCCAGCGATTCGAGCGGTGTGATCTTGCCGTTTCTAACACGGTCAAGGACTTCTTGGCGGGCGTTGGTCGAGCCTGCCGATGGAGTGATCGGGGGCGATCCTGTGAGAAGGTACCGAAGAGTCGCGCCGAGAGAGTAGATGTCGGTGGCGGGAGTGGCGGGCTCGCCGCGTGCCTGCTCGGGGGGCATGAACGCGGGAGTTCCTGAAACGCGGCCCGAGTGTGACTGCCCGAGCACCGAAAGACCGAAGTCGGCCAGCATGGGCGTGCCCGATGGAGTCAGGATGATGTTGGCAGGTTTGATATCGCGGTGCACGACGCCGCGAGCATGAGCGGCGGCGACGCCACTCGCCACGGCAAGCACGATCCGCGCCGCGTCGCGAGACGAGATGTTCAGTCCGGGTCGGTCTAATGGCGAGCCCGCAAGGGCACGCTCGCCGGGCGCTCGCGCCGGATCCCCGACGAGTTGGGCGTCGATGTACGCTCGACCATTCGAGAAAGTTCCGGCGGCATGGATGGAAACAATGTTGGGGTGAGCAATGGCGGCCGCGGCCTGAGCTTCCTTCATCACTCTTTGGAAGTGGTCGTCCGTCGAAACATGGAGGAGTTTGAGAGCGACTTCGCGAGACAGCTCACGGTCGTCGGCCCTCCAAACGGAGCCGAACGACCCGGTCCCCAGACGCTCCACGAGGGTGTACTTCCCAAGAACATCACCGGGACCCGGTTCCGAAGGAGTCTCGATCGACGCGGAGGTCATCACGCCGCAGAGTTCCGCGACGGCGGCGACCTGCTCGCTGAGCGCGGGCAGGCTCTGGCTGATCCGGCTGACCGCACGCGCGATGGAGACCTCGTCAGAGCGGGCGAACTCGATCATGAGGATGGCGCGACAGGCCTCGATGTCGGACAAGACGGCGGGAAATTCCGACGCGTAGGTCTCCAATTGGTGGTTGAGCCCCCGTTCGGCTCTCTCTTCGGCGTCAGCGGCGAGCAAGTCGGCAAGTGTCGAAGCCTCCCGGGAAGGGTCCGCTTGGATCCAAGCCTGAATGAGCTGGGCGATCCCGGGACGGGAACGGGCCCAGGCATCCGAAGCGAAGGAGGCTGGGTCCTGCTGGAAGGGAGGTGGTTGGGTGTTTTCGGGCATGGCTCTCGCAGTGTAATTGCAATCCCGAGGTTGGTGTGACCGTATGGTGTGGTATGCTCAGATGAATGGCAGGTCCGGACCTCCAAGCCCTGTTGTCAGCGGATGCCCCCGCGGCGGTTCGCGAACGAGCGTTCGCGGAGTTATTGAGGCTCGTCACGATATTCGTGCGGGCGCGGATGGGCGGGAGACTCCGCGAGCATCGTGAGTCGATCGACGTGTGCCAGAGCATTGCCAAGAGCTTTGTGGAGGACGCCTCGAGCGGGAAACTGGTGTTCGAGAATCAAGCGGCGTTCAACGGGTACTTGCAGCAGGTCGTTCGAACCAAACTGGCGGAACTCGCGCGACACGACGGGGCGGTGAAACGTGGGGGAGAGCGGGTTCGGGGGCATCGGCTGGATCCGGACAGTTGCATCGGCACGAGCCCGACGGCCTCGATGCACGCGATGGGGAGGGAGCGGGCCGAAGAGATTGTGGGCCAACTGACGGCGGAGGATGTCGAGGTCGCAGCGATGCGGAGTCGGGGGTTGGAGTGGAGCGTCATCGCCGCCGCAACAGGGAAGAGCGAGGCGTCATTGCGGCAACGATGGAGCCGGGTTCAGCGTCGAATCCATAACGATGGATCTGGTGACGACACGAATGCGTAGGCTGTGATGCTGACTATGCGGCCTTGGCGGAGGCCTGAAGGGCCTGATTGGCAGCCTTGATAATGGCTGCAGGGTCGCCGTAGGAGGCAACAGCATCGGCACCGAAGTGGACTGCGCCCGTCAGGATTCGGGCTCTCGGGTTGGCCTTTGCGGTTGATTCCCGGACGAGATCGATGATCGCAGCGACCTCGGCGGGAGCGACGCCAACGGCAACGGCGGCGAACATACCAGGAGCGAGCAGGGACACCGCGCCACCGATTGGAGTAAAGGCCTTTCTAAGCTGCGAGATGAGCACGGCGCGGGCCGCGAGCCCGTCGGGGGAAGTCTGTGCGGCAAGCGGGCACATGATGCTTACGAGCGAGGCGTGGTCGCCGTCTTCGCGAGCGACTTTGTGGGCGCGTCGGATGGACCAATCGAAGCCCTTGCGGCCCATAATCGAGGTTGCCGGATCGATGTCCGAGGGATCGACAAGGAGGAGCTCGACTCCCGCAGTGGTCGGCGAGGATGCGGGAGCGGAGATCGAGGCCAGAGCGGCGTCGGCCTTGGCTGAGATCGAGTCGGCGCAGGACGTATCACCGATTTCGACCTTGAAAAGCCCGGCGAGCTCGGCGGTGGCCTGACGGACGCGATCGATGCAAGCGTCCACGGCGTCGGGCTTCATAGCGAGCCAACACTCGGCCTTGGCGTAGAGGCGCCGCAGGGACTCGGCCGGTGCCTGGGATGTGACGGCGTCGTGCAAGAGGTTCCCGAGCCCGACAGCCTGCGTGATCTCGAGATGGTTTAGCGGGGCCGCGCTCGGGCGTTCGTGGTACTTCACGGGGATCACGAGCGAATCGGGCATTTTCCAGCGCTGGGCGAGCATCGCTCCGATGTCGCTGTGCTGAGTCTCGAATGCGTTCATCTCGTGTCGCCCGAGATCTCTATGATCGGATGCCAGCTTGAAGACTTCGAGATACTCAGCACCCAGCGCACGGTACATGGCCATCACGCCGATATCCTGGAGCAGCCCGGCCACGAACGCGTCGTCGCCATACTTTTTCCCCGAGGCCTCGACGATGAACTTGGCACCCACAGCGGTGAAGAGCCCACGACGCCAATAGTCCTGATAGTCAAACTCGGTATCGTTCTTGGGCTCGACGGACGAAACGAGCGAGAACCCAAGAACGAGAGCCTTGACGGGCGAGAGCCCGAGCATGACAAGCGCCTTGTTGATGTTCCCGCATTTCTCGCGGAGGCCGTAGAAGCTCGAATTGACTGTTCGAAGGACCTTAGCGGACATCGCCTGGTCATTCTGGATGGTTTTTGCGAGTTCGGCGATCTTGATGTCCGGGTCCGAGCACTGCTCGATGACGCGCAACGCGACCGCCGGCAGCGAAGGCAGGCTGGGGCATGCGAGGATTTTGTCGAGCGTCTCGTTCTTCATTGCCGGTCTCTGCCCTGCGTCACCGTGGGCCCTTGTGTAGAGGATCATCGGCACAAGGCGCGACGAAGATGAGAGAAGGGTGTCTCAGGGCGTGATCACGGCCTTGCAAACAGCAGATCCTGAGCGGGAATGTTCGTTCCGAGCAGTTCTCGGATGTACCCGGCGAGCAGCCTCGCGGAGCGAGAGAGGCTCTCGGACGCTGCCGGGATCGCGGACGCGGGCCCTGCGTCGTCGAGTTCTCGGAGCGTGCGGACTGTCGCGGCGCGGACGCCCCATGCTGGAGAGCCGTCGCCGGGCGGGGTCTGTACGAGCCCGCCGGAACGTGGCGCGAACGTGTACGACGTCGGAGGCTGGCCCTGGGAGTGCTCGATTTCGAGGTTGGGCTTGTACCCCGCGTTGACGATGAGCCACCATTGAACGAACGCGAGGCACGCGTCGGGGTCTTGGCCCTTGCTGAGCGATCGAAGCGCGCTGATGGCGGCGTCGAACATGCCCGGGTGCGGGTCGGAGTCGTGTACAAGCCTGTGGAGCAGGTCGGCGATGTACATGGCTGAGTAAAAGGGCCGAAGCCCGGTGCGGATGCCCGGGAAGATCTCGGCAAGATCCCACGAGGTGAGCGTGGCCAATTCGGTTGAGGCTTTGACAATGGCGACTGCGTGGCCACGCGTGAGGAGCTCGAGCCCGCCGGAGAACGGCGCGTTGTCGCGCTTGGCACCTTTGGCCAATGCACGGATGAGTCCGTGGTCGCGGGTGAATAGTGAGACCGTCTGGCTGGTTTCGGACCAGTCCCAGTGCCTGATGCACAGAGCCTCGGCGATGATGGTCGGCACCGACGAGCGTACGCTGTCGGATGCACTTTGACCTGGTAGACGCAGTCGTCGATAGCGGCGAGTCACGGATCGTGACGCTCAAACACGTGAGCAATGCCGAAGAGTATCTTCTCGACCACTTCCCGGGCTATCCCGTGCTTCCGGGCGTGATGATGATTGAGGCGTTAGTCCAAGCCGCTCGTCGGCTATTGGATCCTGATGACCGGGCAGATCCGCCGTGGGTTCTGGGAGCAGTTCGAGGCTTGAAGTACGGAGCGTTTGTCAGGCCCGGGTCGACGTTACGCGTTGAGGTTTCCAGGCACAAGGGCGGGGAGGGCGCGGTCGAGTTCAAGGGCGAGGCCGTGCTGATCGAGCCTGGAGCCGATCCCTCAGGGACTTCGGCAGACCCGAAGGTGGCGGTCAGTGGGCGGTTTGTGATGAGGCGGGCCGTCTGAAACGGATTCGCCGGGCTGCCAGATCGGCAGTATTCGGGAACGGGTGACCGGCTGGTGGGCTCAATCTTGATTGAAGGATCCACGTAGTCGGGATCGGGCCGGGCTCTGCCCCCCCTCCCAGCGGGCCGGTGTTGGCATCGGGGTTGCTATGTGGTCTGCGACGGGCGGATTCGCCCTTTGGAGGCAGTTATGGCATCAAAGATTATCGGCATCGATCTTGGCACCACCAATTCCTGTGTTGCGATCATGGAAGGCGGACAGCCGAAAGTCTTGATCAATACGTCCGGCTCTCGGATCACTCCCTCGGTTGTCGGCTTCACTGAGAAGGGCGAGCGTCTCGTTGGCCAGCCGGCCAAACACCAACAGGTGACGAATCCGAAGAACACGGTGTTTTCGGTGAAGCGGTTCATGGGCCGTCGGCGGATGGAAGTGTCTGGGACGGGCACGTCCGGGTACGGGAAGAGCGGGAACGAGGAAGGCAAGGTTCCGTACGCGATCACAGGGTCGGCAGACGACTTTGTAAAGGTCAGGGTAAACCAGGGCGAGTTCACGCCTCAGCAGGTGTCGGCGTTCATCCTTCAAGATCTGAAGAAGACAGCAGAAGACTACCTTGGCGAAAGAGTTGAGCGCGCGGTGATCACGGTGCCGGCGTACTTCAACGATGCCCAGCGGCAGGCGACCAAAGACGCGGGCGAGATCGCTGGGCTCAAGGTAGAGCGCATCATCAACGAGCCGACTGCCGCCGCGCTGGCGTACGGGATGGACAAGAAGAAGAACCAGAAGATCGCGGTATTCGATCTCGGCGGTGGAACGTTTGACGTCTCGATTCTTGATATTGGCGACGGCGTCTTCGAGGTATTGAGCACTAACGGCGACACACACTTGGGCGGGGATGACTGGGACCAGACGCTCATCGACTATATCGCGGAAGAATTCCGGAAGAAGGAAGGCATTGACGTCCGCAAGGACGCGATGGCCTTGCAGCGGCTCAAGGAAGCGGCGGAGAAGGCCAAGATCGAGCTCTCGACGATGAATGAGACGACGGTGAACCTGCCGTTCATCACGGCGGACGCCAGCGGCCCCAAGCACTTGCAGGTGTCGATGACGCGGGCGAAGTTCGAGTCGATCACGAACGACTTGTTCGAACGGCTCAAGGCCCCGTGCCAGAACGCGTTGCGAGATGCGAAGATCGACACGAGCAAGGTCGATGAGGTGGTGCTGGTGGGCGGGTCGACGCGTATGCCGCGTGCGGCGCAGATCGCCAAGGATGTCTTCGGAAAGGAGCCCAACCGGAGCGTGAACCCTGACGAGGTTGTCGCGATCGGCGCGGCGATCCAGGGCGGCGTGCTGATGGGCGACGTCAAAGACATCCTCCTGCTGGACGTCACGCCGCTGTCGCTGGGCGTCGAGACACAGGGCGGGGTGATGACGAAGCTCATCGAGCGCAACACCACCATCCCAACGAGCAAGAAAGAGACGTTCTCGACGGCGTCGGACAATCAGACGAGCGTCCAGATCGTCGTGCTGCAGGGCGAGCGAGAGTTCGCCCGTGACAACCGCGAATTGGGCAAGTTTGATCTGTCGGGTATCGCCCCCGCGCCTCGCGGCATGCCTCAGATCGAGGTTGAATTCGCGCTCGACGCCAACGGCATCTTGACCGTGACGGCGGCGGACAAAGCGACCGGGAAAAAGGCGGACATCCGCATCACCAACAGCGGTGGGCTCGACAAGAGCGAGATCGAGCGCATGAAGCGTGACGCCGAGGCGCACGCTGCCGAGGACAAGGCCCGTCGTGAGGTCGTTGATCTGAAGAACAAGGCGGATTCGATGGTCATCCAGACCCGCAAGGCTTTGGAAGAGCACGGCGGGAAGGTCTCTCCCGAGGTGCGGGGCAAGGTGGAGAGCTCGCTGTCGAATCTCGAGCAGCGGATCAAGGGCGACGACAAAGCCGCGATCGAAGCCGCGATCAAAGAACTCGAGACTTCGAGCATGGAGCTTGGAAAGATCGTCTACGAGGAAGCGTCCAAGAAGCAGAGCACGCAGCCCGGCAGCGAGGCCGAGCCTAAAACTGCGAGCGGGTCAAAGGACGACGTGATCGACGCCGAGTTCAAGGTGAAGGACGAGAAGTAGAACGAGCTGTTCGCGCATGTACGCCGAATGATCTCCTGTCTTCGTTAACGGATTGATACTGCCGTGGAACGGAGCTAAGGGTGTTCAAGCGGACTGGTGCGTTTTGGTTCGATTCAGAAGTCGCGGAAATTCATAGTGCCATCCTGAGACACGGCGACTCACCTGCCTTTGAAGGCATGTTGAGCGGTCTTGTTGAGCAAGTGTACCGTACGAGAGGTGACTTCCGAGATGAAATGGCCGCATTGACGACTATCGTCATCACGACGTTTACTGCTGGGGGCGTATTGCTGAATCTTGGGGTCGGGGAATGGGGTCATGCTCCGGCTCGGCCGATTTTGTTCTTCGCTATTGCGGGAATCGTATTTGCGATGATTCACCCGCTTGGACTGCTTTACAAGGCAAGACTTAGTGCGGCCTACGACATCTATGTCGCAGCGTGTATCCACTGCGTGATGTATCATCTCGCGTTCAACCTTCCTCTCACCCACCTCTGGCAGCGAAATGTTATTGAATGTCTGAAGGAGGCGAAAGGACGATTTCCTCCGCGTCGAAAGGCCGAGGCGGCATACAACAGTTGGCAGTGGCACCGAGACTTCATTCCTTCGCCGGTTGGAAGGAGTCCGATGGAGTACGGTGAGCTTGTGCAGGCATGGAAAGAGCGGAAGCCAAACCTGTCTACTTCGCTACGGAACACCATAATCACGGCTCGGGTTCTCGGCACCCTCACATCAGCACTTTGCTTTGGCATGATCATTCTTACACTTGCTGCACCGAGCAAGTGGATTTCGGAGTCTAAACTATCGAGCAATCAGCAGACTGTGCTCGTCGAGGCTGAGTCGCGATAATGCAAGGTCCCGTTCGATCAAAGCTATTTGAATACTCCCTCAATCAACTTGGCAGCCCGAGGCTCGGCGGCGTTGTAGTCGAGGCCCAGTGACTTGGCGAGGGTTGCCGCGATCTGTGATTGGGTCACGACGGGCACATTCGACCGTTCGCCCAGGGCGGGGGTGTCGGGGCCGATGATGGCGAGCCAGATGTCCTCGGAACCCGGGTATTTCTTACCGTGGTCGCCCCAGGCGCGGGGGCCTGTAGAGAGATCGCCCCTGCCGTGATCGGGGCAGAGGATCATGGTGGTGGTGCCTTTGTACTGGTCGTCGGTCTGGAGCTGAGTCCACAACCGCTCGACGAACCCGTCGCACCGATGGGCCGCGTCGAGATACCGCTCGTAGTCGTACTCGTGCGCCCACTCGTCGGTCTCTCCCATGCCAAAGAACACGACCCTCGGCTTGTTGGCGGCGATCCACGGGAGCGCAAGGTTGACGACGTACGAGTCATGGGCGACACCTGCCCAGCGGTAGGGCGTGTCCGCACGAACGCGATTCACGGCGTGGATCTCGGGTGTCAGGGTTCCCTGCGTGAACGGGCCTGTGCCGTCGTCGACAGGGAACCCGCAGGTATCTTTGCGGAAGATGAATGAGAACGTGTCCCAAGCGCCAAAGGCGACGGCCCGCTTCTCGAAGCCCGGCTGGTGCGCGACCCACTCGATGACGGTCGGGCTCGGGTTGGGGAATTTGCGGTTGTCCTTGATCTCGGGCTGGGCGAACCCGCAGAGTGTCTCGGCGTAGCCCGGGTATGACACGCCGAAGCCGTTGGTGATTACGGCGGCGGAGCCCTTGTCGTGGTTGCCGAAGATCTGCCCCTGCGGCACGACTTTGTCCCAGAGGAAGGGCAAGAGCTCTTTGCGGCGTTCGTCGGCGGTGGGGCGGATCCACCTTGCCTTGAGCGCGTCGGGCTTCTCGACCTTGCCGACGTCTTTGGTCATGTAGGCCTCGTCCGCGCCGCGGAAGACTTCCTGCCAGCGAAGGCCGTCCAGCATGACCAGAAAGACGTTTTGTGTCCTGGGGGAGCTGGGGTGTGTCCCGGCCGAGGAAGACGCAGCGAGAAAGGCAAGGGCGAGGCTGAGCATCGCCCTATGGTACTAGGAAACGGACAGAACTGCCCTGGAGAGGAACATCTTGCCGGTTTGCCGGTAGGCTGTACGTCATGAGATTGCTGACCCGCACTCTGCACAGGGCGTTCCCCGAGCTCGACCCATTCGATGACGACCAGTGTTCGCGTTTCGTGAAGCGGGCCCGTCAGGGTGCGGGCAAAAAGGCAGTGCTCGTCATTGGGGTACTGGCGGTGGCGATCCCCCTGCTCGCGGTCGGAGTGTGGGTGACGGGGATCATGTACAGTCGCCTTCGAGTCGAGTTATACTGGCCCGCGATCGTGAGTTCTGCCAGCTTTCAGTGGGCAGGGATCGCGGCGTGTTCACTGGGCATCGGGCCGGTCGCGGGCTTCATCGTCCGGGATCGCCTTCTACGCCGATGGGTTCGGATCATCCTGACTACTCAGGGGCAATGCCCGGCGTGCGGATACAACGTTCTTGGGCTTCGGCTGAACGAGGAGTCCGCGGTCCAGTGCCCGGAGTGCGGGCTCAAGACAGTGGTGGACCCTTCGCTGGGCGAGCTAGTGCTTGATTCTCACGGGAGACCGATCGCACTCGGCGAAGCACGTTCGGTCGCGAAAGCGGGAAGATCGAAAGGCTCGAAGTGGGTCAGGCGGGTGTTGATCGCGGTGGCGGTGCTGCTGTTCGTCGTGATGCCTGGAGTGGTTGGCGGGTATGAGATGTTCATCCGAGGGCAAGCAAAGCGAGCCAGAGCACACTTGCTGACTTTGGATCAGGCGACACGCGACTTGATCATCATGTTGCAGAGGGCCCCTGCTGGTCCCAGCGCATGGGTGCCCTTAGCACGAGCAGAGAAAGAGATGGCTGGGGCGGAAGAAGAACTTCGTATACTGGACGCATCCGGTCTGCGAGCCGAGCTTTATTACCTGCGGCTCCTGAAGCCGAGAGTTCGGCTCGAGGACGAGGTTGCCTTTCGGCGCGGCGCGACGGCGCTGCAGGGCGGTGCTGTTGGCGGGCGGCTCCGAGCGCTCCAGTTTCTTGGTCAATCGAAACAGCGAGGGGTGCCCGAGTATCTGAGGGAGGCAAGCAAGAGGGCGTGCACGCTTCCTTTCGATGAAAATGGTGAACTGCTCGGTCCGAGATCTGCCGGTGCGTCTGGAGGGCGGTCCTCTGCGACAGACATGATGTACCCCGTCGGAGTGGGCGATCTCAACGCCATGATGTCGATGTGCATGGCGAGGATGTCGCTGGGTGCCAAGAGTGGCGATTCTGACGAGGTCGCCGATGCGTTCGAGTCGGGGCTTGCGCTCGTTCGCATTTCGAGCGAACAGCCCACTCATCGGTTTCAATGGTTGTACGGTTCGCTCATGTATCAAGCTGGAGCGGTGCTGACCGTTCATCCTGATGCGGGTCTGGTCGAGATGATGAAGCGCGCAATGACTCGCCAGGCCCTTGCGCCGCAGGCGAAAAACACAGTGGAATCAAGCCGGATCTTATGGCAGAATCATGTGTCGGAACATTTTTCTGATCCCGCGGGAGCGAGGTTCGGAAGGTACTCGGCCAAGTTCGTGAAGTACCTCGAGCAAAGTCTGCTGGGTCCGCGGCGTTTGGGTACCTACGAAGAGAATATGGCGCTCGTGAATGACTATCACGACGCTCTCAAGTTGCGTCTTGAGAATGGCGGAGAGCTTTCGGGGTTTGCCTGGGCGTCGCCGGTGGCCGTGCGAGGGGACCTACCGGGCCTCGTGGTTTCGATGCCTACGGGGTTAGCATGGCAAGCGCAGTACAACAAGCAGATCAAGGTCGCGGAGGCTGGGCTCGAGACGATCATGTCGATCACTGAGTATCGAGCGGCCCATGGGCGGCTGCCCGAGAGCCTTCGCGAGGTTGCCCGGTGGCAAGGAGCACCACTTCCGCTCGACCCGTTCTCGGGCAAAGACCTGTTGTATCGGGCGTTGCAGAGCGGGCGGAACGGACAAGTATCGATGTATCGGCTCTTGAGCGTGGGGCCCAACGGCGTCGTGGATGCAGAGGAATGGGGCCCACCGTTAGCACCTTCGGGTGCCGCTGCGGACGACTTGACGATCGTTGATGGCTACGAGATTCCCTGGTAAGGGTGCGGGAGATCGGAAACGCTCTCTCGGTCAGGTGAGGTTCTTTACCAGAGTAACGGGGGCAGCGGGGGCGAGCTGCTCACGCTCCATGAGGTCCTTCGTTGCACGTAGTAACGACGGGCGGGCCCGGGCGTACTCAGCGGTTTCAATCATGACCGTGAGCTGCCAGACCGTTGCGGGGCTGATTTCGAGAAGGACCAGCGCCGGGGCGGGGTCGGCCAGCAGCCCCTTCATCCCTGCGGCGGCGGCGGCGTGCGGGATTGTGAGCAGCAACTCTCGTGTTCGGTCGAGATTGTGGTGTGGCGCGACGGTCAAAGTGAGCGTCACGGCGCGGTGGGGGTGGTAGGTCTGGTTCTCGATGATCCCGCTGAAGATCGCGTTGTTGGGGACGATGATGCGGCGGTTGTCGGCCGTGTCGAGGTTGGTGGTGAAGAGGTCGATCCCGTCGACGACGCCCGCCTGTCCCGCGACGACGACGGCATCGCCGATCTTGAAAGGGCGGAAGATGAGCAGCAAGATGCCGGAAGCGAGGTTGCCGAGGTTGCCCTGAAGGGCGAGCCCGACTGCCAATCCTGTGGCGCCGATAAGAGCGGCCAGACTCGTGGTCTCGATGCCGAGCGTTCCCATGCAGGTGACCACGGCGAAGGCCACGACACCCCAACGAGCGATATTCCCGAAGAACTTGGAGAGAAGCGAGTCAACGCGGGCTTGCGTGAGGGCGTTGATGAGGATCCGGCGGACCCACTTTGAGATGATCCACGCGAGGATGAAGATGATGAGGGCGCCGACGATTGCCGGTCCCTTCTTTCCGGCGAAATCGACCAACTCGTTTGAGAGTCGCTCGACAACCGAGAGCGGCTTGTCGATCGCTTCTGAAGCTTTGATAGCGACTTTGTCAGCGAGATTGGGCTGGGCGCTGGCCATGAACATCGAGTACCTCCGAATTAGGGCGCAAGCATAGGGGCGTGAGCCCGGATTGGGCACACGAGGACAGAAGCAGCAAGAGACGTAGCGGAGTCACTCGTTCACGGCGTTCTCGACCGCGCCGCTGCGGGCGTAGACGTCAAGGATGCGGACGACTTCGCCCGCGATGGCTTGCTGCGACTGCTCTGTGCTGGCCCCGATGTGGTGAGTGCAGACAAACCCAGGATGGGCGGCGGTAGGGCTCTGCCATTGGCCGGGCTCGGTGACGGGCTTGCCTGGATCGAGCTCGTACACGTCGAGCCCGGCACGGAGCCCCTTGGCCGCGGCGGCGTCCCTGAGCGAAGCCTCGTCGATGACTCCTCCCCGGCTGGTGTTGATGATAGTGGCGAAGGGCTTCATGGAGTCGAGAAACGTTTTGCCGATGAGACCGTGAGTGTCGGCAGCGAGAGGAAGGTGAATGGTGATGAAATCGCAACGAGGGGCAAGGGCGAGTAGAGCGGGCGTGTCGTTCCCGCCCCAATTGGCTCCAAGGTCTTGGGCGTGTTCGCGTGAAATGCTGCGGCTCCAGACGATCACATGCATGTCAAACGCGAGTGCGCGGCGGATGACGGCCCGCCCGATCGCGCCCGCGCCGACGACCCCGAGCGTTGAGCCCTTCAGGCCCCGGGCGCCCGCCGGTCCGGTCTTGCCGTACTCTTTCTTGTTCCAGAGCCCGCGGCGCGAGTCGATGGTCTGATCAACGATTCGGCGATCGCAGGCGAGGAGTAGCCCGATCGTCAGCTCGGCTACTGCAACAGCGTTCATGCCCGGGCAGTTGCACACGCGGATGCCTACGCCCGTCGCCGCCCCCACATCGATGTTGTCGACGCCCGCGCCGGCCCGAACGATGAGCTTGACCCCAGCCGCCGCGGCGGCCTTGATGCTCGTGGCGGGCACCTTGGTCGATCGTACGACGAGTACGTCGGGCTTGTTCATATCGATGGCGGCAGGGATGCCATCGGCCCCAACGTCGGGGGCCAACACGACTTCGATCCCTTTGGCGGTGAGGCCTTCGATCCCGGACTTCTCGAACTTGTCGGCGATGAGGACTTTCATACAAAGAAGGATATGCGGACGCGCGGCTAGGCGAAGAGGCGGTCCATGCGCTGTGCGATCTCTGCAAGGCGAGTGGCGTCGCCGCCCGAGACTTCTGCGGTGGCCCACCGCCCTGCGGGGTCGGTGGAATAGCCGATCTCGTCGAGTGCACCCATCACGCGGGGCCAGCCCGCGTCGCCATCGCCGAGTTCGACGGCGAATCCCTTCCAGAGCCCTTCGGCGTCTCGCTTCTTGCGAGAGAAGTCCTTGATGTGCAGTTTGAGAATGTGTTTGCCGAGGATTCGGACCCATTGTTCGGGCCAGCCGAAATTGATGACGTTCCCGATATCAAAGTGCCAGCCGACCATTGGGTCGTTGATCTCTTCGAGGTAGTACCGAGCTTCGAGAGGGGAAAGCAGGAAGCCATTCCAGACGTTCTCGATGGCGATTTTGACGCCGGTCTCGCGAGCGACGGGTAAGGCGGCGCGGATGCGGGCGATCGATCGTTTCCAACATTCGTCGTAGGGGAGTTTCTCGTTGACCACGCCGGGCACGAGCAGGATCGATGTCGATCCGAAGCGTTTGGCGTCCAGAAGGCAGGTTTTCAGCGCGGTGTCCGCGGCTTCCTGCGCTTTAGCGTCGGGCGCGTTGAGCGGGATCCTCCAGTGGGAGGAGTTGACCATCCCGTGGACGACGATACCAACCTTCGCGGCGGCGTTGAGGAACTCGTCGGTGTTCGCGGCGTCTGGGCTGTTTCCTTCAACGCCTTCGAAGCCGGCATCCTTTATGATGCGGAGCTTTTCTTCGATCGATGACCCTGCGGTGCACATCCCGATCATGATCGCTTTGCGGAGCGTGCGTTTTGCTGGCTTGGGGGTGGCGTCGGCCTGGACTGGCCGTGTGTCGGGTTGGTCGGCGAGGGCTGCTGAAGCGGCGACGGCGACACCCGCGGCGACGAAGTCACGCCGGGTGAGATGTTGCATCGGTTGGCTCCTAGGTGTTACTTCTTGCCAGGGATGGAAACGGTGGGAGTGGGCATGGGACCGAATTCCAGCTTGGCCGGTTGCAAATCAAGTGTGCTCGCCATTGCGTCGGCCCAAGTGATGGTCTGTCCGGTGTAAGCGGCCATTCGTGCCATGATGGCCATCATGCAGGAATTGGCGGCGTGCGGAAGGTCGTTGATAGGTTTGCCCGCGCGGATGCCCCGGAAGAGTTCGTTGTGCTCGACCTGGTACATGTCGTCGCTTTCTCCCTTGTATTGCCAGATGGTCTTGCCCGCGTAGTCGGTGAGCTTGATGGACCGCGGATTCCATCCGTTGATGACCGCTTTGCCCTTGGTGCCGTAAATGTAATCGGTGTTGTCGCTGGGGCATTCGGGCATCTGGCGGCAATCGTGGAAGCCGCGCAGGCCGCCTTCGTAGAGGTAAACGGCGGAGAAGTGGTCGTAGCTGTCGCCGTGCTCGGGTCCCGAGCGGGTCATGCGTCCGCCAAGGCAGTGAGCCTGTGTCGGGGTACGGTCACCGAAGGCCCAGGCGAGGCGGTCGACGGAGTGGACGGCCTGTTCGACGATGTGATCACCCGAGATCCAAGTGTGGTGCCACCAGTTGCGCATCTGGAATTCGAGGTCGGTCCAGGCCTCCTCGCGTTTGCGCTTGGGCAATTGGCCTGTGAGGTAATTGGTGTAGGCCGAGGTGACTTCGCCGATCGCACCGCCCAAAACCTGTGCGAAGGCTTCTCTCATCGCGGGGTGGTAACGCCAGCAGAAACCGACCATCAGAGAGAGGTTCTTCTTCTTCGCGTCCTCGCCGATCGTCAGGAACTTGCGGATGCCCGCGGGGTCGACCGCGACGGGCTTCTCGGCAAAGACGTGCTTGCCCTTCTCGATCGCGTACGCGGCGTGGCTGGCTCGGAAATTCGGGTAGCTCGTCAGCAAAACGGCATCGACGCCAGAATCGATGACCGACTTGTAGCAATCGAACCCCGTGAACATGCGGTCGCCGCAAACAACTCGGTCCTTGGCGGCTTCGCCCATGGATTCGGTCAGAGCCTTGTGGCTTGAATCGAGCCTGTCCTTGAAGACATCGCCCATGGCGTGGAGAACGACGCCTTTGTCGGCGTTGAGTGCCTGCCCGGCGGCTCCGCTTCCGCGGCCGCCACACCCAACAAGACCGATCTTGATCGTGTCCGAACCCCAGGCGTGCGCGGCACGAGCGACAGGGAGTGCGAACGCAGAAGCTGCCGCAGCCGAACCGACAGCGGCTACAAAAGTGCGCCGCCCGAAGTTGACATCTGCGGGCGAAGTAGAGACTGGGGCTGGGGCGGTGGTTCGAAGAGTATCGGATGGATCGAGCATTATTACGGGCTCCTGATGGGAGCCGCAGCATAGCAGAAAGTTGTGCAGTGACGGGGCCCGCCCATGCGTTGGGATCTCACCCCTCTTGCGGAGCAAGGTCTGCGGGGATCGGCCCGGGAGACCGGTATTCGGGGGGCGGAGGTGCCTCCGAACTGAGTTTGAGCCCGATCACACCGGCCAGCACGAGCCCGACGAAGAGGAGTTGGACCGGCCGGAACGGCTCGCGAAGCCAGACTACCCCGATCGTCCAAGCGCCGAGAACTCCGATTCCGACCCAGACGGCGTATGCGATTGGAGGAGGGATCGACTTGCTGGCTTTCGCGAGGAGTACGAAGGACATGAGCATCGCGGCGATCACAAAGGCCGAAGGCCACAGGCGGCTCAGGCCCGCAGAATACCGGAGCCCGATGACCCAGGCAACCTCGCAGAAGCCTGCGGCCATGAGAACAATCCAAGGCATGAGAGCAACCCTCCAGCGGCGTCCAATCGGCCCGCTCCGGGAGCTTACGCCTGCGAAGTGTCCGTCTGATCCTGTTCCTTGAGTTCTCGTAGCGCACGCAACTCTGGGAATGCCCAGGCGATCGCTCCGGCGACGACGATTGTGCCGATGCCTCCCGAGACAACAGAGATCACCGGACCAAAGAACCTGGCGACGAAGCCGCTCTCAAAGGCCCCCAGCTCGTTGCTGCACTCGATAAAGACGGAATTGACCGCCCCGACTCTCCCGCGGAGATGGTCGGGTGTCCTTACTTGCACCAGGACGTGACGGACCACGACAGAGATGTTGTCAACGGCCCCCGCAAACAGCAGTGCGGTGAGGCTGATCCAGAGATCGTTCGAGAGCCCGAACACGATGGTTCCGACCCCAAAGCCCACCACGGCCCACAGCAGAGCGGGGCCCGAACGACGCAAGGGGGGGCGGTGTGCGAGGTACACACCCATCGCGAAGGCTCCGACATAGGGTGAGGCTCTCAGTGCTCCGAGGCCTACGGGCCCGACGTCGAGGACGTCTTTCGCGAAGATGGGCAAGAGCGCGGTAGCTCCGCCCAAGAGCACCGCGAAGAGATCGAGTGTGATTGCTCCCAGGATCGTTCTTTCCCGAAACAAGTGGCTCATGCCGTCGAACATCGCGGCGGGGGAGTACCTGCCCGACGGGGTCGGCGCGATGAGAGGCCTGATCGTGAGGACCATCGCCGCGAAGAGGAAATTACCGCCCGCGCAGGTCAGGTACACGGGCCATGCGGCGCCCTCGAGGTAGATGAGCCCGCCGGCGACTAAAGGGCCCGTGATCGACGCGAACTGGAAGACACTGCTGCTCCAGGCGACGGAGTTCGGAAAGATGTCGCGCGGCACGATTGTGGGCAGGAATGAACCACGGGCCGGGCCGTTGAACGCGCGGCAGCAACCCATGAGTACCAGCAAGACATAGATGAGCCAGATTGGCCCCTGAACGTACGAGAGCGCGGCCAGCCCGGCAGCTGTGACCGCGAAGCCGATCTGTGATATCGCGATGATCCGACGCCGCTCGAAAATATCGGCGATCTGGCCCGAAGGTAGCGCCAGAAGCACCACAGGGAGCGCCCGCGCGAGTCCTGTGTACCCGAGATGCAGGGCGTCGCCGGTGCGTTCATAGACTTCCCACCCGACCGCCATGCCCAGAGCCTGAAGCCCAGTAGCGGCGAACAGAAAGCCGATCGCGTACTTTTGGTAGTTGCGATCACGCAGGGCCGCGTACGCATCGTGCGGCTCTGTGGATGGAGAAGTCGCGGGCATCGTCGGCGACGGTATACCCGCCCGTCATCCAGCGGTTGCGAGGACGGGAGCCGAGATTCTCTCCGCGCCTCCAAGACGAGCCTGAATGTCGCCGGATGCCTAGTGCGGCGTGCGTTACCAGCGATTTGCCGCGTTCGGTCGCACCTCAGGGCTTGTGGTTTGTGTGCTTCGGTGAATGCCCGAGAATTCGAGCGATTTCACCCGCTGCGGCGGCGGCCCCGCGCTCCTCTCGAGCCGCGTTCCCCGTCGCGGACGCTGCCCCGATATACCCCATCGAGGGGTCGAGAACACGATGCAGGGCGTTTGCCAACGTGTCGGCATCGCACCGGTACCGAGCGACAATCACGCCGAGCCTTGCGCGCTCGACACGGAACGCGAAGTCGGGCTGATCATGCGAGAACGGAACGCATACATGCGGCACCCCAGCGCGCAGGACCTCGTGCGTCGTCCCCGAGCCGCATTGGTGCACGACCGCGCAGCAGTGGGGCATGACTTGAGAATACGGCGCATAGCCCACGGCGAGATGCTTATTCCCATCGGCCTCTGAAACAACCTCGTTGCGTCCGACCAATAAAAGTGACCTGCGACCCACGAGGTCGGCCGCACGGATCGCCTCCCGGAAGAAGTTGCCGGCGACTTCGACTGCGGCCGAGCCAAGCGTGAAAAGGATCGGCCGATCAGTCCCGCAACCCCGTTGAAGGAACGCATCGACCGCACCATCAGGATCTGACAGAGCCCCAGGGTCGTCGTACAGGCACGGTCCAACCGCGATTGTGTTCGGGGGCCAGTCCGGGGCCGGGGGCGACAGCATCGGCGAGAACAGCCCAAGGTTGAGAGAGTTTGACCATAGTCCTGAGAGCAATGGATTACGCGTCGCTCGAGGCAGCGATAGCGAACGTCGAAGCTCATGCACCGGTCCTGCCCAACTCCCCACGCGGCGATCCCCGATAGCCCACAGGATCCTGAACGGCCACGCACCTAGCGGGCGCAGGTGCCTGAGCCACCACAGTACCGGCAGAACGGGTGGATCTTGCGCCGAAAGAAACCCAAGGGACTGAGGCGCGGTGAACACATAAGGCAAGCCCAACTTCTCGGCGACGATCGGTGCCGCGATCGCCAACGGGTGCCCGACGATCAGCGACGCGCTTTGGGCGGCCTTGGACGTTGCCTCATACGACGCCTTCAGGTTCGGGAGGACCAACTCGCGGAAGATAAACTCCCCGCCGTTGGTCTGGCTCATTGCTCTCGACATCACCTCGCTGGGATTGGGGAACTCTCGACGGTGCGGCGGCACGAGTGCATGATCGATCCGCGCGCGGGCTAGCGTCTCACTGTGCTCCTGGCCCGTACCGATAATTGAGTCAATGCCAAGCTCTCTGAGGGCGAGCGCAATCGCTACATAGGGGTGCAGGTCTCCTCGAGAGCCCATCGTGCAGAAAAGCACTCGCGGCACATGCACCTCTGGCCAGAGGGGTTACAAAAAAGTCGCGTCAGCGGATGACTGCTCGACACGAAAGAGTCGGAATTGACCTGATCTGCACGGATGTAGAACGCCGGGAACGACGCTGCGTTGGGCTCCCGCTCAGAATGCCCGGGATTAGGCCTTGGCAGCGGGCTTCTCGTCCTTCTTGAAGTAGTTGCCGGCGAACTTCTTCTGGAATCGCTCGACACGGCCTGTGGTGTCGACAAAGGTCTGCTTCCCGGTGAAGAAGGGGTGCGACCCTGACCACACTTCAACGTGCATTTCGGGAACGGTCGCGCCGACTTCCATGACGACCTTCCCGTTGTGGAAGACCTTGCAGTTGTGGAAATAGGTGGGATGGATGTCTTGTTTCATGATGTGAACCTCGGGAGCTGACGGGACCTTAATCCAGGGAATATATTCTAACAAATCCCAGACATGTACCGCCTGTGCGGGCGCGGGCGCATGGCCTGCATAATAGCCCGCCGGCCGCACTTGGCCACACACAGTCACCTGCCGATATTGACCTCGTCACGAGGAAGCCTACCCTAGTGCCCATCCAGGTCCTCCTTAGCTCAATGGTAGAGCGATCGGCTGTTAACCGATAGGTTGAAGGTTCGAGTCCTTCAGGAGGAGCTTCCTTCCGACCCCGCCTCACGGCGGGGTCGTTTGGTTTACAGGCGGCCCGTTTTGCCCGTCGCGGCGGGTTGGCCAGAAAGCCCGCAGATTCCGAGCGGTTTGGCGATTCGGGCACTCTGCCCGCCGCGCTCTCGGTTCGAGACCGTTTCAGAGCCAACCGGTCAGGACACCGGGTGTCTCAGCATGGGTGCGTCGGAATCCTCTCGAACTCTCGGCGTCTCGGGTTGACGG